>Ga0210390_10000317_pt1 | contig 52723 bp, 44 predicted proteins | sample IncBWH11OmetaG_FD_161050 | JGI IMG/M metagenome (GOLD analysis project Ga0210390, IMG submission 161050) | Forest soil microbial communities from Barre Woods Harvard Forest LTER site, Petersham, Massachusetts, United States - Inc-BW-H-11-O ... | reverse complement strand
TAGCTTCCGAACGCCGGTGCTTGCCGGGGTGCGGTCCGGGGCAAGCCACTCAAGACAATTGCTTTATGGCACTGCCACCTATCGTATTGACGTCCGAATTGAACCCCAAATCGACTCAGACAAAGTCGTCCTGATCGGCCAGGTGCTGAACTCGGCGAATCCCAATGAAAAACTCGCCGAAGTACCGGTGACCCTCTGGAAAGGTCGAAAAATTCTCGCGGCCAGCGTCACTAACCACCAGGGCGAGTTCCAACTCGAGTCCGAAATGGACTCCAGCTTCCGTCTGATGATCACGCTCCCCGGTCACAGGGAAGTCAGCCTGCCGTTGATCGAGCCCACCGCGGGACTGGATACGAAAAACCTACAATCCATTGATGACAATGAACTTAAAAGAACCTCACAGGACAAGAAAAAAGGTACTAGGAAGAAAGAGTGATGCGCAGAGTACCGAAAGTAGCCGCTTGTACCATTGCTCGGAACGTGTCACCGAAGCAAAGTGAAACAGTCCCAGTACTGAGCCAGACCAGCTACTGACCAGCACGCAAAAGGAGCAGTCGCAACCATGAGGCGCCTAATCGGACTTTCCGTACTTCTCGTTGTCGGTCTCTGGGGCCAGCCCGCATCGGCCCAAGGACTCTTGACGGGTCTGCTAAACACCGTCGGACAAGTGCTGTCCACGGTTGGACTCGGCCCACAACCAGGAGTAATTGTCCGCACTAACCTTGGCCGTGCGGGACTGCAAAACGCGTGCTTGTCCAACGGTTGCACGGTCGTCAGCAATCTCGACGGTGGCCAGAATCAGTTGTTCCTTGTCAGACCCGCTCAGGGTCTTTTGCCGAACCTGCTTGCGGGGATCCTCCGACTCGTTACGGGAATTCTTGACGCCGAACCTGATCAGGTTCTGGTGATTCCGCCCAATAACGGCAATGGAGCGAGTGCTTCCACGCCCCCGCAGGGTCTGTGGGACACAACTCCGGTGAATTACTACGGGACCACAGTCACTGACGGCTATGTGAATCAGCCTGCCGCGCAAATCATTCGTATAAATCAAGCTCAAGACGTCTTCAACGTGTCAGGCGCGGGAATCGTCGCCGACATTGATACGGGCGTTGACCCTCATCATCCCGCTTTGCAGGGAGTGCTGCTTCAAGGCTACGACTTCACGCGCAACCAGCCCGGCGGCTCGGAGATGAACGACATTTCGATGTCCGCACCTCCGCCTTGCCAGACTTGCGCTGCAGCCTATGTGAACCAACACACGGCCGCCATGCTGGATCAACACACTGCCGCGATGCTCGACGGTTCCCAGTATGCTGCTTTCGGACACGGCACGATGGTGATGGGCGTAATTCACCTGGTCGCGCCGACCGCGAAACTTCTGCCGCTCAAGGCGTTCACCGCAAATGGCAGCGCGTCTCTTTCGAACATTCTGGCCGCGATTTATTACGCGGTGCAGAATCACGCCAACGTCATCAACATGAGCTTCGACCTCACTTCCAATTCCACCGAGCTCACCAACGCGATCAACTACGCCAACAGCAAGAATGTGATCCTCGCCTCCTCTTCCGGCAACGATGGCAAGCAAGAACTTGTGTATCCCGCGGCGCTGCAGAACGTAATGGGCGTCGCTTCCACCAATAATCAAGATCAACGCTCGAGCTTCTCCAACTACGGGAATCAAATCGTGTGGGTCGCCGCTCCGGGCGAGGCCATCATCACCACGTATCCGTTCGGCTGGTACGCGGCCGGCTGGGGAACGTCCTTTAGCTCGCCGATGGTCGCCGGAACTGCTTCGCTGGTGCTGAACATGCAGCCCAAAGCCAATCAATCGCAAACCGCTTGGGCTACAGCGCACGCGAAATGGATCGGCTTCAACATGGGCAATGGGCGCTTGGACGTTTACAGCACTCTGTCAACGTTCAACCTGGTCCAAGGCTTACTCCAGTAGGCCAGGCACGAATCGGAAACCATGGCGACGAACCACATTCAGTTAACGGGCTCCAAGATGCTTTCTGGAATGAAAGCACTCGCCCCGGAGCCCGTCCTCGCCGCCAGCAGCGCCGGAAAAATCTCGCCGGCTTGGTTTCCCGCCGCACTGCAAGTCAAGCAAGTCGAGGAACAAATATCGGCACTCCGCAGCTCTCTGATCTGCGCTTTCAATCAGTTGCTCGATTTGAAAGACTTGAACACGGGCGTCCACAGCACGCGTCTGGCGGAATGGGCTCTGCACGTCGCCGGCGAACTCGGCCTGGCAGAAAATTCCCTGGGCGATATCGAAGTTGCCGCGCTGCTGCACGACATCGGAAAAATCGGCATTGCCGATGCCATCTTAAACAAACCCGCCAAGCTCAGCGCCGAAGAATACGAGCTGATGAAAAAGCATCCGGAGTACGGCTGGGCCGTGCTGCGTCAGGTGCCCGGTATGGAACGCGCCAGCTTGATCATTCTTCATCATCATGAAAGCTACGACGGCAGGGGCTATCCCGGCGGACTCAAAGGCGAAGAGATCCCGATCGGATCGCGCATCGTCTCGGTGATTGACGCGTTCGACGCGATGGTTTCAAACCGCCCCTATCGCCAGGGCTTGCCCTTCGAAGAAGCCGAACGCCGCCTGTTGCAAGCCTGTGGCACACAATTCGACGCCCGGGTGGTCAATAGTTTCCTGCCTCTCGCCCGCGCGGAAATGGCCTCTGTATTCGCCGCGGCCGGCACCACGGTTTCAGCCGTCCTCTAGACGCCCCTGTGCCATCGCTACTCCCTCAACTCATGCGGTGACCCTTTACACAAATATTGTGCGACCGAACGGTCTTTAATGAATCCAAGTTTTTGTGCTCCCGGCTGCGACCGCTGGGTCTCAGTTTTTGATCGTGACCATTGACATCGGCGCACGAGACAAGGGGGCTCGTCTATGAAGATCCCTGATTCAGTTGTGTTCGTAACAGGCTCAAACCGAGGAATCGGTTTGGCATTCGTGCAGGAGCTGCTTGCTGCCGGGGCAAGGAAAGTCTACGCGGCAGCGCGAAAGCCAGATAGCATCACGCTCGACCGAGTTCACAGGGTGCGTCTGGATGTGACCAACCCCGACACCATCGCTGCTGCCGCGAGTGAGTGTACCGACGTAAACCTGCTCATCAACAATGCGGGAATTGCACTTTGGACAGGCTTCCTTGGACATGACGCCGTCGAAGCCGCCCGGTTAGAAATGGAAACCAATTACTTTGGGCCGCTCCGAGTCAGCCGCGCATTTGCTCCGGTCTTGGCGAAGAACGGCGGCGGCGCTATCGTCAACATGCTCTCTATACTGAGTTGGGTAGCGGTTCCCAATGCGGGAACGTACAGCGCTTCCAAGGCCGCCGCGTGGGCTCTGACGAATTGGCTGCGGACTGGCTTGCGCGAGCAAGGTACCCACGTGGTGGGTGTGCACGCTGGTCCGGTCGACACGGACAGGCGAGTGAACTCACGCTTCCGAAGGTCAAGCCCGTAGACGTAGTTCGGCAAGTGTTGAGTGCAATCGAAGATGGCCGCGACGAGGTGCTCGCCGACGGCATGACGCGACAGGTCAAGGCTGGACTGTCGGATCAAGAAGGCATTTACCTCAACTTCGATCCGGAGCGCGCTGTTGCGACAAGGATCTAAGCTACGCACAAATCAGCAACGCGGCGGATGATGAGAGATGGCTCGTCGGGCGCCCGACGATGCGAAGACCCCATCGAAGCTGGTTCTGTGTAGCGGCACGCCAACGCCTGGAACGTGCCATGCGTACGCGTCTCCGTGCCCTCTCTTCGCCTTTCTCTGATGTGTCCTCTGATGCGTTAGATCTTTCGCTGTCAGGTGCTGCTTTTGTGTTTCTTAATCATCGCGTAGCAAACTTCTCCGCCCACTGGATCCGCGCTGTAGTTTGCATCGCGATAAACAACGTCAAAATCGCGCCGATCGTGATCGCGAGGCCGGTGAACCCCTCGAAGAAGAACGCATACGAAAACAGCACTAGAAACACGAACTGCGCCAGCCCTGCTTCCAGCGCCGCCCGACGCATCCCGGCCACCAGCCGCAAATAACTCACCAGCAGAAAAATTGAAATCGCGGAACATACCACAAACGCGATATGAATCGAGAGGTGATCGACCAAATACGCCATCAGCAGATGAAACGAAAAGAACGCACCGGCCAGAAAGAAATAATTCATGGGATGCAGCTCGATGCCCCGGACTGTTGTCATCACAAAAAGCACGAAAAAGAAAAACAGTAGCGAAACCGGCGCGAAATAGCTGATGCGTCCCGCGAGCGGCCCCGGCTGCAGCTTCTGCGGCAGCGTGATACCCACGTGGTATCCCGAAACCAAGCTCTTATAGTTCCATGTTAATTCCCATCCACTTGGTTGTTTGCGTTCTTCTGTAGGCGAAAGAGTGTTTTCCGGCAGGTCGAAGCTCGGAAAGTTCGTGGTAACGTGCAGCTGAAAATCTTTTACCTGCGTGACTCCGTCGCCGAAGCTGTAGTTCCAATTGTCCAGCCCTTGCGAGTGGTAGCCGATTTTCAGCGCTGCCGTTTCCTTCGGCGGAACGGTTGCGGTGGCAACCGCTTCATTTTTTTCATTGCGGACGGTCAGCGGAACATCGTTCACGGCGAACGTCAAATTGTCGTAGACCGCCTGTTCCGCCGGGAGCTTCATTCTGAAAGTCACTTGCTGCGGCTGATCGCTCGGATTGCTGAATTCGTACGCGCCGGAAAAATCCACGCGGTAAGTGCTGTACCAGAGTAGCCCTTTCCTCCGGTAATCGAGCCACAACGCCACATTCACCCGGCTTTGTTCGATGGGGAGGAGGTTGGATTTCCTCTCTTCCACCTCGCGGACAATCGGCACTCCGTCTTTCGTCCCCCCTAGAACCTGCTTGTGCGAGACGACTTCGTATCCCGCCGTGGGAGGTGCTTGTTCTTGCGATGTTCCCCACGACGACGCCACTCTCGCCCTGAGCTGCTGCGCGTCCGGAGAATAGGTGCGGTAGAAAATCGTGCTGCCGAGAATGGCCCAAGCGATGGAAGTGCAAACCACAATGAAACCGATAGCGACGATGCGTTTGACCATGTTCCGGCGACTCCGTCGAATATGTAAGGTTGCAACACCTCCGCCGCACAGCCATCCTGCGCGATTCAGTTCATATTGTCAAGTACTTTGTGATACAAAGCTTGGATGCCGTAAACGAGCGTCTCCGCAGAAACTCATTCTTTTCCCCGCGCCAGTTTTGTAGCCGCCGCTGCGTCCCGCGGCTTACGGGCGCAGCGGCCAAGACCGCTCTTGCTAGCAGGCATGGAAGGGTGTGCCGATTACGAGAAATATGCGCTCTCCCACAATCCCCTTTGCTTCATAGCACCTGTGACGAAAACACGCATCATGGTCTCCTCTAGTCTTTGCTCATATCAGCTGCGTTCGCTCGGGCTTCGAACGCCGTCGCGCGATCGAGGTCGGCAATCAGTCCAGGCTGCTGCGTGAGTCGCCATCCCAGCCGTTCCTGCGTTAGCGCGCTTGAGGCCGGAGCGTCGGCGCCCACGAAAACCCCGAGGAAGCCACCAAAATGCTCCGCTGCCTCCTCGGGGGTTTTGGCGACGACCGGCACTTTCAGACCCCGGCCGATTGCCTCAGCGATCTCTCGGAGCGGCACGCCTTCTTCAGCCACCGCGTGATACCGGCCTCCTGCAGATCCCTTCTCAAGCGCCAACCTATAGAGCCGGGCAGCATCGAGCCGGTGCCCTGCGGCCCAGCGGTTGCGCCCGTCGCTGACATACGCCGAGACACCCTTCTCCCGAGCGATAGCGATCAGGTAGGTGACGAGGCCTTGCTTGACTCGATCGTGAACCTGCGGCAGGCGCACCACCGACGCGCAGACTCCGCGCGAAGCCAACGCCATCGCCGTCACCTCCGAAGCGCGGGGATACCTGGCAGACGTCGGAACAGGCGGATCGTCCTCGGTCGCGGTGCGGCCTGGCGCCAGGAGCGCGAGCCCGCTGGTGACAAGCAACGGCCGGTCGGAACCCTCGAGCGCAGCGCCGAGCGCCTCGATGGCGCGCCGGTCTGCCTCGCAGTTCGCCGCAAACTTCGAGAAGTCGTGGTTGAAAGCCGTGTGGATGACGCCATCCGACTTGACTGCTCCACTGCGCAAGCTTTCCAGGTCTTCAATGACGCCGCGATGCACCTGTGCCCCTGTGGCGATCAAAGATTTCGCGCCCTCATCCGAGCGAGCCATTCCGAGCACCTGATGCCCGTTGTTAACTAGTTCCTGAACAACAGCAGAACCGATAAAGCCGGTAGCACCTGTGACGAAAACACGCATCATCAATCTCCTTTACTTCGTTGCTTTCGTTGCTTTCGCTTTCGTTGCTTTCATTACTTTCTTTGCCTCTGAACTACAACCGCCTCTCGATCTCGTCATCTGATGCCGTTGAGGTCGTACGATCTATGCTGTATAGTCCGTTTTATCTGCTCGATCGTCCGGGAGGGCTGATGGATCCGCTCTCTGATGTGTTGTCGCTGCTGAAACTCCGGAGCTATATTTCCGGCGGCTTTGATGTGGGCGGGGAATTGTCAGTCCAATTCCCACGGCATGAAGGCATCAAATGCTACGCTGTGGTTTCTGGCGAGTGCTGGCTATCCGTCGAGGGCGTTCCCGACGCCGTGCGCCTAAAGGCTGGCGATTGCTTTCTGCTGCCGCGTGGATGGCCTTTTCGCCTTGCGACTGACCTGACTTTGAAGCCTGTTGACGCCCTCACGATTTTTGCGAACGCGAAGCGCAATGGGGGCATCGCCTCCTACAACGGCGGCGGGGATTGCTTTATGGTCGGCGGGCACTTCGCCCTTACTGGGAATCAAGCCAGAGACCTGTTGGGAGTTCTACCCCCCATTGTGCATATCCGGAAAGAATCGGATAAGGCGGCGATGCGCTGGTCTCTCGAGCGGATGCGACAGGAGCTGCGCGAGCCGCAGCCGGGTGGCTTTCTGGTCGCGCAACACCTCGCCTACATGATGCTCGTGCAGGCCTTGCGACTCCATCTGGCGGAAGGGTTGAAAGGCGGCGTCGGGTGGATCTTCGCCCTGGCAGACAAACAGATGAGCGCGGCGATCAATGCAATGCACGACGATCCGGCACATCGCTGGACATTACAGGAGCTGGCGGAGCGTGCCGCCATGTCGCGATCGACCTTTGCCCTGAAATTCAAAGAAACCGTTGGGGAGCCGCCCCTCGAATATCTGACGCGCTGGCGAATGCTGTTGGCCGGGGACAAGCTGGTGAATTCCCGCGATCCCGTCTCCGCCATCGCCCTGTCGCTCGGCTACGAATCCGAGAGCGCTTTCAGCAAAGCCTTCAAAAGAGTCATGCGTTGCTCGCCACGGCAATATAGCCGCGGTCGCAATCTGGCTTCCCCTTCACCGACCGAGGTCGAAGCCGCCCCCGCCACTCAGCTCCAACCGATCGCACGTTGATATCCGCGGTTGGCTGCTCCTCAGAGCATCCGATGCCCTTCAAGGTGCGTGATCCCGCGCCCCGCGTCGCAGCAGCGCCCCTAACGCCATGGATTTAGAGCGCGTTCAGGAACGCGGTGAGCTCGTCTTTTTCCTCGGTGGTCAGATTCATCTGGAAACGCTGATTGTAAAACTCAAGAAGCTCGCTCAGGTCGCGGGCTGCGCCGTTGTGAAAGTACGGAGCGCGCGAGGCGAGACCGCGCAAGATGGGCCCTTTAGTGCGGCTCACGTCGCTGCACAACCCACTGATCAGTCCTTTGCCGGGATCAGTGGTGTAGATCACGTAGGGAGCCGCCGGCTGCGACGGATCCTGAAACGGATTGGGGCATCCGGTGATTTGATAGACCGGGAGATCCGGAACGCTGAGCGCCGAAAGGCCGTTCGCGATGAGCGGATCATTTTCATCGGCGGGATCGTGTCCGGTGCCGATATCGAGGGCGAGAGGTAACGAGTGGTTGCCGACATTTGGCGTGTCGTGGCACGTCGTGCAAGTTCCCTGGAACGGCGCGATCGGTACGGTGGTTCCCAGGGCTTTGGCAAGCGCGGCGTTATCGGTCAAGCCGCGGACGTTCGAGATGGTGAGCGCGCGTGTATTGAAGAGCGTTTCGCCGGCGGCAATTTTGCGGCGCATAGGATCGGGTGAATTCTCCCAAGCTGGAGTTGAAAGCGTTGCCCTGAGGATCGGCGCCGAGTGAATCGTTGGTGCCGGGATAATAGGATTGCTGCGAGAGGTCGCCGGCCCGCCGAGAGCACCCGCGAAGTTCAGCCAACCTGCACGAAAATCCAGCGTCTGCGCGGAAGAGAGTCCCAATTCGAAATTCACGATGGCGGTTTGCTGCGCAGTGGTAGGCGGCTCGGTCGCCTGCGCATGCGTGAGCGTGGCGTCAATCGCCTGCTGTATCAGGTCGGTTTGCAGATTCGCCGCAAACGTCGCTTCGGAGGTGAGCACTTGATGAGTCTCGCGGCCGTCAAACATCACCGCGCTTAGATAACGCAGATTCGTGGTGGGCAGAGGGCGACGGTAGATCGAGACGGTCTCGACGCCGCTGGTTGGGTCGGTAACGATGGCGCAGCCGTAAGGATCGTGATACGCCTGAATCTGGAACTGGGCGTTGGGAGGGACGGGCAAGAACACGCGGATCAGGCCGCTCTTCAGAAGCAGACTGTGGGTGGAGGGATCTTGCGACGAGGTGTTCGGACAATTCGCGCCGTCAATCGGCGCAAAAAGTGGATCGTTGCCGCGCGTAGCGATGAATTTCAATTGAACGCTGGTGACGCCCAGTCCCATGCCATCACTGGCGAGATGGCAGGAGCCGCAACTCCGACCGTTGGTGCCCAAGCTCTGGAAGAAAACGTTTTTGCTGCTTTCATCTATGGGACCGGCCGAATTGAAAGTGGCGATAAGCCCCGTGGGGTCCAGGAAGGGGAAGAGATTGGGGTAGGTGCCAGAAATTCCAGGAGCGGTCAATGGAACGCAGGTGAACTTTTGCTGTGATGGAGCTGTACGGCCAAGTGATTCATTAAAGGAATATTAGGTTGCGATTCGGGCGGAATGGGGAGCAGAATCTCCGCCGGGATTGTCTATGTCGAAGGGTTGTAAATACCAGTTTGGGCCGTTCGACTTACGAGTACAGGCGCGCGAGCTCTATAAACACGGCGTTAAGCTGAAGCTGCGCCCGCAGGCTTACCACGTTCTGGCGCTGCTGCTGGAGCATGCCGGTGAATGCGTGACGCGGGACGAATTGCAGAAACGCGTCTGGCCCTCCAACACTTTCGTGGATTTTGAGAATGGGTTGAACACGGCGATTAAGCAGCTGCGGGCCAGCTTGAACGATTCGGCGGTGGAACCGCGGTATATCGAGACGCTGCCCAAGCTGGGTTATCGGATGATAGCGCCGGTGACGTATGAAGCGGGGGCGGAGGCTGCAGAGCGCGCCGCGGAGATTGCGCAAGATTCCGACGGCGAGAAGCTTGCACGCGAGGGAGCGGTCGCTGCTTCGGTTCCGCAGCTCAGTCCGCCGGTGGCGATCACGGCGAGAAACTGGCGGTGGGCGGTGGCTGCTCTGTTGAGCGTTGTCGCGCTTGCGGGATGGATAGCCTATTCGAAATGGCCGCGAGGGCGGCCGGCAGCACAAGCGGCCGTACACAACGGGCGGACGATGCTGGCGGTGCTTCCCTTCGATAACTTGACGGGTGACGAGACGCAGGATTATTTCAGCGACGGATTGACGGAAGAGATGATCGCGCAGTTGGGAAAGCTGGACGCGAAGGAATTCGGAGTAATCGCGCGCACATCCGTGATGCACTACAAGCACACCTCCGAAAAGATCGACAAAATCGGCGGAGAGCTGGGCGTGCAATACGTGCTGGAAGGCAGCGTGCGGCGAGACGCGGATAAAGTGCGAATCAACGCCGAATTGATCGAAGTGGGCGGCCAGCGACAGTTGTGGACGCAGGAATACGACCGCGAATTGACGAACCTGCTGGTGGTGCAAGCGGAAATAGCGCGGGAGATTTCGGATTCCATCGAGCTGACGCTGGGCAGCGCGCAACGCGGCGATGCGGCTGGCAACGTGGCCCTGACGCCTGCGGCTTATCGAGCGTATGACCTCTATCTGAAGGGACTTTATTTCTGGAACAAACGGACGGCGCCGGGACTTCAGCAGGCGAGCGTCTACTTCCAGCAGGCGACTGCCCAGGACCCAAGCTATGCGCCGGCCTATGCGGGCCTGGCGAACAGCTACACGCTGATGACATCGTACGGCGTGTCTCCCGCGGCGATACATATGCCTACGGCACGAGCGGCGGCGGTGAAGGCGCTGGAACTGGACGATAAACTGCCGGCCGCACATTGCGCGCTGGCTTTGATTCTGGAGAATTACGATTGGGACTGGAGCACGGCGGAAAAGGAATACCGGCGCGCGATCGAATTAAATCCGGACTACGCGACAGCGCACCAGTGGTACGCGGAACTGCTGATGTGGCGCGGGCGGTTTGATGAAGCGCTGCGTGAAAGCGAACTGGCGCGCACGCTGGACCCACTGTCGTTGATCATCGCGACCGACCAAGGCGCGCTATTTTATTTTTCGCGACAGTACGACCGGGCCATCGAACAGCTCCAGGGCGTATTGGAAATGGATCCTACGTTTCCGCGAGCCCACATGGTGATTAATGCGTACGTGGAGGAGGGCCGCTACGCCGAGGCACTGGCGATCCTGGACGACTGGCAGCGAGCGGCTGGCCCGGGAGCTGGGAGGTCCTGGGAGTTCGCGTATATCCAAGGCCGCTCAGGGCAGAAGCAGAAGGCTCGAGCGGAATTGAGAAACTTGGAAGCGGAGAACCTGAAACAACCGATTGATCCAGCGTCATGGGCGTTCGTGAATCTGGGCCTTGGAGACAACGACGCCGCGCTGGGCTGGCTGGAAAAGGCGTACGCGCAGCACTCCAACGGGCTGACAAGCTTGAAGGTGGAACCAGCTTACGATCCTTTGCGCGGCGACCCACGTTTTCAGGAATTATTGCAGCGCGTGGGATTGGCGCAGTAGGTTTTCGGAGTATTTCTTCGGTTTGCGGATGGGAGTGGAGTGCTCAACAGTTCAACGGGCACTAGCTTTTGAAACGGTCAAGCGCCATTTCAGTATATTGGCCGACCTCGATGAGGTAGCCGTCCGGGTCACGCCTATAGCAACGCCATTCCCAGCCGCGATTGTCCAGCGGCTCGGTAAGGAAGAACGCTCCTTTGTCGCGCCATTGTTTGTAGCACGACCAAATGTCGGCAACGCGCAAGTTAAGGAAGCTATTCATTCTGTTGAGATCCGCAGGGGTTTCGAGCAGGACCTCTGGCTGGTCGGGCGTCGGGCCACTGCCGGAATTCAGAATGATCCAGCTGTTAGCCAGCTTGATGTAGCAGGGATTGTCCGGCTTGATCACTTTCCCGCCAAGTATTCGCACGTAGAAGTCCTTCGATTTTTCCTGACCCTTTGCGGTGAAAAAGTGCGTTACGAAGAAGCCTTGGTGTGCAATCGGTGCGTCAGGGAGACTCATGCCGGGCCTCCCATTTTCGATAATAGGATGCAGTAGGTATCGCCTTCGGTTTACGGTGGACCGAGGTAATTCAGTTCCTACTCGGTAAGAGCCCCCATGTGTCTTGGGTTAAGAATCTGCTCCGGGGCCGATGGCCACGACGAAATAGATGGCTGGTGTCGCGCCGACGTTTTTGATTCCGTGCTCGTCGTTCGAATGTACGAAACCCACAGATCCAGGCCCCAACCGATAAGTCTTTCCGCTCACAGCAAGTTCTACCGTTCCTTCGCGAATCAGCCACATTTCCGAATGTAGGTGGTGGTGTGGTGGATGCGGTGCGTCGCCAGGGGGCAACGTTGTTTCATGCACTTCCAAGGACTCTCCTGTCGCGAGTCTGCCTTTCAGCACGTCCCGGAACTGTGCATTGTTCGCCGTTCGAACGGGCAGATTGTCGAACGGATACATGGTCGAGGGTAGAGGACCTTGCACTGCCGATGGACTATTCTGCACCACGTGCAATGCAGGCAGCAGCGCAACGGGAAAGACTGAACATAATTCGCGCCGAGTTATTGGCATAGTGTCTCCTCGGAATTAGCTGGCAATTAACTGAAGACGATCTGATTTGTCAACAGTAACCGCGCCAGTTCGGAACTATCTACTCTCCTTCTAGGAGTTACTGAAGTTTCGGATACTCGGCTTTGGCTTCGCTTCCCCCACTCTCTTGGAGCCGCTCGTCGAGTCAGTAGTCAAAAGGACTACCAGGGTCTTGTCTCAAGTCGACGAAAATGGGCTGCGACGATTTTGTATCGCTCTCGAGCAGAATCACTTCAAAATCGCTGACGTTGTAGACGATAAAGTTTGACGGTCCCGGTGTCGTGCTTTGACCGGTTCCCCGCCCGGTTGCGGGCGAATCGAAAACGTACTTTCCAGTGATTGCCGCTCCCGATACTTGAACGGGATCAGGCAGCGACAGGATTTGTTCCTCGTCCAGCGTCCCGCTGAGAGTTTTGCCCATGCGCGTGATGCTACCGGCCAGGTTCGGAACGCTTCCGTTCGCGACGAACTGAGTGCCGGCAATATATGTTCCCGTGTTTGTGGACGGAGCAAGCCCCGTTTGTCCGTGAAGGAAGCCGAACGACACCGATTCATTGTTGAAGCCCACAATCGCCTGGTCATGTCCCACCAAAACGAACACCGCGGGACTGGATTGGGAATCGGCGGGTGGCGTGAGGGTGCCTGCTCCATTCGGTGACACGGTTACAGTCCACCCAGCGCTGGTTTCAGAATTGAAGACGCCAGCCTTATTTTCGTCGGTGGTGATTGTAAGAGCTCCTGACCCGGTGCCGACAGCGCGTCCGGCCGCAACATCTGAACCTGACGAGCCTTGTCCCGAGACCCCGAAGATGCAACTTTTCTGATTTCCGGGTTCACCGTACCCGCAAGCCATGTCAAATACAGAAAACGTTCCATCGGCAGCCAAGGCCACCTGCAAGTCCATTGTCCCACTCATAATTGGGAGATTCACTCCAGGCTGGTCAGTAGAAATGAATACCAAAGTGCTTCGATCGACGACGTAAAAGGCAAAATTCAGAGTCTGCGAGGAGAACGGGCCGTTCGACAATGTGAGCCCCACGGTACCCCGCCCCGTGGCCGGGTCGATCGTCGAAAGCCCTCCGCTACCACAAGCAAACCTTAGAAGGGTTGGAGTCGTGGTTCCAGACTTGTAGTTGATGAAAACACTAGCGCCGTCGCTCGCAATTCCACAATCGGACCCACTCGCCGAGACCGCCGCGAGCATGAAAGCCCGAGAGCTGGCAGAATCCGAGGTGCCTCCGAGGAGGCCCAGCGCGTATCCGCCAGTAATCGAAGCAGCGTTGAATTTCGAGGGGTCCGCCTCTTGCAGGAAACCGGAGACGTGGTCGCCGCTGCCCGTCTGATCGTCGGATTCGAACAAATACCATAGGTACCGGTTGAGTTCAAGGCGAAGGAGAATGTGATGCTCACCGGCCCGGCCATCTGTTTCGTATTTATTGTGAGCGTACCGCGGCCGTCGGGGCCGACGTTGAAGTTGCCGGTGATGAGGTGATTGAACAGGCCGTGTGTGGTTGTTGCGCGATCCAAAGATCCCGTGGTGATGTTGCCAGCACCATCGGCAACGAAAGAACCAGCGATCATCGCGGGTGACGTGGAAGAGCCCGTTGCTCCCTGTGCAAGAAATGTGAAGGCGCCACATAGAGTCGTGGGCCCCGTAAAGCAGGAGAGCTGTGCACCGATCGTGATTGTAAAGTTCGCCGATACTTGCACGGGAGTCGGCGCCGAGTCTTTGACAAACACGATCACTTGAAAAGTTCCCTGACCAGAGGGCACGCCGGAGATTAAACCTGTGCCGTCACTATTCGTCGAGATGTCAAGACCTGAAGGCAATCCTACTCGTGTGCTTCCACCTTGCGATGCCCAACTCCACGAGTAGGGCGGAGTCCCGCCCGTGGCTGTGAGCACCGCTCCCGCACCGCCTGGTCCGTAGGCGGTTGAGACCGTGCCGATGGGTAAAGAGGTCGTCCTAATCGTGAGATTTTTTGAGACCGCGGCAATGGCGATCGTGAGATTTGCTTTGGCCGTCTGGCCGGCGGCGGAACCGTTGACGGTGACAGTGACTTGAAACGATCCTGAGGTGGTAGGGATGCCGAAGATCGAGCCGGTATTGTCGGCATTCGTCTTAATCGATAAACCCGCCGGCAATGTAGAGCCCGCCTGTGCCGACCAGGACCACGTGTAAGGGGTCGATCCTCCGGTGGCATTGAGCGTTGCCGGACCATATTCCACGCTCGCCGTTCCGCCCAATAGGGAGGCGGTCGTAATCGTAAGTGCCATGGGCGGGGGATTGGTGCTCCCGCTTCCACTTCCGCAACTTGCGCATGCTGACAGCGCGGCCAGAGTCAAAATGCTGAGAGGGAAAGGAACTCGAACGTGGGCCATAAATACCTCCACAAACTCACTTTCGTGGTGCCTGGCCTAGGCTGTGTTTTCGAGATCATCTAAATCAGGATAGTGGGCGGCAATTGCGGGCATTGTGTCCTTTCCGCCTGTAGTCGTGCATCTTTTGTCGCCCTAACGTTGATGGGTAGTGTGCCGGGAGCCCAGTTCGTTTCACGGGAAAAGGCGAATTCTCCCACTAAAATGGATGGTTCCGGCAACTTCTTGTCCGCTAGCCCCAACCGGTGATAGTTCTTGGCAACGAGGCGTTATCACCACCTAACAGCTGGGTCCTGGATAACGCTGTCATCAAAAACTGACACACCGCCCCCGGTTCTCAAGATTTGCGGTGCGAAGCGTTAATCTTCTATAATCTCTAGGTAAACAAAGAAATCCGAGTGGGAACGAGACCGTCAGTTCGACCCCTCCAGGTTCTCTAAAAAATGACTGATCTTGCCGAGAAAATTAAGAAAAAACTGAAAGACGAAATCGCCGTCCTCGAACACGAGCTGCACACCGACCTCCCCAAGGAGATCAGCGTCGCCCGCGCCCACGGCGATCTATCTGAAAACGCGGAGTACAAGTACGCCAAGGAACGCCAGTCCTACGTTTCTGCGCGGTTGGGCCAGCTTCACAAGCGCATGGCCGACATTTCCATGCTCAATTTGACCAACCTGCCCAAGGATCGCGCCGCTTACGGCTCCCGCATCACCGTACGAGACGTTGCCAAGTCCGCCAAAATCGAGTACAAGCTGGTTACGGTAGAAGAAGCGGACGCCGCCAACGGTCTGATCTCCACCACTTCGCCGATTGGCCGCGCGTTGCTGGGAAAAAAGGTTGGCGATGAGGTGCAAGTCACCACACCCGCAGGCGTCAAGGAATATGAGGTCATTCAGCTATCCACGATCTATGATGAGGAATAGCAGGTGAAATTGATTTCATGCTGACGCGCACCATCGGCCGGTTTCTCACCTGGCCCATCGAACGGGTTGCGGCGGTGGTCGCAGCGACGGGAATCCCTCCTAACGTCATCACCTGGTCGGCCCTGCTGCTGAATTTGTGGGCGGGAATTTTCTTCGCCGCCGGACGCTTCATGACGGCGGGCGGCATCATGATTCTTGCGGGCCTCTGTGATCTGCTGGATGGTCCGGTCGCGCGGCGCCAGGGCCGCGTTTCGATGTTCGGCGGCTTTCTCGATTCGATCTTCGATCGCTACGCTGACCTGATTCTTTTTCTCGGGCTGCTCGTTTATTATTCGCACGTCAATCGTTTTGGTTACGCGATGCTGGCTGGCGCGGCCATGGCCGGCTCTGTCATGGTTAGTTACGCCAAAGCGCGCGCGGAATCGCTGGTGCCCACCGTCGAAGTTGGATTTTGGGAGCGGCCCGAGCGCCTGGCGCTGATGATTCTCGGCGCGCTCACCAACCGCATGGATGTGGTCCTCTGGTTTCTGGCAATCGGCCCGAATATCACCGTGATCCATCGCATCTTGCACACCTGGAAACAGACCGAGCGCGGCAACCAGCCGATAGCGGACGCGCCCCGTTCCGCCGATGAGAGACGCGACGCGAATGCGCCCGACGTACGCACTGGCGCACCCGCTTCCCTTCAGGCTAAAATTTCTCGCGACGCTTCGCCTGCCGTCCTCACCCGCACGGCTCGTCGCGGAGGATAACCGTGCCGAAACTTCTCGGAATCATCGGACTTCTGGTCATCTGTGCCGGGGTCGATTTGCTCTGGCAATCGCGCCACGAGATCAGATTCTGGATCGCGGCGTATCTCGGCTTTTTCCGCGCACTGCTACGCGACCGCAATCCTGAACTCCCCAACTTCGCCGCCAAAGAAGTGGCCCGGAATCGTCAGGGCGCTGTGCGATTTCTTCTGGGAATCAGTTTCGTATTTCTGGTGGGTCCGGTTCTGATCGCCGTCGGCGTCACGCTGATGTTCTACCCTCACCTCTAGCGCGGCGATAAGTCCTTCCGTGCCAATCCAGCCGGCCCTGCATCATTAACCTGTCATTCACATTCGTGATATATGGTTCGCCCCGATTTCGCGGCCCAGCCCGTGCTAATCTCTTTCGCGCTTCGCGGTTTTAATCCCCGGCCCCAAACACAGCATTGGAACGAACCCGCGGACGTGAATGCCCGCGGATCAGTGCGAGGAGAAAAACATGCCGGCACCGGCAAACCCCGATCCACGCGCGGCTCGGCAAGAGATTTCAGTGTGGGATCGCGTCGCGCAAATGGACGACTTCAAAAAACTCCTCGCCGCCCGGAAAGCTTTCGTCATCCCCGCCACGATTTTCTTCGTGGTGTATTACTTCGCGCTCCCGATTTCGGTCGGCTATTTTCCCGCCTTCATGCAACGAAAAATTTGGGGCCCGGTCAACATCGCGTATCTCTTCGCGCTCTCGCAATTCCTGGTCGCCTGGCTGATCGCCTATCTCTACGTTCGCGCCGCGCGTAGGTTCGACGCTTACGGCGAAACCGTCAGCAAGGATCTCGAGCACATCGTCGCCGAGGGAAATTAGCCGATGACCACCACTCTCGTTCTCTTCCTCGCGTTCATCGCCATCACATTGGGAATCACTGCCTGGGCCGCCAAGCGTTCCGGTTCCACCGCTTCCTACTTCGCCGCGAATCGCCGCATCAGCGCCTGGCAGAATGGAGTCGCCGTCGCCGGCGATTACATGTCTGCGGCATCGTTCCTGGGCATCGCCGGCCTCATCGCGTTTTTCGGCTACGACGGCTTCATGTACTCCGTCGGCTGGCTCGTCGCGTATCTCACGGTCTTGCTCATCGTCGCCGAGCCGCTGCGCAACGCCGGAAAGTACACCATGGCGGACGTCCTCGCCTACCGCCTGCATCCCCGCCCGGTACGCGCGATGGCCTCGCTAAGCACAATCACCGTCAGCACGTTTTACATGATCGCCCAAATGGTAGGCGCGGGCGCGCTCGTCGCGCTGTTGCTGAAAGGCTCCGGCATCAGCTTCACCACGGCCGTAGTCGGCGTCGGCCTCTTGATGATCGTCTACGTCGTCTTCGGCGGCATGATCGCCACCACTTGGGTTCAAATCATCAAAGCGATCCTGCTGATAACCGGGACGATTCTCCTCAGCTTCCTGGTGATGGCGCATTTTGGCTTTAGCTTCGGCGCATTCTTTTCCGCCGTCACGCAGGTCCACTACCACTTGCCCGATGGCACCGAAGTCGTCAAGGACTTCCTCACTCCCGGCCTGCGCTACAAGCCGCCCTACGGCGCGCTCGACCTGATTTCGCTCGGCATGGCGCTCATCTTCGGCACGGCCGGCCTGCCACACATTCTCGTGCGCTTCTACACCGTTCCCGACGCAAAAACCGCGCGCTTCTCCGTCGTCTGGGCCATGGTTCTCATCGGCGGCTTCTACATCATGACCACGTTTCTCGGCTTCGGCGCAGCAACCATCGTCGGCCGCGATTACATCGCGAAAAACGGCGGCAACAATATGAGCGCTCCCCTTCTCGCCAACGCGCTCGGTGGCAGCATCTTTTTCGCCTTCATCTCCGCCATCGCGTTCGCCACGATTCTCGCCGTCGTCGCCGGCCTCACCATCACCGCCTCCACATCCTTCGCGCACGACGTCTGGACCAACATCATCCGCCACGGCCAGGAGCATAATCCCGGCGAAGAACGCCGCGTCGCGCGCATCGCCGCATTCGTAGTCGGTGCAATTTCCATCGCCATCGCGATTGTCCTCGGCCCCACGGCGAACGTCGCCTTCCTCGTCGCGCTCGCTTTTGCCGTCGCGGCCTCCGCTAATCTCCCCGTGATCCTGTTCTCGATTTTTTGGCGGCGCTTCAACACCACCGGCGCCGTGATGGGCCTCGCCGCGGGCCTGCTCGCTTCGATTGTCCTGATCTTTATCGGTCCCAGCATCATGACCGTGGACTCGCCCAACGTCGCTCCCGCCGCCCGTCACATGATTCAGCACGCGCCCATTTTCCCGCTCGAAAATCCCGGGATGCTCAGCATTCCCATCGGATTTATCGGCGCAATCCTCGGCACGCTGCTCAGCAAACCTGACCTGGCCGGCGAAGAAAAATTCGTCGAACTGCAAGTCCGCGCCAACACGGGCCTAGGCGCCGAAAAAGCCGTCGCCCACTAAACGGCTCGGGTCATTCGCCGCTGACCTCATTCCGATCGCGTGTGACGAATTTCTAATTTCCAATTTCCGCCTTCTGTCTTTACATTGCGTTATCATTATTCGGGCACCAAAACACATCTCGCACACCATGAAACCTTCCCTGATCATCCACGGCGGCGCATGGAATATCCCTGACCAAGCCGTCGAAGATTGCCGCGCAGGCATTCGCCGCGCCCTCGAAGCCGGATGGAACATTCTCTCGTCCGGCGGCACAGCCACCGACGCCGTCGAATCCTCCATCGTCATCCTCGAAGACGATCCCACATTCGACGCGGGCTTTGGTGCGCATCTCAATACCGAAGGCCGCGTCCAGCTCGACGCCATCATCATGGACGGCAAAACGCTGAAAGCCGGCTCCGTCGCCGCCGTCGAACGCATCCGCAATCCCATCCGCCTCGCGCGCCAAGTGCTCGAACACTCCGAACACATGATGATCGTCGCGGCCGGCGCCGAAAAATTTGCCGTCGAACACGGCATCGCGCTCTGCGCGCCCGAAGAACTGATTCACGAACGCGAGCGCGTCGCCTGGACCCGTTGCCTCGAAGATTCGCACGCCGCCGAACATCACGTCGGCCACGAATCCGGCACCGTCGGCGCCGTCGCTCTCGATCAGCACAGACATCTCGTCGCTGGCACTTCCACCGGCGGAACCTGCTGCAAACTCCCCGGACGCGTCGGCGATTCCCCGCTCATCGGCTGCGGCTGTTACGCGGACGCGGAAGCCGGCGGCGTTTCCTGCACAGGCCACGGTGAAGGCATAATGAAAATCATAATGGCCAAAATGGCCACGGATCTGTTGCAGGGTAAGCAAGCGCTCACGCCGCATCGCGAAAACTCTGATCCAGCGCAAAGCGGCGGGCTGGCACAAGCAGTAGCCGACGCCTGCGTCCGCAAACTCGCCCATCGCGCCCGCACCACAGGCGGCCTCATCCTCCTCGACCGCGAAGGCCATCCCGCCGTCGCCTTCAATACTCCCCGCATGGCCTACGGCTACGTAGAAGCTTCCGGCGCCTTCCGCATCGCTCCGTGAGCAAAGGATTTGCTTTAATCCAGTTAAAAGCTTCCTCATGTCTGCAAGTTTCTCCTGCGCTTTCCGCCGTAGCCTTAAATCGTGAGAAAAGCGATCGGGATGCCACACCTTGATGAGGTCGAGGTAAGCCAAGCGAATTTCTTCGGCTGTAGCGCGGGAACTCATCCCAAGTACGCCTAGATAGTGAGCGCGGTCCTTCATGATGGTGGCCCAGTGGAGGATACAGGGCGAGATGGGATGTCGCAAAGATCGCTAGGCGGGTAAGGTTACCTAAGGATAAACGTAGTCGATCCGTTACGGTCTGGTTCGACGTGCCGGAGGTCGGAACACCGACGCTCCGAGCATGATTCAGCTCTTTGTTTCCAGTTTAGTGCCGCGCAACTTCCAGTTTTCTCGGGGGATGCGGTCCATTTTGAAGAGGTCTGTGGTGCGGGCGTACCATCCGGCGCCGTGCATGCGGCCGATTAGCTTCAGCTTGAGCGTGTCGATGTGGTGCTTGGCGGGATCTATGACGGCGTCGTCGCGGACGTGCATGGCCAGCACGCGGCCTAGAACCAGGGACTGCTCCGGCCCCAGGTCGATGATCTGCAGCAGCTCGCACTCCATGGACACGGGACTTTCGGCGATGCGCGGCGGCTTGACGTGGACGCTGGGCACGGTGGTGAGTCCCGCCTCGTGCGGCTCGCTGACGCCGCGCTCGAATTCGATGGCGGTGATGTTCATCACTTCCGCGGCTTCTTCGGAGACGAGGTTGACGACGAACTGGCCTGTCTCGCGGATATTGTGCCGCGTATCTTTCGGCCGGCGTGGATCGTGGCTGCCGATGCCGATGCCCACTACCGGTGGGTCGCCCGCAAACGCGTTGAAGAAAGAAAATGGCGCGGCGTTCAGGTCGCCGTGCAAATCCTGGCTGACGATCCAGGCGATCGGGCGCGGAACGATCGTCGAGACCAGGAGCTTGTAGCGCTCTCTGGCGGAGATGGTGGCGAAGTCGAACAGCATTTGGGTCCTCCTGGGTAAACGGCCGAAGTGGCGACGAGTTACGACGGCGACTGCGGCGGCGAGGCGAGCCTGCCATCGCCGGCAGGCTCCGCAGGGGAGAAGGCGGGGGCAGGCCGGCAGGCCCCCGCACTTCAACAAAGCCGGTTTACATTTTGCCTTCGTCGGCTGAGGGGCCGTAGACGCTGGGGACTGGGACGTTGTTCATACGCAGATAGACGCCCAATTGCGCGCGGTGGTGGATTATGTGATTCATGAAGAAGCCGCGCAGAAACGTGATGCGCGGCATGGCCATGACGGTTTTGCCGCCGCCTAACAGCGTCCAGGTTTTCATCAGATGTTCGTCGCTGGCGCCGGCGATGGCGGCGCGGGCTTCGGTTACCTTCTTGTCGAAGGTGTCCATAAGCTGCTGGCTTGAAGTCATTACAAAGGGCTGTATCGGGGGCGCGCCCACGGGGCGGAAATCGAGCTCGTCCTGATTGATGATGGTGGCGCCCCAGCCGGAAAGTTCAGCGAGGTGGCCGGCGAGGCGTCCCATCTTCATGGATTTTTCGTGCGGCGCCCAATCACCCTTTCCTTCGGGGACGCGTTCGAGGGTTTGGCGAGTGCTGATCATTTCATGGTCGTACTCGGCGAGGATGGCATCGCGAATTGGCATGTTTTTCTCCTTTAAGTGGAAGTGTGCGGCTTATTCTAACCCAGGGATTTGCAGGTGGAAAAGAGAAGGCCCGCGCGGGACGTCAAGGAGAGAGGATGGCGTTGCGCGGGCCTAAAGTAGAAACTACCTAACCGTATGCGCAAAGTTTTACTCCGGTCGCGAGCGTTGTGCAAGTGTTTATTTGATTAAATTTTGGCGGTAATGATTGGGAAAGTTGGGGAGGGTCATTTCGCCCTCTTCTGGTTGAATCTTCGCCGAGCCGTGTGCTAGCATCACGGTTTCGCAGGGTCATTGCGCGCAACCGCCCGGGGGCGGCGCCGTGATGCACGCCACTTCGCACATCTCGAATTCGCAGTCGTATTTTTCCGCGCACGAAATGCCTATCCAGACCGCTACGACGCAGCCCGCGCCGAGCTTTACGATTTTCGATTTTTGCTTTTCCACTTTCTGCCTTCTGGAGGTGAAACTTGAAACCCTACAACACTGATTGGATCCGCAACGTGGGCATTGTCGGCCACGGCGACACGGGAAAAACCCAGCTAGTGTCGTCGTTGCTATTCACGGCCGGGATGACGCCGCGGCTGGGGAAAGTCACCGAGGGCTCGACCACTACTGACTGGGACGAGGAGGAAATCGCGCGCAAGATCTCGATCAACACCGGCATCGCCTACGCCGAGTGGCAAGCGCCCGCCCAGCCTGAAAAAACGAAAATCAATCTCCTTGATACTCCCGGCTACTCGACGTTCATTAACGAAACGAAATCCTCACTGATCGCCGCGGACGCGGCGCTGATTCTGGTGGATGCCGCCGCCGGCGTGCAGGTGGTTACCGAGAAAGTGTGGGACTACGCGGCGGAGTACGACCTGCCGCGTGCGTTCTTGCTCAATTGGATGGATCGTGACTTGGCCAGCTTCGAGCGCGCGCTCGATTCGATCCAGCAGGTTTTCGGGCGCGGCGTAGTGCCGATTCAACTGCCGATCGGGTGGGAAAAAGGTTTTCGCGGCGTGGTGGACTTGATCACGATGAAGGCGCTGATTTACGCACCGGACGGCAACGGCATCGCCAAGGTGGAAGAAATTCCGCAGGCTATGGCGGACGAAGCGAAACTGGGGCACGAAACGCTGGTGGAAATGGTCGCCGAAGGCAACGACGAGTTGATGCAGGAATTTTTCGACCAGGGCACGCTGCCGGTCCACGACCTGGTGATGGGCTTGCGCGAAGCAGTGCTCGCGAAGCGGCTCTTCCCGGTGATGCTCAGCTCTGCGCTGCACAATATCGGCAGCGACGCGGTGCTGAATCTGATGGTCGCGATTTTCCCTTCGCCCACGGTGCGCGCGAAGGTCGCTTGCCACAAGACTCCGGATCATAAGGGGGAGACTGTCGACCGCAAGATTGCCTCGTCGGAACCGCTTTCGGTTTACGTTTTCAAGACGCTGGCGGATCCTTTCGCGGGACGCATCACTTATTTCAAGGTGATTTCTGGCGTGCTGAAAAACGATGCCACGCTTACGAATTTCAACCGCGGCTCGCAGGAACGTTTTCAGCACATCCAGGTGATGCAGGGGAAACACTCTACGGAAGTGAGTGAACTGCACGCGGGCGACATCGGTTGCATCGCCAAGCTAAAGGAAACCACCACTGGCGAAACGCTGGGCGATAAGAATGCGCCGATTTTTCATCCTCCAGCGCGCATTCCTGAACCTTCCATCACTTTCGCCGTCGAACCGAAGACTCGCGCGGACGAGGACCGCATCGGCGTGGCCATTCACAAGATTCTGGAGGAGGATCTCGCGCTGCGTTTTGGTCGCGATCCGCAGACCAAGGAATTTCTGCTCAGCGGCGCGGGACAGCAGCACATCGAAGTGGTGGTCGCCAAGCTGCGCAAGCGCTACCACGTGGAGTTAATGATTCATCCGCCCAAAGTTCCCTACCGCGAGACCATTCGCGGCAAGGCGGACGCCGAAGGTAAACACAAAAAACAGACCGGCGGCCACGGGCAGTTTGGCCTCTGCCGCATCAAGATGGAGCCGCTGCCGCGTGGCAAAGGCATCGAGTTCGTGGACGACGTTTTCGGCGGCGCGATTCCCAAGAACTGGATTCCGTCGGTGGAAAAAGGCATTCGCGACTCCGCCGAGCGCGGCTATCTCGCGGGATTTCCGGTCGTAGATTTTCGCGTCAGCCTGTACGACGGGAAATATCACGACGTGGATTCCAGCGATATGGCGTTCAAGATTGCCGGATCGCTCGCGTTCAAGGAAGCGATGAAGCAGGCGCGGCCCGCGTTGCTCGAGCCCATCATGAATGTGGAGGTTTATGCGCCGGATCAATATTCGGGCGACTTGATGGGACATCTCAGCGGCCGCAGAGGAAAAATCAGCGGCAGCGAATCACGCGCGGGCAACGTCGTGATCAAAGCGCTGGTTCCATTCTCGGAAATGCTGAGCTACGCCAACGAATTGATTTCGCTGACGCAAGGGCGCGGCAGCTATTCCATGGAATTTTCGCATTACGACTATGTGCCGAATGAAATTGCGGAAAAAGTGATCGCGGCGAACAAACAGCACCGCGTAGGCGACGAGGAAACCGAAGCGGCTTCGGCCTAGTCTGCAGCCGGAGCGGATTTTGCGGCTTTGTTGTGGTGTGGAATCAGGTGGGCGAAAAACTCTGTGAATTTGTTCGGCGCCGATGATTTCGTCTCTGCCGCTTTCGCTTGCGTGGGCGCGGCTTGCGGCAGTGCCGCAGCAACTTGAGCGTTGTCAGGCGCTGGGGCGTTCGGAGCGGTTGCGTGCGGTGCAGCGGCGTTCTGCGCCTTCGGGGCTTGGCCCGGCTTGTATTGGCCGTTCTGACCGACGGTGTGAGCCGGGCATCCCATACCAAGGCACGGCCCAGTCGCGCGGAAGTAAGCGCATCCGGACATCCAGAGTGCCCCTACGCACAGTATCAGCATACCGCTGAGCTTCTTGCTCATCGTTCTACCCTCTCGGGAACTCCTATCGTGCGAGAAACGGCCGGAGCCTATATGCTGCTTATATTGGGATGATCGCACAGAACTGGGGACACGCTAGTACCGCTATCGACTCTGTAGGCGAAAGCATCAGCAAACGGCAGGCGAAAGTTTTTCAGCGAAGGACAGGTACCAATTAGGTAAACCGCGGCAGGAAGAAGCCCGTGTGCCGGCGGTGCTCGTCGAACGCAGGTCCGAATTCGCTGGCGAGGAATGATTCTTCTTTCTTCGCCTTGCGCACGAAGCCAATCAGAAACAGCGCCATGCCGAGGATGGCGCGATATTCGCCGATAGTGATGGCGGTTCCGGTTAACGCTAACAATATGCCCGTGTAGATCGGGTGGCGAATATGGGCATACGGTCCGGTGCGAATCAATTGGTGCTCTTCCTTGATTTGCACCTCGCCACTCCATTCCTTACCGATCGTGTATCGTGCCCATATGGCGAATAGCACCCCAGCGAGGGTCGCGATCGCTCCCATCCATTCGATCGACATTTCACCCGGCGCGAACCGACGGTTCAACAGGCCGAAACGAACATGGTTTGCGTAGAGCAGGAAAAAACCGATCGTCATGATCAGGACGTGCGCAAAACGCTCCGGCAGATTCTCTTTCTTGGCAGCCTTTTTTGCGCCTAGCGCCGCGAAAAGCCAATAACTGCCAAATAGCAACCATGATGTGAATATCAGCTCTCCGGGCGCCACTTTCACGGCAGCGGACTCCGTCGTCGTGAATTCGCGGACCAGCCAAAACAAGTCCATTGCGATTCGCGAGCACTGCAGCACTACGGTAGGACTCGTACCCATGGCAGTTCACTCCTTGTTCGTTTGGGCTTTTCGTTTCTGGCTGCGGTCCATGTGGCGCAACTGCTCGATCCAGGCAAGCTCGGCGCTTATTTGCTGACGCATGAAGCGGACCACCTCACGGCCATACGTGCCAATCTCCATTCCACTTTCCAGCGGACCGAAACGTTCGGCGCTCCACCGCAGGTAGGCTTCGCGCTTTTCAAGGATTGCCGCGCGCGAAGATGCATCGAGCAACGAAAACATTCCCACCCGCAAACGGAATTGATCGCCGGAACTAGCGGCGCTTTCGTCGAAATCGCAAAGACGCGCCAGGAGCGCACGGCGCCCAGGCGCGGTGAGCGAATAAACCTGGCGCGTTTGCCCGCGTTCGCCGGCGGCTTTTTTCTGAGTGACCCAGCCCTCGCGCACGAAGCGGCGCAGCAGCGGATAGACGAGGTTGTTGTGCATGTCGGTTTGGCCGGTAATGAGGCCGGCCGCCTTTTTCAAGGCATAACCGTGCTGCGGACCGCCGAGCAGCATCGCGAGCAGTAATAGGTCATTCATGATTGTGTCATTGTTGTACTAATATGGGCGTGTGTCAAGTCGGATTTCAGGAAAAAAGATTGCCGCATCGCGGTGGCGACAGACTCATTGACCAATTTGGCGCTTGCGGTTACTCGGCTCGGTAGGTCAAGCTGGCGCGCGATGAAAAACAGAGTGACGGGCCACAGGCTCGCGGATGCCACGCTCGCTATCCATGCAGGCGAAAAGAGGTCTCACGTCAGCGTGCCGGTGGGAACTTCGATTGCGAGGACCGCGAACTTCACGTTCGCAAATACGGGGGAAATGAAGCGTTGGGCCGAGGGCAAAAGCTCGGCTTACATCTACACGCGATACGGCAACCCGACGCTGGCGATTGCGGAGGAAAAGATCGCCGCGCTCGAAGGAGCCGAAGCGGCTATCGTTGCGGCTTCGGGGATGGCTGCCATTTCCAGCGCGTTGCTCTCAATCCTGAAAGCAGGCGACGAAGTGCTTGCGACGCGTGCGCTCTACGGCGGGAGTTATCGGCTGATGCGCGATATTTTTCCGCGGATGGGCATCGTCGTGCGCCACGTGGAAACCGATCTTGCCGGCATCGCACGACTGGTGAACCCGCGCACGAGAGCGCTCTACATCGAGACTCCGACGAACCCGACGCTGCGACTGGTGGATTTGCAGAAAGCGGTTTCATTCGCGAAAGAGTGGGATTTGCTTGCGCTCATTGACAACACGTTCGCCAGCCCCGTGCTGCAGAAACCGATCGCCATGGGATTCGATCTGGTGATGCACAGCGCAACGAAATATCTCGCAGGACATTCGGATGTAATCGCGGGGGTTGCGGCTGGCCGTCACAGCCTGATCGAAAAAATCCGCGACATGATTATTTACCTCGGCGGTTCGATGGATCCGGAGGCGGCGTTCCTGCTGATCCGCGGGATGAAAACGCTGGAACTGCGGGTGCGACGCCAGTGCCAGACTGCTCTTACGGTGGCGCGATATCTGGAAAAGCATGCGAAAGTCGCGCGCGTGCATTACCCCGGATTGCCTTCGCACCCCGACCATAAGCTCGCCAAGCGTCAGATGAAGGGATTCGGAGCGATGATGGCGTTTGATTTGAAGGGCGGCTTGGCTGCAGCGCGGCGCTTCTGCGATCGGACGCGAGTCTTTTTGCTGGCGGCAAGCCTGGGCGGCGTGGAATCGCTCGTGGTGCTGCCGATTTACTCTTCGCACTACCGCATGTCAGCGGCAGAACTGCGCGCCGCAGGCGTCGAGCCCGGCACAGTCCGTGTCTCGATTGGCCTGGAAGATCCAGCGGATCTGATTGAGGACCTGCGTCAAGCCCTCGCGTAACCAATCCGAGAACCGGCGGCGAAGGGGCAAGGATCCAAACAGAACCTCTGCCAACCATAGAGTTCCTCAACTACAGATAGCGACCTGAATTGCCACCTGACAGCCTAATTCCGGCTCTGATCAACAGCCTCAGAAGTTGAGTTTTGCGCCGATTTGAACCTGCCGGGCACCAGTGGTGCCATCATTCTGCCCTACTTGCGATGTTGAATAGCCGAAGAGGGCGTCTTGGATATTGGCATCAGGCTTGGCAAACTGCGTGCGGTTGAACAGATTATAAAACTCAAACCGCAGTTGGAAATTGAATCGTTCCCTGATAACGGTGTTCTTCGACAGACTAATGTCCCAGTTATTTATGCCGGGACCCGTAAACTGATTCCGTAGCAGATTCGACGGGACACCGAAGGGAACCGGCATGATCGTGGGATCGTCCGGATTGAACGCGGCAAGATTGTAGCCGGTAAAGACTGCGGTGCTGGGAACAACACGCCCGAGAGAGGGAACGGTTTTCAGAGCCGAGGCATTCACGACGGTCACCCGGTCTGCGAAATTGGTGTGCAGCGTATCCGCGACTCCGAAGATGTCGTACGGAAGGCCGGTCTGCCAAGCAGCAATGCCACTGATCTGCCAGCCTTCCAGAACACGGCCTGGCAGACCCTCGGCGAAGTGTCCTCGGCCGCGCCCGATGTTGGGCTGATAGACAAAATTTATGACGCCGCGGTGCCTGGTATCGAAACCCGAATTGCCCTTCTCACGGCGCAAGTTGAAAGAATCGACCGGGAAGTTACCGTTGGCAACGGTGGGAACCAGCGGGTCGGAAGAGTCATCGAGTGCGTGAGCGTAAGTATACGATCCCTGAATTTGCAAGCCGTGGTACGCCTTTTCCGTGACCTGCAGTTGCAGGCCGTCGTACCACGAATGTCCCGAGGTCTGGTCCGTGAAAGTATCGAAAAAAGCATTGTTGTTCACCGCGTTGAAAGGCAACACCCCGGGGGCCCCGAAATAAAGATTGGCGAACTGCAGAGTTTCCGGCGCCACACCCATCGCAAGGAGCTGTGAAACCAAGGCTGGCTGAGGCGGATTGCCATCGATAACGCGGAGAATGCGGGTGCCGTGATTCCCAACGTAGTTCACATCCACGGTCAAATTCTGAGTCAGCTGACGCTGAGCACCGATGTTCCAGCTAACCACCAGCGGTGGCTTGATGTGCGGATCGAAGAGATCTGGAAATATCCCCGAGCCATCCGGGACGAGTGGGGAGGGAGTTAAGTTACCCGGCGCCAATTGAGCCTGGAGTTGGGCGCTAGGTCCCGTTCCGAGATTGAGCGCGGGCTGATTAAATACGCTCGGCTGGAACGGAGGATTGCCACGGGCGTCTGAGACTAAATTGCCGTAAATGCGGTCGCTGAAGACTCCTATGCCACCACGCACCGAGGTGCGGCCGTCCTTGAATGGATCCCAGGCGAAGCCGAAGCGTGGCTCAAAGTTCTTGAAATAATCGTTGAAGAGTTGGTGACCTGTGCCGGGACCAACCGCCTGAAAGGTGAAGGGTGCTGGACCACTGCTATCTTGGAATAGATTAGAGAGATTGCCATGCGCTTCATAAGGGACACCGTACCATTCCCAACGGAGGCCATAGGTAAGCGTGAGGTTCGATTTTACTTTCCAGCTGTCTTGCCAGAACGCGCCGACTTCGTGCTGCTTGAAATTGAGTTCATCAGTGGCTTGTCTACCGGACTCGTTAAAGAACTGAGTTTGCGCCTGGGAATTGACCAGCCCCAGCAGCGCGCTGACGGTGTCCTCAATTTGATTCGAATCTACGCCGGTATTGAGATTCTGCAGTGTGGGTATGCCGTTAGCAGTAAAAATGTTAAAGGTAAAGGTCCCGCGGGATACGAAATTCGTGTTGTTGTTCGAGTACACATCGCGAATTTCGGCTCCCCATTTGAAGGTGTGCGATTTCACGACCTTGCTCATGCCGTCGTACCATTGGAACGTCCCTTGTTTACTGCCCTGGCCATCGGCATCGCCCAGTGCTTGGCAGCCGAAGCCGAAGGAGCCGCCCTGGCCGCCTTGGAAGACGGGAAGGGTGAAATCCGCTCCGCGGCCTTCTCCATCCGTGAATCCCAAGCCGTCGAATGTGGACGTGCCCGCGCAACCAAAAAATTCATTGATGCGATTGGCTCCGAACCGAAATTCGTTAATGAAGCTAACGCCAAAAGTCGAGGTTAAGCCCACAGCCAATCCCTGGACTTTGTTGGTCTCGCTTACCGCACCCAAATCGCCGGGGAGGAAGTCGTTGTGAAACGGGTTGGGATCATTAAAATAATTGTAGGTGTAACGGGCGTAGAGGTTGTTGTTTTGGTTCAATTTGTGGTCGATCTTGATGACCGCATCCTCATCTTTCTCTCGCGATTGACTGGGAAAGAAGAGCTGTCCGGTGATGCCATCCGAGTTGTTTACGTTCGGCGCGGGATAAAACGAAAGTATTTTCTGCATCACCGGGTCAAGTCCAGCCTCGGTGGCATTGTTGCCGGCTCCGGGGGTAGTGACGTTGATGGCCTGGCTGGCCCCGGTGGCGGGGTTGGTGTAGGTGAAAATGCCTGACTTGAAAGCGGCGGTCGGCACGGTGGTGGTGTTGGTCAAGGTGGTGACAAAACGGTCGCCCTGATAATTTAGGAAGAAGAACGTCTTGTCCTTCTTGATGGGACCGCCCAGAGAACCGCCGTAGAGGTTGCGCACGTAAGGATTTTTAGCGGCAACCAGACCGGTAAGGGGATCGATCTGGTGATTGAAGTAGTCACGCGCGCCGAGTGCGTCCCAACGTCCGAAATAGAAAAGGTTGCCGTGAAAGTCGTTGGTGCCACTGCGCGTAATCACATCAATGATTGCACCGTTGTTGCGGCCGAACTCTGGTGCAAAATTGTTGGTAAGCACGCGGAACTCTTGGGTTGCGTCGGGATTTTCCGCTGCCAGCCCGCCCAGGGGTCCCGGTACATCGGCGTCGTTGTTATCCGCACCGTCGAGAAGGAAGTTATTGTTGCGCTCGCGGCCGCCATTCACCGAAACGCCTCCCAGACCATCCGACTGCGTGACGCCCGGCCCCAGCAGTACAAGTTGGTAAGGATCGCGAAGGATCAAGGGTAGCTCAGTCATCTGGGTATGCTCGACGACATTGCTCAGCGTCGCGGTCGCCGTATCGATCTGCTCGATCGTCGTCGAGGCGACTTCGATTGTGGATGAAACTGCGCCGACCTCTAGTTTGGCATCCAGGGTCACGGCTTGGTCGACGGTCAAGGTGATCTCGGCATATTTCACAGTTTTGAAGCCCGTCTTGTTGAAGGTAAAGGTATAGACCGAGGGCGGCAGGCTCGAGATCGTGTAGGCGCCGGTGTCCGTGGTGCTCGTCGAGCGCTCAATCGAGGTGGCTTGGTTTGTGGCGGTGACGGTTGCGCCGACTACTACCGCACCGGAGGAGTCCACAACAGTTCCGGTGACCTTCGCCGTTTGCGCGCAGAGAAGCATGGGCGTCGCCAGAATCATGAACAACAATACGGACATTCGGATAGCGTTCGATGAAATGATTCGGCTTTTCATAGTACCCTCCGTATTTGTGCAGCCCGTTGCGGCGAATATTGCTTGCTTTTCTGGCCAAAAATCTGACGCCGTGGCACGCGTCGCGACAGCGCCATACGCCCATAGGTTGCGCATTAATCTGTTAGATTATTGTAAGGACTGTACTTAAGGGACGACGCTGGTCCGGGTGGGACTGCAGACGTCTCCCACCACATTAGCGACCGCTTCGCCTTTTCCCCTTAGCCCCGCGACAATCCCTGCAGATAAAGACTAAACTCGCTGCCAAAGTGAGTGCAGTTTAGCGTCCATTATGGGAAGTAGGCAAGACCCCGGATCGAAGGTCCAAATCGTGCACACGATCCAGGAGGGCGTTGCGGACTACCCTCTAGTACTCGATGTCCCGATTATGCCAATGGCTGGTACGGCAAGGCCATTGACCGGATGGTAGGTTGCTCGTAAGATTCGCGATACCCCCTGAAGAGGGGCGAAGGTCGCGGCGCCGCGTTGGTTTCGAGCAGCTACGGACCCGCAGTTGCTCCGTAGATACTCGCGGAGAAGTGTTGCGCGTCGCGAGGGTGGACCGAGACTATGAAACTGAGGGCGTTTTTGAGGTTGGGTGTTGCGGCTGGAGTAATCGTTTTTCTCGCCGGCTGCGAAGACACCGTGTCCACCAAGCAAGCGAAAGCGAAGGCCCATGCGCCTGCGGCAACCCCTGCGCCGGTTCCACAGTTTGTCCACGAGAAGCTGCCCCTGCCGCAACAGCCGATTTCGGTAACGTCCTTGTATGACACGCGGCCGGCCATCGATATTCTGATCGAAAAAGTGCAAGTGCGCTTCGATGCCGCGCAGAAAGAGTACAAGGCCGGAGATTTCGACAAAGCGCGCAAAGACTATGACCATGCGGTGAATTTGATCGTAGCCAGCGGTTTCCAGGTGGATTCCGATCCGCGACTGTCGGATCTTTTTGATCAGATCGGCGAAACCTTGCACTCATACGAGGTGAACGCGGAGCAAGGCGCGGACGATGAAGAGGTGAACCCCAGCACGCCGGCGCCGATTGATGAGCTTACTGATATGACCTTGCCGCCGGGCGACCCGCGTTTGGCGGGTGCTGCAGAGCAGGAATTGATGCGCGTGCACCACGATTTGCCGCTGACGGTGAACGATTCGGTGCTGCAATATCTGAGCTTTTTCTCAACGACGCGCGGGCACGCCGTGGTCGAGCACGGCCTGGATCGCTCCGGGAGATACAACGAGATGATCCGGCGCGTGCTGAAAGAAGAAGGTGTGCCGCAGGATTTGATGTACCTGGCACAAGCGGAATCGGCGTTCCAGCCGACGGCCGTTTCGCGAGCAGGGGCGCGGGGCCTGTGGCAATTCATGCCTTTCCGCGGCGAGGAATACGATCTGGATCGCACCTACTGGGTGGATGAACGCAGCGATCCGGAAAAGGCCACTCGCGCGGCGGCGCGGCACATGCGCGATCTTTACGACATGTTCGGCGACTGGTATCTGGTGATGGCGGCATACAACTCGGGTCCGATGAATGTGGTGAAAGCCATCGAGCGGACCGGCTACGCGGATTTCTGGGAACTGCAGAGACGCCATGCCTTACCGAAGCAAACTCAGAATTACGTGCCGATCATCATCGCGCTGGCTCTGGTAGCCAAGGATCCGGGGCTGTACGGCGTGCAGATTGCGCCAGAGAAGCCCGCGCCAGTTGACATCGTACACCCCAGCCATTCGATCGATTTGCATCTGGTGGCGGACGCAACCGGCGCAGACATTGATGACTTGCGGCAAATGAATCCCGAGCTACTGCGGAACGTCACGCCGAATGATCCCAACTTTCAGTTGAAGCTACCGGCGGGCGACGGCGAGAAGTTGCTGAATGCCATCAACCAAGTCCCTGAAGACAAGTGGACCAGTTGGCGGCTGCACGCCGTCGAAGAGGGCGAAACGCTTTCAGAGATTGCGCGGCACTATCGCGTGACGGTGCCGGCCATCGAGCTCGCGAACCACCTGGAAGCGCACGCCTCGGTTCCGGCCGGATTCATGCTGAACGTGCCGACGGCGCCGCCCACCGTGCACCTTCTGCATTATCGCGTGGTGCGCGGCGACACCTTGGAAGGAATTGCCGAGCGCTTCGACGTCAGCGTCAGCGAGTTGAAACGTTGGAACAATATACGCGGCGCGAAAGTTCCGCGAGGTTCGCGCTTGCGAATTTATGCGGGCGGCGCGCCGGATAGTTCCTCACATTCCAAATCAAAGTCGGTACAATTGCAATCCCATGATGCTCGAGTTCAGGACGTCTCGGACAGCAATTCGACCGACAAGCCCGGGCCGCGACGGCATTTGGTGAAGCAAGGCGAGACTTTGTATTCGATCGCACATGCTTACAAGACGACCGTCGAGAGCATACGCGACGCGAACCCCTTTCTGGGCGAGCGGCCCCTTGAGGCCGGGGACATTTTGACCATCCAGCGATAGCAGACCAGCGACCGTTCGGCTTGCACTTCCATTAGTTAAGCATCTCATTTCACGCCCATTACCAGGCGGCGTTACGTTTTGTTACATGCGATTTCCGTATCCCCTCGAACTAGCCACAGCAATTTGGTCTTTTCTATCCCTTGTCGCTTGACAAACTTCCGGCACTCCGTTTATAAGCGCGCAAGGGACTAATAGACGTTCGGTAATGCTGGAACCCAGGGAGGGATTTGATGTTCAACGCCAAGCTGCATGATGAAGAAGACGACGAGCTGCCCCGTTACGAAGAGGAAGAGGAAGAAGGTGCGGAGGTTCCTCAGGGAGAAGTCGTAGAAGTGGAAGAGATCATCGTCGAGGACGATTCGGAAGAAGAAGAGCCCGCTGCTCCGGCCGCACGCAAGCCGGCTCCTGCGCCCAAAGCGAAAAAAGCCAAGAAGGCCGCGCCGAAGAAAAAGGCTAAAGCCAAGCCCAAGAAAGCGGCGAAGAAAAAGGCCTCGACGAAAAAGAGCGGCAAGCGGAAGAAGCGCTGAACAGCTTCGAAATCCTGCTGGTAGTGGCGCGGCCGCCGGAGCGCTTTTTTGCTTCGGCGCACCGCGATGCCTCGTTCATTGGGAGTGCCTCGGTGTGTGTCCGTCCTGAATCTCACTGATTTCTGCGGCATGCTGGTTTTTGACAAGTGGACCTGCAACACCAACGGGCGCCAGGCCATCTTCTACAGGGATGCGGGTGTTCGTGTATCGGCGAGCGATCCTGCGCCCTACTCGGCCGATGAATCAAGGGGAGGGATTCGCTGAGGAGCTGCGTTTGCGGATTCAGTAACGCTGCGGCAAAAGATGGCGGTCTGTGAAGACCCCCGCTACAGGTAAAATTCGAAAAGCACGTCCCACGCCGGGCTCCCTTTGCCACGATTCTCAGGGCAAGCGGGATGGCACCCGCTTTATTTTTTCCGTTAAATGTCAGGTCTTGATTGCGCCCCAGCGAGGAAGCTTGCGCTTGCCGAGAAGAACCTCCGCCGCCCAGGTTCCCAGATAGGAGGAGAGCGCGACTCCGTGTCCAGCGTAGGCGCCTGCGACGATAGCGTTCCGGCCATGTTCGACATTTTGGGGATGCCAGTCGAAGACGGGCTTCCAGGAATCGCGAAACAGGATCGGGCCGCCCCAACGATGCGTGAATTCTGTCTTTTCGAGCGCAGGATGCAAACGCCGCACGCGCTCTTCGAGGCGGGCGAAAATCTGCGCAGGCTCCGGGGCGGCGATGTCCACGCCTTCGAGGTCGTCTTCATCGGGTGATTGCACCAGGCCTGCGCCCCACACGACGGAACGGTCGCGCCGCACGCGTCCCCATAGATAAGGAAAGTCCACGGTGTAGAACGGCTTCCTTTCCCCGAGGCCGATCGCAGCGAGCACCTTTTCACTAACGGGCTTAGCCAGGACCGCAAGCGTCAGCCGCGGATGCATTTCCTCGCGCAGGCCCGACACGTCAAGAGACAGAGCATTGGTCGCGAAAACGATTTTTGCGGCGGTGAGCTTGCGAATGTTGCCGCGACCGTCCCCTACGTGGATTTCGGGCTTCGCGCTCCACTCGACGCTCGCGACGCGATGATTTTCGTAAACGCGAACTCCGTGCCGGTGCGCGGCGCGCGCGAGGCCGCTGACCAGCTTTCCGGGGTTGAGAGTGCCGCCGGGAACCTCATTCACCACTCGCAGCGTGCCGGAGTCGTGCCATCGAATGGGGGACGTGCGCAGGCCCTCGGTGTTTCCACTGCGCGCGATTTCCCACGCGCCACCAAGGTGCAAGTCGCAGTTCACGCGCAACTTTTTCAGAATTTTTTCGAGCCCGGCTAGAACGTCTCCCAAACCGCGCTGATCTCCCGCCGCCGTTTCCGCAAGGGCCATTCCACCTGTGCGGCCGCTCGCGCCCGCGCCGATGTGGAAAGCTTCCAGAACGGCCACGGATTTTTCGGGCGCGAGCAGCCGCAACCATGCCGCGGCAGCGAGGCCGGTGAAGCCCGCGCCGATAACGGCGAAGTCTACTCGATCCGGCAGGACTCGTTTAGGAAGCCGAAAATCAATTTTCCAAGGAGGAGAACCCCAGGAGGTCAGTTGAAGGTTCATAGGCCAGTTGACAGTCGAAAGTTGATAGTTCCAAGGAAGAAATGGCTCGCGATACGCCGCGGAGAAAGAGAATTCACTTTCAACTTTGAACTGTCGACTACGCGCCGGCGGCAAGCCTGCCGATACCTAGAGAATACTTTCCGTCCAGTTCTCCAGCGTGTGCTTCAGCTTGGCCATGAACTGGTGCGCGACGGCGCCGTCCACCACGCGATGGTCGTAGGAGAGCGTCAGATAGACCATGGAGCGGATGGCAATCGCGTCGTCGATCACCACCGGGCGCTTTTCAATCGTGCCGAGGCCAAGAATGGCAACGTTGGGCTGATTGATCACCGGAAGGCCAAACAGGCCGCCGAAAACGCCGGGGTTGGTTATGGCGAAAGTTCCTTCGGCGACTTCTTCGGGTTTCAGTTTCTTGGCGCGGGCGCGCTCGGCCAGATCGTTCATCGTCCGGGCAATGCCCAGGAAATTCTTTTCTTCGGCATTCTTGATCACCGGAACAATCAAGCCCCAGTCCAGCGCCACGGCGATGCCGATGTTGCACTCCTTGTGCAACACGATGTTGGTGCCGTCCACCGAGGAGTTCACTGTGGGAAACGCGCGCAGGGCTTCCACGGCGGCGCGCACGAAGAAGGGCATGAAGGTGAGCTTCGTGCCGGTGCTTTCCTCGAATTTATTCTTCATTTTGGCGCGCAGGGTGGCGATCGCGGTCATGTCCGCCTCGTCGACAGAATAGACGTGCGGCGAAACGCGCTTCGAAAGCACCATGTGCTCTGCGATGCGTTGGCGCATCACGGACATCGGTTGAACTTCGTAGTGGCCGAAGTACATCTTTTCGCGCGGAACCGCGTTTTCGAGAACTGCGGATGCGGATGCGCCGCCCGCCGCCGGAACAGGGGCGGACGGCCGAGCCGGAGCAGCACTCGGCACGGCGTTCACTGCGGGTACCTGCTCTGAAGTTCGCACGGCGCCCGCGCCGCCTTCGACCGCGTTCAGGATGTCATGCTTGCTGACGCGTCCGCCGGCGCCCGTGCCGGGGACCTGAGAGACGTCAATATTGTGCTCGCGCGCGATTTTCCGAACCAGTGGCGAGCTGCGTACTTTTTCTCCGTTGGCGGCAGCCGGTGGTTGGACCGCCGGCGAGGCAGATTTAGCCGCAGGTGCGGACGGCGTTTGCGCTTTCACCGGAGCAGGCGCGGGCTTCGCAGCTTCAGGTTTGGCGGGCGCGGAGGCGGCCGGAGCAGCAGAGCCTGCGGCGGCGCCATCGGCGTCAATCACCGCGACCACGGTCTGAATCGGAACCGTTTGTCCTTCGTTGACCTTGATCTCTTTCAATACGCCGGCCGAAGGCGAGGGAATCTCAGCGTCCACTTTGTCCGTGGAAATTTCAAACAACGGCTCGTCGCGCTCGATTTTGTCTCCGGCTTTCTTGAGCCACTTGGTGATGGTGCCCTCAAAAATGCTTTCGCCCATTTGGGGCATGATGACGTCAACAGCCATGGTCTTCTCCTGTGAAATCGCTGGCGCGGCCTTCAGGCGGCAGCCAGACATTCCTCGTGCCACACACCCGGGATGCCTTCCAGGGTGTAAATCTCGTCGCCGCCGTGAAAAAATTCGACGGCCTTCACCTTCGCGGTGCGCCCGGCAAATTCGAGCTGCTCGGGCTCGAGTTCATTGTGATATTGCCCGGCCTCGAGGAATTCCTCGAGGAACGCGCGGTCCGCGACGCGCACTTCGCTGCCGACTTCGAACTCCGCCTGGTTCACGCCTTTGGTCTTTCCCATCGTCCATCCTGCCTTCGTCCGCGTCAGTATTTTGCAAGCTTGCGCGCGGCCGCAATCACTTTTTCGGTGTTCGGTAAAAAATGTTCTTCAAGCGGGGGCGAGTAAGGCACGGGCGTGTCCAGCGCGGTGACGCGCTCGATCGGCCCGTCGAGATCCTCGAAAGCGCCTTCGCAAACAATGGCGGCAATTTCGCCGGCAATGCCGCCCGTGCGAGTATCTTCATGCACAATCAATAACTTATTGGTCTTTTTAACCGAAGCGAGAATCGTTTCCTCGTCCAGGGGCAGCAGGGTGCGCAGGTCGATTACTTCCGCCTCGATGCCTTCCTTCGCGAGCTGTTCGGCAGCTTCCATCGCGGTGTGCGCCATCGCGGCGTAGCTGATGATCGTCAAGTCTCGGCCCGCGCGACGTACTGCCGCTTTCCCGATAGGCACGGTGTAATCGCCGGTAGGCATTTCTTCCTTTAGCCGGCGGTACAGGAATTTGTGTTCGAAAAAGAGCACGGGATTATTGTCGCGAATGGCCGATTTCAAAAGGCCCTTGGCATCCGACGGAGTGGAAGGATAAATCACTTTCAGGCCAGGAGTATGCACGAAATACATTTCCGGATTGGCCGAATGAAACGGCCCGCCATGCACGCCGCCGCCCGAAGGTCCGCGGATGACCATGGGAACAGGAGCGTCCCACAGGTAGTGCGATTTGGCGACGAAGTTCGTTACCTGATTGAAGCAGCAGGCAATGAAGTCGATGAACTGCATTTCCGCGACGGGCCGCAAGCCTAGAAAACTCATTCCACAGGCCGCGCCGATGATGGCCGTTTCGCTGATGGGAGTTTCAATCACGCGTTCGCGGCCAAATTTAGCGAGGAGGCCCTCGGTAACTTTGAATGCGCCGCCGTAAACGCCGATATCTTCGCCGATGGCGACGACGGCCGCGTCGCGTTCCATCTCTTCGAACATGGCTTGGCGGATGGCTTCCACCATAGTGATTGGAGCAGTGGCCGAGGCCGCTTGCGTTGCCATGTTCAGCGCCTCCCCTGCTTATCCGGAGCGTTCTTCGCAAACGATTTGCCTTGCTGATTCTTGCCGAACGGCTTTCCGTTGGGATTTTTGCCGAAGGATTTGCCGGCGGGATTCTTTCCAAACGATTTGTCGTGGCCACCTTTATGGAAGGATTTGTCCGGGGCACCGCGGCGATAGGATTTGTTCTGCGGGTTCTCGGGACTTTGCAGGAACGCTTTATCTTTCGGACCGCGGCCAAACGGGACGCGTGGTGCAGCGGGTCCCTCGGCGGGCTCGCTGGTTGTTGCGGGCGAGGTGCGCGCAGGGACGTCGGCTGCCGCGGCACTCGCAGCGGGTGTCTTCGCGATGACAGGCGTTGGCGTTTTCGAGCCATTGCCAGCCGGTGCGACGTCTCGCGCAGTGGGAATCTCGCCTAACGCTCCCAAATCTTCCATGCGCCACGTTGTATCGATGCTCGATTGGGGGGGGATCACTTCAGCCTTGGAGCGCTTCCAATCCGCCTCGATCTTGTGACAGCCATCGCAGTACACACCCTCTTCGGCGAGCGCGGCTGGCGGAAGTGGTGAGTCTTCGGCGAATTTCTGTTCGACGTCGAGTTCGTGCTCGATGCGCGCGTCAATTTCCGATTTCGTCTGCGCCTCCCAGATTTTATTTTCGGTGAGATATTTTTCGTAGAGCGCGATGGGATCGCGCGCCTTCCAGTAGTCGAACATCTGCTTGGGAACGTATTCTGCCGGGTCGTGCTGCGCGTGGCCGCGCATGCGCATGGTTTTTACTTCGATCAGGCGGGGACCGCGCCCGGCGCGACATTCGTCCACGGCTTCTTTCGCCGCGCCATACACCGCAACCACGTCGTTTCCATTCACGATCGCGCTGCTAATTCCGTAGGCGACCGCACGGTCGGCAAGATTTTTGATCGGCACCTGGCGCGAAACGGGCGTGGAATATGCCCACTGATTATTTTCGACGATCAAAACGAACGGCGCGCGTTGCGCGGCCGCCAGGCCAAGGCCTTCGTGAAATGCACCGGTGGAGCTGCCGCCGTCGCCGATCCACGTAAGCGTCACGATATTCTGCCCGAGATAACGTCCCGCCATGGCCACGCCCGTCATCACCGGAATCAGGTCGCCGAGCATGGAAATCGGCGAAACAATGTGGCGGACTTTGAGGTCGCCGAAGTGGCTGGTGCCATCCTTGCCCTTGGTCGGCGAAGTGTACTTGGCCATGTGCTGGGTGAAAATATCGCGAGGCGGTACGCCCTTGACGAGCAGCGCGCCGATATTACGGATCATGGGGGCGATCCAGTCGCGCTTTTCGAGCGCGTAACAGGTGCCCACCGAAACAGCTTCCTGGCCGAGGCTGGAATACAAGCCGCCGACAATTTTATTTTGGCGGAAGAGCCGGACCATGCGCTCTTCGAGCTGGCGATTGAGCTGCATGAAATAGTAGAGGTCCAGGTGCTGTTCCCGCCTCAGCGGTTGGCTCATGCCCTGCTCCCTTGCAAATCCACGGCTGCGGCCTTGCGCTCGGCACCATTCTGATGCAGTCGGTAGGCCGCTGCGGCGTGGTCTGCCAGTTTCTGTTCGAGTGTCACGCGCGGCACCACGACCATCTCGCAGCCGAAAACATCCCCGAAATGCCAGACCAGTTTCGGCGTGACTTCTCCGCAGCTCACAGCGCGGTCCAGCACGCGCTCGAGTGACGTGGCGCGCTTCCCGGCGATCCCGCACGGGACGATCAAATCAAAGTATCGCAGATCGGTGGCCACATTGTACGCAAAGCCGTGAGAAGTAACCCAGCGGCTCAAGTGGACACCGAGCGCGGCGAGTTTTTCTTCGCCCCCGGGCGCGTCCACCCAAATTCCGTGGCGATCTGCAACACGGCGGGCGGACACGCCGAAATCGGCTGATGCGCGAATCATCACTTCTTCGAGGTGGCTGACGTACCAGCGCACATCGCGGCGATGTTGAGCGAGATCGAGAATCGGATAGCCGACAATTTGGCCGGGGCCGTGGTAGGTGATGTCACCGCCGCGGTTCGTCTCGTGAAACGTGACGTTCATTTGCGAAAGCAATCGTTCGCTGGCGCGCAGATGCTCACGCCTTCCGTTGCGGCCCAAAGTGATCGCGTGCGGATGTTCTGAAAGCAATAGCACATCGGGAATAGCGCCTGCTTTGCGCGCTTCCACCAGACGTGCCTGCAAGGCACACGCCGGGCCATAAGGCAGCAGCCCCAGATTCACGACCCAGCAAGTTGGGTTTTTGTGGCTCAAGTGCTTCTCGCGCCAGGAACGCGTATTCTGCAAAATTAGTAGTTGATGCTCAAGCCCCGTACGGAATTAAACGCATCGCCCATCGCTTCCCACACTGTGGGATGAGCGTGGATCGTTGCGGCCATATCGTCGAGGGTGGCTTCGAGGCCCAGCGCTGCCACCGGCTCGGCGATGATCTCGGTGGCCAGCGGGCCAATAGCATGCACGCCGAGAATTTCGCCATATTTTTCCTCGGCGACCACTTTGATGAAGCCCTCATGCTGGCCGAGAATTGTTGCCTTGCTATTGCCGAGGAACGGGAATTTCCCGGTCTTCACGCTGAAACCGGCATCGCGCGCCTGTTTCTCGGTGAGGCCGATTGACCCGATCTGCGGTTCGCAATAAGTGGCGTTGGGGCAGCGCTTGCGATCGAACGGCTGCATTTCCTTGCCGGCCATGCGGCCGACGGCGATGATGCCCTCCATCGAGGCGGCATGAGCGAGCTGCGGCTGGCCGGCAACGATATCGCCAATCGCATATAGGTGGGGTTCATCGGTTTCCATATACGCGTTGGTGTGGATGTAGCCACGCTCGACTTTTGCCTTGGTTTTTTCGAGGCCGATATTCTCCGTGAGCGGGCGGCGCCCGACGGCAATCAGAACTTTTTCTGCGCTAATGGTTTGTGATTTGCCCGTTTTGTCCTTGAACGTGACGGTCGCGCCATGGGCGTCTTTCTTCACCGCCTCGACTTTCGATTCTGTCTCGATGCGAATGCCCTTCTTTTTGAAGGCCTTCTCCAGCTCCGGCGAAATTTCCTCATCTTCGAGAGGAACTACGCGCGGCAAGGCTTCCAGAATCGTCACCTCGGTTCCAAATGTGCGGAAGATCGAAGCAAATTCAACACCGACGGCGCCGGCGCCAACCACGATCATCGACTTCGGTATTTCGCTCAGCAGCAAAATCTCGCGATTGGTGAGCACTGTTTTGCCGTCAATTTCGACTCCCGGCAAGGAACGCGCTTCCGAGCCAGTTGCCAGCAGAACATTCGCGGTTTCAAGCTCTGTGGTCTTGCCGTCTTTTTCGACGCTCACGCGGCCCGGCCCGGCAATTTTGCCCCAGCCGGTGATGGATTCCACCTTATTTTTCTTGAACAACAATCCGATTCCGCCCGCATGTTTCTTGACGATTTTGTCTTTGCGCGCAAGGATCGCCTGCCAATTTATCTTCACATCCTTGACTTCAAATCCGAATTCTTCTGCGCGCTTGAAATGATCGTAAATGTCGGCGTGGTGCAGAAACACTTTGGTTGGGATGCAGCCCACATGCAGGCAAGTGCCGCCGAGAAATGGATCCTTTTCCACCACGGCGGTCTTCAATCCCCACTGCGCGGCGCGAATCGCGGCCACATAGCCGCCCGGTCCGCTGCCGATAACCACCACATCATATTTAGCCAAACCAGTCCTCCCCTACGACTTCTTCAGTGTCAAAAGATTCGATTCATGGAAGGGTGTCCAGGATTGTGGATACAGGATTGCGGCTCTTCCCGGCTCGCAAATAAGAGATTTTAGCAGCGGTGGTGGCTTGCCGCAACCCTGGCTGCGGGGCGACAGCAGTTTCGGAAGTTCGGCAGAAGGAAGCTTTGGATAGCGGTCTTGCTGCGTGTGATTGTTACTTCGCGGCCGCCGCGTCGTCTATGAACTTCGCTCCGTTTGGAACACCCCAGCCGGTGACGTTGTCCCATCCCTTCGTAAAGGCTCGTCCATTCGGGAGACGCTATCTGCGCGGGGTGGCGGCGCTATGAAACTAAATCGTCCTCGTCTCCGTATAATGTTTTGGAAACCAAGGAGAGCCCACATGACACCGGACTACGAGACCGCGAACCTGGCCGCGCGCGCAGGAGATATCGCTCCGGCTGAGTCTTCTCCCTCTCCCATTGCCAATATTTTCAAGGGACCAAACGGAATTCGTGCCGGTTGGCGGCTGCTTTTGTTCGTCGTCTTTTGGCTCGCCACTATGCTTGCCATGCAGTTTGTGCTCCTCCATATCCCTAGCGCTGCCGCCTGGCTGAAGGCGCAGGACCCTCACGTGATGACCCCACCGGCTGCGATCGCAGGCGAGGCACTGATGCTAATCGCTCTCGTTGTGGCGACTCTGCTGATGACGCTCATCGAAAAGCGGACGTACGCGGACTACCATTTTCCACTGAACCAGGCTTTCGGTAAGCGTTTCTGGCAAGGCATTCCGTACGGGTTCGCGATGCTTTCGCTCCTGATGGTGCTGATCGCTGCGTTTCGCGGATTTTCTTTAGGCAACATGGCGCTTTCCGGCGCGGACGCCTTGAAATTCGGCGCGGCGTACGGCGTGGTCTTCATTATGGTAGGGCTCTTCGAGGAATTTTCGTTTCGCGGCTACATGCAGTCAACTCTGACTTCCGGGATCGGCTTCTGGCCAGCCGCGATCGTTCTTTCGATTCTATTTGGGTCGATCCATCTGCAAAACCGCGGTGAAGCGTGGATAGGCGCGGCGATGGCCGGTTCGTTTGGCATACTCGCAGCGTTCAGTCTGCAGCGCACCGGGAATATCTGGTTTCCGATCGGGATGCATGCGGCGTGGGATTGGGGCGAGACGTATTTTTATTCCGTACCGGATAGCGGCTTCCTCGCGAACGGACATTTGTTGAATTCCACGTTTCACGGACCGACGTGGCTAACCGGTGGAACGGTCGGACCGGAAGGCAGCGTTTTCGCGTTTGCGGTGCTGGTGATTGGGGGCGTGGGGATACATTTCTTGTTTCCCGCGAAACAGCCGACGATCTGAGCTGTTCCGATCGATCTCTAGCGGACCCTAGAGCGCAGCAAGCAGCGCCCTTACAATCTCCTCAGTTCGAAATCTGCGTTGGTTCCGCGGCGCCCAGTTCTCCTTCCCAGCGCGCGATCACGGCAGACGCGAGGCAATTTCCGATTACGTTGACTGCTGTGCGCGCCATATCCATCAGCGCATCAATTCCCAGGATTATGAAAATCGGCTCGGTTGGAAGATGAAACATCCCTACCGTAGCGAGTAACACTACCAGCACGGCGCGCGGTACGCCGGCGACGCCCTTGCTGGTGAGCATCAGCGTAAACACCATGAAGAGCTGCTCGCCGAAGGGCATGTGGATGCCCGCCGCCTGCGCGACGAAAACGGATGCGAGCGCGAGATACAGAGACGATCCGTCCAGATTAAAACTGTAGCCAGCGGGAATCACGAAGGCGACGATTCGCCGCGGCACTCCAAACGCTTCCATGGATTCCATCGCGCGCGGCAGGGCTGCTTCGGACGTGCTGGTGGCGAAGGCAATGGTGGCGGGTTCGGCTACGGCTTGCACGAAGCGGCCGAGCGGAAGCTTGGCCGACCAAGCGATGGGTAACAGTACGAACAGCAAAAAAGCGGCCAGCGCAGCATAGCCTGTAAGCAAGAGCTTCCCCAGCGGCAGAAGCACGCCGATTCCCAGGTGCGCGACGGTGTACGCCATAGCGGCGCCGACGCCGACCGGCGCGTAATACATCACGATATTCGTGAACGAAAACATCGTTTCGGTCAGCGATTCGCAGAATTTCAACATCGGGGCCCGTTTCGCCTCGGAGATGCGCGCGAGCGCAATCCCGAAAATGACGGCGAACACCGCGACTTGCAGGATTTGATTTTCGGCTACCGACTTCGCAAGATTTTCGGGAAACACGTGCAGAAGGAAATCGTCCCAGTGCATGGGCGCTGCATTCTGTGCGCTGACGACTTCGGGTGCGGCGGGGATCGCGAGGCCTTCGCCGGCGCGGCTGATGTTGATTGCGGAGAGGCCGATGAAAAGGGCTAGCGTCGTTACCACCTCAAAATAAACGAGGCTTTTGATTCCGATCCGGCCAACGCCGCGCAGATTGCCGTGGCCCGCGATGCCGGTTACGAGTGTGCCAAAAATCAACGGCGCGACGATCACTTTGACCAAACGCAGGAAAATGTCGCTGAAGACGCGCAAGTGTTCGGCAAAGTGCGGCCGGTCCAGACCGATTTCTCCGCCGAGCAACATCGCGAAGAAAATCCAATAGGTCAGTGAAGACCTGCGCCATCCCGCCGCTGCGATTAAGACAAGACCCGTCCAGCGGAGTGCCGCCAACCAGACATGCGGCGCGAGGAAAATTGCCAGCACGGAGCCCGCGAGAAAAAGTGGAACGCCGACGACCGTGAGTATGCGCAAGACGCGCGGCTGTTGAGCAGAGTGAGAAGCGTCGGGATTGGCGTTGGTCATGATCGTGCGTTCTTCATGGTATTCCGGCGCCCCCGATATTGTTCAGCAATCGATCCATCTGCTATGGTGCCAACTATGCCAGCGATCAAACATTTGGAATGTTCGCGCTGTAATGCAATGGTGTCGGCGGAAACCCCGCAGACTTTGTGTCCCGAGTGCAAGGGCGCGCTTTACGTGCGGTATGACTTAAACTCGCTGCACGGTATCGGTGCCCGGCACGCCATCGTCCAGGGCGCCGCCAATCCGCCCTGGTCGGGTATGTGGCGGTATCGCTCGGTGCTTCCGACGGTCGAACCGGTCACGCTCGGCGAAGGCTGGACGCCGATGTTGCGCAGCGGCCGCTATCCCGGCGTGTTCCTGAAAGAGGAAGGTGCTAATCCCACCGGCTCCTTCAAAGCGCGCGGCCTGGCGTTGGCCGTGACCATGGCGCACCATTACGGTTTGCGCAAGCTCGCCGTGCCATCGGCTGGCAATGCCGCCGGCGCACTCGCTGCTTACGCCGCAGCAGCGGGCATCGAAGCGCATATTTTCATGCCGCGTGATGTGCCCTTTGCCAATTACGTCGAGGCGGTAGCCTACGGCGCGCACGTGACGTTGGTCAACGGTCTTATTTCCGATTGCGGCCGCATGGTCGCGGAACGCAAACAGAGCGAAGGGTGGTTCGACGTTTCGACATTGAAGGAACCATTTCGCGTCGAAGGCAAGAAGACCATGGGCTATGAGCTTGTCGAACAACTCGGCTGGGAGTATCCCGACGCCGTTTTTTATCCAACGGGTGGAGGAGTAGGCCTCATCGGAATGTGGAAGGCCTTCGGTGAATTGGAAGAGCTCGGCTGGGTACGTCCCGGCAAGCGGCCGCGCATGATTGCAGTACAGTCCGCCGGTTGCGCGCCAGTGGCACGGGCATTCGATCGCGGTGCTGAGGTAAGCGAGGTATGGGAGAATGCTTCAACTTTCGCCTCAGGATTGCGCGTTCCGAAGCCCTACGGCGATGCCATAATGCTCGAGATCTTGCGTGAATCCGGCGGCCTGGCGCTCGCATTGCCTGACGATCAAATTCTTGCTTCGTTGAGAGACTGGGCCAAGAACGAGGGCATCTTTCTTTCGCCCGAAGGCGCCGCTGCCACTGCGGCTTACGATCATCTGCTCGCAACAGGTTCGCTCCAAACGTCCGATCGTGTGGTGCTCTTCAACACCGGCTCCGGCCTGAAATATACGGATGTAACGGCTGCAGCGATGCACCTAGAGCGGCCAGTGCTTACCACTTAGTTGCGCCAGAAAAATATCCGAGACCTCTCTATTGGAATCCTTTTCGGGACACCCTGCATCTATTCCTTCTCTGTAAGAAGCTTATTCCCGCCGCGGCGCCGCTTCCGGAGACAATCATTGCTTTGTTTGTCTCCGTTCCGCGGGCGGCGCATTGACAACGGGAATTTGTATCGGTAAACTCGCTGGATTTGAGTGAGGTTTCTAACCTCGCCTAGGGACCTGACGATGGACAAGAAACGATTGGACTACTACAAGAAAAAGCTGATCACACGGCGCGAAGAGCTCGTGCGAGGAATCGCTCGCACCGAGCAGGAAGGCCGCGAGGCGGACGAAGATCCGACTGTTGATCTAGCCGACAAGGCAGCGAATTCCTACACCAAGGAATTCCTGTTCGGGCAAACGCACAACGACCGCTCGCTGCTGCAACTGGTAGACGACGCGCTCGGGCGCATCAAGGACAGCTCGTTTGGTGAATGCAGTTCTTGCCACCAAGAGCTCCAACAGAAGCGGCTCGAAGCCGTGCCGTGGACGCGTTATTGTATCACCTGCCAGGAAAAGACGGAGCAGGGGCTTCTCTAAGCAGTCCGTAGCCCCTCTTCGCATCTCTGCGGTCGCGCTATTCGGTACGAGTGTGTCCCTACGGCTCGCTCGGGCACGTAAAGTTACTTTGCCTCTCGGTCCGGAGTAGCGTCCGCAGTTCCCTTCCGGTTAACAACGACTTCGTGATCTTTTATGGTCCTGCGCACCGCGATTGATTCGCTCGCCGCAGTTCTCTTCCCTGCGCCCTGCAGAATCTGTGACGCCACACTCCTCATGGCGAGCCGTGTTCCGATCGGCGCTGCATGCTTCGCTTGGTTCGAGCCGATTCGGCAGCCCATGTGCGCGCTGTGGCAGGCCGTTCCCCATCCTACCAGCCGCCGAATCCGTTCAGCCGATTTGCCGCCTCTGTCGAGACAACTACGACACCTTCGACTTCGCCCGCAGCTACGGCGTTTACAAGGACGCGCTGCATCACGCCATCCTCTTGCTGAAATACGAGGGAGTCACTCGCTTGGGGGCTTGGTTTGCCGCACGGCTGGCTGAGCTGGTTGCGCGCGAGCCTGAGGCGTTCCGGGCGGAGGTGGTTGTGCCCGTTCCGTTACACCCTGACCGCCAGCGCGAGCGTCGGTACAATCAAGGCGAGCTGATTGCGCGTCCGCTGGCCCGGCGCCCGCATCTAAACGAAGGAGCGTACCTGCTGATGCGTACCAAGCCTCGCCCGGCTGGTGCTCTCTCGCAAAGAGCACTGGGACCCGGTACGTGCCGCCTACGCTACTCGCAAGGGCCTGCGGGTTGACAAGCTTCGCGTTCTACTGGTAGATGATGTAATGAGGCCTGGCGCGACATCCGATTCGTGTGCCCGCGCCCCTAAGAGTGTAGTTCTGAGTGGTTCCCAGATGGTCGCCCTGGGCACACCAGGCACCAGGGGAAGCAAAGACAAGCCAGACAAACCAACAGGGTGCAGCAAGCATCCTTAGTAGCACATAAGGGAACTGATCAAGCGACGCAAAAGGCGGCGCACATGGATAAGCGACCCAAGCTTGGCTTACGGCCCCGACCCAACATCGGGCTGAGCGGAGTTGCGCAGGATCCAGTTGTGGCAAAGCAGGCGTCAAACCCGCCCGCCAGCCGCCCTTCCGTCATGCAGGCGCCTGTCCTGGTTTTGAACGCAACGTTTGAGCCTATCAACGTGACTGCAGTGCGGCGCGCGCTGGTGCTACTGCTTAAGGGCGTGGCGCAGGCTGAAGAAACCAACCACACCGAAGTGCACTCGACGCAAAAGGCCATTCAGGTACCGTCGGTGATTCGACTACTCAGCTACCGGCATATTCCGCAGCAGAGCCGCGCGCTCTCACGCAAAAACATTCTGCTGCGCGATCGCAATACGTGCCAGTTTTGCGCTTGCGCGTTTCCCGCGTCGGAATTGACGCTCGATCACGTTCTGCCGCGTTCGCGTGGCGGCCGTTCGACATGGGAAAACCTGGTAGCGTGCTGCTATGCTTGCAACAATCGGAAAGGTGACCGCACACCCGAAGAAGCGGGAATAAAATTGCAGCGACGTCCGCGGCCCTTCACGCTGCATACATCACGACAACTGATGCGGCTCATCGGACATCGTGATGAAAAGTGGCGTAAGTATTTGTTTTACTGATGCTTGTCCGAATTCTTCGAATTTGCAATTTAGGGCAACCTTTTCCCACCGTTCACGTCTAATATTTTAATTACTTCTAGGACACACCCCGGGAAGTGGTACTGGTTCAACCCAGGCCGCTTCCCTTCCTTTTTGTTTGGGCAGAATTTTCCGGTTACTGCCGGAAAATAATTTTCAGTCCTCTACGCCAAATCTCGGAAAGCCCAATGCGCGTGACCTGAATTTCGGGCGACAAATATTTCAAAGGAGTGTAGGTCGCGGAATGGAAGCGCAGCCCGGGGGCCACAAGCCACCAGCGGAGGCTTTGGGTCTATTCAAATGCCGATCCAAGCGGTGGACTATTGGCTGCTCGTCCGCCGCCATCAGCGCGAAGAAGTTTTCAGGAGTCACCCGTGGTTGCAATACCGGTCCGTCCGCAATTATTCCAAAGTCAGGCCCGTTACATTTATGGATGGATACTGTTGATTCCATTCCGCGGGAATATGTTCGAGCGTAATTTGAAAAGGGCGCCGCTGGCCTGCCGCCAGAGGCTCTCCATTAGGCGGGATGAGGACTTCGGTTTCGCGCAAGACTACTTGATTCAGATCATCGCGGAATTCCACGGCCACTTCCATCGCGCGGATGGTTTGCACGCCATCGTTCGAAATCGTTCCTGCTACGTAGGTGAATTCCTGCTTCAGAAAATTCGTGGCGCGCGCCATTTGGATGTCGCTGAAATGGATCCTCACGGCGTACGTTTGCTCCGCGGAACCAAACGGCAATTTCACGGCGGTCGCTTGTGTGTTGGACCGCATGGTTCTCGTCAGCAGAACAAACCCGCCGAAGAGAATTCCAACGATCACGATTCCGAGTAGAAACGCAACCGGGAATCGCCGCCGTTCTGCGTTGTAGGAGCTCTCGCCTGGTTCCATGGACTAACCCGGGTTTGTCAACGCCCGAACGCAAGTCGCATGATCAGCGGTTCTGGGAGGCCGCCGACGCCCATGCGCTTCTGCACTGATTCAATGTCGTACGGCACGCGCCAAAATTCAACGGACTTGTTCGGCAAATCCGCGATCACAAACGCGGCGCGTGTGTCACCATCGCGCGGCTGGCCCACCGATCCGGGATTCAGCAGATAGGTGGTGTCTTCCTCGATCGTCAGTTTCGAAAAATGATTATCTTGGGGCTTGAAATGCAGTGCGCCGACTTGATCGTTGTGAAGTGTGAAACCGCCCTGCAAATGTGTATGACCGAAGAAAGTGATCTGCGCAGGAGCGTCCAGCAGGCTATCGAGCGCCTGAGCTGGCGCAAAGACGTACTCGTCTTCGTCTTTATACGCGCCATGGACCATCACAAATCCGTCGACGGTCAGCGGTCCAATCGGCAATTTTTCCAGCCACTCGCGATTTTCTGGGCGCAATTGATCGCGAGTCCACAGAGCTACCGCGCGCGCTACGGGATTAAAATCGTCGGCGTTCGCCAGGCCCGATCCGGCCTTATCGTGATTGCCGCGAATGGTGACCGCACCGAGCTCCCGTACGCGATCGACTACTTCGTTGGGATCGGGACCGTAGCCCACCACGTCGCCGAGGCACACGACTTTTTCCCAGTGGCCCTTGGCCGCGTCCAGCGCCGCATTCAGCGCCGTCATGTTCGCGTGGATGTCGCTCAGGATTAAATAGCGCATTCAGCTGCCCCCGCAGGCAGGATGCGAATTATAGACGAACATAGCACGGGTTGCACGAAATCGCGCGTCAGGCTGTGGAGATCCCCCGGGCGCGCGGATTAGCGGATCAACATGCAGTCACCGTAACTGTAGAACCTGTATTTCGCGGCGACAGCATGTTGATAGGCGTGCAAAATATTTTCGCGCCCTGCCAGAGTTGCTACCAGCGCCAGCAAGCTCGATTGCGGCAAGTGGAAATTCGTGAGCAATTGATTCACGACGCGGATTGGTTTGCCGGGATAAAGAAAAATGTCCGCCTCGGCGCGGCCAGGCTGCATCGTTGTACCCTGCGACGCCGCCTTTTCAGCGGCGTCTTCGAGTGTGCGCACTACTGTTGTGCCGATGGCCAGCACTGGCCGCCCTTCGCTTTGCGCACGTTTGATTGCCGCTACCGTGACTTGCGGAATTTCGTATGTTTCGGCATGGATCCTGTGATTTTCCAGGCGCTCGGTGCGGACCGGCTCGAACGTTCCTAGTCCCACATCCAAAGTTACTTCCGCGATTTCGATTCCGCGATCGCGCACCCGCTGTAGAATTTCAGGCGTGAAGTGCAGGCCTGCAGTCGGGGCCGCCACCGCGCTTCCCTGCTTTGCGTACACGGTCTGGTATCGCTCGCGATCGAGTGGTTCATCCGTGCGCTTGATGTAGGGAGGCAGCGGAATGTGCCCCAGTCGCCCTAGCGTTTCCTGAAAGCCATTCTTCGAGTGAAATCGGAGCACCCGCAAGCCATATTCGCCGCGGGCTTCCACCAGCGCATCGAGTTCGCCTTCGCCAAAAACGATTCGCTCGCCCACCTGGATTTTTCTTCCGGGACGGACCAGCGTCTCCCACGCATCGGCTTCCAACTGACGCACCAACAGCACTTCAATGGGCGCCCGCAAATGTTCGTGACGCGACGGGCTGTGTGCTCCCGGCGGCTCGGCGTGAATTCCCGCACGCTTGCCGAATAGACGCGCGGGCAACACACGCGCGTTGTTGATGACGATCAGTTCTTCGCCGCGCAACAGATCGGGAAATTCGCGGAAATGGCGATCCTGCCAGTCGCCTGACGCGCGATCGAGCAACAGCATGCGCGACGCATCGCGCTTCTCGAGAGGACGCTGCGCAATGCGCTCGGGCGGCAAATCAAAATGGAGTTCGCTGAGATTCATTCGCGTGTCGTGGCTGGCACAACTTGTGCGATTGTGTTAAGTACGGCGAGGCGACCGCTGCCGCGCTCCTGGAATTTTCTTGCCGGACGGGCCGCATGCACGCCGCGATCAATTGCAGCGCCATAGCCGTTTTATTCTATCAGCCAGGTGGGAATCGTGGCGGAAGCCTCCGTCGTCATCAGCTCGCGTGGGTCCGAACGGCTGCGTTCCGGCCATCCGTGGGTATACAGAAGCGACGTGCGCTCAGCGCAGGCTGAGCCCGGCGCCATCGTTCGGGTAACCGATGAGCGCGGCCGTTATCATGGACGCGCCTTCTACAGCGACAAATCGCAAATCGCGGTCCGACTTCTGACCCACCAAAACGTGGCCGTTGACCGAGAGTTCTTTGCTGAACGCCTCCGCCGCGCAGCAGCGTTCCGGCAAACCGTCGTCGAGAATAGCGAGGCTTATCGGCTCGTTTACGGCGAAGCCGACCAATTGCCTTCCATTATCGTAGACCGTTACGGCGATTACTTCGTGCTTCAAACCCTCAGCCAAGGCTCCGAAAAGCAAAAGGCTCTGCTCGTCGAACTCCTCCTTGAACTGTTTACGCCCAAGGGGATTCTGGAACGAAACGATCCCAAAGTTCGTTTGCTCGAAGGTCTCAAGCAGCGGGTCGGCGTATTGCACGGCGAAGTCCCGGGCGAAATTGTTGCCAAAGAAAACGGCATTACTTTCGTGTACGACCTCGCGCACGGTCAAAAAACCGGAGCCTTCCTGGACCAACGCGAAAATCACTGGACGGCGCGGCGCTATGCCTGCGGAGAAGTGCTCGATTGCTTCAGTTACCAAGGTGGCTTCGCGCTGACGGTCGCGGCGAATTGCCAACACGTCGAAGGCATCGATATGGGGACCGCCGCGGTCGAGGCCGCTCGCCGCAATCAGCAGCTGAACTCAATCGCCAACGTCACTTTCCGCGAAGGCAATACTTTCGACCTCCTCAAGGAATACGACGACGTCGGGCGACGATTCCAGATGGTCATTCTCGACCCCCCAGCCTTTGCCAAGAACCGCGATAGTTTGCCTGCCGCTCAACGCGGCTACAAAGAGATCAACCTGCGGGCGCTGAAGATCCTGGAACCGGGCGGGTATCTCATCACCTGTTCCTGCTCTTATCACGTCAGCGAGGCCCTTTTCCTGCAGCTAGTTGCGGAGGCGGCCACCGACGCTCGCCGAACGGTATCGGTAGTCGAGCGCCGTACACAAGCTCAAGATCACCCCATTCTACTGACGATGCCCGAGACGTACTACCTTAAGTGCATTATTATTAGAGTTTTGGAGTAGGCTCGACGGACCATCCTTGTTCAGTTGCCCGCTCAAAAAATAGTTGACAATAGTAGACGCATATTTTATTATGCTCATACGCTAACTAGGCGACCACAAATTCCAGGAGGATTGCACTATGAATTCGATTACCCGCTGGGACCCTTTCCGAAACATCTCCTCGCTGCAAGAGCAGGTGAACCGCTTGTTTGAATCCAGCCTGCCCGATCGCGGCGGCAACTCCGCGCTAACCACTTGGGCGCCGGCCGTGGACATCTACGAGACCGAAAGCGAGCTCGTACTGAAGGCCGATTTGCCGGACATTAACGAAAAGGATCTGGACGTTCGCGTTGAGAACAATATGCTGAGCATCGGTGGCGAGCGGAAGTTCGAACAGCAAGTGAAAGAAGACAACTATCTGCGAATCGAGCGCACGTACGGCTCGTTCAGCCGCAGCTTCGGACTGCCGAACACGCTAAACACCGAAACCATCAAAGCTGAGTACAAGAACGGCGTATTGACCGTCGAACTGCCG
>Ga0210390_10000316_pt1 | contig 52761 bp, 44 predicted proteins | sample IncBWH11OmetaG_FD_161050 | JGI IMG/M metagenome (GOLD analysis project Ga0210390, IMG submission 161050) | Forest soil microbial communities from Barre Woods Harvard Forest LTER site, Petersham, Massachusetts, United States - Inc-BW-H-11-O ... | reverse complement strand
CTGCCGCTTTCCGTCAACAAATGGATTCCCCATGAGCCACAAGAAGCAGACTCGCCGTGATTTCTTGAAGACGACCGGCGCAGGCGCGGGAGCCGCGTTCGGTGTGCCGTTCATCATCACCTCTTCTGCGCTGGGCAACAGTGAACGGCCGGCGGCGAGCGATCGCATCGTGATGGGCGGGATCGGCATCGGCAACATGGGCCGCGGTGATCAATGGGGCTACCTCAATCGCAAAGACGTGCAGTACGTGGCGATGTGCGACGTTCGCGAAGAGGTCCGCACGCGGTCAAAGGCGACGATCGACGGCCATTACCGGAATCACGACTGCAAAACGTACAACGATTTCCGCGAGCTGCTCGCCCGGACCGATATCGATGCGGTGCACATCGCCACCCCCGATCACTGGCACGCGATCATCACCATCGAAGCTTGCCGCAACGGGAAAGACGTCTTCTGCCAAAAGCCCGAAACGCTCACCCTGCGGGAGGGGCCGCTGATGATCGCCGCCGCCCGGCGGTACGGACGCGTCGTCTCCGGCGGTAGCCAGCGCGTGCTCGAAGATTATCGCAAGCAGGTCGATCCGGCATGGGCGGGCGAGTTCGGGAAGATCAAGTCGATCAACGTCAACGTCGGGCCGCTTCCCAAACTGTGCAATCTACCACCCGAAGAAATGACCGAGAAGATCGACTGGGACATGTGGCTCGGCCCCGCGCCGTGGGGGCCGTACAACTCGAAGCGTTGCAGCGGCAGCTATTCGATCAACGGCGCGAGCTGGCGCTCGTTCAGCGACTATTCGGGCGGCGGAATGACCGACTGGGGAGCCCATCACTTCGGCGGGGCGACCTTCATCTGTGACGTTCGCGAGTTGCAGCCCGAGGAAGTGATTTATCACGACGACAAAGAGGGCCAATTCCTCGAATACAAATATCCGAACGGCCTGGTCCTGACGCACAACCGGCCACACGCGCAGAACATGCAGATCGAAGGGACGCCCGGGCAAAAACTGCCTCCCAAGCCGGTGCCCACCTACAAAGGCGGCGACAATATCGGTGCCGACTTCATTTATTGCGTCAAAACCCGCGAGAAGCCCTTCCGCGATATCGAGCTGGCGGCCAACACCGCGGTCGTGTCGCACCTGGGAAATATTGCTTACCAGCTCAAGCGCTCGCTCAAGTGGGATGCTGCCCGGCAGGAGTTTCCCGGCGATGCCGAAGCCAACCGGTTCATCGATCGCGCCCGCCGCGAGCCGTGGCAGTTGTAGTCCGGCAATAACCACTCGGCGAAGTTCGCCCGCTTCGCCTGGCCACGCGACGCATCGCATCCGAACAAAGCCCGCCAATCAGGACCAAACCATGCTGGCCGACGCCTTTGAAGCCCTGAAAAAGTTCGACTGGGGGACCGACCTATCGGTGTTGTCGCCGATCGACGACGCGGCCGTTACCGCGCATGGCGATCCCGCGGTCAGCCAGGAACTGGAGAATCGCCTGCTCGCCGCCCTCAAGGAGAGCCTTTCCCGCGACGCCCACGACTACGCGTGCCGCAAGCTGATGATCGTTGGCACGGTCGCCTCGGTGCCATCGCTGGCCGGGCAACTCGGCAACAAAGAGCAGTCGCACATGGCCCGTTACGCGCTCGAGCGGATCAATGTCCCCGAGGCGGGAGTCGCGCTGCGGGAGGCGCTCGGCACGGTGAGCGGTAGCCAGAAGATCGGCGTGATCAGCTCGCTTGGCTCGCGGCGCGATGCGGCCGCCGTCGCCCCGCTGGGCAAATTGCTGCAGACGGACGATCCGGCCGTCGCCCGAGCCGCCGCGCTCGCGCTCGGAACGATCGGCACGGCAGAGTCGGCAGCCGTCCTGCAGGCGGCTTTGCCGTCTGCCAATGGCGACAAGCAGATTGTGATCGACGGTCTCCTGGTCTGTGCCGAGACGCTCTTAGCCGCCGACAAGCACGCGGAAGCGAAGGCGATTTATCAGTCGCTGGCCGGCGAGCAACAGCCGCGCTTGGTCCGCCTGGCGGCGACGCGCGGCCTGCTGGCCTGTGCTCGGGCCTAGAGGCTGGGCCCTTAATCCGCAATCCGCGGTTCACTCGTTCAACTCAGTAGTTTCTTCGGGAGATGGCACGATGGCGCTGCGATTCTGGCGCGGTGGCTTGGTTCTGGGGCTGGCGTTCGTCTTTGCGACGGCGGTCGCCAGCGCGGCCGATACCCAAACGGACGAGTTCGTCCAGACCATCGTCAAGCTCATCGGCGAGCACGACAAGGAATTCCGCGCGGCCGGACTCGAGCAGGTGCGGACGGCGGCTCGGGGACCGGCCGTCACCGAACTCTTCGTCGCGCAACTCCCCAAGCTCGACGCCGGCGGACAAATCGCCCTGCTCGATGCGCTGGCCGATCGAGGGGATCGCGCCGCGCGAACGGGTGTCCTCAACTTGATCGGTGCGAGTCCGGATGAGAATGTGCGGGCCGCGGCCATCTTGTCGCTCGGAAAACTGGGCACTCCCGAGGATGTCCCTTTGCTCGTCAAGTCGCTGGCGGCACCGACCAAAGCCGAACAAGCCGCCGCCCGTCGGAGTCTCATCGAAATGCCAGGCGAGTCGATCAATCAGACGGTGGCGGCCGATTTGCTGTCGGCGTCCCCGGACGTGCACGGCGCGCTGATCGAAGTGCTCGCGACGCGGCGGGCGAGCGACCAGGTGCCGGCGCTCCTCGGCGCGACGCTCGACGACAACGTCCGCGTGCGGCGCGCCGCGATGGCCGCACTCGGTCAGCTCGGCCATCCGGACCAAATCGCAAAGATGTTGCCGGGCGTCCTGAAGGCCCGTAAAGGCTACGAGCGTGACGCCGCTGAAAAGGACGTCGCCCAGGTTTGCGAGAGGATCGAAAACCCAGACCAGCGGGGCGCCGCGCTGATCGAGGCCCTGAGTACGGTCGACGCCGGTCAGCGTGACCAACTCTTGTCGCTGCTCGGGCGCGTCGGCGGCAAGAAGCTGATCGAATTCGTCGCCGCGATTGCCACGGGCGATGACGCGGGCCGCCGGCAACTTGGCATCGACGCCCTCAGCAAATGGCCGGATGCGAGCGTTGCCGACACGCTCTCCACGATCGCGACAAAAGCCGGCGACCCGGCCGAGCGCGCCCAGGCCTTCCGCGGTTTCGTAAAGGTGGCGGCCGCGCGGGACAATCGCTCCGACAAAGAACGGCTCGAGCGACTGAAACAAGCCATGAAAATCGCCAAGACGCCCGAGGAAGTTTCGCTCGTGATCAACCGAGTTCGCACGGCGTACGACGTCGATTCAGTGCGGTTCGTCCTGCCTTACGTCGACCAGCCCGAGTTTGCCCAGCTCGCCTGCGAAACCATCGTCGAGATCGCGCACCACCGCGAAGTCCGCGATCCGAACAAAGCCGAGGTCGACAAGGCGCTCGACAAGGTGATCGCGACGAGCAAAGACCCGGTCGTCGTCGAGCGCGCCAATCGCTACAAGCGCGGCGAAACCTGGCAGCGTCCGGGGCGCGTCTCTCGCTAGCCAGCGCGGAGGGACGGTCAGGGCGGGGTTGTCGGCCAGGTGAAGATCGCAGCGGAACCAAACAACGGACGGACGATCGGACATGATGAGAGATAGTTTCCCGCAACGCGTGACCGAGTCCAAGCCGCTCTAGCGGCGCAGTTCGGACTCTTGCCGAGAGCCAGCATCCGGCCCCGACGCGCGGGAATAGTCGGCAGCGTTATTGGGGCCACGGAGGGCGTGGTCGCGAGCAAGTTGCTCGATTCGGATCATGCGCTCGCCCAGCCGTTCGATGCGGACGCGCACGTCTTCGTTCGTCTGCTCCATGCCGCCGGAAACGAGTGTGACCACGCCGAGGATCAGGATCATCTGGCCAGCCATCGTGGTCAGCCATCCGGTGGGGGCATAGCTAGCCGGTCCACCGAAGTATCCCCACAGGACGAGCGTGCTGCCGACGGTCAGCAGGGCGACGCCCGAGTAGGCCAGCAACTGGCCCAGAACATAAGTCCAATTCGTCTTGCGGCGATCAGTTTCGAGCAGGCTGCCTTGGATGTCGAAGTTGGGACCGTTGAAGTCGGACCCGTGGACGCGATGGACCCGATTGCTTTCGACTCGCGGGATCGCGCGGGGGCTCGATCCGCCTGACGTCGAATACCCCGTTCCGGACCCGCGCACGGGTTCGGCTCCGGTCGGACCGGCAAGCGTTTGGGCCGTGTCGAATCGTCGCGAAGCGCCCGGTGTTTCTTGCTGAGAATGTTCGGGCCGAACCGGCACGACGTCGTCGGCCCGGCCGGAGCCATAGGCTGTGTCGGCTTCGAGATTCACACCTCCGCCACTGTTCCCAATACCACCGACAGGCGATCGGCTCGCGCCGGTAACAACTCGGCCGGCAGAAGAGCGGGCGGGCGTGGGTTCGGTCTGCCGCTCGGAGGCCCAACGATCGAGAAGCTCGCGGGCCTCGCGAGTTTTCGCCAGACCGTTAAAGCCGGCGGGCACCGGGATTTCGCTACCGCACGTGGCGCAGCGCACGCGGCGGTTGTCGGCGGCAACCTCGGCAGCGACTTCCGCCTTACAAGTGGGGCACCACATCCGTGCGTATCCCGAAAGTCCAAATGCAAAAATGCCGCAGCGAAATCGAACGGGGAGGGGACGCAAATTATGGTCACGATTGGTTTTCACGCAAGACCGGTTTCGAGGACCCGCGCCCGGTTACGATCGCTTGTTTGTCTCGCTGGCGCGGGGTGGCGCGCTTGAGGCGAGGCAATTGTGGCGACCCAGACCGTTTGCCGTCCAATTTTCCACAACTTGTCACGAACGAACGGGTGCGGTAATCTCTGGATTCGCCCTCAACGTCCTCTTGCGTATCGCCTTGCGCGCAAAGCAGTTAGTCAACCCAGTCTGGTGGCCGACCGCGTGTCCGACAGCAATCGTATCGTCATTACCGGCGTCGGTCTGGCGGCACCGAACGGCAACAATCTGTCGGAATTCCGCGGTGCCCTCCTGGAGGGCCGCTCGGGAGTCGTCCCGTACGAAACCCGCTATATGCCGCCGACGGTCGCCGGCGTCTGCCGCTGCGACGTCCTCCGCTACCAAAAGAAGAAGGACCTGCGGCGGGGCACACGAGCGGGCTCTCTGGCCATTTACTGTTCCCACGAAGCGGTGCAGGACGCGCGGCTTGCCTGGGAAACGATTGAAAAACGCCGAGTCGGCGTCTTCCTCGGGATCACCGAGCACGGCAACGTCGAGACGGAGAACGAAATCTATGAGATTTCGCGCTACGACTACGACACGGCTGTCTGGTCCCATCATCACAATCCCCGCACGGTGGCCAACAACCCGGCCGGCGAAGTAACCATCAGCCTGGGGATTACCGGTCCACATCTGACCGTCGGGGCGGCGTGTGCGGCGGGCAACGCCGGTCTGATTCACGGCGTGCAGATGTTGCGGTTGGGCGAAGTCGATCAGGCTTTGGCCGGCGGCGTCTCCGAGAGCATTCACACGTTTGGGATTTTCGCGAGCTTTCAGGCCGAAGGGGCGCTGGCCCGCCACCCCGACCCGACTAGGGCCAGCCGTCCGTTCGACAAAGATCGCAACGGAATCGTGGTGGCCGAGGGGGGCGGGATCTGTGTGCTCGAGCGGTTGCCCGACGCGCTGGCCCGCGGTGCCCGCATCTATGGCGAAATTGTCGGCTATGCGATGAACTCGGACGCCGGCGATTTCGTCATGCCCAACCGCCATCGCCAGGCCGAATGCATGTTCCTGGCGCTCGAAAGGGCCGGTCTCAAGCCGAGCGACGTGAACATCGTCAGCAGCCATGCGACGGCAACCCAACAGGGAGACATCGAGGAGGTGGGGGCCCTGCGGGAAGTCTTCGGTGACAGCCCGAACGTGGCCATCAACAACACGAAGAGCTTTATCGGCCATGCGATGGGAGCGGCTGGGGCGCTGGAACTCTTGGGGAATCTTCCCTCGTTTGACGATGGAATCGCACACGCTACAATCAACCTCGATACGATTGATCCCGACTGCGCGATGCCGCAAATCGTGGCCAATCAGCCACGCCGGCTGGGGAAAGTCGATTGCATTCTGAACAACTCGTTCGGCATGCTGGGGATTAATTCGGTCGTCATCGTCAAAAAACTCCCCGCGTCCGCGCAGCGGTGACGTCTGCAATCGGTGTGGATTCCGCCCACAGGAAGCGTTCCCAAACCGCGCACGAGCGCGGAACGCAAGCAGGGGCAAAACGCACGGTGCGGCAGGAGCGCCGGCCGGCGTCTGGTCCGCGTGGGTTCTTTGAGAAGAAGGCTGGAGCTTTGGGAATGAATCCGGACGACATTCGACGGGTTGTGGTCGATATCCTCGAGCGCATTGCGCCCGACGAAGACTTGACCCGCCTCAAGGACGATGTCCCGCTGCGAGAGCAAATGGAGCTCGACAGCATGGACTTTCTGGACATCGTCATGGAGTTGCGGAAGCAGTACCGCATCCAGATTCCCGAGGACGATTATCCGCGCCTGTCGACCATGGCCGGCACGGTTGATTATCTCTCGCCGCTTTTGAAAGGCGCCCAGGCCTCGGCTTAGCCCGGCCGCTGTGATGGCTGCCACCGTTTCCTCAGGCGAATGACCCGTGGCCTACGACGCGGTCATCATCGGCGCCGGCATGTCGGGTCTGGCCGCTGGAATCCGGCTGGCCTACTACGAAAAGTCCGTGTGCATTCTCGAGCGGCACACGACGATCGGCGGCCTCAATTCGTTCTATCGCCTCCGTGGCCGCAATCACGATGTGGGCCTGCACGCGGTGACCAATTACGCGCCGCCGGGCGCCAAGACCGGCCCGCTGAGCAAGGTTCTGCGACAACTGCGCCTGCGGTGGGACGATTTTGGACTTTCGCCGCAACGCTTCTCGACCGTCGCATTTCCCGACTGCACGCTGCGGTTCAGCAACGGCATCGACGAATTGACGCAGCAGGTCCGCCAGCATTTTCCCGCCGAAATTGACGCGTTTTCCCGGCTCGTAACTCACATCTCGGCGTTCGAGGTCGCCAGCTTCGAGAAGTGCCCGCTCTCCGCACGGGCCGTCCTGGCCGACTTTTTCCACGACGCGCTCTTAATCGAAATGCTGATGTGTCCGCTGCTCTTCTACGGAAGCGCTTCGCCCAACGACATGGACTTCTCTCAGTTCGCGATCATGTTTCGCAGCATTTTCCTCGAAGGGTTCGCCCGGCCGTTCGAGGGAGTGCGACGGATCCTGAAAGTGCTGGTCCGCAGATTCAAAGAGCTCGGGGGCGAACTGCGACTGCGCAGCGGCGTCCGCGCGATCGAGAGCCGCCGCGGCCGGGCGACCGCCATCGTGCTCGACGACGGCGAGACGATCGAAACCGACAACATCATCTCGTCGGCCGGCACGCTCGAGACGTTGCGGCTGCTCGGCGGCGCCGACGACCGTCCGGCCCCCGTCGAGGCCGGCAACATCACCTACACCGAGTCGATCTATTCTCTCGATCGACAGCCGTCCGAGCTGGGGCACGACGCGACGATCGTCTTTTACAACGACTCCCCCAAGTTCACCTACGAGATGCCCTGCGAGCCGATCGACTTGCGCAGCGGCATCATCTGCTCGCCAAACAATTTCGAGTACGAACGCCCTCCCGAGGAGGGACGCATCCGCATCACTGCGTTGGCGAATCCCGCCCACTGGCTGAATCTGCCACCGGAACAATACGAACGCGAAAAAAACTATTGGGGCCAGCGGCTGCTCGAGTCCGCCCTTCGCGTGATCCCCGACTTCCGGCACGCCATCGTCGACACGGACTTTTTTACGCCGCGCACGATTCGGAAATTCACGGGCCATCTCAACGGCTGCGTGTACGGAGCCGCGGAAAAAATGTCCAACGGCCGCACGCACCTGGAAAATCTGTACCTGTGCGGGAACGACCAGGGTCTCTTGGGGATCGTTGGGACGCTGATGTCGGGAATCTCCGTGGTGAACGCCTACTTGCTCAAGTAAGTGGCTGACCCCCACTCGTATCGTGGCGAGCGGCCGCAGCGTTCAGTCCGCTTCGACGGTCGCTTGCGCCAGCACGCGGGTCAGCTCGGCCATTTCGGCGGGTTTGACCAGGTAGTGGTCGAAACCGGATTTCTCTGCCTCGGAGCGACTATCGTCTCCGCCAAAGCCTGAGAGCGCGATCAAGGACACCTGCGACGTCGCGGCGTCGGAGCGAAGTTGCCGAGCCACCTGGTAGCCACTCAGGTCGCCCGGCAGCTTCAAGTCGGAGACGACCACGTCGGGCCGAAACTCGCGCGTCAGTGCGACCCCCGCCGGGCCGTCAAATGCGACCCGCACGTCGTGCCCCAATTCGCTCAGGAGCCTGCGGAGCAACGAGGCCGCGTCCTGGTTGTCCTCGATCAACACGATCTTCAAGGGGTGAGAGTCCAAGGTTTCGGCGGGCGCCTGCGCCGGGGCCTCGGTTGCGAGCCGCGTCAGCGCGAGCGGAATTGTGATCGTGAATCGGGCGCCCTTTCCGGCTCCCTCGCTTTCGGCCGCAATCGAACCTCCGTGCAGCTCGACCAGGCCTTTGGCCACGGTAAGTCCGAGTCCGAGCCCACCATGATTTGGATCAGTCGCTCGCTCGATCTTGCCAAACGGCTCAAAAATCCGGGTGAGCGTGTCGGGCGTCAGGCCGGCGCCGGTGTCTTGGACGGTCACAACGGCCGATTGAGCCACGTCGTTCCTGCGTGTCGAGACGGTGACGCGACCGTTGGCAGGCGTGAACTTTGCTGCGTTATGCAGCAGATTGCCGACGATTTGCGTCAAACGGGTTGGATCGCCGAAAACGATCAGCGGTTCGTTGGCAAGGTTCACGTCCAGCGTGACGCCCGCCGACGCCAGCGCCACGGAGTAGTCGTCTGCCGTCTGTCGAGCGATGCGGTTCAGGTCGCATTCCTTTTTCGAGAGCTCGATTCTGCCGCGGGCGATCCGCGCGACGTCGAGCAGACCGTCGATCAAGCGGGACATGTGGCCCACCTGCCGCCCGATGATCTCGGTCACGTCTGACTCGACGCCTCTGCCAGACAGATTAAGAATCTCCACGGCACTGCGAATGGGAGCCAGCGGATTTCTCAGTTCGTGAGCCAGCATGGCCAGGAACTCGTCCTTGCGCTGATCAGCCAGCTTCAATGCGGCGGCGGAGCGCCGGCTCTCGTCGAGCAACCGCGCGATCTCCTCGCTCGCGTGTTTCAGCTCATCACGCTGCAGGGCCACTTCCTGGCGCTGACGATACAGCTCGAAAAATACATTTGCCTTACTACGGAGGACATGCGGTTCGATGGGCTTATACAGGAAATCGACGGCGCCCGCCTCATAGCCGCGAAAACGACGCTGAGTGTCCGCGGTTCCCGCCGTAAGGAACATGATCGGCACGCGTTGGGTGCGCCCCGCTCCCCGCATCAGCTCCGCCAATTCAAAGCCGTTCATGTCCGGCATTTGGACGTCGATCAGGGCGAGTGCCACGTCGTACTTGAGCAAGAGCTCCAGCGCGTCGCGCCCAGACTGCGCGCGGAGAATCACCAAACCCTCGCGCTTGAGTAGTGCTTCGAGCGCGATCAGGTTCTCTTCCACGTCGTCGACGGCCAGAAAATAGACGGGCAACCGGTTCGGAGTCATTGGGCGATGACCACCTCGCAAAGGTACATTCCCATTTCCTCCAGTGTCATCTCGCGCGCGGTGGGGCAGGCAGCGAGCGCCGCCTTCGGCATCGCCGACGCATAGGCGAGGTCCGTCCGCTGCACCAGCGCCACGCCGCCGGCAGAGACGATTGCCCGCAGGCCGCGGGCGCCGTCGTCGTTGGCGCCCGTCAAGATCACGCCGATCAACGCGGGACCATAGGCGTCGGCCGCCGACTCGAACAGCACGTCGATCGAGGGCCTCGAGAACTGCACGGCCTCGTCGCTCGATAGGGACAGCCGCTGGTCCGTCTCAACGAGCAGATGGTAATCCGGCGGAGCGACAAACGCGACGCCGGGAGTGATCGGCTCCTTATCCTCGGCTTCCCGCACGGTGATTTGGCATTTCGCCGCGAGTAATGAGCACAAAAGGCTGTCGCGATCGGGGGGCAGATGAGTCACGATCAAGAGCGGGAGTGGAAATTCGCGGGGCAGCCGGCTCAGGAGCGTGGAGAGCGCATCGAGCGCGCCGGCGGACGCCCCGATGGCCACGGCCTCGATGCGGTGTCGCGTCATGAGTCGCCCCGCCGTTGATAAATTCGCGCACTCCGCACGAAGTCGGCGAATGCCCCCGAATGACGGGAAAAACGCAAACTCTCTTTGGCCCCAATCCCTACGAAGCCGTTGGGCGTCAGGGCGTCCTTGAAGAGACCGATCGCTCGGTCCTGAAACTCCCGGTCGAAGTAGATCAACACGTTGCGGCACGAAATCAGTTGAACCTCCGCAAAGACCGAGTCGGTCACCAGGCTATGGTCGGCAAACAGGACCTTGCGCCTCAGGGTCTTGTCGAGGACGGCCGCATCGTAGTTCGCGGTGTAATAGTCCGACAACGACGACTTGCCCCCCGACCGCCGATGATTCTCCGTAAAGAGCGGCATCCGGTCGAGCGGATAGATCCCGACTTCGGCTTGTCGCAGGGCTTCTCGGTTGATGTCCGTGCCGTAAAGCATGGACCGGTCTTCCAAGCCCTCCTCTCGCAATAAGATCGCAAGGGAATACAGTTCCTCGCCCGAACTGCATCCGGCGACCCAAATCTTGAGCGAAGGATAGGTTTTGAGGTAGGGGACAACGTCCTGGCGAATCGCGCGAAAATAGTCCGGATCGCGAAACAATTCGCTGACTTGCACCGTCAGGTACGAGAGCAGCTTTGTCAGCATTGTCTCGTCGTGCAGGACGAGCTCCTGCAGGTGCGAGTAGGATCGACAGCCAAAGTGATCCTTGGCGTGGGAGAGCCGGCGCTTCAAGGACGCCATCGCGTACCCGCGAAAGTCGTAGTGATAGCGCTGATAGACCGCATCGAGCAGCAGCTTGAGCTCGAGATCGTCGGCTTTATCGGTCACGACCGAAACTCGCTAGCGCGGCAACCAGACACGGATGAGTGACAAAAGCTTGTCGACATCCAGTGGTTTGGCCAAGTAGTCTGACGCTCCTGCCGCCAGACACTCCGCCTGATCGTCCGGCATGGCCTTGGCCGTCAGCATGATGATCGGCAGTTTTTTCCACTCGGAGCGTTTCCGAATCTCTCGGACAGCGGTCAGGCCGTCCATCTCCGGCATCATTACGTCCATCAGGACCAGGTCGACGTGGGTCGCCCCACCGTTAAGTCTTTCCAGCGAGTTGAGCGCCTCGTGGCCGTTCCTCGCGATTTCGACCGAAACACCGCGCGATTCCAAAACCCGCGTGAGCGCGAAGACGTTGCGAACGTCGTCCTCCACGATCAGGATGCGGCGGCCTTCCAAGGTCTCGTCCCGCACGCGGGCTTTCTCAAGCATCCGCTGCTGTTCGGCAGGAAGGTTCGAAACGACTTTGTGCAAAAACAGCGTGACCTCGTCGAGCAATCGCTCGGGCGACTTGGCCCCCTTGATGATGATCGATTTTGAGTAGCGGCGGAGCTGCTGCTCCTCGTCTTCCGACAAATCCCGCCCGGTATAGACGATCACGGGCGGAAACGAGTATGCCTCCTCGCGACTCAACGTCTCCAAGAGCGCATACCCTGATGAATCGGGAAGCGTCAGGTCCAGGACCATGCAGTCGAACGTGCGGCGCTTGAGCTCCTCGAGACATTCGGCTCCGGTCGCCGCGCCCACCGTTTCCAGCTCGTGGGAAGCCAGCAGCTTGCACACAGCGGCCCGCTGGACTGGGTCATCTTCGACAACGAGCACGCGGCCGATCTCCTGATCCAGCCGGACTTCAAGCTGTCGCAGCGCGGCCGCGACATCCGCGCGCTCCACCGGCTTGAGCATATAACCGACGGCTCCCAACTCCATGGCGAGGCGTGTTTGGTCGGTCGCGGAAATGACGTGGACCGGGATGTGCCGCATCCGCCGGTCGTGCTTGAGCCGATCCAAGACCCACAGGCCCGAATGATCGGGGAGACCGATGTCCAAAATCACGGCCCGGGGCTCGTGCTCCAGTGCGAGGTTAAAGCCCTCCTCGGCCGTCGTCGCCACCAGACAGTTGAACTCCATCTCCTGAATAAGTTCGCGCAGGATTTTGCCGAACGCCTCGTCGTCTTCCACGACCAGAATGGTGCGAGTGGTGGGGCTCAAGCGGTCGCGATCGTCGTCGGACTTCTTTTTGCTGCGTTTGGACGATTCGCGCGACGGCGTGGCGACCGGAAAGACCTCGCGGCGAGGCGCGGACTCTTCGAGGAATAAATCCTGCCTGGGTGCGCTTTCGCGCAACTTTCCCGTGGTCGACTCCAGCTCGACGGGCAGCGAAAGAGTGAACGTGCTGCCCACTTGAGGTTCGCTTGCCAGGGTTAGCTCGCCTCCAAGGAGCCGTGCCAGCTCTCGCGAGATCGAGAGGCCCAAACCAGTGCCGCCTTGCTTGCGATGTGGTGAACTGTCTCCCTGTCGAAACGCCTCGAAGACGAGCTGTTGCTGATCGGCCGGGATTCCGATGCCCGTGTCGGAGACCGCGAATTCGACGCGGCCATTCGCCGCCTGTCTCGCCTGGAGAGCAACCGAACCCTTTTCGGTGAATTTGAGAGCGTTGGAGAGCAGATTTTTGAGAATCTGTTCGAGTCGCTGTCGATCGGTCTTAATAGATTCCTGACAGCCGGGCTCCAGTCGGCACAGGAAATCGAGGCCTTTTTGTGTCGCGAAGGGATCAAACAGCCGCTTCAAGTCGAGCAACAGCTGGTCGAGCTGCACTAGCTCCACATGCACGTCCATGCGGCCCGCTTCGACCTTCGACAGATCGAGAATGTCGTTGATCAACGCGAGCAAGTCGTTTCCGGCCGCCTGAATTGTTTCGGCGTATTCGATCTGCTCGGTCGTCAGGTTTCCCCCGGGATTGTCCGCCAGCAATTTGGCCAGAATCAGCGAGGAGTTGAGGGGCGTCCGCAGCTCGTGCGACACGTTGGCCAGGAAGTCGGATTTGTAGCGGCTGGCCTGAGCGAGTTTTTGCGCTTGTTCGTCGAGCATGGCGTTCGTGCGCCGAGTCGCGTTGCGCTCGTACTCGAGCAACTGAGTCTGCTGCTCGAGATCCGCGTTAATCTGCTCGAGTTCGGTTTGCTGGTTTTCAAGCCGTACCTGCGATTCCCGCAGAGCCCGGCTCTGTTCCTCCAATTCTTCATTGTTGACTCGGAGTTCTTCGCTTTGGGTCTGCAGCTCCTCGCTCTGTCTCTGCGTTTCTTCCAGCAGATTGTGCAAGTGCTTGCGGTAGCCGATCGCGCGAATCTCCATTCCGACCGGCTCTTTCAGTCGGCTCAGCAGTTCCTGCACTGGCTCCTTGGCACCATGGAGGAAACCGAACTCGAACACGCCATTGATCTGCGAGTCCTCGGCGACGGGAAGAATGATCAGATTTCGCAGATTGCCGCGGCCGAGGCCCGACCCGACCGTGAGATAGCCTTCGGGCACGTCGTTCAACAGAATTGTCTGCTTGTCTTTGACCGCCCGGCCCATCAGGCCGTCGCCCTCGGTGAACTGGGCTGCGGGGAGCGCGTCGTCGGGAACTCCGTAAGCAGCGACGCGAACAAAGGCCTGCCCTTCGCGGGCGTAAAAGACGGCGGCACAAGCATCCAAATACTGGCAGAGGAAACGGAGCGCATTGTCGCCGAGTTGCTCCAACTGCAGGTTGCCCCGCATGAGTTCGCCCATTTGCAGCTGTCCCGCCTGAATCCATTCCTGTCGTGCCTGGCTGTTGGCGGATTGCCGCAGCAAGTAGGCGACGACGGCAGAAAGCAGGAATCCCAGCACGCTGGTGATAATGCCCGTGCTGACGGCCCGTTCGTAGGCCAACTGCATCTCGCTGATTTGGCGGGCGCGCGTGGCTCGTTCGGCTTGCTGCATCGCGCTGATTTCCGCGCGAATCTGGTCCATCGCCCCTTTCCCGCGGTCTGTCATGACGATCGTTTTGGCCGCGTCGAATCCCTCTTTGCGGCGCGTGACAATGGTGTGATCGAGTTCGTGAAGCTTGGAGAGTAGGGCCGTCCGAAGTTCCGGCAGGTGGTCCCGCTCTTCGGGATTCTCGCGGACCAGCTGGCTTAACTCCTCGAGCTGGCCGTGGATCTGGTCGACGGCCTGGGTGTGAGGCGCCAGATAGCGTTCGTCGCCGGTGATCAGAAACCCGCGCTGTCCCGTCTCTGCGTCCTTGGCCAGGGACAGCAAATTGTTCAATGCCAGCAGGACCTGCTGAGTGTGCTCAGCCGATTCGACGTTCTGCCAGAGGGTGCGCGTGTTCGAGTAAGAGATGGCTCCGATTGCGAGAAAACCGACCAGAACGGTGGCCAGGCCAACCACAACGGCAACGCCGATGGTCAGGCGGAAGGGAAGAGTCGGTTGGTTCATCGGGGATGCGCTGCTCGGTTCCACGTGACTCCATTCAACCGCGAAGCGTCACAGAATGCTCGCCCGACGGCCAGTTTGGAACCATCTCGCGAAGGAAATCCCAGTAGCGACGAGGGGAGCCCAGGCGCGGATCCGCTTCGGGACAGTTTCTCCAGAAACGCCACGACGTGGCGCAGAGCAAAGGTGGGGCCGAAGTTGCAAAAGCCCGGTTGGCTGTCTGGAGGCGTCAACGTCGCCGGCTGAACGGGGTCGACGTGGTCCGCGCAAATGGTACACCGTGGCAACCGAACCATTTCCAGAACCGTCAAACCATCGCCGCATGGACATCGTCCCCGCTCGCTCGAGGCGGACTCAAACGATTCTTACCGGTTCAAAACCGACCAACCCGGTGCCGAGGCAGCGATCGCGGCGGCGATGCCCGTCGCCAATCCAGGTGACGCCAGAAACGATCGCGCCGATGCGAGCTGGGCGAGATGGATCGACCGCGCGCGACCGTGCAGCCGCTACGGGAGAAGATGGCCCATCTTGTCGCGCTTCGTCGCGAGATATTTTTCGCGGTGCGGATCGGGGGGAGCGATGATCGGCACTTGCTCGACAATTTCCAGCTCGACGGCGTGAAAGACGGCCGAGTCGGTCTTCTTCGGATTGTTGGTCAGCACGCGGATTTTGGTCAGGCCCAGATCCTTGAGGATCTGCGCGCCGACCATGTAGTCGCGCTGGTCAGCTTTGAAACCCAGGCGATGATTGGCCTCGACCGTGTCGAGGCCTTGGTCCTGCAGCTTGTAGGCCTTGAGTTTGGCCAGCAGGCCGATGCCCCGCCCCTCCTGCGGAAGATAGACGACCGCGCCGACTCCCTCCTTGTAAATCGTCTCCATCGCCATCTGGAGCTGGGCGCCGCAGTCGCAGCGGAGCGATTCGAGCACGTCGCCCGTAAAGCAGGAAGAGTGCATCCGGACCAAGGGCGGGCGCTCCGCTCCTGCCAGGTCGCCCCAAACCAGGGCGAGAGGCTCCTGGTCTTCGTGTGCGACGCTATACGCGATGACTGTCGGCGTGCCGTAGTGTTTCGTCTTCAGCGGCACTTCGACTTCGCGATGAATTAATTGTTCACGGACGCGGCGATAGCGGATCAGATCCTCGATCGACACGATCGGAATCTGATATTCGGCGGCCAGCTCCTGCAACTCGGCCATGTTCGCCATGCCCAGGTGCCGCTGGCTGCAAACCTCGATCAGCGCGCCGACCGGCTTCATGCCGGCCATACGGAGCAGATCGACGGTCGCCTCGGTATGGCCGGCGCGGCGGAGTACGCCCCCTTCCTTCGCCAACAGGGGCGACACGTGGCCCGGCTGAACGAAATCGGCGGCCGTCGAACGCGGATCAGCCAGCGCGCGAATTGTCATGGCTCGGCTGTTCGGACTGACGCCGGTTCCCGCTTCACGGTGATCGACCTGAATCAGAAACGGCGTCTTGTGCGGGGCCGTATTGCGGTCGGTCGCGACGGCGTGGGTCAGATTCAGCCGCTCGGCGGCGTTCTGTGTCAGCGGCACGCACAGCCAGCCCCGACCCGTCCGCAGCATGAAGTCGACTGTTTCCGGCGTGATCGTCTCGGCCGCGCAGATCAAGTCCCCTTCATTCTCGCGATCGAGCGCGTCGGCCACGATCACCAGCTGCCCATGCCGCAGAGCTGTCAGGGCTTGCTCGATTGGGCTGGACGTCATCGAATCTGCCTCGGCGGAAAGCGACCGGCTTGGCTGCTCCGCACGAAACAGCCCGCGATCGCGGTCTCTCATTCTAGGCGACAGGCAAACTGCGGGAAACCGGCTGGCATTTCCGGGCGAAAGCCGCCTTCCGGCGTCCCTTCACTTCCGGGCCGGCGTCCGAAACAATACCGGCCATGATTGAAGCGGCCACGAATTCGAGCGGGCGCCCCAAAGTTCTGATCCTGGGGGCCGGGATCAACGGTTGCTCCGCGGCTCGCGAGCTGCTGCTCAACGGCATCGACGTCTGGATCGTCGAGAAGTACGACATCGCCTTTGGAGCGACCTCGCGGGCGTCGCGGCTCATTCACGGCGGCTTGCGCTATCTCGAGTACGCCGACTTCCATCTCGTTCGCGAATCGCTCGCCGAACGCACACGCCTGTGCAAGCTGGCCGCCCACCTGGTCGAGCCGCTGCGACTCTACATCCCGGTCGCCGAGCGAACGAGCGGATTGATCCAATCGGGGCTCAAATTTCTGGGAGTAACTCGCTCGCCGCTGCTCAACCGCCTGACGCACCCTTTGCAGCACGCGAGCGAGCGGGGTCTGTGGGCGATCGAGATCGGCCTGTCGCTTTACGACCGCTTTGCGGCCGATCCGCAGATGCCGGCGCACTGCGTCCACGACTCGAACGAGCCCGGCGTCCCGCAGGTCGATCGCGGGCGGTTCCGCTGGCTCTGCGCCTATAGCGATGCCCAAATGCGGTTTCCCGAACGCTACTGCGTGGCGCTGCTCGAGGACTCGCGGCAAATCGCCGAGACAACCGGCGTCGATTTCCGCCTGTTTACGTACTCGCAGGCCGAGTTCATCGATGAGACCGTGAAAATCACCGACTCCCGCGGCGTCGCGAGCACCGTGACGCCCCAGCTCGTAATCAACGCGACCGGCGCGTGGGGCGACCTCACGCTCGGCGAGCTGCACGTGCCGGCCCCGCGGCTGTTTGGTGGTACCAAGGGGAGCCACTTTGTCAGTTATCAGGCGGCGCTCAAGCAGGCGATCGGACCGTCCGGCGTCTACGCCGAGGCGGCCGACGGTCGCTTGATTTTTGTGCTGCCGTTCGGCGACGCCGTGCTTGTCGGCACCACCGACGAGCGATTCGACGCTCCCCCAGAGACGGCCGTCGCCTCGCCCGCCGAACTAACCTATTTGATCGAGACGGTGAACGAACTGTTTCCCGGAGTGCACCTGGTTTCCAGCGACGTCACTTTGACCTATAGCGGCGTGCGGCCGCTGCCTTACGCCGGCAACGCATCGGAAGCCTCGATCTCTCGCGACCATTCGATTGCCGTCCAATCCCACGGGCGGATCCCCGTGCTCACGCTGGTGGGCGGCAAGTTGACGACGTCCCGCGCCCTCGGCGAATTGGTGACGGATTCGGTCCTCTCGCGTCTGGGCGTTACCCGCTCGGCGTTGACCGTGGGACGTTATCTGCCAGGCAGCAAAAACCTCGGCGAAGACGCCCCGGCCCGGGACGCCCAAAAGCAGCAAGTCGCCTCACAGTTTGGTTTGAGTCCCGGGCAGGTGAACGCCGTCTGGGAACTTTGCGGCACCCTCGCGGGCGACATTTTGCAGGCTCAATCGGGCGACGCCGATCCGCGGCGGTTGGAAAGCGTCGTCGACAGCTCCCTGCCACGGACATTCGTGCGGTGGGTGATCGCGCACGAGCGAGTCGAGCGGCTGGACGATCTCGTCGAACGCCGACTGATGCTGCTCTATAGCCCGCACCTGTCACGCCGCACGCTAGACGAACTGGCCGATCTGCTGGCGGAGAGTGGGAGACTGAGTGCCGACGCCAAGGCCACCGCCGTCGACACGGCGATCGAGCGCCTGGCGACCGTTTATGGTCGTAAGTTGTCGCCGTAGGTCAGTGACTTACCGCAGACCGCCCCTCCGTCGAGCAAGATTGCGGAGGCGGAAGCCCGCGCGGTGGGACCACTTTTGCCCTTTCCCCTTATATCAATTCATGGAGTCCCGTCACGCCGGGACCACTTTTCGGTGTCCCGCCGGGTCCACTTGTCCCACCGTCGCCGGACGCGTGGATGAGCACCCGTCAATCTCGCCGAAAATGGCAATTTGTCTGGCCGTCTCAAAAACTGAGCGATCCCATGAATTCATGGGACTACGGATGAATAGGAACGCACGCCCTGCCGGGTTGTGGGCAAGCTTGCAAGTTCGATATCACTAGCCAGCTTAAGCCAAGGCAGTTGCGGCCGCGCCGTTGTACGATTTGACCGGATCGATCAGGGCGGCATCGCCGGCGCTAGTCCCCAAAACCCGGAGCATTCCCATGACCGGCACGACGTTCCTTCCCCGGGACCCCGACTTTGACCGCCGGGTTCGGGCCAGTTTCGCCTGCCAGCAGGTCATGGCGACGCTCGGAATCGAAATCGCGCGGCTCACCCCGGGCGAAATCGAGCTCACGATGCCGTACGCGGCAGCCTATACACAGCAGCACGGGTTCATCCACGCTGGGATCATCACGACGGCCCTCGACAGCGCCTGCGGATACGCCGCCTTCTCGCTGATGCCGGCGAACGCCGGCGTACTCACCGTCGAATTCAAGACCAACCTGCTGGCACCGGCCCAAGGCGAGCGGTTTATCTTCCAGGCGCGCGTCGTGAAACCCGGAAAGACGTTGTCGTTTTGTGAGGCCAAAGCATTCGCAGCGGACGGCAATGCCGATCCGCGACTGATAGCGACCATGTCGGCGACACTCATGGCCATCTACGACCGCCCCGGAATCACACAATAGGTTGTGATTGCGATGTTGCTGCGGCTTTGGCTCTGCGCGGGGGACCGATGCCTCGTCGTCGGCTGCCGGAGATCTTTTTCTCCCTCTAAAGAGTCCCCACCCCGCCGGGGATTAAATTTTCGTCGCAGTGTGGATCTTTTGGCCTGCGCGCGGGGTGTGGTCAACTATCTCCGTGGTCAACTACCTAGTGAAAGTAGGTGACCACACCACTGGGGGTTGGGATGACATTTCGCTCATGTCGCTCGGCACCCGAAACCAGAGTGGCCGCTACTGTGCAACCCGAGCGCGCGGAATTCGCGCGCGTCACGCGAAGCCGCGACGCGGATCGTGCGTCTGCGGATCTTTTCCGCCGCGCAAGAAAGCCTGCTCTCTCCATTCAGCCACAGGTTGGCGATGCAAACAAGATCAGTTTTCTACGCCGGTGCGGTCGCGCAAGCCCTAGGCAATGATCTCGTGTGCCACCTGGCCGTGCACGTCGGTCAGTCGCATGTCGCGAGAGCTGAAGCGGAAGGTGAGTTTTTTGTGGTCCAGGCCGAGCAGGTAGAGCATCGTCGCGTGGAGGTCGTACATCTCGAGCTTGTTCTCGATCGCATAGTAGCCGTACTCGTCGGTCTTGCCGAAGACGAAGCCCGGCTTCACGCCGCCGCCGGCCATCCAGATCGTGTAGCCGAACGGGTTGTGGTCGCGGCCGTCGCTGCCTTGGGCCATCGGCGTCCGGCCGAATTCGCCCGCCCAGATCACCAGCGTGTCTTTCAGCAGGCCGCGTGATTTGAGGTCGGTGAGCAGGCCGGCGATCGGCCGGTCGGTGGCCTGCGCGTTGAGTTCGTGTCCCTCGCGGAGGCGGCTGTGCTGGTCCCAGCGGTCGGCCGCCACCTGCGGGCAGGTCAGTTCGACGAAGCGAACGCCCCGCTCGATGAGCCGGCGGGCGACCAGGCACTGGTGCGCGTAGTTGCGGGTCTTCTCGAAGGGATCGAACAGGCCATACAACTCCTGCGTGGCCTTTGACTCGCGCGAAACGTCCATCAGTTCCGGGACGGCCGTCTGCATGCGGAATGCCAGCTCGTAATTGCGGATGGCCGACTCGATCGCGTCGCTAGGGCCGTTCTGCTCCAGGCCGGCCGCGTCGAGCCGCCGCATCAGCTCCAGCTCGCGACGCTGCCTTGCGGGCGAAGAGTCGAGGCTTCTCAAGTCGGCGACCGGGTTGGCTCCGCGCTTGAAGACCGAGCCCTGATACGTCGCTGGTAAAAAGCCGTTGTGAAAGCACTCGAGGCCGCCGGGCGGGATCAAGTCGCCGTTCAATACGACGAAGCCGGGCAGGTCATGGCACTCGGTCCCCAATCCGTAAAGCACCCACGAACCCATGCTCGGCCGGCCGACGAGTCCCAGGCCGGTGTGCAGGAAGTAGTTGGCATTGGTGTGCTCGGAGAATTGCGACGTCATCGACCGGATGACGCACAGGTCGTCGACACACCGAGCGACATGCGGGAAGAGGTCGCTCACGTCGAGTCCGCTTTGGCCCCGCTTGCGAAACTGCCAGGGGGACTTAAGCGTGGTGCCGACGTTGTCGAATTGCGTCGGCTGCACTGTCATCTTGAAGGGTTGGCCGTTCTCCTGGTCAAGCCGCGGCTTGGGATCGAACGTATCGACCTGCGAAGGGCCGCCGTCCATGTAGAGAAAGATGACCCGCTTGGCCCGCGCGCGAAAATGGGGCGGCCGCGCCCCGAGCGGATCGGCCGGGCTCGCCGAGTTGGCAAACGCGTCGTCGCACAACAGGGCCGAGAGTGCGACCGCGCCGAAACCGCTGGCCGCCCGCTGCAATAGGGCCCGCCGCGAAAACGAGCCTCCGCCAGTCGCTGCTGGATCAGCAGTGACTGCTCGATCGGCCAAAAAGCCGTGCCGCAGACGGGTCATGAGAGTTTTGTTCGCCGCTACGTGCCGGAGATCTCGACGTCAGCCTGCAGTATCCCAGATCAGTCGCACTCCTCGCAATTGCGACCAGCCGAACTCGCTCGATCCATCCGTGCTCGCCTGCCGACCCCAGCGAATCATCCGGCGTGGCTCGGTGCTCCCGCCGAGGCTTCTGTCGCCAGCCCCTCGAGTTCCAGAACCGGCCGGACTTCGACGGTTCCTTTGCGCGCTCCCGGGATGCGCGCCGCAATGCCGATCGCCGCGTCGAGGTCGGGAGCTTCGATGAGGAAGTATCCGCCGAGCTGTTCGCGAGTCTCGGCAAACGGACCGTCGGTGACCAGCCGCTTGCCGTTGCGGATGCGGACGCTCGTCGCGGTCGACACGGAGTGCAACGGCGAGGCGCCCAGGAACTGGCCGGCGGCATTCAGGTCGTGCGTGAGCTGGGTCGATTCCGTGAAGCAGTGTTGGCGCTCGGCATCGGTCCACGCCTCTTCGTCACTATAAATCAACAGCATGTATTTCATGACCGGACCCTGTGAGTCAAAGAGTGGGACTGATTCGGCATGGTACTGACGCGGCATGGTACTGACGTGGCCAAGCACGAATCGTGCACGGCCGATCGGCGTTACGGTGCCACGTAGACCATCCACTCGATGCCAAACGGATCGGTGAGCATGCCGAAGCTCGGTGAGAAGAACGTTTTGCCCAGCGGCATCTGCACCTGGCCCTGATCGGAGAGAGCGGCGAAGCAGCGACCGGCCTCCGCCGGGTTGGCCACCGTCACGGAAAGCGAAAAGCCTTGATGCACGGGCTTCCCCGAGCAGCGTCCGTCCGAGGCGTAGAGCTTCGACTGTCCGATCCTGAACTCGGCGTTCATGACCTTGTTCTCCGATCCCGGCGGGAACATGCCGGGAGGCAGCGGATCTGGGCAGTCCTTGTAGCGAATCAGCGAATTGACCTCCGCCCCGACGGCTTTCTTGTAGAACTCGAGAGCTTCCTCGCAACGACCCTCAAAAAAGAGATACGGGCTAACTTGCATGGCGAGTTCTCCTGTGTTTGTCGACGGACATGATGTTTTTGATTGCCGGCGTGCCGCTCGGTGTGCCGCCTACTTTTTGTTGGCCGTTTGGGCCCGCAATCGAGCTTCCTTTTCCTTGAGCGACGGAGTGAGGTTGTCGCCGAAGTCGTCGGCCTCGAAGATCTGGCGGATTTCGAGTTCGGTGTCTTGCATCGGCGCTCGCTTGACCCAGTCGATCGCCTCCTGCTTCGACTTCACCTTAAAGATCCAAAAGCCGGCGATCAGCTCTTTGGTCTCGGTGAAGGGGCCGTCGGTCACCGTCGTTTTGCCGCCCGAGAATTTGACCCGAACTCCCTTGGAGCTGGCGTGCAGCCCGTCGCCGGACAGCATCACGCCCGCTTTCACCAGTTCTTCGTTGTACTTCATCATTTCGGCGAGTAATTCCGGGGTCGGCAGGACGCCGGCTTCGGAGTCGGGGTTCGCTTTGACAATGACCATGAATCGCAAGGTCGTGTCTCCTGGATAGTTCCGCTCGCGGCGGAGAGTGTTTGGGCCGAATCGCCGCCCCATTCCTCCGGGGCCACATCGACGGCTCGCGAACTAGTCGTTCGGCCGCCGCCGGAATCGACAGGCCTTCGCAGAAAATCTTTAGTCGCCCAATTCTGCCAGTCGTCGCTCCAGAAATCGCCGTTCCGGTTCCTGCCGGGCCAGGTCGATCGCCTGCCGATAGGCGCGTTCCGCTTCGGCCGTCCGGCCCAGCCGCCGACAAAAATCGGCCCGGGCCGCATAAGCGAGGTGATAATCGGTCAGATCGCCCCGCGCGAGAATGGCGTCGATCAGTTCCAATCCAGCCGCCGGACCGTCCCGCATGGCCACTGCCACGGCCCGGTTCAATTCGACAACTGGCGAGGATTCGATCTGCAGCAACAGATCGTAGATACCGACGATTCTCGACCAATCGGTCGCGGCCGGCTGCGGCGCTTCGGCATGTACGGCCGCGATGGCCGCCTGCAGACTGTACGGCCCGAATCGTTGCGAGGCGAGTGCTTCCGCGACGAGCGCGAGCCCTTCCTCGATCTGGCCGCGGTTCCAAAGCCCGCGATCTTGGTTCTCCAGCAGGACCAGTTCGCCGTCCGGCCGCGTTCGCGCCATGCGTCGCGACTCGTGCAACAACATCAACGCCACGAGGCCACGGACTTCCGGCTCGGGCAACAGCTCCAACAACAGGCGGCCCAGCCGGATGGCCTCGCCGGAAAGATCGGGGCGTGTCAACGACTCACCCGAGGAAGCCGAATAACCCTCGTTGAACACCAAATAGATCACATGCAGCACCGTCCCCAGGCGGTCGGGCAACTCTTCGCGCGACGGGATTTGATAGGGAATCTTTGCGGCACGAATTTTGGCCTTCGCCCGCACGATCCGCTGGGCCAGCGTGGGCGGAGCGGTGAGAAAGGCACTGGCGATTTCCTCTGTCGTAAGTCCGCAGACTTCGCGCAACGTGAGCGAGATCTGTGCCTCCGGCGGCAGCGCGGGATGGCAACAGGTGAAAATCAGCCGCAGGCGATCGTCTTCGACGGCGACCATTTCCGGTCCCGCCGATTTGCGCAGGTCGGCGTCCAGCCGCTCGGCCAGGGCAAGCAGCGAGGCATCGTGGCGAGCGCGACGGCGGAGCGTGTCGATCGCCTTGAAGCGGCCGGTCGACACGAGCCAGGCTCGGGGGTTCGCCGGCACGCCATCGCGCGACCATTGTTCGACCGCCGACGCGAAGGCCTCGTGCAAGGCTTCCTCGGCGAGGTCGAAATCGCCCAGCAGCCGAATCAGCGTGGCCAGCACGCGGCGCGACTCTGAGCGGTAGACGGCGTCCACCGTCTCGCGGACCTGGGTAGCGGGATCGTGTGTCATGGTCGGCAATTGGGCATCATGGACGACAATTTGATTGACCAAAACGCCGATGTGCCGTTGTGGCTCGAGGCTGTCGCGACACAAAAGTGTCGGAACCGCCGGCCACCGGATTTGTACGTGTCTCGGGTCGAAAATGGCCGCGGATGTTTTGGCAGGCCCAATCGTATGACCCACGAGGGGCCACGGGTACCCTGGAGTGCGGCGAATCCGCCAACTAAAATCCGGCGAGTGAAGATCCGCTCACCGCACCGACACGTTTGAACGGCTGACGTTACAATAGACGACGTTCGCAGTCACGGACGACCTGATTCTTTGTGGTGGAACGCCGGATGAACCGGTACAGCCTTTTTCTCCGAAATCTGTTGCTGTTTGCCCTGGTGGGTTGGGCAGGCGTCGACGATTACTTTCCCACCGTCGCCACAGGCGGAGATTTGGGCGGAGAAAATGCTGAGGCTTTTTTTGACGGCGCAGGTTGCCGTCGAGCGAGCACGGCTGAGGGGCTGGCCCCGTCGGCCTGCCGGTCTTCCTTGATCGAACGTTCGCTCACCCTCCCAGCCGCTCGCTTCGCTGCACATTGTGCACTGCCGGATGGCGAAGGCACGGACCATCTCTACGCGCTGATGTCGCTGCGGTGCTAGACCGCGCGCCAGCGACGGCTCGACGCGCGCGTTGATTTGACGCGTAGCGCCACGAGTTCGCTGCCCTGCTGAGCGCTGCGCTTTGGCGCCGGCGGAATCGCGTATTCCGCTGCAACGTCGCCAGCCGGCGCGCTCATGTGACACCCGTCGCTGGAATCGAGCAGCCTCAGTCCCGCGCGTTCTCGGAGATGGTCATGGAATGGTTGTGGCTCGGTTTCATTGGTTTCATCGTGGTCCTGCTCGCGCTCGATCTCGGCGTGATCCACCGCAAAGCGCACGCGATCCCTGTCCGCAAAGCGCTGCTCTGGAGTGGCGGCTGGGTCGGGCTGGCGCTCTTGTTCACGTTGTTCATCTACTTTGGTTACGAGCGGCACTGGTTCGGCATGGACGTCCCGGACGCGGAGCCCGACGGTTGGGCCGCGGCGACGGCATTCTTGACTGGATATGTGGTCGAAAAATCGCTCAGTGTCGACAACCTCTGCGTCATCGCCCTGATCTTCGGCTACTTGGGCATTCCGGCCGCCCATCAGCATCGCGTGCTGTTCTGGGGCATTCTTGCCGCGCTCGTGATGCGGGGACTGATGATCCTTGTCGGCTCGCTGCTCATCGAGCGGTTCCATTGGATCCTGTACGTGTTCGGCGTTCTGCTGATTGCGGCCGCGGTGAGGATGCTGGTCGAACGGCACGATTCGCGGCCGAAGGGCCAGGCTCTGGTGCGCTTCGTCCGCCGTCTGTTTCCCGTCACCGATCAGCTTGTTGGCCAAAAGTTTCTTGTCCGCATCGACGGGCGGCTGATGCTGACGCCGCTGGCGCTGGCCCTCGTCGCGGTCGAGAGCGCCGACTTACTGTTTGCCGCCGATTCGATTCCCGCGATCTTCGCGATCACCGAGGACCGGTTTCTGGTCTTCACGAGCAACGTGTTTGCGCTGTTGGGGCTCCGCTCCCTGTACTTCGCACTCGCGCACCTGATCGATCGTTTTCATTATCTCAATCGGGCCCTCGCGGCGATTCTGGCGGTGATCGGTCTCAAGTTGCTGCTGAAAGACGTCCTGCACGGCATTCCCGGACTGACCTATTACGTGCTCGCGGCCATCGCGCTCTTGCTCGCGGCAGGGATCGGGGCGTCGCTCGTGCGGCCCAAGCCGCGCCGTGAGCGCGTCGAAGAGACGACCGGTAAGAGCCTGAAGCCGGAAACAGCGACCCGCGTCTAGCGGACGCACGTATCGACTGTGACCACTGGAACACGCCCTAATCGAATCACAGGGAGGAGGAAGCCATGCATTCCGTTTGGGCCGGACGACTGCTGCATTACGGTGTGGCGATCCTCACCATGGGATTGCTGGTCGTGCTCAAGAGCTATTTCGGACCGCTCCGCGGCGAGGTGAACCCCTTCTTGCTGTTTCTCGCCGGAGTCATGTTCAGTTCGTGGCTGGGAGGCCTTGGTCCAGGGCTGCTGGCGACGGCTGCCGCGGCCTTCTTCTCCGATTGGTTCTTCATCACGCCGGGACAGGTGCTGCACAACAACTCGTTCGAGGAGAACTTTCAGGTCGGGCTGTTCTTTTTGGAAGGGGCGGCGATCAGTTGGGGCACGTCGGCTTTGCGAAGTTCGTTGCTCGAGCTGAAGCGGGCCGACCGCCACAAGGACGACTTTCTGGCGACCTTGGCCCACGAACTGCGCAATCATCTCGCCCCGATCCATTACGGCCTGGCCAGCGTGGGGCTCGCGTCGGCCGATGCCCGCTCGCTCGAGCGCGTGCGCATGGTGATGGAGCGACAGCTCCAGCAACTGACGCGGCTCGTGGACGATCTGCTCGATCTGTCGCGGATTCGCTCGGGAAAGACTCAGCTGCATTTGCAGCGGACCGAGCTGGCCGACGTCGTGCACGACGCGGTCCAAGCCAGCCAGCCGATGATCGAGCGATTCGCCCACGAGCTCGTCGTGACGTTGCCGCCTGAGCCGGTTCGTATCGAGGCCGATCCCGCGCGGCTCGTGCAGGCCCTCGCCAACCTGCTTAATAACGCTGCCAAGTACACGCCCGAGCGAGGCCGCATCGAGCTGACAGTTCAGGCGGAGACGGGGCATGTGCAGATCGGCGTTCGCGATACGGGCGTCGGCATTCCCGCCGATCTCTTGCCGAAGGTGTTCGACCGTTTCATGCAAGTGGGCGAAACCCGTGACCGCTCGCAGGGAGGTCTGGGGCTCGGACTGTCGCTGGTCCGGCACATTGTCGGCCTGCACGGCGGCACTGTTGAAGCGCGGAGCGACGGGCCTGGAAAAGGGAGCGAGTTCCGGATTCGTTTGCCGCTGCCCGCCAAACGAGCGGTCATTGCGGCTTGAGGATTTCTCAGATCGATTCGTCCAGGGTTCTTAGCGCGGTTCGAGCACACCGATGAACAGTCGGCCGTCGGTATGCCACGGATCTCCGCCGCCATTCTTGCCTGACAACGCAGTATGGAATCCGTCAACGATGTCGATCGAGGCCAGGCCGCCCGTGGTCTGGAGGTCCATCAACAAAAAGTCGCGCTCGGCATCGATGTTGGGGTCCGTGTGGTGGGTGATCTGTCCCGTGCGGTGGCTGAAGCCGACGCTTTTGTCGTAGGTGGCCGCACCCATCCAGACCGTGCGATCCTCGGCATCCGCCGTCGGATCGCGCCAAAACCGCACGTGATGCCGGGCCCGCGGGTTGTTACCGACCGGCTTCTCAAAGGCCAGGTCCTCGCGGCGACCGAAGAGATAAAGATTGCTGACCGGAGCATCGTCGTAGGCCCGCTTGAGGACGGTCGCCTCGGCGATTTCCAGGCAACTGCGGAGCGTGAGCGAATCGGCCGGGTACCAGTGGGCCGCGATCATGGCACTCTTCAGATCTCGCTCGGTGCCGATCAGCTCCACGTTGAGCGCGTCTCCCGGAATTCCGCTGGCGGTGTGGGCGATCCGCGGGATGTCTTCGAGCTCGGGATGCCGCCGCGCGTAACGCTTCCAGCCGTAGGGAATGACGAAATAGGCAGCGACGCCATAAATCGCCAAGAGAAAGAGCAGCATCCGCCAGACGTGCAACCGGTGTCTGCGGTCTTGTCGAGTGATCTCTTCGACCACGGCGCGATTCCGATTTTTCCGTTCGGCGAATTTGGGTCGACCGGCGACGGCGACAGGACGCGACGCGCCGTCGCGCGGCGGATGAAAGAGTTCGGCAGCGGCGAGAGCGCCCTTGATTTTGCCAGGTGCGGAGATCACATTGTAGCTGTCGCGACTGCTCCCACAACGGCGGCATTCGTCCCACGCAACGCCGTTTCGGAACCGTCGCTGCCGCAATTCGGGCGGCGAGATCACGGGCAGAATTCAAGCGCGGAATCGTGCGATCGGGTTGCCTTCCTGTCGCTAAGTCGGCTCCGATCGACCTTGGGCAGTTTTTGGCAGCGCTTGCGCAATTTGTCAGCTGAATCGCAGCAGACGTTTCAGTGGGGGGACGTGCCGCAAGTTCCCGCCACGGTCGCTGCGTGAGATGTCTTCACCGCGGAGGTGACTCCATGTTGCAACTCACTCGAAGGTCTTTGCTGATTGTTCTGGGACTGGCCGCGGCGGCGGGTCTCGCGCATGCTCAAGACCGCTCGCCGGCGACCGGTCAGTCCCAGGTTGTGCCGTCGAAGGATGAATCCGTCATCCGCGCCAACGTCGAGGCGTTCGTCAAAGCGTTCAACGCGGGCGACGCGGCGGCCATTGGCAAGCTGTTTGTGCCGGAAGCGCAGATGGTCGACGAAGAGGGAAACACCACACAGGGGCGCGAGGCGATCGAAAAGGTCTTCGCGACCATCGTCGCCGAAAAGCCGCAGCCGCAGATGTCCGTCGAGATTGAATCGATTCGTTTCATCGGCACGGCGCTCGCGGTCGAAACCGGCGTCACCAAGGTCACGCACCGGCCCAACGAACCGGCCGACGTCGATCGCTACACGGCCCTGCATATCAAGACTCGGTCCGGCCAGTGGCTGATGGGCTTTGTCCACGACACTCCGGGCACCGAAATGACCAACTACGACCGATTGAAGCCGCTCGAATGGCTGGTCGGCGATTGGATCGACGAAAGCCGCGAATCGGTCGTCCTCACGTCATACAAGTGGGCCGAGAACAAGAATTACATTCTGGGCGACATCAAGGTCCGCATGCGGGGCCGCGACGCCATGGATATCAGCCAGCGCATCGGCTGGGACCCGCTCACCAAGCGGATCAAGTCGTGGCAGTTCGATACCGAAGGCGGACACGGCGAGTCGATCTGGACCAATGCCGGCGATCACTGGGTCGTGAAAGCGACGGGCGTTCGCCGCGACGGCACACCTTCGTCGGCCACCAATCTGATCACGCCGACGAGCAAACACTCCTACACGTGGCGCTCGACTGACCACGTCGTCGGAACCGAAATGATGCCGCCGACCGAGGTCAAGATCGTCCGCAGACCTCCCGAACCAGGCGTCGCCCGCTGATCGGCCGCGAGATCGAGGACATTTGCAATGAGCGATAAGACAAGCCTGACCGTTTCCTTCAAACGGATTGCCGGTGTTTCCCTGACGAGCTTCGCGCTGTTGGCCGCGCCCGTGACTGAGGTCTGGGCCATCGGTCGCGGGGGGGGCGGTGGTGGTCGCGGCGGCGGAGGAGGCGGTGGCGGTTTCCGTGGAGGCGGCGGCGGTGGCGGCTTCAACGGCGGCGGTGGCTTCCGCGGTGGTGGAGGTTTCAACGGAGGCAACGTCAACGGCGGCGGGTTCCGCGGCGGCGCCGGCGGTGGCTTCAACGGGAATTTCGCTAACGGCGGCAACTTCGGTGGCGGCGCCAACCGGCAGAACTTCGCCAACAATCGACCGAACATCGAGAATCGCGGCGATGTCGGCAACCGGTTTCCCAATGCCGGCGACCGGATCAATAACGGCGGGGATCGTCTCCCCAATCGGGACAACCGGGTCAACAACCGGACTGACAATCGCGGCGATCGCATCGATAACCGCGGTGATCGCATCGACAACCGGGGCGACCGAATCAATAACCAGGGCGACCGAATCAATAACCGCGGCGATCGCATCAACAATCGCAGCGATTATTGGCACAACGTTCACAACTCCTGGTATCACGGCTACTGGAACGGGCATTGGGGCAACGGCTGGTGGTACTCGCATCCCTGGGCGAGTTGGGGCATCGGGACCGCGGCCCTCGGCTTGACCTCGTGGGCCGTTGGTTCGCTCTTCTACGACACCGGCTACTATCCGTACTACAACCCGTATTACATCGCCCCGACGACCGTCGAATACCCGGCCCTCGACTACGGTCAGCCCATCGTGACGACCGCGGCCTTGCCCGATCCGAATGATCCCTCGGTGACGGGCGCCCTATCGCTGAGCGACCAGGCCCGCGACGCTTTCTACAAAGGCGATTATCCGACGGCCCTGTCGACGATCGATGCGGCCATCGCCAAGACGCCGAGCGACACGCCGTTGCACGAGTTTCGCGCGCTCGTCCTCTTCGCCATGGGCCGCTATAAGGAAGCGGCTGGTACGCTTTACGCCGTGCTGTCCGTCGGTCCCGGCTGGGACTGGACCACGATGAGCAGCCTGTATCCGAGCGTCGATATCTACACCAAGCAGCTTCGCGCCCTGGAAGACGCGGTGCGGCAGAACGATAACTCGGCCGATCTGCACTTTTTGCTGGGCTACGAATACTTGACGGAGGGTTACCCGAACCCTGCCGCGCGCCAGTTCGAGCAGGTGGTGAAGCTCGCCCCCAACGATCAAGTCTCGCGACAATTGCTGGCGATGATTGCGCCGCCTGACAACGGAAATGGCAACGGCAATGGAAATGGCACCGCCGTCGCGCCGGCCACGGCCGAAGCTCCGGCAAACGCCCCGTCCGACACCCAATTGACGGCGCCAGCCAACGTGGCCGGGTCGTGGCACGCGGCACCCCCGGCGGGCGGCGGCACCATCGACCTGTCGCTGGGCGCCGACGGCAAGTTCAACTGGAAGTACGCCCGGCCCGACAAGACGCAGTCCTTCGGCGGCAAGTACGAGCTGGCCGGCACCACCCTGGTACTGGAATACGACAACGGCGGCACGATGGTCGGTAAGGTCAACGCCGAGGGACCGGATCGCTTCTCCTTCAAAATGGTGGGCGGCCCGCCGAACGACCCGGGATTGAATTTCACGCGATAGCCGAGACGGTGCGCGGATCGAACGACCGGCGCCCGCGGTCCGGTCCGGCACCGTAGGGTGTGACCAGTCCGCCTTCGGGCGGACGCAGGCACACCATTTTTTCACGCGCGTCCTCAAATCGATCCTAAGATCGGCGCCCCCTCGCGTTGCGTGCGGCGTCGCGGTGTGCCTGCGGCCGAAGCGGCCTGTCACACCCTACGAAGGCGGAGCGCTTCGGCTCTGACCCTTTCGCCGCGTCGCCGGATCGATCACGATTTGGTGCGGCAGGCGGGTCTCGACAGTCGCAGGGGAAGACGAGCCGATGGATGGACAGCTGCTCTCGCCGGAAGAAAAAGCGCTCCGGATGAACCAGGATGCGCGGGTCTACGGGACGTTCGCCGAGATCGGCGCCGGACAGGAAGTGGCCCGCTGGTTCTTTCAAGTGGGCGGCGCCTCGGGAACCGTCGCCAAGACCATCTCCGCGTACGACATGGTGGTCAGCGACGCCATCTACGGCCGCAGCGAACGCTACGTCAGCCGCAAGCGGCTCGAGTCCATGCTGGCCTACGAATACGAGTTGCTCCTGGAGCGGCTCGGCCCGCTGCGCGGCGACCAGACGGCGTTTTTTGTCTTTGCCGACACGGCCGCCTCGCACAGCCGCACCCGTCGCTCCGCTGGACATGCCTGGCTGGGCGTCCGTTTTCAAACGGCGCCGCGGGCCGAACCGTCGGATATCATCGTCCATGTCGCCACGCACGATTCGGATCGGCAGCGCGAACGCGAGGCGATCGGTCTCGTCGGCGTCAATTTGCTGCACGGCGCCGTCTATGGCCACGCTGATCCGGAAGGCCTCTTGGCCTCGCTCTTCGATCATCTCACCCGCGAGCGGGTCGAGATCGACATGGTCAAGTTCTGCGGCCCCGCGTTTGCCGGCGTCGACAATCGGCTGATGTGCCTGCAGCTGATCGAGCGGGCCTTCACCGACACGGCGCTGTTTACCGCTCAAGGCGAGGTCGTGCAGCCGGCCGAAGTGCTCTATCAGCGGCCGATCCTCGTCGAGCGGGGCCGTTTTCGTCCCGTCAACTTGTTGTCGATGGATCTCCTCGACAAAGGGCTCGATCAATTCCGGGCCGAGCCCGAGTTGGTCGGTGAAGAGCCGATCGAGCTAATGGAGCTGACGCTGCGCGACCTGCATCCGCAGCAAGGCGTCGACAAGCAGGACTTTCTCGATCGGGTCGACATCCTCGGCATCCTGGGAAAGACCGTGTTGATCTCCAATCACGGGCCCTACTACGGACTGGTCGAAGATTTTTCCCGGTATACGCAGAAGAAGGTCGGCATCGCCCTCGGCGTTCCGGCGCTCTTGGACATTCTCGACGACACACACTACGAAGGCCTCCGCGGCGGCACACTCGAGGCGGTGGGTCGCTTGTTTGCCGACAACGTCCGCATGTACGTCTATCCGCGCTGGGACCACGACACGCAGCAACTGATCACGGCCGAGACCGTCCAGGTTCCCTCGCGGGTGCGACATCTGTATCAGCACCTGCTCGAAAATCGCTACATCGTGCCGATCGTGGGGGCGAACCCGGCGTGCCGCGGCATCGATTCGGACCAGGTGCTGCGACAGATCCAGGCGGGCGACGCCGGCTGGTTCAGTCAGGTCCCCCCCGCAGTGGCCGAAGAGATCAAGCAAAAGCGACTCTTCGGATGGACGCCCCGCTGAGGCCAATTCCCATTCGCTGGCGACAGGTTGGCGTCGCCAGCAGTGAACAGTGCTGAATCCGCTGCCGAACTCTCGCAGCGATGGAGCGCCAGCCGTGACAGCTCGGGCTGGGGCCGCAAACTCTTGAGATACTCGCGCACCACGAGTCCCAACGACGTGGGCACTTCCAGCGTCGGTACGTCGAGCCATTGAGCATCGATTCGGTCAGTCCCATCCTGCGACACAGGTGCCGCGCTCGGCAGTTGGCGATCCATCTCGAGAATCTCCTTTAGGTTGGTCCGTTGCGGGTCTTCGAGCCGACGCCGCTTTTGCAGGAGAGGTAGTGCAGCTTCATGCACAGTTCCTGAACCGCGTCGTAGGCGCGTCGGGTGGCTTGGAACAGTTCGTCAGTGGCCGGAAAGCCGGTCTTCTCCATGCGGATTTGCATCTTGTAGAGGTAGCGAACGTGCGGGATCAGTGCGTTCCGCATGCTTTCGGCCTGTCGTGCGGTCAGTTGCTCGCTGTCCATGCTTACCGCGCTGGCTGTCCAGGCTCGTCACTGGTACGTATACATTTGTACCGTTACGGCTGCGCGCGTCAATGGCTATGAGAGAAGAATTCCAAAAGTCTGAAACTTCCCGTCCCCAGCATGCGAGGCGCTGACATGAGTTGCGGGCGATTGCGGGTCGATTTGCGAGCGCGGCGATCCGTCCGCTCGGCGCGGCGTTTGTCCTCTTTCTGTTCAGCCGTGCTCGGGCTCCTCGCGGGGGCAGGTTTTTTGCCTTTGGCGTGCGGGCAAGCGATCCCGTCCGCGCACGCCGGCGACGAGACTGCCACGCAGCCGGTCGGCGAATGGCGGTACTACGCCCACGACCAGGGCAGCACCAAGTACACGCCGCTGTCGCAGATCAACCGCGACAACGCCGCCAAGCTTGCCGTCGAGTGGACCTGGGAATCCCCCTACGTCGAGATGCGCAAAACCAATCGCATGCTGACCTCGTTCGCGTACGAGGACACGCCGTTGATGGTCGGCGGCACGCTCTACGCGACCAGTTCGCTCTGTCACGTCGCGGCGCTCGACGCGCAAACCGGCAAAGAGAAATGGATCTTCGATCCGAAAAGTTACGAGGCAGGGCGGCCGGGCAATCTGGGCTTCGTCAATCGGGGCGTGGCCTACTGGACCGACGGCACGCTCGAGCGAATCTTTATTGCGACGCACGACGCCCATCTGTGGGCCATCGATGCCAAGACTGGCAAACCGGCGGCGGATTTCGGCGAAGGCGGAAAGATCGATTTCAGCAAAGCCATCCCGCACGCCGTCGTGCCTCAGCTCTACACGATCACGTCTCCCCCGGTCGTCTGCCGCAACGTGGTGATCGTCGGTTCGTCGATTCACGACGGCCCGCAATTCAAAGAGATGCCCCGCGGCGACGTGCAGGCCTTCGACGTCCGCACCGGCAAGCCCGCCTGGATTTTCCACACCGTCCCGCAGGGGAACGAATTCGGCGTTGACACCTGGAAGAACGACTCGTGGAAATACACGGGCAACACCAACGTCTGGACGCTGATGACGGTCGACGAGGAGACCGGCTACGTTTATCTCCCCTTGAGCACGCCGACGAATGACTGGTACGGCGGCCATCGCCTGGGCGACAACCTGTTTGCCGACAGCCTGGTGTGCGTCGACGGCACGACGGGCAAACGCATCTGGCATTTTCAAACGGTTCATCACGGCCTGTGGGACTACGACCTGCCGGCGGCGCCAGTGCTCTGCACCATTCATGTCGACGGCCGCACGATCCAGGCCGTTGCACAGATCACGAAGACCGGCTTTGTGTTCGTCTTCGATCGGGCCAACGGCAAACCGGTCTGGCCGATCGAAGAGCGCCCCGTGCCGCCATCCGACGTGGCCGGCGAAGTCACCTCGCCCACGCAACCGATGCCGACGCGTCCGGCTCCGTTCGAGCGGCAAGGAGCCACTGAAGACAACCTCATCGATTTCACTCCCGAACTCAGGGCCGAAGGCAAAAAGATTCTCGACAAATATGCGCATGGCCCGCTCTTCACGCCTCCCAGCGTGAAGGGATCAATCAACCTGCCCGGCTGGGGCGGCGGCGGAAACTGGTGGGGAGCCGCCTTCGATCCCGAAACCAACCTGCTTTACATCCCTTCGATCACCTACCCGATCGTCGTGAAGCTCAACGAACCCGACTCGGCTCGCTCCGATTTCAAGTACGTCCGCGGCGGCCAGGTCTTCGGCGGCGATTTGGCAGGTCCGCACGGGCTCCCGCTCTTCAAGCCTCCGTATGGGCGAATTACGGCGATCAACCTCAACACGGGCGAACGCGCCTGGATGGTGCCACACGGCGACGGGCCGCGGGCCGTCATCAGTCAAGTCGTCGGCCACGACGTCGGACCGCTCGGCGCTCCGGGAGGCGGGCCGCTTTTGACGAAAACGCTGCTCTTCGTCGCCCAAGGTTTCGGCGGACGTGGCGGACACGCCGCCCCGGGGAAAGCGGCCAACGTGCTCCGCGCGTTCGACAAGGCCGACGGCCACATCGTTGCTACCGTCGAGCTGCCCGCTCCTCCCAGTTCCACGCCCATGAGCTATCTCGCCGGCGGCCGGCAGTTCATCGTGCTGGCCACCAACGACGGCAAGCTGGTGGGGCTCTCCCTAAGGGACGCCAAGGCCGAGACCGCTTCCGCCGCCTCTCACAAACCCAAACGCCCGCCGATCTACAACGAAAAGGCCGATGCCAAGGCCGACATCGCGGCTGCCCTCAAGCTCGCCCAGCGCGAGCACAAACACGTGCTGCTGAAGTTTGGCGGCAACTGGTGCAGCTGGTGCTACAAGCTGCATGACACCTTCACGCACGTGGCGGCCGTGGCCGAGGTGCTCAAGAAAGGGTTTGTCCTCGTACTGGTCGACGAAGACACGAATAAGGACCTGCTCAAGAAGTACGCCCCGGACGAAAAGCGAATGGGTTTTCCGTACCTCGTCGTCCTCGACGCGGACGGCAAGGTGCTGCGAGACCAGCCGACCGACGTGCTCGAAGAGGGGCCCAAGCACAACCCGGCGAAGGTCAAAGCCTTCCTGGTGAAGTGGTCCCCCTCGGCCGACGCGACGACGCACTCGGCGGTCAGCCAGTAACCGTCTGACGGACAGCCGGGTAAGCCCGCCGTGCATTACGGCGCGCGGGCCAGCCGTTATGCGCGCGCACGCGAAGCAGTCCCATCCCAACGAATCCCGTCGGCTGGCGCGCGGAAGGCCGATCAAGTCCGCGTGGCTGGTCGGTGTCCGGACGTAGGGCAACCTGCCAGCCGATCCCCAGTCTCCGATGCCAGAGCCCTATGAAACCGCAGACACGCGGCAAGCTGGCAGCTTGCCCTACCGAACCCGCCGTCAGGCACAGGCCATGACCATCGTTTTCAAAGACTCGCTGTTCGACGCCCAGTGGCTGCGGACGGCCGGGCATGCATGTAACGGTGGGGCCGACGTCGGCGAGTGTCTGGCCGCTGCCCGCCGGATTCGCGAGCTCGATAGCGAGAGCTGGTTCGCCGCCTGGCACACGCTGGCCGAGCGCCTCTACGGTGAGGCGCAGGCCTCGGCCGCGGCGGGTCGTCGCGAGAGTGCGCTCGGCGCGTACCTGCGGGCGAGCAACTACTACCGCGCGTCGTACACATTCTTGATCGGCACGCCCGTCGATCCGCGGGTCGTCGAGACGGCGCGGCGGCATCGCAGCGCGTTTGAAGCAGCGATCGGCCTGATGGATCCGCCCGGCGAGCGGATCGCCATTCCCGACGGCAAGCATGCTCTGCACGGTTACTTCTTCCGGCCGAGCGGCGCGCCAGCGCCCCGCCCGTGCCTCATCATCACCACCGGCTACGACGGGACGGCGGAAGAAAGCTATTTGATGAGCGGCCGCGCGGCCGTCGAGCGCGGCTACACGTGCCTGGTCTACGACGGACCGGGGCAGGGGAAGGCGATCATCGAAGATGGCCTCACCTTTCGCCCCGACTGGGAGGCCGTCGTGGGCCCGGTCGTCGATTGGCTGCAGTCGCGACCGGAGGTCGACGCGAAGAAAATCGCCCTGTTGGGCGTCAGCTTCGGGGGACACCTGGCTCCGCGGGCCGCCAGCGGCGAACCGCGCTTGGCCGCCTGCATCTGCGATCCCGGCGAATATTCACTGTACGAGGAATTCGCCAGCCGTGTGCCGCCGTTCGTCGCCCGTGGGCTGGCGGAGAACAATCGTTTCGTCCTCAAGCTGCTGACGTTCGTGCTCGGTCGTCGGCTGCGTCATCCGACAAGCGGCTGGGGCCTGCGCCGCGGACTGTGGACGCACGCCGTCGCCACGCCGCTCGACTACCTACAGCTGACCCGCGAGTACACGCTCGAAGGACGCGTCGGCCGGATCGGCTGTCCCACGCTGGTTTGTTCGGCCGAGAATGACGACATCGGCGTAACGGCCGACCGGCTTTTCGAGCGACTGACGTGCCCCAAGACGCGCCTGCGATTCTTAGACAGCGAAGGAGCGGGCGAACACTGCGAGGCCGGCGCGAGGAGCCTGTTCAACGAACGGGCGTTCAATTGGCTGGACCAAACGCTCGGGCGCTGACGCCTCGAATGCTGACGTGTCGGCCACTGAGGTCTTGATACTGTCTCTAAAAGTCGCCGCCGCCCGAGTCGCCCCCGCCGCCAAAATCTCCGCCGCCGAAATCTCCCCCACCGCCCCCAGAATCGCCGCCGAAATCACCGCCTCCCGAGTCACCGCCGAAATCTCCGCCGCCGGAATCCCCGCCTCCGCTGTCACCACCGCCGAAATCTCCGCCGGAGCCGGAGTAGTCCTGGTCGGCATCTGAAGCCGTCGACCCGCCGCCACCGCTGAAGCCTCCGCCGCCCCCGCTGAAGCCCCCGCCGCCGAAGCCTCCGCCGCCGAAGCCTCCGCCGCCGCGGCCGAAGGAGTCATAGAGCCAGTTGCCGGCCGCAGCGCCGAACAGGCCACCCAGCATGCCGCTCATGAAGCCGCCGCCGCCTCCCCCGCCATACCCGGGGCCCCCGCCGTAACCGGGTCCGCCGTAGCCGGGGCCAGGGCCGCCGGGACCTGGACCATATTGGCGTGGTCCCCCGCCGCCCAACATATGGAAGATGCCGCGGAAGATGGCCCGCAGGATCCAGAACCCGATCAACAGGACGACGATGATCAACAAGAAGCTCATGCCTGAAACTCCCTGAACTGCTGGCCCCTCTTTGTGGGCGACGGGTTCGTTGGCTCGTGCCGGCGCCTCGCCCGCCGCGCGGGCCACGCCGAGATTTTCACTCAGTTTCTGCTGGACGAATTCGACCCCTTCGAGCAGGCCGGTGTCGTATTCCTTCTTCTGGAAATTCTCGAGTAGGATCGTGCGGAGGCGCTTCACATCGTCGGGCACTTTGAACGCCCGCTTCTCGGTCTCATGTCCAACCTCGATCTGAACGTGTCCCGGTTCCTTCGAGATCAAAATGTAGATGCCTTCGACGCGCTCGGCCCTGGCCCGCTCATTAGCCCAGCCTTGAAAGAAGCGGGTTCGCTCCTTCGGCGTCATCTTCTTGACCGCATCGACCTTGTCGGTCGGGACGGTGGCAAACGTCTCGATCAGCAGATCCTTTTTGTATTGCTTCTGGATCTTGGCGATCTCTTGGTTGGCCTTGGTCAGCGTTTCGGGAGTGAAGAACCCCCCGCCGTCTTTGACCATCGGCACGACGGCCCAGGCCCGTCCGCTCATCACCACGCACAGCGCCAACGGCAACCAGAGCCCGCGCGCGAGTCGGAAAAGGGACGCGCGGACAGGTCGTGATCCGGCAGGAGTCAATTCAAGAGTTGCGGTCATGCGAGTCACTTTCGTCCGCGGGGGCCGGCGATTCCTTTTCGTTTCTCGGTGAGCGCTTGTTTTGTAGTGAGCGACGGTCCCGCGCGGGGCGTTTGAGTTTACTTCTTCGACTCGGCCTTCGAGGAACCCAGGTTGTCGTCGAAGGCTTTGGCGACGAATTGCGCGGCTTCGAGCAGCCCGCGATCGTATTCCTTCTTTCCGAATGCACTAATCAGGATTTCGCGCAGCTTGCTTCGATCTTCGACCGTGAACGCCTTTTTCTCGGTTTGTTTGCCGACTTCGATCTGCAGGTGGGGCGGAGTCTTTGAGACGAGCACGTAAATCCCCTCGACGCGGCGGCGACGCGCCCGGCTGTTTGCCCATTCCTGAAAGAACTTGGACCGCGCTTCCTTGTCCATCGCTTTGACGGCCTCCACCTTGTCAGCCGGGACCGTCTCGTAGGTTTCGATCAGCAGATCCTTGTGATGCTTCTCGCCGATAGTGGCGAGGATGTCATTGACCTTGGCGATCGTCTCCGGCTTGAAGAAGCCGCCTCCATCCTGCACTTCGGGAACGACCGCCCAAGCGGGCGCCGCGCTGGCCGCCACGAGACAGAGCGAAAAACAGGCCCATCGCACCGAATGGAGCCGACTTCGCCGTCGCAGCGGGGCCGACGGTGCGGGAGTGCTCATGCTGGTCCGGTGGCTGATCCAGTTGTGGGCGCTCATTCGTCGACCTCATGTTGCTGTACGTTAGTTAATTATAGGCATGGCGATTTTCGTGAACGCGAATCACGAAACTCCGCGCGAAGTGCACTGAGGCTCACGTTTCGCTCGCGAAAAATCAAGCCTTCGCGCGGCACTCCGTGGTTGTAACCCGATCGCGCGGCCGACCATCCGTCCGGCGGCCGGCAATCGACTGCCGATTGACATGCGGCCACCGGCCCCTCCCCGCTGCGAACGGATCGTGAGCAACTCCGGATCACCGTGGCCCATTTCCTTCGTCCTTTATGGGTCCTTCAGCTTCGCTGGCCAGGTGTGCAGAAAATCCCAAAAGCCATACGGCGCTTCATCTTCAGTTAAGGTTCCTCCCTTATTGTTAGCCTTCAACCGCGGACGATTAACGTCCTTAGGGCGCGGGTGCGGGACTGGTTGCGAAGGTCGGTGACCGCGTCGATTCGGAGAATCGGCCTGCATTCGAAGGTTTCGAGGAAGTTCGATGCGTAATAACGCGTTGGTGTTTTTGGGAGGAATTGCGACAGCGGCGGCGCTGCAATTCGTCACTCAGCGGGAGTGGCGCGTGAACCCGGTGAGCGTGGCGCGAGCCGACGATGCGGACTCCTCCGATCGTCGATCCGACGAAGGCCTCGCTCACAGTCGCCGCAGCATGCGTGCGGAGGATGACGGACCAGTTCGCGAACGGGACCGGGCGGCACGGTTCGGTCGGCGCGACGAGGAGCGGAATGACGAACGCCAAGTCGGTTGGAATGAAGACGGCCGGAATGAAGATCGGAATCAAGAACGGATGAGTCAGCGCCGCGATTTCGACGAGCGCGACGCGCGACCCGAATTGCGGAACGCGGCCGAGGAGCGGTCCGGACGCCGGGCCACGTGGCGCGAGGGTGATGATCGCCGCGAAATGCGGGGCGAAGGCCGCATGATGGCGGACGACGATCGCGGTCCAGAGCGTGGTCCGGATCGCGAAGCCGCTTGGGAAGGTCCGGGACGTCGCGGATCAGATGGTCACGGTCTGGAAGGGCACAGTCCGGAAGGGCGCGGACCCGGTGGTCCGGGAGCAGGACCTCGGCACGGACGAGGCCCCGGCGGACCGGCATGGGCACGCGGACCAAGGTCAGAATCCCGAGGCCCGGGCGACGGTCCCGAGTTTGTCCGGCGCGAGCGCGGTGAGCATCGTTTTGGAGAAGGTCGCTTTGGAGGCGAGCGTTTCGGTCGCGGCGGGTTTGCCGAGGGTCGCTTCGGCGAGGCGAGGTTCGGTCGCGAAGGTCGCGGTCCGGAACAGGGCTGGGGCGGCGAGCGTTTTGCCGGCCACGAGCGTTTTGAATTTGCGAGCTACGCAAAGCATCGCGGGTCTGGCCAGCACCGTCGCGGCGGACGCAGTTGGGCGGGACGCGGTCGGGGCGGCCACGGTTGGGCCAGCCAGGGCCACAGTCGCGGCTGGGCGGCACGCGGCGGAGAACGTCATGCCTGGGCCAGCCACGGTCCGGGACGGCACAGCCACCGCGGCGCTCGCAGTCATCGTTTCGCGGGGCATCCTCGCTTCGGCCGAGTTGGACGCGGCCAGAGCTTCGCGCGGCACTCGATGCACGGGCATGAGGGATTCGGTCGACGCGGTTTCGCACATCACGGATTGGCAGGACGCGGCTTCGCAGGGCACGGTTTCTCACGCCACGGTTTCGCGGGACGTGGGTATCGCGGCTTCGGGAACCACGCGTTCGCCCGTCACGCTCGCGGTCGCCACGGTTTTGCCGGTCATCAAGGCTTTGCTCATCGCGGTCGTCGGGGCGGACGTGCCCTTGCCGCTCACCAAGGTCATCACGGCCGTCGCGGACAGGGACGTCGGGGACACGGACTTCGCGGGCACGGTCGCGGTGGCCGGGGCGGTTGGGCGCGGATTGCCCAACGTCGGGCCGGAGCGCATCTCGATGCGTTCTTCGCCGCGGCCGACGCCAACAAAGACGGCAAGTTGACCAAAGACGAAGTGGCGAACTTCTTCTGGAAGCGCTTCGCCAAGCCCGACGCTCAGTCGGTTACCAAGGACGAGGTGAAAGCGTTCGCCAAGCAGCGAATCGCGACGATGCGTGCGGAAGGAGCGGCCGGACATCGGCACAAGCCGCACGCGAACGCCAAGACCAAGGCAGGCAAGAAAGAGGAAGCCAAGCCGAAGGACGCGAAACCGGCCGCTGACGAAGTGCCAAAAAAGGCCGAGGTCAAGCCAGTTGCCGTTGCGCCTGTGGCCACCGCACAGACTTCGCCCCCGGTCAAGCCGGTCAAACCCGCGGCCCCGGTGAAGCCGGCCGCACCAGCAACGCCGCAGGCGGCCCAGAACGCACCGATTAGTCCTCCCGTTAAGAAGCCAGCAGGAGTTTCCAAGGTTGACGCGGGTTCTCCGTTGGGGCCCGTGACAAAAAATCCAGGATCCAAGATCGGGACGTCGACGACGTCACGAGACGTGAAGGCGGCTTTGTTCGCGGCACGCCGCTGACATTGCTCCGAAGCGTCGTTGACGGACCGATCCTTTCGCGCAGCCCGGCCGCTTTCCCCTTGCGGCCGGGCTGCCGTACTTGTCACGATGAACAGGGCGGGCCAGGCCAAAATCTCCGCTTTGCGGCGGGGAAACCGGTCGGCACGCAGGGATCGATTGCGTCATGAGAATTCTGGTCGTCGAAGATGACCCGGACTTGCTGTTTGTCATTGCCTGCACGCTGCGAGAGGAAGGATACGCGGTCGACACGGCCGAGGATGGCGACGAGGGATTGTTCAAAGCCACGAGCTGGGACTATGACGCCATCGTGCTGGATATCATGCTCCCCAAGCTCGATGGCTGGAGCCTGCTCGATCGGTTGAGGCGCTCGAAGACGGTCCCCGTCCTGATTTTGACCGCCAAAGACCGAGTCAATGATCGGGTGCGGGGACTGGACGGCGGGGCCGACGATTACCTGGTCAAGCCGTTCGAGTTGACCGAGCTGCGGGCCCGTTTGCGGGCCCTGATTCGCCGGGCGGCGGGCAAGTCGCACCCGGTGATCGACGTCAAAGGGGTGGTAATCGACACCCGCTCCCGCTCGGTCACCCGCAACGGAATTGAAGTCGAGCTGACGGCGCGGGAGTATGCTTTAGTTGAGTTGCTGGCATTGCATGCCGGCCGACTGGTCACACGCACGATGATTTACGAACATCTCTACGGCGAGGACGACGACAGCCTGTCGAACCTGGTCGAGGTTCACGTGTCGAACGTCCGCAAGAAACTGGGCCGGGAGTTCATCACCACGCGTCGCGGCCACGGATACCTGGTTCGAATTTAACGTCGCCGGATTTGAGGTCCGTGCCGCTGGGCGGCACGGTGGCACGGATTTGCAGGAGCTGGAAGCGCTACCATGTTCCGCTCGATCCGCTGGACTCTGCAGATGTGGCACGCGGCCATCCTGGCCACAGTGCTCATCGTCTTCGGGTGGATCGTCTTCTACCAGATGCGGGTGACGACCTACCAGCAGATCGACGCGGGTCTCGACCGCATGTCCGACGTCGTCGCAGCCGGGCTCCGCCCCACCGGCGGCCGGCAACGCCGAGCGTTCCGGCAAATCGACGTCCCCCGCCCGGACGCGAATGTCGCCAATAGAGACGACGCGGCGAGCAAAGGGGCCAGCGACAAGGGCCGCGAGAAGGCCGACGCGGAGAGCAAAGACGCCGCCGCCAACGGGGTGACCAGGCCGGCTCCGCCCTCCCAAGTCACGCAAGGTGAGCCGCCGGGCCCACCGCCTGGGGCTTCGGGCCCACCGGGATTCTTCGGCCGTCGCGGGCCGCGGGCTTTCGAACTCAACGAGGACTTCCCCGGCTTCTTTGAAGAAGAACTGGGGACGACGGCCTACTTTGTCGCCTTCCTGGGCGACGGGCATGTCCTGCTCAAGTCGACGTCGGCGACCGATGTTCCCCTCCCCGAAATGCATCCCGAACCGCGCGCCGCTCCCATCCGCATGGTGCGGCAACGGGGCAATCTGCGGGAAATCATTTATCAGCACCGCTTCTACTACCTGCTCGTCGGCCGCTCGATCGAAAGCGACGTCGCCGCGCTGCACGAGCGGGCCTGGCTGTTGGCCGGAATCAGTGCGGCTGTGCTGGCAGCCGGACTGATTGGCGGATTCTGGTTCTCAGGGCGCGTGATCAAGCCCATCGCCACGATCAGCGCGACAGCGGCCGAGATCTCACTCTCGAATCTGTCGCGGCGGATCGACGTCTCTGGCACCGAAACCGAGCTGACGGGGCTGGCCCGCACGCTCAACCAAATGATCGATCGGCTCGAGTCGGCCTTTTCCCAGCAGGTCCGTTTCACGGCCGATGCCTCGCACGAATTGCGGACGCCGCTGGCCGTGATTCTTTCGCATGCCGAGCTGGCCCTCGACAAGGCGCGCCCGGCCAACGAGCTGCGGGAGACGATCGAAACCTGCCGCCGCTCGGCCCTGCGGATGAAGACCGTCGTCGAATCGTTGCTAACGCTGGCCCGGTTCGATTCAGGCGAATTGCAGCTCGACTGCCGGCCCCTCGACCTCTCGAAAATCGCCGGCGACTGCGTCGCCCAACTGCGGCCCCTGGCCGAGAAACGACAGATCACGATCGACGCCGACCTCGAGTCCGCCGGGGCGCTGGCCGATTCCGATCGCGTCACGCAGGTGGTCACCAACCTCTTGACCAACGCGATCCGCTACAACCACGACGGTGGTCGTGTCGTGGTTACGACCCGCTCGAGCAAGGGTGAAGTGATCCTTGGCATCTCGGACACGGGGATTGGCATCGATTCCGAGCACTTGCCACATATCTTCGAGCGGTTTTACCGCGTCGATAAGGCCCGCTCGCGGAAAGACGGCGGCATTGGGCTCGGACTGGCGATTTGCAAGTCGATCGTCGAGGCGCACGGCGGACAGATTACCGTCACCAGCCGGCCCGACGCCGGGTCGCAGTTCGAGGTGCGCTTGCCCAAGCGAGGCGGCTTGCTCGCCGACGTGGTTCGCGATTCCGAAGAACGGCGGCTCGAACCGCTGGCAACCACGGCCAAAGACTGAAGTCGGCCGAACTTCGACGCGCGCGGACTCCGCGTACTCGTTCTTTCTGGCGAAATCGGGGCTGTCTTCGCTAAGCTCGGTTCGAGGAGCCTCCGATGCCGAATTCGCCTGCCTCTGGAAATTCCGCCGGTTTTCAAACAGTCCCCGATCAGGCGGCCATCGACAGCCTGCTGCGCGATCTCAAGTTTCACCCCGTGCACAATCCCGCGCCGCGCACGCTCTCCCGCGAGCAGATCGACGCCTTCAATCGCGACGGCTATGTGAAGGGCGTTCGCATCTTCAGCGACAGTGAAAGCCGCGAGAATCGCCGCTATTTTGACGAGCTGTTGGCTCGCGTGCTGGCCGAGGGAGGCACGAGCTATTCGATCAGCACGGCCCACCTCAAGCACGGCCGCGTGTACGACCTGCTCACCAATCCACGGATCGTCGCGTGCGTCCGCGACCTGTTGGGCGAGAACGTCGTCGCCTGGGGCTCGCACTTCTTTTGCAAGATGCCTCACGACGGCAAGCGCGTCTCGTGGCACCAGGATGCGAGTTACTGGCCGCTGACCCCCTCCAAGACTGCGACCGTGTGGCTGGCGATCGACGACGCCGACCGCGGCAACGCCTGCATGCGATTCATTCCCGGCTCGCATCATCACGGCCATCTCACCTGGCGGCTGAGCGAAGAGGACGAACGCAACACGCTCAACCAAACGGTCGAGAACGCCGAGCAGTTCGGCGAGCCGATCGACGTCGAGCTCAAAGCGGGCGAAATTTCGATCCACAACGACATGCTCTTGCACGGCTCGGAGGCAAACGACTCGGACCGCCGCCGCTGCGGGCTGACGCTCCGCTATTGCGAGGCCGACGTGCGCGCCGGCCTCGATTGGAACCAGAAAGGCGTGATCGTCAGCGGAGCAGATCCCTCGGGCCACTGGGCGAATCCGCCACGGCCGTCCCAGGATTAACGGCTGGCGACACTTCGTGCGGCTGCCTCGTACAATTGCGGTATGGCCAATCCGCTCAAGAGCGTCCGCGAAAACGTGCCCGGCGATTTCTTCGTCGACACCACGTGCATCGATTGCGACACGTGCCGGCAACTCGCCCCGGCTGTCTTCGCCGAGGGGCCCGGCACCGCGTACGTTCATCGTCAGCCGGGAGCCGCGGGCGATCGCCGCCAGGCGCTACGGGCATTGCTCGCGTGTCCGACGGGATCAATCGGCGACCGGGCCGACGACGACCGCAAGGCGGTGATGGCTGATTTTCCGCTGCTCGTCGAAGACCCCGTTTATTACTGCGGCTTCAACTCGCCCAAATCGTTCGGGGGCAACAGTTATTTCATCGAGCATCCGGACGGCAACTGGCTCGTCGACTCGCCCAAGTTTCTGCCGCAACTAGTGAAGCGGCTTGCAGAGCGGGGCGGCGTCGCGAACATCTTCCTCACGCATCGCGACGACGTGGCCGACGCCGAGCGCTATGCGGCCCACTTCGCTGCCCGGCGGGTGATCCATCGCACTGAGCTGTCGTCTCAACCGGGTGCGGAGGTCGTCCTCGATGGGGACGAGCCGACGCAATTGACGACTGAACTCATCGCCATTCCGACGCCCGGCCACACCTCGGGGCACTGCTGTCTGCTCTTTCGCAACCACTTTCTCTTTACCGGCGACCATCTCGATTTCGACCGCGACACCCAGCGGCTGGCGGCATCGCGCGACTATTGCTGGTATTCTTGGCGTCGCCAGACGGAGTCGATGCGGCGGTTGGCCGACTACCGTTTCGACTGGGTGCTGCCCGGCCACGGTCAACGCGTCCACCTGCCGGCCGACGAAATGCGCCGACAAATGCTCGATCTGGTCGAACGGATGGTTGCTTCCTGAGGGGAAGGGCGCGATGGAATGGTTTCGCCGGCGTGCCTGGTATCTGGCCTCGATCGTGATCGGCCTTACCGCCGTCGCGGTTGACCTCCAGGCCAAAAGCATCATTGGCGCGGGAGTGGGCCGCATCGCCCGGGTGCCAGACGCCCGCCATGACGGCGCCTCGCCCGAGGTCATTTCGGCACTCAAGCAGACGGGACAATCGCTGGTTGATCGCGGATCCTCGGTGGGCTTCGTCGGCATGCTCGTGGGGGTGGGCTCAGTGGCGTGCTTTTTCGTTTCGCGCCTCCGCCGCGATCGGGGACATCGCCTCGTTCCGATCGCGGTCTGGATTGTGTATTTTTCTTTCGCGCTGATGGAAGTTTGATCGACCGAGAAGGCAGTTTCAGGGGGGCTTAGATCGCGGTGCAAGACTCGACTCCGGCGGCCGGGAACCCCTCACCCCCAACCCGTCTCCCGCAAGGCGAGAGGGGAGCAGAATCGGAGACAAATCTGCGGAGCGCCCGCTGGTTTGCCGGGCGGAGCGACACCGCCTTTCAGCATCGGGCCGCGCTGCGGTCGATGGGCATCGACCCGGAGGTTTATGCCGGGCGGCCGGTGATCGGCATCGCCAACAGTTGGAGTGAGCTCAACAACTGCAACTCGAACCTGCGCGAGCTGGCTGACGCGGTGAAGCGGGGCGTGCTGGCGGCCGGTGGGTTGCCGCTCGAATTCCCGACGATCTCGCTCGGCGAAGAGTTCATGAAGCCCTCGGCCATGCTCTATCGCAACCTGATGGCGATGGAGGTCGAGGAGACGCTGCGGGCCAACCCGATCGACGGCGTCGTACTCTTGTGCAACTGTGACAAGACGACGCCCGCCCAGCTGATGGCGGCCGCCAGCGCCGACCTGCCGGCCATACAACTCAACGGCGGGCCGCGGACGACCGGACGCTGGCGCGGTGCCGAGGTCGGCACCGGCACCGATTTGTGGAAGTATTGGGACGAGCTGCGGGCCGGGCGGATCAGTGACGAAGACTTCCGCGAGATCGAAGCCTGTTACGGTTGCTCGGCCGGCGCCTGCAACACGATGGGGACGGCATCGACGATGACGGCCCTCTCCGAGTCGCTCGGCATGATGCTGCCAGGCACGTCGTCCATTCCCGCGACCGACGCTCGCCGCGTCGCCGCGGCCGAGGCGACCGGCCGGCGCAGCGTCGCGCTCGTGAACGAAGATCTGCGACCGTCGCAGATCCTGACACCGAGCGCCTTCGACAACGCCATCCGCACACTGCATGCGCTGGGCGGTTCGACCAACGCCGTGATTCACCTGATCGCCATCGCTGGCCGCCGCAACATCGACCTGCGGCTCGACCGCTTCGACGAATTGGCGCAAACCACGCCGCTGTTGGCCAATCTCAGCCCCTCGGGCAAGCACCTGATGGAGGCTTTTTATGCCGCGGGGGGACTGCCGGCGCTTCTGGCGGAGATTCGCGACCTGTTGCAGCTCGACTGCCTGACCGTCACCGGCCGACCGCTGGGCGATTCGCTGGCCTCCGCTCGATCGTTCGATCGCGACGTGATCCGCCCGCGCTCCGAGCCCTTGCGGGAAAGTGGGGCGCTCGCCGTCGTCCGCGGCAACCTGGCGCCGTCTGGGGCGGTGATCAAAACGTCGGCCGCGTCCGCCAGCCTGCTCAAGCACCGCGGCCCGGCCGTCGTCTTCGAGAGCTATGACGACATGCTGGCCCGCGTGAACGACCCGGCGCTGGCCGTCGGTCGCGACAGTGTGCTCGTGCTGCGAAATGCCGGCCCCAAAGGCGTGCCCGGCTTCCCCGAATGGGGCATGATCCCCGTCCCGATCAAACTGCTCGAGCAGGGGGTGACCGACCTCGTGCGGATCAGCGATTCGCGGATGAGCGGCACCGGATACGGCACCGTCGTGCTGCACGTCGTCCCCGAGGCGGCCGCCGGCGGACCACTGGCTTTCGTGCACGACGGCGATTTCATCGAGCTCGACGTCGACAAGCGGCGATTGGAACTGTTGATCGAGCCGGCCGAACTCGAGCGTCGCCGCCAGGCCTGGAAGCCGCCGACGTCCTCGCACGTCCGCGGCTACCCGCGGTTCTACATCGATCACGTGCTGCAGGCCCACGAAGGAGCGGACTTCGATTTCCTCCGGCCGCGCAGCGATGCCGACTTGACGTTTATCGAGCCGACGGTCGGGCGCTCGTGAGTGACGACACACTGCGCCGACCGGGAAAGCGGTCGCGCTGGGATGAGTTGGCCGCGGAATCCTAGCGGCGGTCCGTTTCCCAAGCCGACGACTTGTCGTCGGCTCCGGCGCAAGCAGAAAGAACCGACGACAAGTCGTCGGCTTGGGAAAGGTGGGACCGAGTCCGTTTTTCTGCGCCAAACACACCAGCGACATCGATCGCCGGTTGCGGCGGAAAACCTTGAGCGGCCCAGCGCAAACTTTTGCACCGCTAGGCCGGCAGTTTCCCCTTCAGGTCGTCCGCCTTGAACGGGCCGCGTTCGGCGATCAGGCGTCGGGCGGCGTCGACTTGTTCCCAGACGTTCCAGAGCACGACGCCTCGGACGCGGCCGTCGTGCAGATAGTAGATGACGCCCTTCTTGTATCGCTCCTGCCAGTCGACGACCGTCTCCAGCTTCGAGTCGGTCTGGCCGACGGCTTCGTAGCCCAGGTCGAACAGGTCGGAATAAAAGTACGGGAGGTGGTCGTAGGAGACCGTGCGTCCGGCCATCGAACGGCCGGCTTCTTTGCCCATCGTGTTGGCGTTATCTTCGTGTTCTACCCGCATCCGCGTGTCGAGGGCCGGGTTGTGAAAATTGGCCACGTCGCCGGCCGCGAAGATGTCCGGGTGGCTGGTCCGCAAATCCGAATTGACCCAGATGCCGTTGTCGACGCGGAGGTCGGCCGCGCGGGCCAGCTCGGTGTTGGGCTCGATGCCGATGCCGGCAATGACCACGTCCGCCAGCAGTTGTCGCTTCTCCTTGGTCTCTGCCTGCTCGATGGCCAGCGAGAATTGCTCGCCGTGCCGCTCGAGGCCCGTGCACTTCTGCCCGGTGAGCACGTCGACGCCCTTCCGCCGATAGTAGTCGTTGAGAAAGGAGGCCAGGTCGGCGGGAAACAGACGGGCACAGATCGCCTCCTCGGGAATGACGAGCGAAACCTTCTTGCCGTTGAGCGCGAGAGCAGCGGCGATTTCCGAGCCGATGAAACCGCCGCCGATCACCGCAAACGACGTCTCCTTGTTGGCCAGTGCCCGCACCCGCTCGTAGTCGGCCAGCGTGCGGTAGTAAATGATCTCGTCGTCGCCGAACGGCAGACGGCGCGGCTTGCCGCCAGTTGCCAAAAGCAGACGCTCGTACTGATATTCGGTCCCCTGATCGTCGACCACTCGTTTGCGGCGCGGATCGAGCTCGCGCGCGGTCCGCCCCGTGTGCAGGGTAACGCCGGTCTTGTCGGTCTTTCGCCAGATGCTCTCGAGAGGCTTGCCCTTCCACAGCCCCTTGGTGAGCGGCGGCCGGTTGTACGGAGGTTGGGGCTCGCTGCCGATCAAGCCGATCGACCCGGCCGTGTCGACCTCGCGAATGCCGCCAATGGCCGCGTCGGCCGTCATCCCTCCGCCCACGATTAGGTACTTGTAGTTTGGCATGGTGAGTCTCACTTTTCGATGACGGCAGTGGCCGGTTCAGCATCAGAGCCCGCCGGGGCCTGGTTGTCCGGCCGTCGCTCGTTCGGCTGCCTGATCGACTTCCACGCGACCGCGGATTCTTGACAGTCTGAGCCCCGCGTTCCGCTGATCCGGCCAATTCCTGGTCGTGCGAATGGTGTGCCGCAGGCTGCCGAGGGGCCGAGCTGGCACGCGCGAAGTGTGATTCAGTCCCCGAGCAGAAACGCCAGAAACGGTGCTGATTCGTAAAGCGGCGTGCCTCCGTGGCCGAGTCCTTTGAGCACAACGATCTCGGCCGACCCGCCCAGCTTTTTGTAGCGTGCGGCCAGCTCCAACGAGTTGGCCGGCAGCGGAACCAGATCGTCCTGGTCGCCGTGAACGTGCAGAATCTTCACGCCGGCCTCCGCGAGCGGGCGCAGGTTGTCGATCGGATTGAATTGGGTGATGCGCGCGGCCAGCTGTTCGTGCGTCAGTCCGTAATCCAGCCCGCGCGCGGGGAACGCGACGACGTTGGGCAGCCCGGGCCACGTGCGAAAATCGGTGGCCGGGCAGATGCCGGCGATTCGCTCGACGCAGTCGGGATGGCGAAAGGCCCAACCGTAAGCGATCAGGCCGCCGTTACTTTGTCCGATCAGCCGCGCGCGGCGGTTGAGTCCGTGCTCGTGCACGAGCCGCTGATAAAACTCCTGGCAGACTTCGGCCGCGGCCGGACTGCCGCACGAAGTGCCGACGTCGATCCCGGCGACATGGAACCCGGCGCCCAAGAGTTTTTCGACGTAGAACCGGTGCTGCAGCCGTCCGTGCCCGTCGTTGATCGAGAGCCAGAAGGGAAACGTCCAGACCCAACGCTTCTGTGGATCAACTTTGCTCGTCGGCTCGACTAGATAGGCCATCCGTCCCCGCACGCGCAGCTCGATCAGCTTTCCCCCCTGATACTTGCCGGAGATCTGAGTCGGAATCATCTTCCGCACGTACTCGGCGTGCTCGGGCGTTTCCGGCTTGGGAGCGGCCGCGTGGGCCGCCCCGACTGAGAACAACGCGACAAGGACCGCGGGGAGCCAGCGAACGTGCATGATCGGGTCCGTTATTTCGGCGACACCAAAGATGGCTTCGACGACTGAGGTACGGCGCTCGCGCGAGTCAGCGCGAGCGACCCCAGATCGAGCCGCTCCTGATCTGCCTTGACGGAGAATTGAATCGACCGGGGCTTCGTAGCCGGATTCGTGATTTCCAGCGTGTAGTCGCCCATCGGCAATTGTAGATCGACCTGGTCATTACCACCGCCGTCGACGCCAGCACGATCCCCGCGCTCTGAAGGCACATTTGCGTCGGGGAATCGGCGTTGGGCAGTTTTTCTCTCGAGATCGAGGCCGTGGTGTCGCAGAACGGCGATAACCGTAGGGCCGGCGCGACGGTGGCCCCGAAGACCGGTTTTCCGTCCGGATCGTAGACGTGGCCTGCGAAGACAACGCCTTCTTCGACTTCGATCGAGACGGGGACCATGCCGGGTGACAGGTTCCGCTGGGCGAACTTTTGCGTCAGTCCGCCTGACCGTCAAATCTTGCGCCCCGATCGGCCGCCGGAGTTACTCGTCGGCTGGTTTTGTTTTAGGCTTCGTTGTCTTCTTGGCCGGAGGCGTCTTGCTGGCGGGCTTCGCCGTCGCGGCGGCCGGAGCCGCGTCCGCGTCGGGCTTGTCCGTCGATTCTTCGGCTTCTTCGCCTTTCTTCGAAGCACCCTTTTTGGCCGGGCCCTTCCCCGCGTCTTCCGGCGCAATCTCCGGCTCGACCGGACGCTTCTCCGGCTGCTTATGGAACAGCGGATAGTCTCGGTCGCGTTCCCGCAGGCAGAGCACGAGTCCTCGTTCGGACGCGAGATACAACCGGTCGGTGCGATCGTTCGCGACCCGCACAGGGAAGCCCCGCAGAGAGAAAGAGCCCAGGTGCCGACCATTGCTCCGGTTCAGCAGCAGAACTTCGTCGACGTACCCCGACGCGTAGACGACCGACGGAGTGGCCGCCAAAAAGCGGACTGCCTGGCGGTCGTTCCAGAGCTCGCGGCCGTCTTGCGCGGCGAGGCACCGCATTCCGCCGCCGTCCGTGCAGATGAAGACGTGTTCGTCGATGATCCGCGGTTGCTGCCGCACGTGCAGACCCGCGAGGATTTCCCACTTCAGGGCGCCGGTTTCCGCATTCAGGCTGTAAACCTTCATATCCTTCGTGGCCACGACAATCTGATTCCCGAGTTGACCAATCGGCGCTCCCAACGGCTGATCGGTCTCGAATTGGAATCGCGTCTTGTGGTCCTTGGCGACCAGGCCGTAAAGCGAGCCGTCTTCACTGGGGATGCACACGACTGTCCCAGTCGACACGGGCGCGTAGGGCACGCGGCCGCCCGTGCGATAGGTCCACTTGATGGCGCGATACATGTATTTCCGTAAACTGATATCTTTCGCCAGCCCGCTGAGATACTTCAGATCGAAAGCGAAGATGCTGCCGTCGATGGAGCCGACGTATGCGAATTGCTCGTCAGTCGCTGCGGGGGTCGAAGGAGCGTTCGGACAATCGGCCTCCCAAACGACATCGCCGTTCCGTTTGTCGAGCCCGAAGACCTTGCGCCCGCTGACGATGATCACGGCCTGCTCGGTCGTGGTGGGTGCGAAGCGAGTATCGGTTGCGGCTCCGACCTGCACGGCCCAGCGCCGCCGACCCGTCGCGTTATCGAAGGCGGTCACCATGCCGGTCTGCGACTCGACGACCGTGACCTGCTCGTCACTCATGAAATACTTCACGCGGTCGCGGACCGAGTCGATTGTCGCGTAGCCCATCCACGCCGTCGTCAGACCCAAGCGGCCGAGCGAACTCTCGGTGGGAAGTACGACGGCTTGACCGAGCGCGTTTCCCGCCCACCCGAGGATCAAAATCCAGGCACTTGCCACCAGACGACGCTGCAGCATGACTCGGAATCCAAGCTAGAAGTGAAGAGCCCGAGCCTTCATTCTAGCCCGCCCCCACAGGCCGAAACCAGCGGATCTTCCAATCGCCACCGAAGTTTGGGGAATGACCCAACCGCCTTTTCCGGCTCTGGCGCAGGCATCCGCCGGGCCGTCGCCGCGTTCGCGACCGTAACCCCTCGCGGACGACACCTCCCCTCTCGCCGGACTGTCCCACCGCCGACCAAGCGGCTAGACTGACGGGCACGCATGGCCGGCTGCGCTTTGCCGGTCGGTCTGGAT
>Ga0210390_10000315_pt1 | contig 52925 bp, 43 predicted proteins | sample IncBWH11OmetaG_FD_161050 | JGI IMG/M metagenome (GOLD analysis project Ga0210390, IMG submission 161050) | Forest soil microbial communities from Barre Woods Harvard Forest LTER site, Petersham, Massachusetts, United States - Inc-BW-H-11-O ... | reverse complement strand
TCAAAATAATCGATCGCTGCCTGGCGTTTGCTCTCGGAGGCGTGGGCTCCCAGGCGCGCTCGTTTCGCGATCGGCGTATGAATACCGCCGGGGTGAACGCAAGAAACAGAAACTGACGTTCCCTCCAGTTCGTGCCTTATCGCTTCCGTGAATCCCCGAACGGCAAATTTGCTGGCGGAATAGGCGCACTGGCCGGCGGGAGCAATAATCCCGAAGACGCTCGACAAATTGACGATGTGGGCGCGCGGCTGCTGCTTCAAAATCGGCAGGAAATACATCACTCCGTACACGACGCCCCAAAAATTGATGCCCATCAGCCAGCGCAAATCTTCGAGAGCCAGTTCTTCGAACATGCCGTGAAGGGCCACGCCCGCATTGTTGATGAGCAACGTTACGCGGCCGTGCCGCGCCGCCACATCTTGGGCGAAACCTCGCACGGCCGCTTCACTAGATACATCAAGAACATGCGTCGAAATCGCGGCTTGCTTGGTAGTCACCGAGGCCGCCGTTTCGACTAGCCCCTTTTCATCGACATCCGCAATGGCCAGCGCTGAACCCGCCGCGGCAAGCCGAAGCGCAAGTGCGCGCCCAATTCCGCTCCCAGCGCCTGTGACAACTGCCACTCCACCGGCAAGGAACGACACCTAAGCGCCTGCACCCTGAACTTTCGCAAGGAGCTCGACGAATTTCTGCTTGCGCTCGGTCTGGTCGTGGCCACCTTCGGCTTCCGCCAGCTGCGTGATATTCATCGAGCAGAACTTTGGCCCGCACATCGAGCAGAACTTTGCCTCCTTGTAGAAATCGTCGGGCAAGTTTTCATCGTGCATGGCTTTCGCGGTCGGCGGGTCAAGCGACAACTCAAACTGCTTGTTCCAGTCAAACAAGAATCGCGCGTAGCTCAAGGCATCATCGCGGTCCCGCGCGCCGGGACGGTGGCGCGCCACATCCGCCGCGTGAGCTGCAATCTTGTAGGCAATCACGCCTTGCTTCACGTCCTCCGGGTTCGGAAGCCCCAGGTGTTCCTTGGGAGTCACATAGCACAGCATAGAAGCGCCGTGCCAGCCGATCATCGCCGCGCCAATCGCACTGCTGATGTGGTCGTAGCCCGGGGCGATGTCAATCACCAGCGGCCCGAGCGTATAGAACGGTGCTTCATGGCACCATTCCATTTCCTTGTCGACCTGTTCCTTGATCTTGTCCAGAGGCACGTGCCCTGGGCCTTCGATCATCACTTGGATGTCATGCTCCCAGGCTTTCGTCGTCAGTTCGCCGAGAACCTTCAGTTCCGCAAACTGCGCTTCATCGCTCGCATCGGCGATGCATCCCGGCCGGAGCCCATCGCCGAACGAAAAGCTCACATCGTGCTTCTTGAAAATCTTGCAAATCCTCTCGATGTTTTCGTAGAGAAAATTCTGTTTCTTGTGATGCTCCATCCAGTGGGCCATCAGCGAACCGCCGCGGCTTACGATCCCCGTGATTCGCTGCCGTACCAGCGGCACGTGCTCGCGGAGCACGCCCGCGTGAATGGTCATGTAATCCACGCCTTGCTCCGCTTGCTCTTCAATCACCTCAAGCATCAAGTCAATCGTCAAATCCTCAGGACGCCGCACGCGCGAAATCGCTTCATATACCGGCACAGTGCCGACCGGCACCGGCGAAGCGTCTATAATCGCCTTGCGGATCACCGGGATATCCCCGCCAGTCGAAAGGTCCATCACCGTATCCGCGCCGTAGTGCACGGCGTGGTGGAGTTTTTTCAACTCTTCCTCGATATTCGAACTCGTTGCGGAATTCCCGATATTCGCGTTGATCTTGCATTTTGTGGCGATGCCAATCGCCATCGGCTCCAGGTTGCGGTGATTCACATTCGCAGGGATGATGCAGCGCCCACGTGCCACTTCGCTGCGGATGAGCTCCGGCTCGAGCTTCTCCCGCTTCGCAATGAACTCCATCTCCTCGGTGAGGACGCCATGCCGCGCCAAGTGCATCTGCGACATGTTGCGATTTCCGTTTTCTGCTGCGGCTTTCGCCTCTCGCGCTTCAATCCAACTATCGCGTATTCCCATCGAACCCCCTCCGAGACCGCATCAAATAACTCGGGACAGATGACTTTCCGCCGTCCCGCTCACTCGGTGCTAGAAGTTTGGATTATGTCACTGGGGGAGAGGTGCCGCAACTTACCCGAGAATAATCCGAGGAGCACGCCAAAGCAGGAAGGATTGTTGCCGTGAAGCTGTCCGCGTCGAGCCAAGCCGCAAAAAAAGACAAAGCACGGGAGCTTGATCCCGTGCTCGGTCGATTCTTATCCAAGCCAGTTGCCTGGCCAGGACCTAGCTTTACTGAAGCGCTGCGCTCGCTGCCGTGGCTCCCGCGCCTGAAGGGTCATAACGGATCACGCCAGACTGGTCAGAGAAAAACATGCGCTGACCCGTGGTGCCAACCGTGACAGGGGTCCCGGTGATGGAGTAGCCAACGGAAGGCGTATTGCCATCGCTGGTCCAGTTAAATATATAGCCGCTCTTCGTCCCGCTTGCGAGAACCTGATCGAGCAAGCAAGCATTCGTCGAGGTAGCCGTGCAAGGTGTTGCACCACCCAAAGACGCAAGCGTTGCAGGGAAGCCTGCGTTCGGGTAGGTGGACGAATACGTTACAGCGGAGGTGTTGATCGTACGAATCGAACCAACCGCGGAAGCTTCGTTGGCCGCCATGCGCGACCGGAGCAAGTTCGGGATTGCGATAGCCGCGATGATCAAGATGATCGCCACGACGATCAACAGCTCAATGAGAGAGAAACCTTTTTGCCGAGTTCGCATTGCTGTAATTCTCCTTTTTTGGGACCTGGGCTTTAGGCCCCACCTTAGGTGGGCCTCCTTACTTCGCCAAGTATGCAACTGCGAACCAACACAGGCAATGGAACAAATGTCCCAGTTTGGTACAGCCTAATCGGTTCAGACCCGAGGAAGCTTCTCCTGACCAAAAGTTCTAGTACCTTTCCTGCAAGACTAGGCACCCAGGGAAGCTAAGGTCAGGGATGAGGCGCGTCGGGATGATACTTTCAAAAACATTCACTACCTCCGTAAGCTATTGAAAATAAATATTTTGTTTTCATCATTTCTACTGGGATTCCTGGCCAGGACACAGGCACGGTCTTGCGTTCGTTCACTCTTTAAGAGCGTTCAAGGCCATGAGAGATGGCTACGACTCTCGGAATTTCATTTACGGGCTGATGGTCGCCGAGAAGCCCTGACGCGAATGAAAAGGTTATCGCGAATCGCATAAGGCGGAGGAATCCAGAGCCCGGCAGGACGTGTGGCCGCTCAGGGCCATCGTAAGGTCCAGATCGGCCACAAGATTTAAGACTACGTCGCGCACGCCTTGTTCGCCTGCGACAGCAAGCCCCCAGGTGTAAAGCCGGCCTAGCAGCACAGCCCGAGCACCCAAAGCCAATGCTTTGAATACGTCTGCGCCGCGGCGGACACCTCCATCGAAAAGGACGGGGATGCGCCCGTTGACTTCGCGCACGATGGCCGGAAGGGCTTCGAGTGTGGCGATGGCACCGTCGACCTGACGCCCGCCGTGATTCGAGACAATTACGCCGTCCACGCCTGCATCCATAGCGTGATTCGCATCGTCCGGATGCAAGATGCCCTTCAAAAGAATCGGAAGAGCCGTATGTTTGCGAAGAAAGGGAATGTCCCGCCAGGTTAGCGTGGTGTTAGAAAAGAGACTGCTCCAGACTTGAATCGCCGCAGCCGGATTCTGCTCCGGCGGCTCGGGAAGAAGCGCACGAAAAACGGGGTCGCTGAAATAGTTGCCGAGACCCTGGCCGAGTATAAACGGCAAATAGGCGTGCTGAAGATCGCGTTCTCGCCATGCGAGCATGCCCGTATCAAGCGTGACCACCAAAGCCTTGTAGCCCGCTCGCTCCGCTCGCTGAAGCATGCTGGCCGTCAGGTCGGGATTCTTACCCCAGTAAAGCTGGAACCAGTGGGCGCCTTTCCCCGCGCTACCGACGGCTCGCGCTACCTCCTCGATGGAACGGCTCGCGGCAGTGCTGAGTGTGAACGGCAATCCAAGCGCCGCCGCGGCACGAGCCGATGCCAGCTCTCCTTCTGCGTGGAGAATCCCTTGCACTCCCACTGGTCCGAGAATCACCGGTGCGGGCAATTGTTCGCCGAAGAGCTCCACGCTCAGGTCGCGCTTCGAGACGTCGCGCAACATACGCGGCACAATTCGCCAGCGATAGAAAGCTTCACCGTTAGCGCGAATCGTGGACTCGCCGCCAGCTCCACCAGCCACGTAATCGAACGCCGGCGCGGAAAGTACATCCTTCGCCTTCTGCTCCAGAAGGGAAAGAGAAACCGGAACCGAGAGCGCACCGCCCGTCAAGCCAAGCGTGTAAACCTGCTGTTGGCGCTGCATGCCGGAAGGAATCGGTGAGATCGGACTTTTTTCGCTCATGGCGGAGGGGGATTATACACGCCGGCAGAATGGCCGCGGCATAAAGCAAATCAAGGCGCGGAGGGTTGGACCGGAGTTGGTCGAGCGCTTGCTATTTTGGCGAGGCACCATTTGCCTATAATTGGGTAGCCAGCCCATTCCCCATGATTTGCTTTGATCCCATACATGATACCGAGGATGACGTTGGCAACCCACCCAAGCATCGCGAACAGCCAGAAGAACGGAATGAAAAAGAAGAAAACAGGTGGCGGCCCATTCGGAGTGTGTGGTCCGGATGCATTGTGAAAGACCGTGGCAAAAATGGAGATAAAGAAAAAAAAGAATCCGCCAAAGAAGAGCGCCATGTAACAGAGCTGCCAGATCAGAGATTGCAAGGCATGGAATTTCACGAATCGCGAATCCTGCTTGACGCAAAAAATGATTAGCGGCGCGATGAAGCCGGTAAACACCTGAAGCAGATGCGCAAGAAAGGCCATGCTGCGCTCGTCCTGCGTGGGCTCGGGCAACGAGGCAAGTTCTGGCTGATCCGCCATGGTTTACCCTCCGGGGGATTGCTCTACGGTAGCTTGAATTCACCGCCAAGGCAGATGGAGGCCGCTTCGGTGTGCGCAATCAGAGATTAACCTGTCGCCCGTCCTTGAAAGGAATAGTGAAGAGCCAATCGAAACTCGTGAACAAGTGCCGAAGCGCAACGCTTGACAGTGCTGTGCCTGCTGCACAAGATGGATGTGGCATGGAAACAACCTTCAGCAATAAGCTCGCCTTTATCACGCTTCCCGATTGCGACAGTCATGAGACGCGCCTCGGCTCCTTGTGGGACAAACGACCCGCCGTCGTGGTTTTCCTGCGCCACTACGGCTGAATCTTTTGCCGCGAGCACGTCGCGCAGTTGCGCGAACACGAACAGGCCTTCCGCGACAAAGGAGCAGTTCTCGCGGCAATTGGCCTCGGCGATCCCGTTTACGCGCGGGAGTTTCGTAAGGAGACCGGTATCACGTTTCCGCTCTTAATTGACGAACAGCGTCAGGCCTATCGCGCAGCGGAGCTGAAGTCCGCCAATCTTCTTCATCTCCTGCGCGGCGACAATGCGGAAGCACGTAAGCGAGCGCATGAAGCCGGCCATCATCAGCACAAACTCGGGAAAAATCCGTTTCAGCTCGGCGGAAGTTTTGTTTTTGGCCCTGGCAACGTCGACATTTTTTCTCACGCCAGCGAAACGTTCGGTGACAACGCCAGCACAGCAGCTCTTCTTGCTGCACTTCCCTGAGTGCATCTTTGCCGGATGTGCGCATTGGCTCTTTCGCGGCGGAGCACCGCTCAAACACGCAGCGATTGCGATAAGATTTGGTTGATGTTCCACCATCCTCACGGAAAAAGGTTCATCGCTCTTGTTCTTTGTTCGTGTGCGGCAGTCTCAGGCGCGCTCGCGCAAACGAATCCCGCGACCCCGACCGAGCGCCAGCAGTTTCTCGATAAACTCGTGGCTGCGGCAATCGAACGCACGAATCATTCCGTGAAATACGTTTCCTCCTATGTCCGCATGGGTTATCCCGGCGGAGACGTCCCCGCTGACACCGGCGTATGCTCCGACGAAATTATTCGCGCCTACCGGGCCGTTGGCGTGGACCTGCAAAAAGAAGTTCACGAAGATATAGTGAAAAACTGGCCGGACTATCCTGCGAATATAAAGTGGCATCAAGCGCATCCGGATTCCAATATCGACCACCGCCGCGTGCCGAATCTGATGGTGTTTTTTACGCGCAAAGGAGAGAGCCTGCCGATTTCATTGCGCGCAAAAGATTATTCGCCAGGGGATATCGTCACTTGGGATTTGGGCGGCGATGTGCCGCACATTGGGCTGGTAGCGAACATTAACTCCACAGAGAGCGGGCGGCCTTTGATCGTGCACAACATCGGGCAGGGGCCGAAGATGGAAGATGTTCTTTTCAGCTGGAAAATTACGGGACACTACCGCTATTTTGGGCCTTCTTCCCGGGAAGCACATTAAATCTTTGGCTGGAATCGGACCGTCACCTCACGCCAATGGCTTGGACATAATAATGTAGTGCCCCGGCACTTTTGCCTGAAGAAACGGAGCAAACGGAGCCGTGCCGATTTCCACATAGCCAAGACGTCGGTAAAACGGTGGAAGCGGAGTCCGTTGACTAATGACGCGTAGATCTACGGCGCAGCAACCTTCCCCGCGAAAATAATCTTCCGCGGCGGCAACGAGCTTGCGGCCTAGTCCGCTACCCTGGCGCTGCGGATCCACCGCGAGCAAACCCAAATAGCCGCGGCCTTTTCGCAATTCCACATAAGCGCACGCCGCGAGTCCAGCAGAGTCGGACGCTACCAAAAACTTCCCGCTTTCCATGAATGCGCGGGCCTCTTCCCCACTGATCCGATCGCCATCAAAAACAAACTTCTCCACGATAAATGCCACGTTAATCAGCCGGACGATCGCGGGAATATCAGCGTTGACCGCCACGCGGATGGTTAGGCTTTCATCTTGCGGAGAAGACTTTGGGGATTGTGTCATGAAAGCACTCGGACAGAAGCTCTGGAGCTACAGCTTTGGGTTTGCTTCCACGGCCTTTTGCCGGGACTCCTCTTCGGTTCCGATGGCCGATGGAGGTTTCGCGTCAGCGGACGGTTTCGACAGCCAGAAATCCGGATCCCCGTCGATAATCTCCTTAGGGACGCGCGACGTCTCCGGACTGATGGCGTAAAGATTGCTCTCCGTGCTTGCATACGCGTCGCGCGCGATCTGTTGCATGCGGTCGAAGGCGGCATCTCCTTCAGCTTCGCGGAGTTTCGGCGCGCGTGCGAGATAAGCGTCATTTTCCTTGAGCGCGCGCATGGGCACAAAGACGAGAAAGGAAGGCGAAGGCGTTCCAACGTTTGCTTGATAAACGACCCACGGCATGTCCGCGTTGGTTTTTTCGTAGGCAGCGCTCAGCAGTTTGAAGGATTCGACGAATTCGCTTTCGTACCCGGGACGGAGGCGCACATCGAGAATGCGCATGAAGCGGGCTTTTGAGAGATCAATACGGTTCACGCGGTAGCCGAGGTCATTGCGACGAACGGCGATGATAGTGCCCTCACTCGTTTCTAGTCCCCTGATTTGTTCCTGTAGGTTCGCGAGTTGGGGATGCGCGGCATACAGCTGCCCCCAGACGACATAGGCATTGTCCACCTGCTCGAAGGAATCGAAGGGATCGAAAGAAAGTGCTTCGGGCGGTCCGGTGATGGACTGAAGATCGATCCAAGAGTTGGGGACATCCAACCGGTCGCAGGCATGCACTATCGAGACCTCAAGCTTTTGCCGCGCGCTTTCGCTTCCGAATTTGAATTGCTGGTGGACGAGGAGAAGTATTTTTGGCGGCGCGGTGGCCGGGCTGGCCGGCTTTTCAGTCTGTGCAAGCACGATCGAAGCGTGCGCCAGCAATAGAAAAACAGTCCCTAGAAAGGGCCGATGCCATCTCATGCGGGAATCCTCCCTAGCTTTAAGCGGGCGCAGAAGTGCGGTGCCCGCACCTGAAGAAGACTTTCGCCTAGCTGAGAGCAGCCTTTCCATTGAACCGCGCCGCGGAGCCGAGTTCTTCCTCAATCCGCAATAGTTGATTGTATTTTGCTATTCGGTCGGTGCGCGAAGCAGAGCCCGTTTTAATCTGGCCGGCTGCTGTGGCAACGGCGAGATCGGCGATGAAGGTGTCTTCAGTTTCGCCCGATCGGTGCGAAATGATCGAGTTATATCCGGCCTTGCGCGCCATCTCGATGGCATCGATGGTTTCCGTGACGCTGCCAATCTGATTTAGCTTGATCAGGATAGCGTTGGCAATTCCCTCTTTGATTCCCCGCGAGAGCCGCGTCGTGTTGGTGACAAAAAGATCGTCGCCGACCAACTGAATCCTTTTCTTCGAGTTCTTCGTGCCAACCGATTGCGTCAGCGTTTTCCACCCCCCCCAATCGTCTTCTGCCATCCCATCTTCGATTGAGACGATTGGATATTTCTCGACCCAACTCGTCCAATACGCCGCCATCTGCTCCGACGAGTGCGCCGACTTGTCCGACTTCTTGAAGACATAATTCCCGCTGGCCTTCTCGTAGAACTCGCTCGATGCTGGATCGAGCGCAATGCTGACCTGCTCGCCCGGCTTGTAGCCTGCCGCGCCAATCGCCTCAAGCACGATCTGAATCGCTTCTTCGTTGGATTTGCAGCTTGGCGCAAACCCGCCTTCATCTCCGACGGCCGTTGAATACCCGTGTTTTTTCAGCGCGCCCTTCAGCGCGTGAAATATTTCCACGCCCCAACGCAGGGCTTCCGAAAAGCTTGGCGCGCCGACCGGCATAACCATGAATTCCTGGAAGTCGACGGAGCTATCGGCATGAGCGCCGCCATTCAAGATGTTCATCATCGGAACAGGGAGAAGATTCGCGCTCGTGTCCGTCGAGTAGCGCGCCAAATATTTGTACAGTGAGAGATTCTGCGCCGCCGCGGCCCCGCGCGCCGCCGCCATCGAAACAGCAAGGATGGCATTGGCGCCAAGACGCGATTTGGTCGGCGTGCCATCCAGCTCGATCATGCGTTTGTCCAGTGCGCGCTGATCGGCAGCGTCCAGCCCTACAACAGCTTTGGCAATCTCGCCGTTCACGTTAGCCACAGCCTTCAGAACACCCTTGCCCAGATAGCGCGACTTGTCTCCGTCGCGCAGCTCCAGCGCTTCATGTTCCCCGGTGGACGCACCAGACGGGACCGCGGCGCGGCCCTTAGCACCGGTTCCGACATATACATCCGCTTCGACAGTGGGATTCCCGCGCGAATCGATGACCTGACGAGCGGTAACGCGAGTGATATTCGTGGACATGTCCCGGCAATCTCCTGAGTGGAATTGAACTTGAGATTGTATCAGACGGTAGAAGAGGCCAGTGGTCGGTAACCGGCTTTCCTCTGTGGATCAGTCAGGACCCTTTCTTCGCGCGAGAAAAGAACGGCTCTTACGATTCCCAAATAAAGAAGTGCGTTCGAGCCTATCGTGACGGGAATGATTGGTATCGGACTGCCGGGGATACGCCTCCAAAGCAAGCCAATGAAATGGCCCGGCATCGCGAGGTAAGCCTCAAAGAGGGGAGATGACTCAGGTGAACCAAACCGATTGCAGTCGTCGGAATCGCAGCAACTGTTGAAGCTATCCAGATACGCTTGGTTGTTTGCTTCATGATGCAGAGTCTAGGCGGTCTCGGGCTCCTCGATGAGAGATTCCTGGCGGACGACAACGACGATTCCCGAATCCGTCACATGGAACCGCCGCCGGTCGGCTTCGGTGTCAAATCCAATCTCCGTACGTTCGGGAAGACTGACGTGCCGGTCGATGATCGCGCGCCGAATCCGTGAATGCCGCCCGACATTCACGTGATTGTACATAATTGAATCCGTCACCTCACAGTAGCTGTTCACGCGCACATTATTTCCGATCACGCAACGCTGCACTCGACCGCCGGAGATGACCGAGCCTCCCGCCACGATGGAGTCGAGCGCCACACCCATGCGTTCGGGATCGGCAAACACGAATTTCGCCGGCGGATACTGGTGCTGCCAGGTGCGCAACGGCCAATTGTTGTCGTACAAATTGAAAACCGGCGACACGCTCACCAAGTCCATGTTCGCTTCGTAGTAGGCATCCAGCGTGCCAACATCGCGCCAATACAATGCGTCCTTCTGGTTCTCGTCCACGAAGTTATATGCAAAAACCCTGTGCTTCGAAATAATCCGCGGCAGGATATCTTTGCCAAAGTCGTGACTTGACTTCGGATCCTCGGAATCCGCTAGAAGGACCGGAATCATCAGCTGCGTATTGAAAATGTAGATCCCCATCGAAGCGTTGCAATTCCCTGGATGATGCGGGGACTGTTTAGGCTCGGCAGGTTTCTCTTCGAAACCGATGATGCGCCAGTCTTTATCCACTTCAATCACGCCGAATTGCTTCACCGCCTGCGCCACGGGAATCTGGATCGTCGCCACCGTCACGTCCGCCGCCGAATCCAGATGCTGCTTCAGCATCTTGGCGTAATTCATTTTGTAGATGTGGTCGCCGGAAAGAATAAACACGTACTTCGACCGCTCGCTCCCGATCGAATAAATGTTCTGATAAACGGCATCGGCCGTTCCCTGATACCACTCCTTCGAAACCCGCATCTGCGGCGTAAGCACTTCGATGTAGTCGCCGAGCCCCGCGAGCGGCGACCATCCCGCGCGCACGTGCCGGTTAAGACTAAGCGCTTTGTACTGCGTCAGCACAAACACGCGCCGTAAATCGGAGTTGATGCAATTCGAAAGGGTAATGTCAATGATGCGGTACAAGGCGCCGAACGGAACGGCGGGTTTTGCGCGGTCGCGCGTCAGGGGCCACAGCCGTTCGCCCTGGCCTCCAGCGAGGAGTACTCCGATGGCATCGCTCATCGCAGACATGGCCGGCCTCCGAACGTGCTTCTAAGAAGCGGCCCATTCTACCAGTACCAGCGAGGCAGATTGCAAGAGAAGCTACCATCCCACTTAGCAGAGAGTAAGGTTGCTGGATGGCGAAAGTCTTCCGTATACTTCCGAATTACCCCCGTAATTACAGGGATACTAAACCCTTCCTTCTTTTAGCTCCCTCGAAAGATTCCTTGACTTCCATGCCCGCAATTGATTAGAAGATGCCAGCTACCTCATCAGGGTGAGTCCACAACGGTAAATGGTGCGCAAGCGGAAATGTAGTGTATGGAGCATGTCTTGGTTTGACGCTCCATGGCAACTCGAAGCAGGATGCCTCTAGCGGTGTGCGTGACCGCGTGGCAGCTGCCGTGCGATAATGACCGGGGCGGTGTTCGAACCTAGCAATGACACCGCACGTAGCCAATCCGAACCGGATTGGGGGTGAATGTAAAAGTGGCTGAAGTCATTATCCAGGAAAGCGAGTCTCTGGAAAACGCACTGCGCCGTTTCAAGCGCAAGGTGCAACAGGAAGATATCATCAAGGAAATCAAGAAGCACAGCTTCTACATGAAGCCAGGCGAAAAGCGCCGGGCCAAAGAAGCCCTTTCGCGGAAGCGACTGCGCAAGAAGCAGCGGCGAGAAGCGGACTAACCTCCGCCTCGCTGCCTCTCAGCGCCGCACTTCCGTGATTTAGACCCCGGTTAGGCAGAGAAGTTGGGTTTCTGTTGCAGCTTCGCTTTTGCAGGCCAAGTGACCCCAGCCCGGTACGCCCGGACTACAGGTTTCATCACCATACTTGGCCTTCCTTGCGAAACGTGCCCATCCCCCTACCTGACTCGGGCAAGGGGAGAGCGGCTCATGGAATACCACGACAGGGTCTTGAAGTGTTCGGAGTGCGGCGCTGAGTTTGTTTTTACTGCCGGCGAACAGATGTTTTTCGCCGACAAGGGTTTCAAGAACGAGCCGAAACGGTGCAAGGGCTGCAAAGCCAAGCGTGCCGAAGGCGGCGGAGGCGGCGGCGCCTCACAGATGCGCTCGGAAACAAAGACGACCTGTTCCCAGTGCGGTAAGGAAACCACTGTCCCCTTCCGGCCCACTCAAGGACGTCCGGTCTTTTGCCGCGAGTGCTTCCAGCAGCGCCGCGCGCTTGGCGCGGCGTGACCTAGCGTCTCCAAATCAGAAACTAGCAGTCGAAAAAGAAGGGCCAATCAGCGACGGCATTGGATGGGACAGACATTTGTGTCTGTCCCATTCTTGTTTCTGATCGTCTTCCCGCCACACTCGCCGCGTCTAGAAAATAGCCACGATTCCTCACGCTGCATTCGCGCTTGATTCACACCCGTATTCTTACTTGTACCAAAACTGTACCTCAGGTCAGGTGACGCGCCTCTCGCAACGCCGTAGTTTCTCGCACACAGCAACCCGGCCTTACGCTTGGGCTCCACACACTTAGCCCTCTTCGAACCAGGTTCTCTCCGAGCGTCCTGATCACTGGCACGGCCACGCAGTTTGGTGTCCATCCTCTGTAAGCCCCAGGGCTTTCATCAGGAAAAACATCGCTCTACGGGTGTGCCTTAAGGAGAAAATATGTCCTCAGGTGCATTTGCACGTCTTGTCGAAAAAGCGAAGTCTCGTCCCATCCGCAAGCCGGTTATCGCCATGTCTTTCTTGCTTGCGGTTTCTTTCTCTACCGTCACGCTCGGCCAGCATTCCCCGCAAGATCCGGGTGTCCGCGGGGGGACCGTCAATTCCGGTCAACCGTTGTCCTCCATCTCACAAACTCCAGGCGCGCCCGACTTTTTTGCCAACGGGCTGCTCCGCTTCCAGGAAATCGAGTCCGTTCAGGGCACCGCAAACAACGGACTCGGACCGCGCTTCAATAGCAACCAGTGTTCGAGCTGCCATTCACAACCAGCCATCGGGGGATCAAGCCCGAGTGCCACGGTATTTCCCTCGGTCGGCCCGAATCCCGAGACTCTGGTTTACAGCCTCGATGGCGCCCAGAACACTCTCCCACCCTTCATCACTCCCGACGGCCCCGTCCGTGAAGCTCGCTTCAAATTCTTTCTGAATCCCAATGGCTCCCTAAGCAGCACGCCCGATGGCGGCGTCCACGACCTCTTCGTCATCTCCGGCCGCAGCGACGCAGGCACTTGCGCCATCAGGCAGCCAAATTTCCACGAAAATCTGGAATTGAACAATGTCATCTTCCGCATCCCGACTCCGACCTTCGGCGCCGGCTTGATCGAAAACATCTCCGAAGAAACCATCTACGCCAATATGCAGGCAAACGCCGAGCAAAAGCAGGATCTGGGAATTTCCGGCGTTCCCAATCGCGACGGAAATGACGGCATGATCACTCGCTTCGGTTGGAAAGCGCAGAACAAATCTCTTGAGATATTTGCCGGCGAAGCCTACAACGTTGAAATGGGCGTCACCAACGAGCTGTTCCAAAATGAGCGCGCCAGCCCCGATGAAGCCATGTCCGGCGGCCTTCCGGCAAATTGCAAAATAAATCCCACGCCCGAGGACACAACCAACTTTATCTCGACACAGTATCCTGCCGTCCCCAGCGACGTCGTGCAATTTGCCATGTTCATGCGCCTTCTCGCTCCCCCAACGCCTTCCACCACCTCGCCCGGTGGTCCGCAATCGATTGCCAATGGCAGCCACAACTTCAATTCGATCGGCTGCGCCATGTGCCACACGCCAACGCTCCAGACCGCACCGTCTGGCTTCACGCCGGGCCTAAGCCAGGTCAATGCCAATCTATACTCCGACTTGCTTGTTCACCACATGGGCACAAATCTCGCCGACGGCGTCTCGCAAGGCGGCGCCGGGCCCGACCAATTCCGCTCCGCGCCTCTCTGGGGACTCGGTCAGCGAATTTTCTTCCTCCACGATGGTCGCACCACCGATCTCGTCGATGCCATTAAGGAACACGCCAGTTCCGGCTCCGAGGCCAACGCCGTCATCAGCAATTTCAAACAACTAACTCCACAACAGCAGCAGGACCTTCTCAACTTCCTGCGATCGCTCTAGCTTCGTTCAATAATTCAACAATGAGGGTGGGACAGACATTCCTGTCTGTCCCATCCTATTGTCTACTCTCGCCTCGCTTGCGTTCTGGCTCAGATAGGAACGAGAAGAATTGCTGCATCCGGGGCCAGCGACCGCAAACCAAACCGCTCCCTAGCTTTTGCCATGCGTGTATTTTCCCCGCCTGCGGAGTATGATACCGCCCGAGAAGTCCCCAGCGAGACCAAGGCCATCCGGAGGGCCACACCATGGCTCACCGCTTCACTATCGGTGTTGAAGAAGAGTTCCAGATCATTGACCCTGCAACCTGCGCGTTGCGTTCTCACGTCATGCAACTTGTTTCCGCCGCTTCGCCGGATATCGTCGAGCAAGTGAAACACGAAATGCATCAGTCCATAGTCGAAACCGGCACCAAAATCTGCGAAAACGTCGGCGAGCTGCGCATCGAAATGCATCGCACGCGCGGTGAACTGGTAGCCGCGGCCGAGCGCGCTGGATTGCAAGTCGCCGCCGCCGGCACGCATCCCTTTTCCAGTTGGATTGACCAAGTCATCTCCCCCGGTGAACGCTACGAACACATCGTCGAGGAACTCCAGCAACTCGCCCGCTCCCTCTTGATTTTCGGCATGCACGTTCATGTTGCGATGCCCGACAAACAGACCACCATCGACATGATGAACATGGTGCGCTATTTTCTCCCGCACCTCCTCGCGCTCTCCACCAGTTCGCCCTTCTGGATGGGCCGCAACACTGGACTGAAATCTTTCCGCACCACCGTCTTCCGCCGCTTCCCGCGCACAGGCATCCCCGAGCAGTTCGAATCCTGGAGCGCCTACGAAAATTTCGTCAACCTTCTGATGAAACTCAACTGCATCGACAATGGAAAAAAAATCTGGTGGGATGTCCGCCCTCACCCTATGTTTGGTACTCTCGAATTCCGCATGTTCGATGTGACCACCAAAGTCGAAGAAGCCGTATCCATCGCCGCGCTGACGCAAGCCATCGTCGTAAAACTCCATCGTCTCTACGAGCGCAATCAGAGCTACCGTCTTTACCGCCGCGCCTTGATCGAAGAAAATAAATGGCGCGCCGCCCGCTACGGCATCGAAGGCAAGCTCATCGATTTCGGCAAAGAGGCCGAAGTACCCATGCGCGAACTCGCCCTCGAACTGCTCGAATTCGTGGATGACGTCGTGGACGACCTTGGCAGCCGGAGCGCCGTCGAATACATCCATACGATTCTCAAGGATGGCACCAGCGCGGAGCGCCAATTGCGCGTTTATCAACAAACTGGCGACTTGAAAGCCGTCGTAAAACACCTCGTCTCGGAAACGCGCGGCGTCACCGAGCCTCGAGCTTCTTCGGCTCACGCAATCAACTAGCAAAGCGTCAGGTCTTGGGTTCACCTGTCAGGAGTGAAAACATGAAAAAGGTTGGCCTTCTCTGCGGGCGTGAATACAGCTTTCCTCCGGCCTTCATCGTGCGCGTCAATGAACTCGGAAAAAAAGACGGCGTTGCCGCCGAATTCGCAAAACTCGGCGGCACACGCATGGGCGAGCCCTCCGGATACCGCGTCATCGTCGACCGGATCTCCCACGAAGTCGAATATTATCGCGGCTACCTTAAACACGCCGTCCTCGAAGGGGCTTACGTCATCAACAATCCCTTTTGGTGGACCGCCGACGACAAGTTTTTCAACTACGCCGTCGCTTCAAAACTCGGCATCGCCATCCCGAAAACAATTCTGCTGCCCCAAAAAGGTTATCCCGGCGACGTCGACATCACTGCCGAATCGCTCCACAACCTTACCTATCCTGTCGACTGGGACGCTCTTCTCGACCACGTCGGCCGCCCCGCCATCCTCAAACCTTTTTCAGGCGGGGGCTGGAAGCACGTCTACAAGGTTCACAACAAAGAAGAGCTCCTCGCCGCTTACGACAAAACCTCGCCTTATTGCATGACTCTTCAGGAATTCATCAACTTCGACAAATACGTCCGCTGCTTCACCTTCGGAAAATCCGATATCACTCCCGTTCATTACGATCCGAAAGACCGCAAATACCTCGTCGATCACAACTATCTATCATCCGAGCTCGGCTCTCGCATCGTCAAAGACGCGCAAACCATTAACGAAGCCCTCGGCTACGAAATGAACACCATCGAGTTTGCCGTGCAAGACGGAATCCCTTATGCGATCGATTTTCTGAATCCTGCACCCGACATGGAGCGCGACCGCATCACCGAATTTTATTTCGAACATGTCGTCGATAAAATGGCGCGGCTCGTCATTGACCGTGCGCTTCACGGCGTGGCCTCCTCCTCTTGGCCGCGATGGGAAGAGATGCTCGGCATCGGCGCCGCCAGCGGCTTCACTGGTGCGCCCAGAAGCGCCGCCGCAAGTCAATCCTCGGCCCCCAGCACTTCCACCAGTCCTTCTGCCGGACCTCTAGGCCTCAAGACAAAATGACAACCGCCCCCACACCTTCGCTCACTCCTCATGATCCCGCCAAAGAGTGGAACGACATTCTGAAGGCCACGCTCCTCCGCGTCCCCATGCTCCCCGAAGATCTGTTTAAACGCCTGCGCCGCGCGAAACTCACCTTTGGCGACCGCGTCCATTGCCCTTTTCTCCGCCCTTTTTTTCTATCGCCCGAAGATGAAGAGCGCGTCCGCTCTGTCGCCGAGACGATCGCCGATCTCGGCGAACGTGTCGTTACCGCCGCGCTCGAGGATAAACATCTTTTCGCCCAACTTCATCTGCGCCCGGAAGAAGAACGCCTCGCGCGCCTTCCCGCCGCCTATGGCCGCGCCAGCACCGCCTCGCGTCTCGATGCCTTCCTCCTGCCCGACTCGCTGAAGTTTGCCGAATACAACGGCGAATCCCCAGCCGGCGCGGGCTACGCGGAAACTCTCGCAGAGATTTTTCGCGAACTCCCCGTCATGGGGAAGTTCACGCAGAATTATTCGATCCATAGTTACCCTCTCAGCACTAAGCTTCTTGATGCTCTCATCATGAGCTACGTCGATTGGGGCGGCTCCGCCAGTCCTCCGCAAATCGCCATTGTCGATTGGGAAGACGTTCCCACCTACAGCGAGTTCGAAATTCTGCAATCCCGCTTCGAAAAAATGGGCGTCCCCACCGTGATCGCCGATCCGCGCGAACTCGAATTCGACGGCAACAAACTCACCGCCCACGAAAAGAAAATCGATCTCGTCTATCGTCGCGTTCTGATCAACGACATCGTCGCCAAGCCCGCCGAATGCTCTGCTCTCGTAAGAGCCTATACCGCCAACGCCGTCTGCGTCGCCAACACCTTCCGCTGCAAAATTCCCCACGTTAAAGCCTTCTTCGCCGTCCTCACCGACGAACAAAACGGCGCCCTCTTCTCCCACGACGAGCGCGAACTCATTCGCCGCCACATTCCCTGGACCCGCGTCGTCGCCGACGTAAAAACGTCCCACTATGGCCAGCCGGTCGAGCTCCTCGCCTTCATGGGCAAAGAGCGCGAAAATCTCGTCCTCAAGCCCAGCGATGAATACGGCGGCTCAGGCGTAACCCTCGGCTGGGAAACCAACGAATCTAGTTGGGACGCCGCCATCGGGCGCGCCCTTTCCGCCAAAAATGGCGCCTGGATCGTTCAGGAACGCATCCCCATCCGGCGCGAAGTCTTCCCCTACATTTCCAACATCGGCAAAGTCGATTATCGCGACATGCTCGTCGATTTCGCCCCCTATCTCTTTCGCGGAAAAGTCTCCGGCTTCCTCACCCGCCTGAGCGCCACCGGCCTAGCCAACGTCACCAGCGGCGGCGGCCAAGTCCCTGCCTTCCGCGTCTCCCCACGCCCGCGCCCCTCTTAATCTTCGGACTGCGGCAGCTCTGCTGCCGCCTTTGTATGACACTTGCACAACTATCTATTTGGTAAGCCTCAATGATTGGCGATTGGTCTGTTTCCATAAATCCCGTCAACTTGATGAACAACTCTTCAAATTTCCACCAATTCTTGTAAAATTGAGAGATGTACTTTGGCCACCCAGACCCGGAGTTGATGCCCGGCGCCAAGAACGCCGTGGAAACTTGCCTCGCTGTCCGCCCCGGCGAGCATGTCGCGCTTATCGCTGACGAAGCCAGCCGTTCCGTAGCCGCCAGCATCGCCGCTGCCATCGAAGACCGCGGCGCACACTACACCGGTTTGCTTCTCGAAGATTTCGGTCCGCGCCCCATGAGCGCTGCCCCCGCCGACGTCCTAGAAGCTCTCGAAACCTCCGACGTTGGCGCCATGTGTATGACCCCGCAACCCGGCGAACTCGGCGCCCGCATGGCCATCGTCCGCGTCGTCGAACGCCGCCAAATCCGCTACGCCCACATGGTCGGCGTCACTCCCGAAATCATGCAGCAAGGCATGCGCGCCGACTATCGCATGGTCGATCGCCTAAGCGACAAGCTCCGCGAACGTATGCTCCGCGCCCAAACGCTCACGGTAAAAACCGAAGCCGGCACGAGCTTCGCCGCGCATTTCGATCGCGGCCTCGACTGGGTCAAAACCAGCGGTCTAATCAGTCCGCGCTACTGGTCGAATCTCCCAGCGGGCGAAGTCTTCACCACTCCCGCCACGGTCGACGGCACCTTTGTCTGCGATGCCACCGCTGGCGATCATTTCAATGGAAAATACGGTGACCTGCAAACCACGCCACTCGTGCTCACGATCGAAGGCGCCCGCCTAACCGGCGTCGACTGCGCCCGCAAAGACCTCGAAGCTGAATTCTGGCAATACTGTCACACTGACGAAAACAGCGACCGCGTAGGCGAACTAGCCTTCGGCACTAACCTCGGCCTCTCCTCCATGATCGGCATCCTTCTGCAGGACGAGAAATTCCCCGGCGTCCACATCGCCTTCGGCGACCCCTACGGCAGCCAAACCCACGCCGACTGGAAATCCAAAACCCATGTCGACGTCCTCACCCGCAACTGCGACGTTTGGATCGACGACGACCAAGTCATCTCCAAAGGCCACTACCAGCTGGACCACCTCGGTCTCGCCTGAATTCTTCCGAACCCGCAAATGTTGCGTTTAGGTCCACATTCTTCGACGCCAAGCTTAGAGCCTGTTCGAAAAACTTTTGCACCTGCAGGACTCGCTTCTGCTGCAAAACCGCTCACCCCAACAAGAGGTAGCCCCTGGCTTCCAGGTGTGCGCCCAGCCCCGCTGCAACCCAGTTCCTTCCCTCTTTTTCCACAGCCGCTCTCCTTCGCGCGCACACCAGCGCCTGCAACCCCATTATTTTCATATATTTATTTAACGGTTCTCGGGATACATCAAGGGTTGTGTGCCCTGCCATCCAGCTCTTCCGTCACGCATTCAAAACAGCCGCGCTACATACTCGCGCATCTGATGCTTCCAATAAGGCCAGTCATGCCCGCCTTCCGGGCCCCAATTGTCGAGCGAGTGGCGAATCCCTTTGCTCGAAAGGATCTCGGACAAGCGATACGTGGGCCCGCTGTTCTCCCACTGCCCGGTACCGGTCGAAATGTGAATGTCGCAGGAGGCCAGCTGTCCCAAGACCCATGGATCGTTCAAGTTAGCGAGGTAGTCCACTGGATTGTTGAAATAAAAATTGTCGTCGTACATCCCGTCCATAAAATTCCGCACGTCGTAAACGCCCGACATCGCAAAGCACCGCTTGATCACGTCGGGATGCTTAAACAAGCTGTTCGCCGCGTGATACGCGCCAAACGATGCGCCCATCGTGGAAATGGCAATCCCCTGACTTTGACAATTGTTCCAAATGAAAGGAACGACTTCTTCGCGAAGATAAGAATCGAATACTGTCTGCACGTAACTGCGGTGAAGGGGATGCGCACCCTTGTTATAAAAGCTCAACCCGTTGATGGAATTGATGCTGAAAACCTTTATCTTTCCCCCATCGATAAAATCGGCCAGCGCGCCGATCATGCTCTGCCCTTCGAGTTCCGTCTCGTCGCCGGCGCTGGTCGGGAAGCCGAGAATCGGCTGCCCCCAGTGGCCGTGCACAATCACGCCCATTTCGATCCCCAGCCGCGGAGAGTACCAGCGGTGATATTCGCGTTTCATAGTGTGTCCCTCGCAATGCCGCGCGGGGAGAGAAAGTATGCCAGCCAAGACCAGACGTGGGCAATGGAATTGAACTGCAAGCCGAACGCCGGGCTAGGTGTATATTTGACCTAACAAAACTCGGCAGACGGAGACAACTTGAATGGCTACGCCTTCCACAACGAACCGCCCGACACCGGAGCGCATCTTTGCTCTGATAAACGCGTTCCAGAACACCGAAGCGCTGAAAACAGGAATTGAGTTAGATGTCTTCACATCCATCGGCGAAGGCGCGAACACTTCGCAACTTCTCGCGGCAAGGATTGGCGCTTCGGAGCGTGGATTGCGAATCCTCTGTGACTACTTAACAATTATGGGCCTCCTCGCGAAAGAAAATGGGCGTTACGCGCTCACCGACGAGTCCGCACTTTTTCTCGACAAGCGCTCGCCCGCCTCTCTCCACGCCGTTACCGGTTTTCTTGCCGGCCCGTGGCACAAGAAAAATGTCGAGGCCCTTACAGAAGCCGTCCGCCGCGGTGGAACGGTTGGAACGCAAGGCGACAATTCCAGACCCCAGGATGCGGTGTGGGTATCGTTCGCGCAATCCATGGCCAAGCTGACGATCCCCGCGGCTAACTTCATCGCCGAATTCATTGGCGCGGCGGAAGGCAAACCCTCGAATGTCCTGGATATCGCCGCTGGGCACGGGAATTACGGCATTACCATAGCGAAGAAGAATCCCAACGCGAAAATCGTCGCCGTCGATTGGCCGGCCGTCCTGGCCGTCGCACAGGAAAACGCGCAAGCCGCCGGTGTTTCCGCTCGCTACACGACGCGCCCCGGAAGCGCCTTTGAAACGGATCTTGGCAGCGGATACGACTTTGTTCTACTGACAAATATTTTCCACCATTTCGATATGCCAACTTGCGAAAAATTAATGCGCCGCGTTTATGCCGCGCTCAAGCCGGGCGGCAAGGCCGTCACACTCGAGTTTGTGCCCAATGAAGATCGCGTGACTCCGCCCACCGCGGCCGCCTTCAGCTTGAATATGCTGGTTGGAACCGACGCTGGTGACGCCTATACTTTTTCGGAGTACGGCAAAATGTTCGCCAATGCTGGGTTTGCGAAAACCACTTTGCACCCTGTGACGGGAATGCCTCAGCAAGTTCTTATTTCCGGGAAGCCCGAATGAAAAAGAAAAAGACACCCAAAAAAACTGCAAAACCAAAAAGAAAGAAAACTGCGTCAAAGCTGTCCCCTAGCACGGACCGCGAACTGCGCGAGCAAGTCGTTTACCTGCTCAAAGGCGGAGGCGCGCACGTCCACTTCATGGATGCGCTGGACGACTTCCCTTCGGGGAAATATGGAACCTTCGCGAACGCTCTCCCCCACACGGGCTGGCAATTGCTCGAACATACGCGGCTCGCGCAGTGGGACATCCTGGAGTTCAGCAGAAATCCCAAGCACGTCTCGCCGGCTTTTCCAGCGGGATACTGGCCCAAAACCCCGATGCCCGCCGACGAGAAAGACTGGCAGGAAAGCGTCGCGGCATTCCAGCGCGATTTGCAAGACATGGTCCACTTGGTGCAAAACCCGAAAACCGATCTCTTCGCAAAAATTCCCCATGGCCAAGGCCAATCTGTTTTACGGGAAGCGTTGGTTCTCGCGGATCACAACGCCTATCACCTCGGCCAGCTCGTGGACTTGCGCCGCGCTCTAGGCGCTTGGCCGGAGAACTAACGCTTTGCGCGTGGCGGGAGCGAATCGAGCGGTGACGCGTGCTTGCAAGTATCCGAATTGGCGGTAGGATGTTTCGTGAGAGTGGCATCGGCGGAGGGTACGGATGCAAAGCGGAAACAATATGATTCGAGTCGAAAATATGTCGAAAAACGAACCGGAAGCCGCCAATGGCCGGCGCGACTTTTTGAAGGGATTGTTGGGAGCTGGCGCATTTGTACTCGGCGTTTCCCTGATGCCGGATCAGATTTTAGCGGCCACCACGGCCGGCGAGTCAGGCGATCCCTTTCCTCCGTCGGAGAAAGCGCCGCTGCAACCCGGCGTCTATTTGGCGATTGGCACGGACGGAACGGCGTACGTCGTAGCGCACCGCTCGGAGATGGGAAACGGAGTTCGCACATCGTTGCCGCGCATAGTAGCCGAGGAATTGGATGCGGACTGGGCACGCGTGAAAGTCGTGCAAGCCATCGGCGCGGAAAAATACGGCGACCAGGATACGGACGGATCGCACTCTGTGGTCAGCTTTTTTGTGCCGTTGCGCGAGGCTGGAGCGACAGCGCGGTTGATGCTGGTGCGCGCGGCGGCGCAGCAGTGGGGCGTGCCGGAAACGGAATGCTCAACGGAGCTGCATCACGTCATCCACAAGGCCTCGGGAAAGAAACTTGGCTACGGCGAGTTGGCGACAGCGGCTTCGAAACTGGACGTGCCAAAGAAAGAAGAACTGAAGCTGAAGCCCCGCAGCGAATGGCGCTACATCGGAAAGCCCGCGGCGAGCTATGACCTGAAAGATTTGTGCACAGGCAAAGCCAAGTACGGGCAGGACACGCACATGGCTGGAATGCTCTATGCGAGCGTCGTGCATCCGCCGGTCATGGGCGGCACCGTGAAATCGCTGGATGATTCGGCGGCGCTGGCCGTCGCCGGCGTGAAGCGGACCGTAACTCTCGATACGTTCAAGCCGCCGGTGCTCTATCAAGCGCTCGGTGGTGTGGCCGTGCTTGCGGATAATACGTGGGCGGCCTTTCAAGGTAAGAAAAAACTCAAGATCGAATGGGAGAACGGTTCTCACGGCACATTTACCTCGGAGCCCTACAAGAAAGAGTTGCAGGAAACAGCGCGGAAACCTGGAAAAGTGGTGCGCGAAATTGGTGATGTGGACGCGGCGTTCGCCAAAGGCGGAGAAATTATTGAGGCCGAGTATTACGCACCGCTGCTCGCGCACGCTTCGATGGAGCCTCCCGCAGCGCTCGCCGTTTACAAAGACGGAAAAGTAGAAGTATGGGCGCCCTCGCAAAGCCCAGTTGGCGCGCGTGACGCCATTGCGGCTGCCGTCGGAGCGAAAAAAGAAGACGTGACAGTGAATGTGACGCTTTTAGGCGGAGCGTTTGGCCGCAAGTCGTTTCCTGATTTTGCGGTCGAGGCAGCGGTGCTCTCGAGAAAAACGGGCAAGCCGGTAAAAGTGGTCTGGAGCCGCGAAGACGACATCAAGTTTGATTCGTATCACTCGGTCTGCGCGATGTATATGAAGGCGGCGCTTGGCGGCGACGGAAAACCAGCCGCGTGGCTGCAGCGCACCGTGTTTCCGCCTATCGGCTCGACGTTCAAAGCGGGCGAAACGTATTCGGATGGCGATGAACTTGGGCTGGGCTTCAGCGACTTGCCCTATGCCATTCCGAATCAGCGTTCCGAAAACGGGCCGGCGGCGGCTCACGTGCGAATCGGATGGTTCCGTTCCGTCGCGAACATCTATCATGCGTTCGGTCTGCAGTGCTTCACGGACGAATGTGCGCACGCGGCTGGGAAAGATCCGGTCGAGTACGCCCTCCAACTCTTAGGTCCCGACCGCATCATTCCCAAGAGCGAGTTGCCGAAAGACTATTCCAACTACGGCGGAAGCTACGAGCAATATCCGATTGACACAGCCAGATTTAAGCGCGTTGTGGAGACAGCCGCTGAAAAATCAGGCTGGGGAAAAATCAAACCTGGGAACGGCGCAGGAATCGGAATAGCGTTACATCGCAGCTTCCTGACGTATGTTGCAACGGTCGTGCAAATGCACGTCGATGATGCGGGGCGCGTGCACGTCGATCGAGTGGACTCGGCTCTCGATGCGGGCACGGTTGTGAACCCAGCAATGGTCACGAATCAGTTTGAAGGCGCCGCGGTGATGGGCACGAGCATCGCGTTTTATGGATCGATTACGGCTACGAATGGCGTGATCGACCAATCCAACTTCGATGATTACCCGATGGCGCGCATGAATACCGCGCCGCGCGAAGTGCACGTGCACATTATTCCGAGCGACGCGCCTCCAGGCGGCGTCGGCGAGCCGGGTTTGCCTGCTTTTGCGCCAGCGCTGTGCAATGCGATATTTACCGCGACCGGCAAACGTATCCGCGAACTGCCGCTCTCCAAAGCTGGCCTGGCCTAACGTGCTCAAACGGGGTTTGCTTTATCTTGCTGCGCTGTTGGCAGTTGCCCTTCCCGCGCGCGCACAGCGCAAACCCGTTCTTCCGCAAATCGATCTCCCGCATCCTTATTATTTCCGTGAAATGTATTTGCCCCAGCTGACCAGCGGCCCGAGCAGCGTGGCGTGGTCGCCAGACTCGAAGGAAGTGGTGTACTCAATGGCAGGCTCGCTGTGGCGCCAGAAGATCGACTCGCAAACAACGCAGCAGCTCACCGATGGTCCGGGATACGACTATCAGCCGGATTGGTCGCCTGATGGAAAAAGCGTCGTTTACGTTTCTTATCAAAAAGATGCCATGGAATTGTGGCTACTGGATTTGGCTTCCGGACAATCGCAGCAACTGACAAAAGGGGACGCGGTAAATGTTGAACCGCGGTGGTCGCCGGACGGAAAACAGATTGCTTTCGTTTCGACTTCGTACAACAAGCGCTTTCACATTTTTCGTGCGGATGTTAAGGCCGGAAAACTTGAAAATATTGTGCGACTGACGGGAGAAACAAGGAGCGATTTGCCGCGCTATTACTACAGCGCATTTGACACGGAGATCAGCCCGGCGTGGACGCGCGACGGCAAGGAGATTCTTTTCATCTCGAATCGCGGACACATTCACGGAAGCGGCGGCTTCTGGCGCATGCGCGCGGAGCCAGGAGCAGAAGCCCGCGAGATTCACTACGAAGAAACGAACTGGAAAGCGCGCCCCGATTTTTCGCCCGATGACTCGCGCATAGTGTACAGCTCCTATCTCGGCGGACAGTGGCATCAATTGTGGCTAATGCCAGCGAACGGCGGCGATGCGTTTCCCCTGACCTACAACGGCTGGGATTGCACAAACGTGAGATGGTCACCCGACGGAAAGCAGCTCGCGTTCATCACAAACTACGGCGGGGCGGCAACCACCAAGATTGAATTTCGCGATGTTCCGGGCGGATCACTCGGTGAGCTGGCGATTGCCGAGCGGAATTATTTGAACCGGCGGGGAACCATAGAACTCCGCGTGGTGGACCACAGCGGGAATACCTTGCCGGCGCGCGTTTCCATAACCGATGAGAATGGAAGATTCGTGGCGCCGGACTCTGTTTGGATTCATGCCGATGATGGATTTGACCGAAGAGAGCGTCCCTTTGAAGCGCATTACTTTCATTTGAGCGAGTTGGCCAACCTGGTAGTGCCCGCCGGAAAACTCAAAATTGATGCGGTGAAGGGATTCGAGTATGCACCAATCACAAAAATCGTCGAGGTGCGACCCGGGGATCAAAAACAAGTCGAGATAAAACTGGAGCCTTTGAAAAATGCATTGAGCGATGGCCAAAACTGGATCAGCGCCGACTTGCACGTCCATATGAACTATGGCGGAGCTTACCAGGATTTTTCAGCGCGTTTAGCCGAGCAGGCAAAAGCGGAAAACCTGCGTATCGTGAACAACCTGATCGTGAACAAGGAACAGCGCTTTCCGGACATCGGGAGCGTCGGGGAGAACCAGGAAGACTTCGCATCCGGAAACGTGGTGGTCATAGGCGGGCAGGAATTTCACACGAGCTATTGGGGGCATCGCGGACTTGTTGCGCTGCCAGGTTCGCTTATTTTGCCGGGCTACGCGGGATATCCTAATACCGCCGCAGCGAGCTTATATCCAATGAACGCGGACGTGTACGACATGGCTCATGCGCAGGGAGCACTTGTGGGAGCGGTGCATCCGTTTGATGCGGAACCAAATCCGTTTGCGAACCCGCCCGAGAAAATTACGGACGAACTTCCTGTGGATGTGGCGCTGGGAAAATTGGATTACATGGAGATTGTGGGATTCAGCGATCATCGCTCGACGGCGGCGGTTTGGTACCGGTTGCTGAATCTGGGATTTCATCTGCCCGCAGGAGCCGGCACGGATGCGACGGCGGATTACGCTGCGCCTATACGAGGACACGTGGGCATGGACCGCGTATATGTGCACGTGTCAGAAAGATCGAGAACGGTGGATTCGTGGAAAGACAATTTGAAAGCTGGACGGACGTTTGCGACGAACGGGCCTTTGATTGAATTTACGCTGGGAGGACGGCCCGTTGGCGATGAGTTGAAGTTTGATGGAGCGCAGGCGGCGGTGCCGTTTACGGCGAAGCTGCGGTCGATTGTTCCGGTGGATCATTTTGAAGTGATTTGCAGTGGAAAAGTGGTTCAGACGTTGGAGCTTCCAGGAGGGCGTGATTCCGCGGACGCCGCAGGTTCGTTGCCGGTGAGGGAAAGCGGCTGGTGCGTGCTGCGGGCCTCGAGCGACGGCGCGGAGTATCCAGTGCTGGACAATTATGTATACGCGACGACGAGTCCAGTTTACGTGACGGTCGGCGGCAAGGCGCCGCGTTCGCCCGAGGACGCGAAGTATTTTTCGGCGTGGATTGCACGGACGATCGATGTGACTGCCCATTATCCCGACTGGAATTCTCCTGCCGAAAAGGAGTATGTCCTGAAGCGCCTTGCGGAAGCGAAAGCGATCTACGAAAAACTGCAGTAGCGCCTTCGCAAGGCAGTAGTGCCGAGAAAAAAAAGGACGCCGCGGTTGAAATCTGCCGCGGCGTCCAGAGAAGCAAAACAAACTTCTGGAGATTACTCGACGATGTGAATGGCTTCCTCGATGTGGTGGTGCGCCTTGTCGATGTGTTCGAGAGCGCGCTGCTGGAGACCTTGGGCGAAGGAATTGTCTTCTTCCTGGGCGACATCGTTGTGGGCTTTGTTGACGAGTTCGAGAGCCCGGTGGAGGCGGCCGCGCCAATCGAGACCTGCGTCAACCGCAGGATGATCGTTGATGTCCTTGCCGTCGTCGATGGAGGCTTTCTTAATTTCGTTGATGGCCTCATCGATTTCGTGGATGGCATGCTTTTCCTGGTCACGCAATTCACCGCCGTCGGGGCGCTGCAAATGAGCGCGAGCGTGGCGGAGATCCGTCAGTGCGTGAAGATACGCTGGATGCTCTCTCGGAGGCTGCGGCTGAGCAGAAGTGACGACGACCGCAGGAACGACGAGCAAAAGTGCGGAAATAACAAACAGCAGCTTGCTAAGGCTTTTCATCGTGCGAGTGGCTCCTATTCGAGTTAGATAAACTTACAAGACCGGTCTGGCCGAGGTGATCAACCAGACCATGTGAGACTGAAAGACTGCGAGCTCACGGCGTGTCGCCGTGTTTGATTCACCGTACCGTGCGCTCGGGAACCGGACAACGCCCCGATTGCAAAATGACGCCTCGCGGTTAACTGGCACAAGGGACAGGGCGAACACTTCACTAGAAAGCAGTCGAGGCGAATGGCTCGTCCCGCATTACAATCGGCTGCATACGGAACGGCTCAAAGCCGCGCGCTTTCGCTGTGCTGCTACCCGTTTTGCCGGCCTGGCTGGTTGGTGGAGTAAACATCGCCAAGAAGGAGGAGTTGGGCGGCAGTGGAGCGCGCGATGAACGGCCCGGGCGGGGCGGGGATTGTTGAAAAAGCTTAGGTGGGAACTCGAGACAAAGCACGATCGTCAACGAAAATGGCTCTGCAACCTCCACAGGCTCAGACCCTCCCCGTTGGACTCGATGGGTTAATGTGGAAAAGGCGGGAGGGGACTATGGGGTGCGGTAAGAGAGGCACAACAGTTCGATGTGGCACGCAGCTTTTTGCAGGTGAGATTCCGCTGGAAGGCTTGTGGCTAATAGGCCTGCGGACTCGCGAGACCGTTAAAAATGGTCATGAGAATTATTTTTAAATCGAGTGCCAAACTCCAATTACGAAGGTAATAAAGATCGTACTGTATCCGATTCGTAATGGACGTGTCACTCCCCCGTAGACCATTGACCTGGGCCCAGCCGGTAATGCCGCACTTAACGTTATGTCGGGACATGTACGTCGGGATTTCGTGCCGAAATTTCTCGACGAAGAAAGTTAATTCAGGACGCGGGCCAACCACACTCATATCGCCCTTCAGGACATTGATGAACTGAGGGAACTCGTCGAAGCTGACACGCCGAAGAACACGACCGATAGGAGTGATGCGTTGGTCGTTACGTTGAGTGTGCAAACAATTTGAATCGGTAGGATCCTGTAGATACATGGTTCGGAACTTGAGCATTTTGAACCGACGTCCGTTCAGGCTAACGCGTTCCTGTACAAATGTAACAGGTCCGCGAGAGCTGAGTTTAATGAGCAGAGCTACTAGGCCGAGGAGTGGCAAAGAGAGGAGTAATAACGTAAGAGAAAACATGATGTCAAACAAACGCTTTCCGAGGGCATAGCCAACTGTATCTATCGGATGCGGTCTCACATCAACCAGCGGAATTCCGTAATAGTCAAAGATCCTCTCTGGAAGGAACAAATCTTCTCCCAGATCCAGCACTAGCCGCCCAGGAATGCACAACCGTTGAACGGCCTTGAGTATTTTCTTTGCTTCGCCAAGGTGCTCAGGTGCAAGGGCCACTAAGAGTTCTTTACAGTGGAAAGTATCCACCACCTCATCAAGTTGGTCCCAGTTCAGTACAGGAGAATCCAGGTTGGTCACCGTCTGATCCGGCAGTGCCACAAAGCAGGCGACCTTGCAGCGAGCCAGAGGGCTGTTTGAGAGATGCCGTGCGACACCCCGCGCAAACTCGTCTGCTCCCAATATTGCTATCGAGAAACGACCTTTGCTCGACCGCTCGACGGCATGTATAACCCACCGGGAAAGGTGGATCATTCCCAAGCTAAAAACGAAGATTAAACAACAACCTATAACAATGAAAAGGCGAGCAAGATTCGCAGTCTTGTAGAAGAAAGCCAAAGCAAGTGCAAACACTGTGCAATATACCGTAGCAAGGGCGGCGGTCCTCATACCGGTCTGAACTGTCAGTATCGTCCTGTACTTATTCAGGCTGAGATAATCCACGATAAATGCCCAAATCAATGTCATGCTTACAATAAATAGAATATATCGGTATATATCAAATTCAGTGGAAGGGAAATATCCAGAATTGAAGCGAACGTACCCTGCCAGCGTAAAAGCCACGCTAGGTATTAAGAATAGGCCGACCGTGAGCCAGAACTGAATCAGATTGATGGATCGTCTCGTCATGAAATTGAATCCTTGAGTCCGATTACAAAACAGAAGAGGCTGATCGCCTTCAGATTCGCCCTACCACATCCGCTAAGCTACAAATAACGTGGACTTCACACTCACACTTGTCTTCTTTGGTTAGAGTAGAGAGGAGCAGATACCGGAGAAACGACAACCGTAAGTACACGGTGCTCGCTTAGGTCCGTCGCTCTCCTTCTTTTCGGTTTTCACGGTGAAAGATCTATGCGGCTTTTATTCGATCTCGGCCGAGAAGATGACGGGTAAGCTAAGCGACCGGAAGTTTGGTGTTCTCGGAGGCGGTTATTTTTATTTGGGCACCTGTCACTGAACGACCGCAAGCTTCCATCAGAGACAACTCGAAACGAGTTAGGATGTCGTCTCGATTGAGGTGAGTCAGCGCGTACTTTCTTGCTTCGCGCCCCAGTTGTAGTCTCAACTCGCGGTCATCAGCTAGGCGAGCGACCGCGGCCGTAAAGGCGGTCACGTCACCCGGACGAGTGCAAACGCCCCGCCCCGCAAGTACCTTGGCCAATTGTGTTCCTTCGTGGGCCGTTGCCAAGACTGCTTTGCCGCTCGCCATTATGCCCGTCAACTTGGAAGGCATGACCAAATCTGCAGCACCAGCTACCTGCGGTATAAGGTGAATGTCTGCCATATTAAGCAGTTCATTGAGTCGACCAGTTGGTTGCAGAGGGAGAAAGCTGATATTTCGCGCTTTTGCGGCCATCTCCACCAAAGCGTTTCGATGGGGCCCTTCTCCACACAATACAAAAGTTATGTCCGACCGATGGACAAGCCGGCGACTCGCTTCAATGAGCAGGTGCAGTCCTTGCTTCAGGCCCATATTCCCGGAATAAAGAGCCACGATTGCTTCTTCCGAAATTCCGAGCTCTCGACGCATCGGGCTGGGGGTTATAAGCGGATAGATCTCAGATGTATCAACCCAATTGGGAAAGAGGAAGGTTTTGAGGGTATCGACCCCTTTCGATGACAATCGCTCAACCATTCTACCGGAGATGGCAGAGGCCCGATTGAACCGCCCCAAAAGAAAATGCTCCAGCATACGGACTGCTTGATGCAGCTTTCTCGAAGACAAATCTTGAAGTTCGAAGGCAACATCTACTTCGAAATCCTGCACATGGAGCCACGCAACCGCGCCGGAGAGTCGTGCAACACATAAAGTCTGAGGGCTACAGAAAAACGTTGGTTCGATCAAAAGTACAACATCGGGCCGCCAGAATATTTGCATCAACATGACCGGCCAACTACTCACTGAGAAGCTGGCAAGATAAAGTATTCGTCTCCAGCCTCGGGGCACTCGTGGTATCCATAAAGGACAACGAAATATATCAACTCCGCTGGGGGACTTGGCCGAAGCATTTAACTTCTCCCTTTTGAAACGCCACGAGCAATATCCCTCGGCAGTCCGCCATTGTGGGTAATGCGGTGGCGCACTTACAACACGGACCTCGTGACCGCGCTCCGCAAGCCATTCGGCCATTTCTCCGGTGTATTTGCCTGTGCTCGTCAGCTCAGGAGCGAAATTGATCGAATTGATTAGAATCCGCATGCTTCAAACTTTGGTGGCTGTGATCAGGAGACAATCCCCTCGCCCACGTCTATTCTGAAACCACAGCAAGGGGAAAGCGGCAAACCTTACTAGAAAGAGCAGAGAGACAATAAAGATAGGGTTGTGCAATTCACGGGTTGAGCGACCTTCTTTAGCGAATATTCTCGCGAGTATGGACATAGCCACCCAATGCGCCGGTGTAACTTGACGTATCTGGATGCTTGTGAATCCTGTCTGCTCGAGCAAGGCGCTAACGGTTGGCGGGGAAAACTGAGAGATGTGAAAAGGAACGTGCCAGTTTATCCAGTACCTGCCAAACACCTTTCGCAGCCAACTCTGGCTGTTCGGACAACTGATCCACACCTGCCCGTTTGGCGACAAAATCCGATTGGCGTCCAACAACATTTGGCGAGGGTCTGGCGCATGCTCCACAACGTTGGAGAGTACGGCCACATCATAAGGAGCAGAAAGAGTGAAATCGCCGAGGGAGCTCGTATATACGGAAAACCCGCGGTCTCTTGCGACAGCTGCAGCTGTTTCATTCAGCTCACAACCTTCGACGTGAAATCCGTTTTGTGCATAGATCTTGAGACCTCGCCCCTCGTTGCAACCTATGTCCAGCAGCCGTCCCGTGCCGGTGCATCCATGAAAGGAAACATCCCCATCGAGCCATATCCACAGCCGATAGAGGAATGAAGCGAAAAACCACTCGCGAAGGTTGGTGTAGAGAGTATTCTTCTCTCCGCCGAAGTTATAGTGCGATTCGTAGAGTGTCTTCAGTTCCCTTGGCGTGGGGACCGGGGACATCTGCTCCAGTTGGCACCCTCTGCAGCGCCGCACTTCATATTCTCCACCGATCCCGAATCGCGTATCGAAGACGCGCGCAACATGTTGATCTAAAGGTCCCCGGCATATAATGCAAACGCCTTGCTCCAGGTCCCCGCACGCTGTATCCACGGATTTTGCGGGGGCGTGCGAAGTTGTCGAATTGTTTGTCGCCAAACGCATATTCGATCCCTCACATCTCTTAAGCAGAAGAAAAATCAGAGCAGCAAGAAAGGAAGACGCATAGTCGAGAATGCCCGCTCAACTATCACTACAAGATTGGATCGGTTTCTTGGGTCTAACGCCATACGATTATTTGCTTACAGCCTTATCTTGAACTCAGTCACCCGAGGACACCTTGGCGGGCGCCATGTAGCTCAGAAAGAGAGCGCGAAGACAAATGTCAGGGCCTTCCCGTTGAGCATGAGCGAAGACATGGCTTCTGATTTGCTCCTGTTTTTCCACGACAGGCGTTATGCCTCGGTGACCCGCTCAAAAAACCGCAAGTACTGCTGCGCCGCGTTTTCCCAGGAATAGACGGTGATATGTTTCAGATTGTGCATCGCCTGCGCAGCCGCTGCAGATTCGTCATCCCAAAGGCGCACAAGAAGTCCTTCCAGCTCGTCTTGATTCGAAGGATCGAATAGATTCAGATGAAATACACGCGCAAGCTCTTCATTCGGCGGAATTTTAGAAGCGAAAACCGGCGTGCCTGCTGCGGCGGCTTCCAAGATTAGCAGACTGCTGGATTCATGCAATGAAGGCATGACAAGGAAGGCCGCCTTCTGATAGAGCCCGACAAGATCTGCAAAGGGCACTCTACCGTGATAATGGACGTAATTCATGGACTGATCGGCGATGTAATCAAAGACTTCAGAAGCGGCACTGTACTTTCCTCCTGTCAGCAACAGTGGAATTTGCAAACCGTGACTTACCTCGATTTGCTTCAACGCCCGGAGGAGTGTGATGTGGTTCTTGTGAGGCCAGAGTTGCGCCGGGTAAAGAAGAAACCGCGCTGGGAGGACATACTTGCTGCAGAGGGAGGCTGTATCGGCGGGGGTGGAGAATTCTTCGACGCTCACGCCCTCTGGAATAATCGTAATCTGCTCCGCGGAGATGTTCTCGAAGTGCCGCAAGAGATCTTGCTTGATGAATTCGCTGCTGGCTTGAAAGAACCGCGCGTGTCGAGCGCTCAGGCCGTATGTGATGCGACGGCTCAACCTCCTCGGCCAGCTAAAGAATTCGGGGTAATGAGCATGCTGGATATCGTGCATAGAAAGCACCGAGGGCTTGGTGCTATCAAAGGACTGCAACACGACGGACGGCGTGTAGATGATATCGGCGTCTTGGTCCATCATTTCACGAATCTTCCTGAAAATATTGTTGCTTGCGGATTCGTACACTTTCTCGCTGAACGAAAGCAGCGCCGCCCGGCAGAGGTACTTCCGCAGAGCGTGTGTCAAATCGTCGAGTGCGATTACCTCAAAATTCCTTTGGTTCCGCAGAGATTCGAACAGGTGCTGATTCTTGCGAGTGGCATACACTCGGAACTGGTGGCCATTCGCCGTCTTAGCGAACCCCCCCAGCAAGCCTCGCGTGAATGTATTGAGACCTCCGACAAACGAAGGATCGAGACTGAGACAATTAATCGCGATCCGCATAGAAGTGCTGGATCTGTTCAATGACGAAGGTTTGGTCGTCATCCGTCAGGCTGTACGCGCTGGGCAGCGAAATACCTTGGCGGTAGATCGACTCACTGATTTTGAAATCGCCGCCGTCGAGCCGGATGTATTTCCCATCCGCGTAGCAAGGCTGCTGGTGGAGCGGTAGAAAGAAGCGGCGAGTCTGAATGTTGCGGTCAAACAGGTACGAAGACAGAGCGTCCGGGTATTCGCAGAGAAAAGAAGTGAACCAAAACACGGGCTCGCAGCGTGGATCGACATAGGCCGGACGGAAGCGCTCCACGCTCTGAAGTTCCGTGACATAACGATCGTGGATTTTCCGCTTTTTCATAATGATCGCAGATAGTTTTTGCATCTGTGCAATGCCGATCGCAGCTTGCAAATCAGTAAAAGAAAAATTGTATCCAATCGTTTCGTGGATATAGGTTCCTTTACGGTCACGGCCGTAATTTTTCACCCGGAAGGCACTCTTGGCGAGAGCATCATCGTTAGTCAGGACGATTCCACCCTCCCCGCAAGTAATAGTTTTGTTTCCGTAGTAAGAAAGGATCCCCATGTCTCCAAAAGTGCCCACGTGCCGTCCGTCATAACGGACGCCGATGCCCTCGGCCGCGTCCTCGAGCACCTGTAGACCGTGACGCTTGGCAAAGGAGATTACCTCGGGCATGTCGGCACTCTGCCCATACAAATGTACGGGCATGATCGCTTTGGTACTCCGTGTAACGAGCCGTTCCGCCCTCGCGACATCAATACAAAAGGTGTCCTCGCGGACCTCACAAAGTACCGGCACAGCCCCTGCAAGGATCACCGCGTTGGCAGACGCAATAAACGTGAAATTGGGCACGATGACTTCATGTCCGGGCCCGATTCCCATCGCCTTCAGGCAAGTGAAAAGCGCCATGGTCCCATTGCAGACGGCCACCGCGTGTTTTGCGCCCGTCAACTGGGCTGTCAAACTTTCGAATTCTCGAGTCAATTCATGCTCCACCAAGAACGTGGAGTCGATGACACGCGCAAGCTCTCTAAGCTCACTCCCATCCACCCAGGGTTCAATCTGGACGATTAGCGCTCTCTCCGCCTGCCTCAGAGATTTGTTCATTTCTTGTCTATCCCTCAGTCCAAAAGTCATGGCGCTGCCCAAAGATCCTTAAGCTTGCCCGTTTCCTCAGTCACGACCTCAACGACCGGCATGTCCAGAATGGGCTCGATTCGGTCGATTCCCCTCAGAAAATTCAAATTGCCCGCTTCGTCGCGCGACTCCCGGAACTTGCTGGCAACATAGGCTTCTCGCAGACCCAGGCCGCGAAATTCCCCGGCGATGTCTGACCGAATGAAGAAAGCATTGTGACCCCAGACATTCGAGCCCAGAAGGAGGTAACCTTTCTTCTGGGCAAGGTACTCAAGAGCACCCAGGGATGCGCCGTAGTAAAGATTCGAATAGTGTGAAGCTGTCCTATTAAAGTCTTCTTTGTAAGGCACTGCGATCGGGCGCAAACCGAGCAAGCTGTTGTACTCAACGATGACGATCAGGGGCCGGACAGACTGAATCGCTTCCCAAATCCAGTAGTCGTTTCCGTCTATATCGATCGAGAGAAGCCCCACGTCCTCGCCAAAGCCGGCATCGCGCAGCAACGGATTAATATTTTCGCAAGTGATCCACGTACACTTTGCCTGCAGGTCATACTGCCAGTAAATCTTGTCCTCCTGGATGTAACGAATATCCGCTGCGCGGGCATCGAAGACCATGCCTTGCCAGTGATCATTGAGTAGAAGGAACCGCGTGTTGCTTTCTTCGTAGTTTTCCACGCCGAATTCGATAAAGGTGTTGCACCTGATCGGCAACTTGCTGATGAGGTACTGAATGATTCCGTCCTCATCAAACTGTGAAAAGACCTTGAAACCGACTTTTCGAAAATCAGTGTTTGCTGGCAAGCTAGCCACTCGCCAGGCCATTTCCTTACCTAGAAGAAGCAATATCGCTTCGCTGTGATGTTCGGTCTGTCGTCTTAATTTCGCGTAAGCCGACTTCAATTTTCTCCTAATCAACGACAGATCTCCCTTCTCCTTCGGGTGTAGTAAATGTCGCCATTTTCGCCACCATCTGAAACCCCATTGCGGTGAGAGCAAGACATGCGACACTCAAACAGCTGTTGCTCATCGGGAGCATGTGTGGGTGTGCGATGAGTCAAAGCCACACCCTTGACCAAACAGAAAGCCTCGGTGCAATACTCTTTGAGGGATTCGTCCCACGCAAAATGCTCTGAGTTCGACGCTACGTCGACCTATATGCCCTTTTTTGCGATCCTGCTAACAAGGACAACCAGAGCTCGCGAGAATTTCCGCCCTATCTTCCCCAGAAGTTCCAATGAGACGGACCTCGAAATACCACGACCGAAGAAGCCGGCAACATTCTTCATGAACTTCCTTCCCGTGAGTGGCCAGGATTAGTTTTGGCTTGTACTTCTCAAAACAGGACCTGGCACCCAGCAGGGCTCGGAGCTCTCCACCCTCGATATCCATTTTGATATAGCTGGGAGGAGCCATTTGTTGCTCGAAGATAAGCGAATCCAGAGTCGTTGTTGCCACCTGGTAATTCCCGCCTGTCTCAAGACGACCCATGGCCCCGCTTTCTTCCTCCTGGAAAAAGGCGGTGCCCACTTGATCAGAAATCGCCACCTCAGAAACCTGCACGTTTCTGATGCTATTAAGCTCCAGATGCCGCCTGAGGTAACGAACGTTTGCGGGCAAGGGCTCGAATGCAAACACCTGGCCGTCCTCAATCAATGTCGACGCCAGCAGCGAGTAAAAGCCGACGTTTGCTCCGACGTCGTAAAACACGCCGCTCCGCTCGACTTCCCGAGCGATTAGCTTCTGAACGTGAGGTTCATAGCTGCCCAGCCAAAAAGCGTGGCGCTGAGAACCTACAATCCATTTCTTCCCCTTTAGCGGGCCCTGTAAGATCGGCACAACCATCGCCCGTGGCAGCATTTTAAGTGGATAACGGACAAGCTTACCCGCCAGCGACGTACTTGACAGCGACGCGAAGTTGATCAACGGAGAATCCTCTAGTTTTCAGACTTGCCTAATCGGCTCTTTCGATCAAGTCTTTAGAAACTGCTTTCTCTGCTAAGGCTCTCTTGGAGACGCATGCGGCCTGGTAGTCCTGCAGGCGCTTTCTCGCGACAAACTCCCAACTGAAATCGCGCGCCATCTTATGCGCGCCATGATCACCCAAGCGCTTTCTCTCCTGCGGCTCTTGAAGTGAAAGCAACACCTGCACTAAATTCGAACGATCATTTAGTATATAAGTGAGGCCATTTCCTTCAAGCCGCTCTGTGGCCGCCATCGTATGGTTTGCAATGATCGGCAACCCGCAAGCAGCGGCGTCCAACATGGAGGTTGACTCCTGTGTAGGCCAAACACCTATATCCGCAGCGTGGAAGTACTTGCGCAACTCGTGAACGGGAACAAAAGAGTGAGCTACGCATCCCGGACATGATTGGATCTCCTGGGCTTGTACTCCATTGCCCACAAATAGCCCGCGGAAAGGTTTCCCCATTTCCACGAGATGCGCCACAGCTTTCGCCAACAGCAGTGGGTTCTTGTCTTCGCTGAACCGGCCAGTGTAGATGCATACGATTGCGGACTCGGGGAACCCCAGATGCTGACGTAACTTGAGCCTGGCCTGGCAGTCCTTCTCATTCGAGATGGGGTTGAAAAGTTCTGTGTCAACGCCCAACGGGCAAACGTCAATCTTGCTTTTCTGAACACCGAAAAACCGCGAGGCCACGTCGGCGCAGTCGGAAGTGATTGCATAACACTTCTCCGTAGGTATGCTCAAGAGTCGGCCTGGAATGGTCCGGGTGACGGTGCAGCGCAGCTGCTCCTTGCTCCAAGGCGAAGAGACCTTATTAGCAAGAGGGAAAACGGAAGCATGGAAGTGGTTTGCGGTGAACAGTTTGTAGCCCAGACAAATCTTGAAGAGAGCAGCATCAAGTGGGATCCAGCCAATTGCCGTCATGGTTTGAACGATATCTGGACGGATCGAGTAGAGCTTCCTTCCTAAGCCCACCATCCGCATATACCCGAGCACTTTCCTGTGGGCAAGCACGTGTAATGTAAAGCCGTCGCAGGCCTCAATTGTTCCAGCCACAAGTTCCGTAGGATCGATAAAGCTGCCGTACGTCTGCTGGAACTCACTAAGCCGATGATAAGGAGGTAAGTCCGGCGTAATAAGATGGACTTCAGCCCCAAGCCGGGCCAAGTATTTGGGCAAAAGGTTTCCCAAATATCCCATTTTTCTGGAAAACACTTCGGCAAGCAAGACCACTTTCACAATGTGCCCCTAAATGGTTCCGTGTTACCCAGAATGCTGCTCGGAGCAGTCGCAAACGCTGCCGGGACGACAGAGACTGCGGAGTGTTCGAGCGGCATCAAATGCAAGAGAACTACAAGAAGACCCAGGCCGCCAGAGAGCAGGCTGGTGAAGATGGAGATGTTAGAAAGATTGAAGGCCGCATAACAAATTACTAGCGCGCTCAGGCGGGCATCGTGTTTCTGTGCGGCCGAGTCGACGATCCAAAAAATAAAAGCGCAGAACACGGATATCAACAGTACACCCGAGAGTCCGAGTCCCGCCAGCCCATCGGTTGCCCAGAAATGAGCGGTCGAATCAAGCCCAACATCGCCCGAATAATACGATCCCACTTCAATTCCTAATGGATTAACATACGGATAATGGACGAACATACTCACACCCTTAATATGTGAATAGTATGTAAGAGGATGACGCTGAAAGAAATCGTAGTACTGGGCGGTCATAAGTCCATTGATACCGAATGTTCGCATCAAAACCACGAATAGGACTAGCGAATGAAGAGGACCAGGATTTTCTCTCGCAAGGAAAAAGGAAAAGCACAGCCCACCGAGCAAGGCAGCACAGCCCCAGGTGAGCTTCAGGGCAAAAGGGATCCGGCTTCTCTTAGAAAGAAAATATAAGCCCGTGATAAACACAATCGACAGGATGGAGCCTTTCGTTCCCAGACCGCTGTAGACCAGTAACTGGCCGAGAGCCCCTGCGGCAAACAACGACGCACGTCTACGGTAGAGCCCCAGGCCCATCAGAAAGGGATTGATCGCCCCGGACAACCACATCAGCGCATAATTTACCTGACTTCCATCTAACAGATCTTCAGCAAAACCTCGAAGGTCGTAGACGTCGAGGAATGAAACGATGCGAAGATGTTGACGGAACGCCACAACGACCCAGGCCGTCAACACCAAGGTTAAGCATCCAAGCCCCCTCCAAAAGAGACGTCGAGAAATACCCGCGGGAGGTATCGAAAGTAGTGGAAGCAGATAGGACAGCCCAGTGATTGAAAAGCCAGCGAACAGTGTCAGCATAAGCACGATTATTTCTGCAGGCTGATCCAGACCGGCGTACAAAGGTATAAACATGGAAGGGATAATCACAGTGAGATAGAGCACCCAATAGGCAAGTTGTGATGGCCTGGTGAGGTTCATGGGGATCCAAAGGCACGGCAACAGGCTTAATCCCCAAGCCAGAATTAATTGGCTGGTACTGGGCTGATTGTAGTCATATCCAAAATACTGAAAAAACGGATACAGGTAATGTATGTAAGACCACTGGTAAAAGGCTATATACGCGATTATCCCAACGGCAAGCAGAGCTCGATCTTTCGAGCTCTGCTTAGGCTTATTAAGCGTTGTTGCGGTTTCCGACTTCGCCATATTCTGGGTGATCCGTACTTGAGAGTGGGCCACTAACTCTGAACTGGGTGAATCCGCTTCATATCGCCACTAGAGAGAAAACCAGGTGAGCCGCGAACTCCTTCTCCTGGGGACCGTATTGAGAGTTGTTAGCCTGTGTTCCAGCCGGTTGTAAACGAAGAGAGCAATCGGAGCGATGCGGGACAAATCCCTCGTGGCACACAACCGTAGCATGCGGGGAATCGCGCTCGGGGGAAAGATGTGAAGAGAAATTTACGCAGGAATCCGACATAGTTTATTCTTGTGCTTTTTTGTAAAAGCTAAAAAGAAAACCCACAGCAAGGGCAGTCGTGTAGGCTGCTGCGGAAAGCAGCAGCCCGAAAACTGCGCCGCGCAGCCCTAAGTGAATTACGAGAGGAATCCCCCCGAGGAGCGTTGCGGCTCCGCTGCACACATAGGCGCAGAAGACGAGCTTTGGTTTCTCGGCAGCATTCAACGCATTACCCATGACGTTTCCAATTCCCATGGTGAGCGGTAGCAACGCCAGGATGTAAAGTGTGGGCGCAAGATCATCAAACTTTCCGGCGTACAGCCAGTGCATTACGGGCTTACCCATGAGACGGACGAAAAGAGCGAAGACGGCGGTCGCGCTCACGACCGCCAACCCATAGCGCTTTGCAAATGACAGGAAACTCCCGATGTTATTGCTCGCGTACCGAGCGGCCAGCGCAGGGAGAACCAAAAAGGATAAGGCAATGAAGACCTGGTCTATCGGCGCGACAAGCATTTGCATGACTCTGAGCCCCGCCACATCCTTTACAGAGACAAATCCGGCGACAATCCAGTAATAGCCCTGCGTCGTGAGCTGAAACACCAAGGCGGTCGAGAGAACCCATTTCGAATACTTCCAATGCTCACTCCAATAGCCGGGCTCAGCGTCCAGGAAGGAGGAACCGGAATCACCGAGCGCGAGTTTCTTTCCCAAGCTGAGGCCCGCTGCGATCCAGCCCAGCGCAAGGATCACAAACACTGAAAAACCGTTCAGGAGTTGTGCCTTTGCCACGAACCAGAGTGCGCAGGCGACCGTCACGCAGCAAATGAGAGAGGCTTGCGCGGCAAACACTGGCTCGCGCTGGAGGTAGAACGCGCGGCGCAGGAAAATGCCGGACAAGAGCACCCCTACTGTCACCCCCAAACCCAACAAAGCAGGAGAGGCTAGTTGCGGTGCCACCCAGTGAAGCACCAGACAGACAAGAAGCACCAGCACTGTGAGCAGAAGCCCGACTAACGCATTTACTCGCAGCATCAGCCGTAAGTACTCGGAAAAGCGGTTGCGGTATCTTCCGGAGCCGTAAACAGTGTATGGCTCGAGGATGGCTGAATTGTGCAGACCGGCAAGGAAGGTGAAGATCGAATAGGATAGCGCGAACATCCCGTACTCTTCCTTGGTCTGCGTCCGGGCTAGCATTACGTTGGCAAGGAAATTAGCTCCCACTGCAAGCGCCTGATCCGCAAAGCTGTAGCCGATCGGCATCAGACTGGAAGCCGCGGGCAGTGTTGAGACTAAAGAGCGCAGCCAGCCGTTCTCTCGCTCTATTCCGCTCGCGACAGCAGGCGGTACGCGCAGAGTGTCGTCAGTGTTCAGTCGAGGGACGTTGCCCATGATGGTCTGTTGAACTATCACAGCCTAAGTGCTTGCTCAAGATCTTAGAAAAGGATCCCGACAGGCGCGGTACCTTCGGCCAGGCCCGAAAACGGCTTCAGCCGACGGGCACAAGGTCAATCTCGTCAATCTCCACTGCCACCGACCGCATGATTAGTTCGAACGAAAGGACGAAGCGCGTCTTGTTCTTCCTGCGCAGAAGCACACCTTCTAGACCCTGTAATGGTCCGTTTGTCACCCGCACACGCCGCCCAACGTTCAAATAAGGATGTGGCTCGGCCCGAAGTCCCTGGCTTGAGAATCCGCGAATCCTCGCGAATTCTTCTTCCGGCACCGCTACCGGCCTGCCCCCGAACCCCACCAGGCACACCACGCCAGGAACTTGCAGCACTTTTGACTTGTTCTGCAGCGATAGGTGGACAAAAACATACCCAGGGAACAACGGCATCTTCAAGCGCACTCTGCGGTCTTTCCATTTGCGCAAGGATTCGTATTGCGGTAGGAAGTTCTCCATGCCGCGCCCAACGAACTGGTCCGCAACGCGTTGTTCGTGGTTTGCGCGAGTGTACGCGGCGTACCACCGTGGCTGGATGTACGATTCCTTTTTGTCGCCAGAGAAAATATCTGCGAGGGCCAACTCGTTCGCGACGGGCACTTCTATCGATGTGTTCGGCATTGTCTTTTCACAGCTTCGCCCCGTCACTTACAGGGCGATATGTGACCTAACCCTTTTTATTTCTGCATCTTACAGCCAACTCTAGCGCTCTGCCGGCCCCTGCGGTGGCGGCTGGAGAGCACCGAGCCTATTTAAATTCTTGTCTTTCTCCGCTCCGGGTCCTGTGCCATTCCTCGAAAACCAGTGCGCTCGCGCCTTTAGTGTCTCCACGACTTCCTTCGCAAGAATCTTGCGTGGATCGTTTGAATCTGAGTCGCGCCATTGCTCTGCGCCGAGGATCCATACCACTGACATCGAGAAAACCAAAGATGTACCGAGAAACATGATCAGCAGCCGAGGAGGGAACGATTTCCTCTCCGGAACTTGCGCCGGGTCCAGCACTTTGACGCTGGGAGTTTCCTTAGCCTCTTCCACTTTCGCGAGTTCATATTGCTCGGTCAGAAGCTCGAAGACGGTTTCCTGGATTTTTGCGCGGCGGTAATAATCCGCGTATTTTGCACCGAGCAAAGGGAGACTGCGAATCGTGGGGTAGGGCATGCCGTTTGAAACGCCTGGCGAAGAGTTAGCGGCCTTGGCTGCGTCCCCGGGCGTTCCGCCAAGTTTGTCGAGTTGTTTGCGAAGTTCTCCGACTCTTGCGTTTAGAGAACGGACGCGCGGATTGTTGTCGGTATAGATCTGGCGGAGTCCCTCAAGTTCCGATTGCGCGACGATCATCTGCCCTGCGAGCGTTCCCGCTGCGTCGAGCATGGCTCTCCCTTCAGTCTGGATGTCCAGCGTATTGTTCTTGCTGGAAAACTGCGCAAGCTCATTGGAAGCGTCGTCGAGATCACGCTTTGCGACCTTCAGGCGATCTTCCAAGAAAACACGTTCGCGGTGCGCTGCGGAGGTGGAGAGCCCCGCCACGAGGGAATTCAATTGGTCTACGTAGCCATTGGCGAGAACGGCGGCGCGCTTGGGATCGTGATCTGTAACACTAATAGAGATAATGCCGCTCTTGCGGTCTTCTGAAATCGCGGTATTCTCATCCAGTTTTGCCCGTGCGTCAGTTATTAGCTTTTTCCCGTAAACTTTTTGCAGTTCAAATTGTTGAATCAGGCCGTCCTGGGCGGTCTGGCTTCTGAGCACGCCAATGAAAAGAGCGCCGGAACTTTTCATTCCGAGCAAATCGCCGGCCACGGATCCCAGCCCCCCGCCAACTTTCGCCGCCATGGCTGCCATCATCGCAAGCCCTGAGGAAGATTGTGTTTCTGGTGGCATGAGCTGCGCAGTTGACGTGTAGGATCTTGGGATCAAGAAAGCAACAAGAGTCGAAGCGAGCAAACCGACACCTGCAGATCGGAAAAGATTTCGTCGAGAGTCCCAAAGCAAGCGGAGGAGTTTCGCGTGCCGCTCGCGTGCTTCCTCGAGCGAGACTTCCTCCACGGGAAGTTCGCCGATGACCGGTTGTAGATCGGTCTCAGTCTGCGCCTTGGCAGCTGTCTGTGTCACGTCGCTCCTTAGCCTCGCTCTTTCCCTTGCTCTTCACCACTATCGTGTGATCGAATGTTGCTCCATCACATCGATTAACGAATTCAATCTACTTGTTCCAAGACTGCGGCCAGAAAACCAGTTGCAAGGAGGTTGTTACGTTACTCTGCGCTCCAGGGATGATGACCGGATACAACCAACGTTCGTATTGAACGCTGCCACTCGCGCTTAAATCGTTGCGGAGCCAAAAGTTAGCGCTCAATGACACATCTGTCAGCGTGCCTCCGCCCGGCATAAATTGCTGACCAACTTTTTGATGCCTGAAACTGGCCTGAATAAAACTCCGTGGACTAAATCTGTAGTTACTCCATGCCTGAACACCCTGACTGTCTCTGCCCATCCAGTTTCCGAGCAGATTGCCATTATTTTCATAGGAACCGTCGGGGTATCGAGGACTCGAGTAGAAAAACCCGGGGGGGTAATGGGATTGAGAGGTGCCGTTTTCGAGACCGCTGGGAAGATCCGTATAGCCGGCCTCGACTCGAAAATCCAGCTTATTGAGCTTGGGAATTTGCGCTAGATACAGCCCAGACCAAATCGGGGCATTTCGCCAGTAGGCTATGGGTGAATACTCGTCTTGAACAAACGCCTCTGTGTAAAGGCTCAACCCGTCTTTTACGCCTGGAATTCGTAATGTGAAGTCGAGTCCCGATCGGCGATCTCCTGGGTGCTCGGGGCTCAGAGGGCTGCTCGAACCTACTGCAGAGGAATAGGTGCTGATAAAGGTGTGGGCAGTGAAGGGAGTCGGACCGCCGGCAAAAACCGTGGTGAGAGAAAAACCGAGCTCAAAATCAGGCAAGGGCTTAAAACTGAATCTGGCTCCATCTAAAAAGGGTTGACGACTTAGAGGTTGGCCAAACTGCCCTACGAAGCCTGTGTTGGTTTGGGACACGAAGTCATGCCCTGTAAGCTGCCCGAGAAACCACTCCACGCGCCACGGTCCCAGCCAACCCAAGATGCTCGGAAGCTTGAACGGTGAGACGCGGTTGATGCGAAGCATATTCACGGGCGTGGCGTTATCGCTCAACATCAACGGCCCGCCCAAGCTGGGGCCCCACCATAAAGTCTGCGGTCCGAACGAAATTTGCCAGTTGGAGAAATTCAGGCCCACATAAGCGTCCAATAATTGAAAGCGATTCACGCTGGGAAATGGCGTAGGCGGAGGAACTGAGGGAAGAAAGTTTGTAGAGTATATAAATTGCCGAGCGCTTTCGGATAAAGCGGGAGCGGACGGGGCATGTTCGTACTCTGCGCGGACGTAAACTACCAGGTGACCTTCGGTGGCCCATGCAGAGAAGCCGTCGTCAGAACTTAATCCCTCCTGGTACGGCCTTCCGTAATCGTTGATGATCGTCTGTCCAAAGTGGAACGCGTCCGTGAGAGGCTGCCCGGAGATTCCTGTGACGCTTGTGTAGACCGATTCCACTTTCGCCACTTTGTTCTCGCCATCGCTCATCTCTCGCATCTCGCCGGCAAATTCCTTCGAAAGCTGCACGTAGGTTTTTGTAGCTTCCGATGAATTGCTATCCTCGACGCGATGATTTTCGGACTCATTGAGAAGCCGGGCGCATTCCAGGCGCGTCCAGGGCCGCATCCCGAACATTCCGCTATTCACATAACCCATTGCAGCGAGGCGATCAAATGCGGAATAGACCCAGCTATCCATCGGGACATACGGCGAGCCCATATTGCTCGGAGTAAGATTTCCATCGCTCCGAAACATTTGGCTAAGCGATTTCCAAGCTTCGCCGCCTAATTCAGGATCATGATTTCGGCTGTAGACATTCTGTCCGATGAAGTTGCCCATCATGCTGCCGACGAAGACATCAGAGGGAAAATGTTGGCGCCCATGAATCCGCGAGTAGTCCACCAAGGAAGCGAGGCCGTAGGCCATGATTTTGACGAACGGGCTGGGATATTCGTGTGCCACGACTCCGGCTATGGACCAAGCCGCTGCAGCGTGCTCCGACGGAAACGATGTGCCACCTTGAAAGAACGGCCCCGTGCCGTTCCCTTGGTAAGGCCGCTCGCGCCCAAGCGAGTATTTGAGTGACTCCGCCATTACCAAGCTATTCAGTGCCGCCTCACCGGCTAGGAATCCCGTTTCGCTCCAGTGTTCGTTGTGCTTGACATGGCCCAACACCCACATTCCGCCTGCACCTCCGATGAGCGCTCCGATCCCGGCATTAGAGATCGTGTTGTAGTGGCTAATCGTCGTGGGGTTGTGCGACAAGTTTTTGCTATAGTCCACGTCTGTCACGAAAAGGCCCGCAGCAATCCCGCTCAGGGGCACTAACCACTGAATATCCGAAAGCTGTAGCTTCGCAGGGCTCGTCCAGATTTTTTTTTGGTCGAGCAAGAATTCCTTTCCTAGCCCCTTAAAGCTCCAAGGTTGGGCCGCATTAAAATCCGAATCAGGATCCGTAACAGTTTTTTCCCCCGCACTCGATTCCTTTGTTTTCGCCACTGAACTGCTCTCTTTTGAAGCCTCCCCACCTTGCTCTTCTGCCTGAGGAAGTGCAGCCAAAGATGCAGCCGCTGTCAGCGTCAGACTCGAAGCTGCCCAGCTAAACGCCAGCACGATGAGACACCTCCGGACCATGAGCATCCCTCGTCACGGATGGATATACGCCACAGCTAAGGCTACGGACGAAGCCAATGACGCTGATTGCATCAGCAGCGCCCAGTTGCGACCGCCGATCTTCGGCGCTTTTTCGGGCACAATGACGGTGTCCCCCGCCCGCAAGGTTGCGCTCATTGGATCGCCCCCCCACCAACCATCGCTGTTGTTTTTTGCGGCGATCACGGAGCCGTCGGCACGGATCACGAATACGGCTTTCTTATCCGCGAGCTGCGTCTCGCCGCCAGCTTGGCTGAGATACCACTTGGCGCTGTGGCCTGGCCGGTAACTTATGGCTGTTGGATTGAACACTTGGCCGTTCACCATCACGTAGCCTGCTTTCTTGGGAACAAAAAGAACGTCGCCGTCGCGAACCTGCACGTCTGCCTGAGTGTTTCGCCAACTCTTCATATCCGGGGAGATATGAATCACCACGCGGCCAATCGGGGCGCTCGCTTGCAGTTGAGCGAGAGTTGCTTCTGTCTGGCCGATTGCCGTCAGCTTAGCGTTCTTCTCATCTTCATTTGTGTCCGGCAGCGCTTTGAGCGTTACCTGCTCCGCCTTGACTCTCTGCACGAGCTCCATATGGGACTTCAACTCTAGGTCACGTACTTCGCGCCTCATCAAAACTACCCCATAGGAGTAAGCTTCCGAATCAAACCCTCCGCTTCGCGCCAAGACAGAGCTCAGCCTCTCTCCAGGCTCGATGCCATAGGTGCCCGGGTGCAGGACTTCGCCGCGCACCGTCATGGATGCACCGATGTCGGTCCAGCGGGGCAACTGCCGAACTGTCAGAATGTCCCCGTCGCGGAGCGGCACGTCGGCCTTCTCATCTCCGCTCATGGCTGCCGTTAGATTAATCTCCAGACGATCGCTGGGATTAGCTCGAGAGGCGTTCATATCGAAACGCGCGAGATCAGCACTTTCCGTGTAGGCGCTCCTCTTTACTCCGCCGGCCACGTGAACCAAATCCTCTACGTGCATGTTCGATGTGAGCGGGTAGCGGCCCGGCTTGGCCACTTCACCCGTGATGTAAACTGTCGGCGGATCCACTCGCGCCGCATTGCGGTGAATCAACAAGCGGTCGCGCGGCTGGATCAAAATGTTGTCCACGGGATTTCCAGCAAGAGCTTCGCGCAGATCCACGCTGAGAATTTTCATCGTGCCGTCTGGCTGAGTGCGGAATAACTGAACAGAATCAAGCGATGCATCCTGAGTGACACCACCAGCCAGGTAGATTGTGTCCCTGAGGTACGCTTGACCCGAGGTGCGATATTTCCCAGGCTCCCGCACTTCCCCACCAATCCAAACCTCCGGGGCCGGCTCAAAATCGTAACGGCTAAAAACGCGAACTGTATCAAGTGGCTGCAGCTTCGGTCCGGAGGCTGGATTCGCTAGAGCCGCGCTTAGATCAAAACTTTCGACGCTCGGATGAAAATCGGGCGGATTCAGCCTGATGATTTCTGCATAGTGCGGCGCCGGCTCCGGCAATAAGTCTTTGTAAGACCCAATGAGGTCAGACAGGTTCATCCCTTGTTTGTAGGAGAATCGTCCAGGACGCAGTACATGTCCCTGAAGGTAGATGGCGTCTTCGTTGTAGGGAGCGATCGGAAAGATATGCACTTCGTCGCCGTCGTTGATCTTGAACCCTTCGAGCTGCTTTTTGGCTGAGTCAGCGTCCCCGGCAGGCGAGAGATCCAGGGTTAACATGGTGCGCTTCTCGTGCGCTTCGACGCGTTGCACTTCGATGTGGTGAAGGGTGGCCGTTGGAAGGATTCCACCAGCGAGTTCAAGCACATCCGCAAGCGAGCTTTCGTCGCGCAGCTCGTAGATAGCCGGTCGCCGCACCATTCCATCCACGGTCACCTGCGGACCCAAGGCTGGGACGAGCAGCGTGTCGCCATTCTCCAAACGGTTCATATCCGACCGCACTCCGTGCAGAAGCAAATCGTAAGCGTCCACTTCTTCCACAAGCTGCTTGCCCCGCAAGTGTTTAAGAGTGCGCAGCGAGCCGCGAGGCGTCACCCCACCCGCGGCAAACAATGCATTGAGTGGAGTCGACAGCGAGCTAATATCGTAAGCGCCCGGTTGCGCAACATCTCCAACTACATACACACGAACTGTTCTCAATTTCGAAAGGGAAACATCTGCTGAGACATCCCGATACTCGGTTCTCAGCACCTGTTGCACTGCCAGCTGGACTTCACCCAGACTTCTCCCGCTAACCAGGAGCGGTCCAGCTTCTGGCAGGGACACGCGTCCTTCACGATCGACGACGCGGTACATCCTCTGCGAAACTCCGCCCCAGAGATCGATCTCTAGACTGTCCCCGGGACCAAGCACGTAGTCGGGACCGACCGGAAGATCCATGGGAATCGCTTCCGGTTCATTCGCAGTGTTGCGAAATACATCCAATCCAAAACGCTCGGTCGGTCGCTGGCGCGTCGATGCCTGCACATACATGTCATAGAGGGACGGAATGTCGGAATATGGATTTGCGCGGTGGACCATCCTCACCGGTGACACGTCTTCCTCACTCGTTCTTTCGCCCGTGGTCCTTGCGCGCGAGGATCGTTCCATTCCGTTTTTGTCTGGAGTGAGACCTCCGTCGCCCCCGCCTGGCGAACTCGGTAGAGGCTGCGAACCCCGGCCCGACGGTGAGCCATCGATGCCGCCTTGGGCCAAAACTTGAGAGCTCCCCGATGGATTGGTGTCACGCTTGACAGAACTGGAAGCCAACTCGAGATTCAGCGAAGACCCAGCACCACTGCCACCGTCCAAAGGATCCTCGGCCTGTGGCAATCCGTTCGCCCGAAGGATCCGCGACGGGCTCTGCGATGGTGATTGCTCTGGCAAGATTTGCGGGTTTGTATCTGGCGAGGACGTCCCTCCGGGAGTGCGCGTATTTTGACCGCGACCTCGGGAAGACGGCTGCTCACAATCTTCATCCCGACGGGGATCGCACGTCGCGGTACGTTCGAGATCCCGATCGTTTTTTTGCGGCTTAAGTGCGTCTGTATCTTCCTGCGCCTCGATCTGAACCAGACGCCGGGCCCGCTCCTTGAGAACTAATTCGTTTTCTTTTGCAAAATCCGAGTCAGGATTCGGCGTCGGCATTAAGTATCCATATCGCTGCAGAAGACGCGTCGCGATCGATCGAAACGCGACGTCCCGGTCCAAGCGATCAAAAATTGCTTGATCCGTTAGAGTGGAATCCTCGACGACTTGGCCGTTATCGGTAGCCTCCTTCGCTACCCAGCGCTTCAACTCCACCAGCAGCCCTTCATCCTTGACGAGTATTAATCGAATCTGAGTCGCAGAGGCCGCTACGCGGCCCAGGTTTTCCTGCGCAAAGTCCGGTGATTGTTCGACACCAGAGGTGTTCCGGCTTTGATCACGCGTTGCACGTTGCTTCTCCGCTGGCTGCTGCGCATGAACCAGTGAGCAGAAAAAGAACGGCAGGACTAGCCCAAGGATCGTATTTTTCAATTTTTTGAGGTTCCACATTATTTCACCTTGATGCTGGGCCAAGAAATCTTCAGTTCGTTCGGTCCGTGACCATCGATGCTCGCAAAGCACTCAACATTCCTTCTTCAGAGGCCTCGATATCGCTGGAGTGAATATCGAGAGAGGCCCAGTAGTAAACGATGTAATTCTTCGCTGGCGCCACCGCGATGACGCGCACGTCTGGATGCTCACGGAATAGGTCATCACAGACGCGCGGCCTCCTGCCCGGCTGATCGAGCGCGACGACTACGAAATTTGGCAGCGTCTTCTTCACGCACTCCATAATTTCCGACTCGTCGGAAACCTCACCGACAATTTCGATGTCGGGTTGGTCTGCAAACGTTGTGAGAATAGTCTCCCGCAAGAGACGAGGATGATTCGCCACGAGGACCCGAATGGCTTTTTCCATGGGAGGCTCCCTGCCGCATTAGTATCTAGTTCTTTAATAGCTGGCGTAAGATTCAAAAGGAATCTATTGGCGTGGACTACATCGGAATCGGTTTAGGAACCAAACAAGCCTTGGTGGGTACCAAATTTGAACTATAGAAATTCACTGGAATATCCATCGCGGGAACTGTCGCCGAAAGACGACAGGGGCCCTTAAGACCTTCGTTTTTTGCAACCCTCAGGCAACCCCGACGCGACCAAGTCTGCATCCATAGATGGGAACGAAGTGCTGCGCTTTCTTGTGTACGCAGCACGTCATCATTCATAGATTAAGCGCGTATGGATATCGTTCTTCTTGACAATAGCAAGGAATTGAGCTTAATTGATCTCCGCGCATCGGCGACCAGGTCTATTGTGCTTTGTTTGATTCGCTCTTTTTCGTCGAGCGGGACGCCTAGGTGTAGGTGATGGAGCCTGTGAACGAACTCATCCCCAGTTCGTCTATCCGTACGTTCCTCCTTATTGAGAACCGTTTACTGCGCGAAGCGCTCGTGCGGCTCTTCTCTAAGCGGGCCGATTTTCTCGTTATTGGACAGAGTGGCTGTGCTGAGGCGATGGCTCTCCACGGGCTCGATTCTAAATGTGACGTCCTGATCATCGACTCTTTGCAAATGCCCTGGCTCTCTGCGATGACCGCTCTCGATAATGCCGGTCGTGTTTCCTTTAGAACCGTCGTCATCGCGCGGGAAGCCGACGAGAAGCATTTCCTGGCCGCCGTCCGCTTGGGTATTGCAGGTTATTTGCTGCAGGATGCATCTGCTTCAGACGTCGTTGCTGCCGTGCGTGCCGTCTTCCGCGGAGAGGCAATATGCCCTCCCCAACTTTGCTCGGCGCTATTCCGTTTCGTTGCTCAGATGGCGAGGGAGATGCCTGTTCAACAAGCGCCCTCGAAACCCGATCTCACTTTGCGTCAGCAGCAACTGGTAGCTCTTGTCGCCAAAGGCCTCACAAATAAAGAAATCGCTTCCCACTTGAATCTGTCTCAGTTTACGGTGAGGAATCACATTCATCGAATCTTGAAGCAGGTGGACGCCGGGAGTCGGAGTGAGGCAGTGGAAACCATTCGCGGCTACGGCTACTCAATCAGCTCATGAGGACTTCCGGGCTTCTTGCTTGCAGGCCGGAGCGGGTTCTCATTTTGAGCTGCTAGGTTTGCGTTGCTAATACGGGTGATGGAAATCTGAGGAATCGATTTGTCGATTGTAACCACCGCATTGTTGATTTTGGCGCTTCTGCCTTTCGTCTATTACTTGCTTGCTTTCTTTTGTGTGATTGCTTATTTCCGTAGTGCACATAAAGTCCCGATAACAAAAACTTCTTTCATGCCCCCAGCCAGCATCGTAAAACCGGTGCGCGGCTTAGACTATGAGGCTTACGAGAATTTCGCCAGTTTCTGCCGCCAGGATTATCCCGAGTATGAGGTCTTGTTTGCGGTATCCGACGCGAACGATCCGGCTGTTGCAGTCATCGAGAAACTCTGCGCAGATTTTCCTGCCCGTTCGATCCGCTTGATTACCAATGTTCCGCACGTGGGGACGAGCGATAAAGTAAATAACCTCTGTCAGTTAGCCCAAAATGCTAAATATGATCTCCTGGTTATGAGCGACAGCGACGTGCGCGTTGGGCCTGATTATCTTAAGCAAGTCGCGGCCCCTTTTGCCGATCGGGAAGTCGGCGCTGTCACTGCGTTCTATCGAAGCGTGAGCGCTGGGAATCTGGCATCGAATCTGGAAGCACTGGGTATGTACATGGATTCCGCTCCAGGCGCCCTGGTGGCAAGAAAAGTCGAGGGCCGGCTGGGGTTTGCTTTCGGCTGGACCATGGCCACATCCAAGAATCGTCTCGCGGAAATTGGCGGCTGGGAAGCGATGGTCAATCACCACTCGGAGGATTTTGAGCTTGGCAAACGCATCGCGCAATGCGGCCACAAGGTCGTACTTATGCCAAAACCTGTGCTCATGGTCTTTGCCAAAGAGACCCTTGCAGAGTATTTTCACCGTGAGCTGCGATGGTCGATCGCATTGAAGAGCGGTCGCCCGTCAGGCTATCGGGCCATGGTCTTCACCCATGGATTGCCGTGGGCGCTGGTTGGAGCGGCGGTTGCCCAGTCAATCGGATCGCCTCTCTTAGCAGCATCTTATCTTCTAACTTATCTCATTCTCAGGATCGCCATGACGTGGCTGACGGGAAGATGGGGACTAGGAGATCGCGTCCTGTTTAAAATTATGTGGCTCGTTCCCGTTCGTGACGCGATTAGCTTTTTTGTTTGGGTAGCCGGATTTTTCTCCGAAAAAATCATTTGGCGTGGCCTTGAATACCGACTGCACGAAGGCCAACTTATCCCGATGGCACCCCCATTCCGCAGTCATGCGCCACGTCCTGAATCGGTATCTTCGGTGGCCAGCTAAGGCTGTGAATCATCGCACGACCCAAACACCTCCACTGAGAAGTTGTCCAGACTCAGCAATTTCTTTTTGTACGGCTATGATTGTCTGGGCAGACACATCGAATCGTTTGTCCTTTCTGTCGCTCAAGTTATAGCTCCGAAGGCTGTGTCCCACGTCCAAAAATCCTTTGTAGATCCGTGTCTTGGTGTGAATCTTGTGGAAGAGGCTGCCGCAACCGTCTCCAAAGCAGGGAATCAACCTCCGCCGTTTCGTAAGACCAGCCGACTCGCGTTGATTGGTGCGTAGAATGCGCGTAGATTACGCTGGACTGATGCGTAGAATAATGCGTAGAATATGCGTAGATTATGAGATACATTCACGAAGCAGAGGACTGGCCACGCTTCACCTGGCAAGTAGACCGTCTCATCGCTCCTCTATCCGCCGCGCGCTATCAGCAAGGCTTGCTTCTTGGAAAGATGCGCGCGTTAGGTTACCCACTTCAAAAGGAAGCAATGCTTGCCGCTCTCACCGAAGAAACCGTCAAATCTTCTGCGATCGAGGGAGCTGTGCTCAATCCAGAGAGCGTGCGGTCATCTCTCGCACGTCAAATGGGCCTGAGCGTCACCGGTGCCCCTCCGGCGGATCGCAATATTGAAGTTATCGCCGAAATGATGCTGGATGCTACGCAGAAATATGCGGCACCGCTAACGGACGAGAGGTTACTCGGATGGCATGGAGCATTGTTTCCGAGCGGGCGCAGGGGTATTTCCAAGATTCGAACTGCGGCATGGCGCGAGGGAGGAATGCAGGTTGTCTCCGGAGCGGAAGGAAATGAGAAGGTTCATTTTGAGGCCCCGGTTGCGGAACGTGTGGGACCAGAAATGGCCGCATTCCTCAATTGGTTCAACAGTGGCGAAGAAATCGAGCCTCTCATCAAGGCTGGGTTAGCGCATCTCTACTTCGTCACGATT
>Ga0210390_10000314_pt1 | contig 52940 bp, 48 predicted proteins | sample IncBWH11OmetaG_FD_161050 | JGI IMG/M metagenome (GOLD analysis project Ga0210390, IMG submission 161050) | Forest soil microbial communities from Barre Woods Harvard Forest LTER site, Petersham, Massachusetts, United States - Inc-BW-H-11-O ... | reverse complement strand
TACCGGTCGAGTTGGCAGTGGTCGGCTGGGCCGTAACGGAAAACCCTGTATCACCGGACACACCGCAAGCCACCGGAACACCGGCAGCCAGTTGAACCGTACCATTCGGCGTGAACGTGTATGTGTACCCGCCCTTATTGAACGGAGCGGTTGACAACACTTCGTCAATCAAGCCTGCGTTCTTGCAGGTGTTCGAGCCGGCCGGGCCGCCCAACTGAGTGAGGGAGGTCGCGAAGCCGTCGTTGAACGTGGACGAGAACGTCTGTTCCGCCGAAGAAATCGTGCGGAGCGTGCCTACTGCGCCGGCCTGGTTCGCGGCAATCTTGGCGCGAAGCAAGTTCGGAATCGCAATCGCCGCGATGATCAAAATGATCGCCACGACGATCAACAACTCAATTAACGAGAAACCCCTCTGCCTATTCTTCATGGTTTGTTCTCTCCGGTAGAATGAATGTCTCCTCGGCTCGCGAAAAGCTTACTGGGCACAACCGTGACGCAAGGAATGAAGAGCAAGGACCGTTCCATTTTGGTATCACTGTTTCCTTTTGGGGCACATAAGTTGGTCTGTAAGACCCGCAAGGAGTTAGGCGAATCGCCGGAGCAAGGCATTCGACTCTGCATACGCCTCAACATTGCGTGCCCTCAAAAAGTGACCTATTTTGACTATTCGCCGACGACGAAAAAGGTCAATCGAACGCTATCCTGCCGGGACGCAGCCTCATGATTTCCTGACCTACTGTGTAACGCGCTTCGATACCGTGGAGGTTGACAGCGCGCCCGGTGTTCCGATGGGGAAATTCTACGGCGGACTTTCGACCCTAACGAAGAGACGAGTGCTGAGAAGACCAAAGCGAAATGACTTTGAATGTGAACCTCGCCGGGAGCGAGCGGCAGGACCCTGCGTTCTTTACGCTTTGTCTCCCGCCGGAAGGGGCGCTGAACCGAGTAAGCCTCGAACGCATTCAGCTAGCCTACCAAAGCCATCCGGCTTGGATATGATTGCGTCGAAACCAATCGCCGACATTATCGACTGGCAACTCAAGACTTCGTCATAAAGTGTAAGGAGCACGATCCGCACGTTTGGCATCCGGCCTCTCAGCACGGACGCCGCTTCCACACCGTTCATGCGAGGCATCCGGAGATCGAGCAAAACCAAGGCGGGTTCAAGTTCCGTTGCTTTTTCGAGAGCATCGACGCCATCGATGGCCTCGCCGCAAACTTCGAAATTCCGTTGGTTGAGGTAGGCGCGAATGGCTTTCCGGGCAGTCGCGCTATCGTCCGCGATTAGAATACCTTTGGGCATGCCGGCCCACCTTGACGCACATGCCAAAGTAGCACTGAATCGCAAACCTCGGAAAGCTCGGCAGATACGTACGACGTCTAGAGGTTTCCCCTAGACGTTATGCACTGTTCACCCTATTAACGAGCCCTTTTTATCTCTGTAGCCTATCTAACAGTCGGCGACGCCCACGCCGTATGAGCACTGATTGGCAGTGACGACGAGGCAGCCCCGCCTCACTGAAATACCGATAGTCCGTTCCGGTTCTCAGCGAGTCATAATTAATGTCAAAGCGTATTCTGGTGGCCGATGACAGCGACGCCGTTCGCAGGGTCATTCGTGCCTACCTCACCCAGGAAGACTTTGAGGTCTGCGGCGAAGCTGTCGACGGTGAGGATGCTGTCGAGAAGGCTCGGAAACTCAAGCCCGATTTGATTCTCTTGGATGTGGCGATGCCTCAGACAAATGGCATCGTTGTTGCCTCTGTCCTGAAACACATGATGCCAAACGTCCGGATAATTCTATTCACCATGTATAGCGAAGCGGTCGCCAAAGCGTTTCCTCAAGGGCTTGCTGCCGACCTGGTAATTGCTAAAGCGGACGGCATGAGCAGACTGGCCGAGTGTGTTCACAGTTTGCTGCCTTCGTAGCATTGCTCGATGAGAGGCTCGGGATGACGCGATTCTGTGTCCGGTGCAACCGAATCATCGGTGAGAAGTGCATTCAGTGCGGGACGGAAGCGATCGCCAACTCAAACGGCCATGGGCCGATCGGCGCGGACTTCGGCTGTCCGTCCTGCGGTCGTCACTTCCTGCAAGGCGATGGCGGCGAAACAGGCGGAATGTGCGAGCCCTGTTTTGGCGCCGAATTGCAGAAGGCGCACGAGCAGGTGGCGAAGACCGAAGTCAAGGACGCAGGTCTGGGATTGGCGACCGGGAAATCGTTACTCTGCAGAGGACCCGCCCGTTTTCGGTCTATCGCGAACGCAGCTTCAAGGACGGCTTCGTGAAGTCGTGACTTCCTTGCGTGTCTGCGAGAATTTGGCTTTCGCTTCAATCCCCAACCGGACGGCATAGTAAGCAGCTTGTCCGCGCTCTTATTCGCGATCTTTCCGTTCAGCAATTCGCTCACGCGCGGCTGGGGCTCGCCGAGAATCACTTGTAGTTCCTTTTGTGAATACTTCCGTGCATATTTCAGGATGGTTGATATAGCTCGGCCTTGAACTTCAACGGGGTCGCCTGTTCGGGCGTAAACCCCAAGTCATCAAGCACGTTTCCCGCGTTACATGCCGAGGCCTGTTGGCAGCCGCTCTCACCGAAAATCGCCCAATGGCGGGCCACTGAATTGTGGTTACGGAAGCCCCGGCGCAGTTGTGTCGAGCCGCTCCGTTTGCTAGTTTGGCGTAGATGCCGCCGCCCGTGCCCGAACAACTCAGCCGGACCATTGAGACTCTTTACCGATCGGAATCGGGCCGAGTGCTGGCGACGCTGGTGCGCCTGCTAGGAGATCTGGATCTCGCCGAAGAGGCCATGCATGAGGCCTTCGCCGTCGCGCTGAAGTCCTGGCCGGAAACGGGCATCCCGGATAAGCCGAGGCCATGGTTGATTTCGACGGCGCGATTCAAAGCCATCGATACGCTACGTCGACGGGCGCGATTTGATGCGTCGCAAGACGAACTGGCGCGATACCTCGAAGCGCAATGGAGTTCGGCAGGGAAGTCCTCTGAAGAGGACAGCCTGGAGGATGACCGGCTGCGCCTGATTTTTACCTGCTGCCATCCAGCACTGGCGCCGGAAGCGCGCGTAGCGCTCACCCTGCGCGAGGTGTGCGGGCTGACCACCGAGGAGATCGCCAAGGCGTTCCTCACTACTCCGCGCACGCTGGCGCAGCGCATCGTCCGCGCAAAGACAAAAATTCGCGAGACGCCGATTCGCTACGAAGTGCCGGCGCCCGAGGAATTGCCGGAGCGACTGGACGCGGTGCTGCAGGTCGTCTATCTGGTATTTAATGAGGGCTACTGTGCGGCGGCGGGAGCGGAAGTAACGCGGGCCGAGTTGACCGGCGAGGCGATTCGACTGGGCCGGCTGCTGGCCGAACTCCAGCCGGAGCCGGAAGTGGTTGGGCTGCTTGCCTTGATGTTGCTACAGGAATCCCGTCGCGCCGCGAGAACATCGCCGACCGGAGAGATGATTTTGCTGGAGAACCAGGACCGCTCGCTCTGGAACCGGGAGCAGATCGCGGAGGGAGTGGCCTTGCTCGCGAAAGCCCTGAAGTCCCGTCGCTTCGGCGCCTACACGCTGCAGGCGGCGATTGCGGCCGTTCATGCCGAAACGCGATCCGTGGCGGCGACGGACTGGCGGCGGATTGTGGCGCTCTACGACCAATTGGTACGAATTCAGCCTTCGCCGGTTGTGCAACTAAACCGTGCCGTCGCAATTGCGATGCGCGACGGTCCCGAGGCCGGTCTGGCTGATATCGACGCGGTGTTGGGGCATGGCGAACTGGCCGATTATTACCTGGCACATTCGGCCCGCGCCGATATGTGCCGCAGGCTCGGCAGGACCGCTGAGGCTCGGTCGTCTTATGAGAAAGCTTTGGCGCTGACCCAACAGGAACCTGAGCGGCAATTCCTGCAAGAGCGGATTCGGCAGCTGAAATAAGAAAAGAAAAATTTTCTTGGACGGTTTGTCGAATTCAGGCCCGGACGTTCGACTATATTGTGAAGGCGGGGCGACAAGCCCGGCTGAAGACCACTTTAGGAGATGACAATGCCGCAATATCTGGTTGCTGGTTACATCCCCGACGACTTCGACCCGTCGCAAATGGACGAGGCGGTGGGCCGCGAGATCCACGCGCTGAACAAAGAGATGATTGCTGCCGGCGTCAGGAAATTCGCTTGCGGCCTGGGGGCCACGAAGTCGCTGCGAACGCAGAAGGATGGCGGAGTCCTCGTGACCGACGGGCCGTACCTTGAGACCAAGGAACACATCGGCGGTCTTTGGATATTGGAATGCGCTGACATGGACGAGGCGGTCGCATGGGCGCGCAAAGGCCTCGCCGCCACTCGGGGGCAGGTCGAGGTGCGGGAGATTTTCTTCGTGCCGGCCCCCGAAAAGGACTGAGCGGTAACTGCAGCGGCGAAAAATCTGTAAATCGTGTGTCGATTTCGGGGCGGCCCGTTCGACTCGTAAGTAGAGCGGCACAGTAGTAGGGCACTCGAAACGGGGCACTCGCAGTATTCAAACAGCAAGCGCTCCAGGCTCTTAAGGTAGCGGCCCTGATACGGTGTCCGCTCAGCACGCAAGGAGAAAACGATGCGTTTCATGATGATCGTGTATCCGAAAGACTACTTAACTGCAAAGGCCGGTTGGGTACCCGACCTCACAGACATAGAAGACTCCAGGAAATTCCACGAGGAAATGGGGGCAGCCGGCGTGCTGGTCGCGCTCGACGGTCTAACTCCGCCCGCGACGATGAGCGCGCGCGTCACCCGCGAAAACGGAAAACTGAAAGTTACCGACGGCCCGTTTACCGAAGCGAAGGAAGTGGTCGGCGGCTATTACATCATTGAGGTGAAGTCGCGCGAAGAGGCGATCCAATGGGCCTCGCGTATCCCCAGAAAAGATGGCGAAATGGTCGTCGAAGTCCGCCGGTTCTTCGATATGAGCGACTTCGCGGCCCCCGTGCAGGATAAGCTGACGGAGCTCGAGGAGCAGCAGGCGGCCAAAGGCATCAAACAAGCAGGCCAGCAGTAAAAAAATTCCCGCGCTATGTCGAATCCCGGACCAGCCGTTCGACTATATGGTGAGGGCAGGGCAGTCGCCCTACCCGACGAGCATTGCCGGAGAATGGAGAACTAATGAGTCAGTTTTTAGTTGCGGTTCAATTACCCGACAACTTCAACCCATCCGCAGCGGACGCAGCGGCGATGGACCGCGATATTGACGTGCTCAACGAGGAGATGGTGGCCGCTGGCGTCAGGGTTTTCGTTGGTGGCCTCAAACCCGCCCGCGAGGCAAAGTCACTGCGAGCGCACCCCGATGGCAAGGTGGTCACCACCGACGGGCCGTATCTGGAGACCAAGGAGCACATCGGTGGTTTTTGGGTGCTCGAGGTCGCTAGCCTGGAAGATGCGCTCGAGTGGGGGCGCAAAGCGGTGGTCGCTTGCCGGGTCCCGGTGGAAGTGCGGGCGTTCGGCATACCAACGTAAGTTCTGCGACAACGTACGAATCACAAAAACGGTTAAGCGCCGCGTACCGGAGGAGAACCATGCCATTTTTCCGCGATTTGAGACTTGCGTACCACTCGTTGAAGCGCAGCAAAAGCCTGGCGGCGATTGTGATCCTCACGCTGGCGCTGGGCATCGGCGCCAACGCCGCCATCTTCACGCTGGTCCGAGGCGTGCTGCTGAAGCCGCTGGTCAACCGTGACGAAAACCGGCTCGTCTATATCCGCCAGAGCGCGCCCAGCGGCGGACAGGACAACACCACGTTTTCCGTGCCGGAAATTCAGGATATCCAGCGCAGCGTCCGCTCGTTGGAGGAGTTCGGCGATTTCTCGCAGATGGACTTTACGATGGTCGGGCTCGGCGAGCCTCGCGTGGTTCACGGCGGCGTGGTCAGCGGCAACTACTTTGATGTAATGGGTCTGCGTCCGGTTCTCGGCCGCCTGGTCGGACCGCAAGACGCTGGCGCCGACGCTCCTGGCGTCATCGTGCTCACGTATCGTTTCTGGTCCACCGCTTACCGAAAAGACCCGAACGTGATCGGCAAGACGGTTCGGCTCAGCAGCATTGGCGATCGTTCCGCTACGGTCATCGGCGTCCTCGAACCTTCGGTGCCATATCCCGCGGATACCGAGATCATCGGCAACCTGGTCATCAGCCCGCATCATCTTTCGGCCACCATGGTCACCGGCCGCATCCATCGCATGACCGAACTGTTCGGTAAGCTTGCTCCTGGCGCCACTCTGGATCAGGCGCGCAACGAATTGCGCACGGTGTACGCCGGGATGGTAAAGGACCATGCCGATGCGTATCCCGACAACGGCGGCTACCGCATTGATGCCCGGATGCTGCGGGATGAGATTACTTCCGGCGCGCGCACCGTCTTGCTGGTATTGCTCGCAGCTTCGGGACTGGTCTTCATCATCGCCTGCTCGAATGTTGCCAACCTTATTCTGGCGCGGACGGTTCGCCGCGAGGGCGAACTCGCGATTCGGGCCGCGATGGGCGCGAACACCTGGGCGCTGCGCCGCATGTTGTTAGCCGAAAGCCTGCTACTTTGCGGCGCCGGCGCGATCATCGGCGTCATCATCGCGCAGCCGCTGGTCACCATTCTGGCGCACTACGCTTCGCGCTTCTCGGTGCGCGCGCTGGATCTTACGGTTGATTTCAGCATGGTGTGGATCGGAGTGGCGCTGGCCATCGTCGCCGCGGTGATTTTGGCGTTTGTGCCGCGTTTGCCTTCGGCGAACACTTCCAATGGCATGAACCTTTCGAGCGGCAGCGTGCGCATCACCAGCAGCACTGGTCGCCGCCAACGCATCTTTGCCGTCACGCAAATCGCGGCGTCTTTCGTACTGCTCGCGGGCGCGAGCGTGTTGATCACGACGCTGATCGCGTTGCAAAGGACCCAGACCGGTTTCGATATGCGTCGAGTCCTGGTCGTCGACGTTCCGGCGCCGTCCGATGGAAGGACGCCGCAGCAAGTCGTCGATTTTTATAAAGAATCGGTGCGTCAAATCGATGCGCTACCCGGAGTCACCGAAACGGCTGTCGGCATGATCGCGCCCTACCGTGATGCGGGCGGCGGCTTCGGCGTGGGCTTGCAATTTTCTGGTGATGGTCACGTCCACGACAAAGACGATCCTCGCGCGCTGTGGCGCACGATTTCTCCCGGTTTTTTCACCTCGCTTGGCGTTCCGATCATTGCCGGGCGGGATTTCAACGCGCTCGATGACCAGAGTAGCGAGCCGGTGGTGATCGTTAGCTCGACTCTGGCCCGGCAAATGTTTCCCGGTCAGGATCCGATCAATCGGCATGTGTATTGGACCGATCCGGTGCTCGAATTCGCGACCGGCTCTGCCGCCGAAAAGGCGCGACTCACTTCGCCGCACCGAATTATTGGGGTCGCCGCCGACATGGACGACGAACATATCGTTCCGGTGCCCACCGCCACCATTTATGGGGCACTCGCCGACGGCGGAATGTTCGGCGGTCACGTCTTTATCCACACCACGGGAAATCCTTATGCGCTGGTGACGCCGGTTACGAAAATTATTCGAGATATGGCCGCCGACGAACCGGTGGAGAACGCGGCTACGCTGGAAGACATTCGCGCCAAGGTGCTGGCGCCGGACCGCTTGAACTCGCTGGTCTTTGGCGTATTCGCGGCGGTCGCCTTGCTCATCGCGATCGTTGGTGTCGCTGGAGTGCTAGCGTTTTCTGTCAGCGCGCGCACACGCGAATTCGGCATCCGCATGGCGCTCGGATCGCAGCCAGAAAATATACTCAGAGGCGTTGTCGCGGATGGCGTGGTGATGGCTGGCGTTGGCGTTCTCGCGGGCGCGGCGTTCGGGCTCGTGGTTGTGCGCGTGGCAGGCAGCTATTTCGGCGATCTGAAAATGCCGGGTGCGGGGCCGGTGATCGTTTCCGCGTGCGTGCTGTTAGCCGCGGCGGTAATCGCTTCGATGCTTCCAGCGGCACGCGCCGCCCGCGTCGACGTAATACAAGCTCTGCGCTCAGAATAATTTCCCGGCGCCCTGGTTTCCTGTAAGTCGATCCGTAAGCCGACGAATCTGGGCGACGGCTCTGAGAGTCACGCGTAAGAAGGGGGAAGTGATGAAATACGTCTGTTTAGGCTATCTCGAGCGCGGCAAGTTCGAAAATATGTCGGAGAGCGATCGCAACACCGTGCTCGACGAGTGTTTTAGCTATAACGACGAAATGCGGAAGAATGGACATTTGGTCGCTGAGGAATCTCTTCAGCCTCCGAGCACGGCGGTGACCGTGTCTTGGAAGAACGGAAAGGTTGCTGTGACAGACGGTCCGTACGTGGAAACGAAGGAGCAATTGGGCGGAATTCAGGTACTTGAAGCGCGAGATCTGAATCACGCGATTCAGCTCATTTCCCAATCGCCGGGAGTGAAGTTGAAATGCGGAACAATCGAAATACGTCCGGCGGAGGACATCAGCGGACTGATTCGAGCAAGCGAGCAGCGCCGGCGGCAAACGACAAGGTCGTAATAATTGGGGAAGACTCGGAGGAATTTCGTCATGAGAAAACTGAACGCGCTTGAGTTTGTGTCGCTGGATGGAGTCATTCAAGCCCCAGGCGGTCCGAAGGAAGACACCAGCGGCGGCTTCGAATATGGCGGGTGGACCACTCCACATCGCGACGCTACTTCCGGAGCGGCCATGAAAACGCAGATGAAGGCGCCGGCAGACGTATTGCTCGGGCGGAAGACATTCGAAATGTTCGCAGGATTTTGGCCGCAACATGCCGAGATTTGGCCGGAGGTTCAGACCGCGACCAAATACGTCGCCTCGAATACCATCACTTCTTCCGACTGGAAGCCGACGGTGTTCCTAAGCGGAGACATCGCGAAAAAAATCGCTGAAATCAAGAAGCAGGACGGGCCAGACCTGCATGTTTGGGGCAGCGGGAATCTGGTGCAGACGTTACTCAAACATGATCTGGTCGACGCGCTCTGGCTGAAGATATTTCCGGTCACGCTGGGAGGCGGGAAAAAACTATTCGCCGAGGGCACCATCCCGGCGGCATTCAAAGTGACCGAAAGCGCCATCACCCCGAAAGGCGTAATCATCGTCAGCTACGAACGCGCCGGTGTAGTCCCTACCGGAAGTCTATAAACATTTCGCGCCGTTCTCAGGACTTGAGCACCAGATCCCCCGCCATGACATGGGCGTGAAGCTTGTATTTTCCGTTGCCGTCTTTCTGGAGGGAATTTCCTATCCAGCCTTTGGGATCGCCAAACTGAGTGCCACTGATGTCTCCGAACTTCACGGAGAGATCCACGTGGGAGTAGTCTTCCGGACTTCCTACCTGGATAGTCAAATCGCCGCCAGTGAGCTCAAGGTCCTTGTCTCCCACAACGTCCCGTATAGCGAGGTCGCCGCCGCGCATGCGGGCATATAGGTTTGTAGATTTGGGAATTTCGATCGTGACCTGCAACTGTTTTTGGGGCACGTGTGAGAGCGTGAGATCCGCGAATGTGCCCGACCGCTTCAACTGAATCTTAATATTCTTCGCTTGCGCTACGTTCTTGCCCAGTACGTGTATCGAAAGCTTGTCTGAATCGCTGCCTATGACGCGGAAGTCCCCATCGTGCAGGTGCAATCGAAGGTTTACTCCACTGGCCAAGTTCGTCTCGAATCCCTGAGGCGGGAGGTTCGTGGCATCTTGCGAGGTGTGGCAGAAAGCCACCGACGCGAACAACAAGGACACTGCAAATAATCGGAAGAAGTTCTTCATGGGGTCCTCCAGGCCAAATAGTACGCAAAGAACGGTCCAAAGGTTCCTTTTTTCTACGTGACCCTCCCTCTAGCTAGTTGGCTTCTGCCCGGTAACGGCGCTAGGACTTGAGAATTGCTTCGTTTCCATTCCAAACTTGAAAAATCTTCCGATGAGGTTGAGGATGTCAAGGATGATCGCCCCATCGACGCGCATCCAAGCGATCGACCTTTTTGGCCTCGCGTCTAACCCCTGAGGAGAGGATTCGCCATGTCGCATCATTTCGATACGCCCACCGCAAAAGAAGACCCCCGCATTAACATCTGCGACTTCTACTTGTTTCGCGGCCGCCCGGGCACAACGGTCATGGCTTTGACCGTGAATCCGAACGCCGGCGTCGGCGCGCCCGACACCTTCCGCGACGAAGGTCTCTACGCCTTTCGCTTCGACACTAATCGCGATGTTCGCGAAGACGTCACCTTCAAGGTCCAGTTCGGCGCGCCCGCCCACGCCGATGGCGGCAAGCACCGGCACGTTCAGACCATCGCGGTCCGGCGCGCCACCGGAGCGGACGCTCTGAAGGGTGCCGCGGGCGAACTCATCCTTTCCGGGAGTACGGGAGGCGTGGTGAAAGCGGATCAGGGCTGCCTGGCCTATGCAGGCCTCGTGCCCGATCTGTTCGCCACCAATGGCGCTGGTTTCGGTGACTTCCGAAAAGCTCTGTGGTCCGAAAATCGTTTTGCCCCGGGGGCGTTCCAGAATGGCCAGAACTCCTTCGACGGCAAGAATGTCACCGCCATCGTCCTCGAGGTCCCCAGCAGCTTGATCGGCCGAGGTGTGGTGCACGCTTGGGCCACCGCATCGCTCTACGGGCACGCGCCGGAGGTGCAGGTATCGCGTTGGGGCCTGCCGATGATCACCCACATGTTGCTCTCCGATTCTTCGCTGCACGACGCATCGGAAAACTACAACCGCGCGGTCCCGGCGGACGAAGTGGCGCTGTTCTCCAAACCGATCCGCGACTTCGTGGAAAAAGTCACCGCACTCGCCCACTCCGCGGCCGACCCATCCGCCTACGCTACGCAACTCCTCGCGCGCCTCTGCCCAGCGGTGCTGCCGTATGAGCTGGACACGCCCGCCTCATTCAGCTTTGCCGCCTTCAACGGTCGCGGCCTCTCGGACGACGTGATGGACGTGATGCTCACGCTAGCCACGAACACGGCCCTCGCCGATGGGGTGGCGCCCGATATGCGGCTGATGCGCCCGGATTTTCCCTATTTCGGCGAGCCCCACGCTACGGCAGCCAGTTCCGCGAAGCAGTGAGGGCGAGGGGGACGTAGATCCGCCGCCCCAGCCCTCAAAAATTCGCCTTTTTCCCTGAGATTTACTGGTGGCATGGGGCAACTCTGGCAAATACGCCTTAGCGGGCATCAAAAATCCGCGGATTGGCGGTTGTCCGGTCACGGCGCTTATCGAGACTCGCTACAAAGTCGCTCGATTCCGCCGGTCGAGCCACCAGTAGCAGGCACCAAATGCGATCCCGCAAACCACCATACAGAATCCTTCGCGCTGCGCGGTGATCGCGGCACCTTCGAGAAATGTCTGCTCGTCAACAAAAAATGGCTTGGGCATGATGGACCCAGCCGCGCAACCCAGAGTCAAGACGAGCAGGGCCCCAACCAAGGGAAAATAAAATCGGCCGTCCCATCGCGTCTTAAGCTGGGCCCACACCGCAACGGCCCAGGGAAGGATTATCAGCACCAACGCCAGGCCGAAGCCGCCTGTCAGCCAAAAGATAAACGCGAACCCGAATCCAAAGAGCAAGCCGGAATGGGTCGATTCCCAGCTACCAAACTTGATGGACACCGCCAGCCAAACGACGTATACGAGTGATGCAAGCAGCGCGCTCGCCGCATATGCCAGAGCTCGCCGTGCGAGATCAAATTGACGAGCATTGCCAGCCATCCCAGATCTGTTTTCCATTGGAGGATGTAGCTTAGAAAAATACGGCTTCTCCCGCAATTAAATCTCAACTCTCGCCTACTTCACTGCGGACCTCCTCCCGCGTGAGCTTTCGCTGACTTCGCCTCGCCAGCGGGCGGCGTGAATACGTCCAGAATAATGGGAGCTCCAAACGGGGCACCCGTGACTCCGCCATCCACCATCAGCTCGACCGCGTTGACGTACGAGGAATCGTCCGACGCGAGGAAGAGTACGGCTTTGGCAACTTCTTCCGGCTCGCCCCAACGGCCCTGCGGAACCGCGGAAGAGAAAAACTTCTCGAGCTTAGCGGAATCTTCGGCGGAGGCACCGGCGCGAGGCCCGCGTTTCCAAATGGGAGTCTTGATCGCGCCCGGTGCGACCACGTTCACGCGAATGTTGCGCGGTGCAAGGTCGGCGGCGATGGAACGCGCCATCGAGACCAGACCACCCTTGGTGGCGGCATATGCGGCGACGCCAGGTTGGCCGAGGTAGTTATGTACCGACCCACTAAAGATGATGCTGCCGTCGTCGTTCAGCAGAGGCACTGCTGAGTTCACCGTAAAGAAAGCGGCATTAAGGTTGGTGTGGATCACATTCTCAAAAATGGCCTCATCGGTCGAGCCGGTAGGAGTGCGGCCGGAGATGCCAGCGTTGGCGAAAACAATGTCGAGTTTCCCGAAATCTTTGGCCAGGGCGGCGAAGAGCCGCTTGCGATCTTCCGCAATGGTGACGTCAGCGCGGTAGCCGCGCGCGCTCGATCCAAGTTCCGCGGTGGCTTGGTCGAGCGTCGTCTGGTCGCGCCCGGTAATGGCGACCTGCGCGCCCTCCGCGACGAAAAGTCGGGCTGTGGCTAGACCGATGCCACTGTTGCCGCCGGTAATAAGAGCCTTCTTCCCTGCAAGCTTCATAATCCCTCCTTTTTGTACGACTCGCGTCAAATGCGATGATTATCATAGGTGGAAGGATATAAACAACATGCGCTATCCCGTCGAGGACACCGCCGCAAAACATGGACTGCTAAGGAGGAGGGACTTCTGTCAGGGTTTCTTTATGGCTGTGGCGGCGCAGGATCTTAGCGTGGCCCATTGCTGCGGATTTTGTGGGACGCCATTTACGTAGACGACCCAGTGCAGGTGCGGTCCATTGGCGCGGCCGGTCGAGCCGACGTAGCCGATCACCTCGCCTTTCTTTACGTGATCGCCGACTGCTACATTTAATTTCGACATGTGCAGATACATCGTTTCGAGGCCTTGGCCGTGGTCGATGGCGACTGTGCCACCGAGCACGTTGAACGGTTGCACGATTTTTACGAGGCCCGCGGCCACGGCGCGAATCGGCGCTCCAGCTGCTCCGCGCTGGTCGATCCCTGCATGAATTTCACCGGTGGGCTTTCCGTTGTGCAGACGCTTCACACCAAAGGGCGAGATGACGCATCCGGGAAGCGGCGCGACGAGCGGATCGTCCCAATACTTCACGTCGGAAACGGCATCGCGGAACGTGGTGAGCGTTTGCCTTTCGTCGGGAGTAGTGTGGAGCGCTTCGATCTGCGGCGTGAGCGTAACGTTCTGCGTGGGGAAAATTGTTTTGCGAATAGTCAGGCTCGCGGAAGCGAGCGCGGTGCCGTCGGCGGCGAGAAATTCAATCGGATAGACGCCGGGAGAGTCTTCGACTGCCACGGGCATCAGCCCTTCCCAATCGCCGCTTCCTTGTTTGAAAAGACGAACCGTGCGCCCGTTCGGGCCGTCCTTCAGGCGCGCCGTTGCCGCGGGCACTTCGCAGCGGAGGCGTATCGTTTGACCCAGCGGAATCACCGCCGGCTTCACCGTGCACTGCTGCGCGCCAGCTGAGGTCGCGAATAAACCGCCCGCGTACGCGAGCAACACAACGGCGAGGGCACCACGCGGGCGATGAAGCTGTTCTCGAAATTTCATCCACACTTAAACTACACGCTCGTTCGCCTCGCTCCAACTCTCGTGGAAGAAGAGTTTCTGAATTGTTACGCGGCGCTGCGCGGCGCCGGAAGGCTCTGCTCGGCTTCCTTGACCAAATTGCTCTGCACCATCGTGACGCCCATGTTTTTCAAGTGCAGCAAAGAGGACCGGCGTACTTCGTCGGCGCTTAGGTGTCCCAGAATGTCGTCTTGGAGATCGCGGGCGCCGGTGGCATCAGGATCCACGGCCACGTCGAACCCTCGGACCAACGCTTCGCGGGAGGAAGTGGAAAGGCACATGTGCGTATAGAAGCCGACGATCAGAACGCTATTTGCGCCGACGGAGTGCAACCACTCCTCAAGACCCGTCCCCGTGAACGCGCCGAACACGTCCTTTTCGAATCGCTTCTCGGGACCGAAACCCGGCTCGGGGCCAAGCCCCGGCGATGGTTCCGCTCCCCAGGTTCCGGGAACAAAGGCACGGGATTCCGTCGGTCTGTTGTAGTGGATCACCCAGGCGATCGGTTGCTGCAATCGACGCGCCTCCTGGATACGAAACCGAATGTGTTCGAGCGCTTGCGCATGATTCGGAACCGGCCTCAAGCCGGTGGTAGAAAACTCGTTCTGAACATCCACGACGATAAGCGCCTGCATAGCAGGATAGCCTCCTCAGCTAAAAATATATTAGGCAAACGGATGATACGATACAATGAATATCTGCGTAAATTAACGTCCGCCGAAATAGTTTCGGTTTCGTGAGGTTCCGGTGAGCCTAGACAAAAAAGATTTCGCCCTGATCGAAGCTTTGCAACAAAACGCGTCGCGGCGCCTGGAAGATCTGGCCAAACTGGTACATCTGGCTCCGTCTTCCGTTCACGACCGCTTGCAGCGGCTCGAACGCGTCGGAATCATTCGCCACTGGACGATCAAGGTCGACGCGCAAGCATTGGGATTGGGAGTGCTTGCATTCGTCGGGATTCGTGCCACGAGGCCGTGTTCGGAATTGGTGGAAGCGCTTCGCGAAATTCCTTCGATCGAGGAATGTCATTCCGTGGCCGGCGAACTCAGCATGATGCTGAAAGTTCGTGTCGCGAATACGGCCGGCCTTCTGGAGTTGTCCGACCGCCTGCGCGCGATTCCTGGTGTGGAGCAGACGGAAACCACGATTGTCTTGAAAACGCAGATCGACCGGCCCATCGCGATTGCGTGAGCTCAAAACACGCGAAGTAACAAATGTTACAGCCGCCTCAGTCACTCGAAATTCAATGCAAGTTCAATCGCCGACCCGGGCGCTTAGAATTATGACGCAACTCGCTGAAACTAAACGCCGGCGGCCTGGCTCAATCGCCAACTTTCAGGCACAATCGCGCACGCGAAACAGCGCGCGGCGCACTTTCACCTTGCGCCGGACGGCAAACTTTGTTGCGATACCGCGTACAACCTTTTTCGGCACGCAGCCGTCCCTTGACTGGAATTCCTGGAGCCATCGGAATGAAGAAAGTGTGTTTGATCGCGCTGGTTGTCTTTTTCGGAGGCGTCGCCTTTGCGCAAGATGCTCCGGCCCCGCAGGAGGTACCGACCACGAAGACAGCACCGGCTGCGCAGCCCGCGCCGGCAGTTGAAGCTCTGCCGTCCGTCGAGATTGCCGTCGACTATTCCTTCTTGCACGCCCCGCGCAACGGCTTCATCCCGAGCTTCAATTTGAACGGCGGCGGCGCGTCACTCGCGTATTTCTTCAACAAACATATCGGCCTCAAGGTCGATTTTCAGGACTACGGAAAACATACCCTCAACTTTGCGGTGCCGGGAATGACGCAGGGCTGTAACAGCCAGACGAATTGCCCGATTTCGGCGGAAGGCACCATGTTTACTTACACAGCCGGTCCGGTCTTAAGATTTCGCGTGAAACGCGTCAACCCATTCGCGGAGCTGCTGTTCGGGGGAGCGCACAACAACGTTTACGCCGGCATCTACAAGAGCTGCTTCGCCAACCGGGAGTGTATCAACCTGAGCAAAATGCCGAACAACAACGCGTTCGATTTCATCATCGGCGGCGGCGTGGACATCCCGTTCAAAGAACACATCGCTATACGCATCGCACAGGTCGACTACGAGCCGACGCGCTTCGGCAACAGCCTGAAAGTGACCACTTCCGGCTATAGCAGCATTGGAAGCATTCAAAGCAACTTGCGCGCCCAGGCCGGAATCGTCTTCAAGTTCTAGGTGTTTTCTGTACCTGCGTGACTTTGTGGCCGCCTATCTCCTTTGACTGGCCCCGACCGCGTTGACGCCGTCGCCGCGCGCTTGTTACTCTGAATCGCCGGAAATTGCGCCGGCATCCAATCTGGTTACCGAAAATATTGCACGCGCGGCAAGTCTCACGGAGGACGACGCATGGCCAGCCCGGCAGCTGTGAAAGTCTTCAAGAACTTCATCAACGGCGAATGGGTCGAATCGCGCAGCGGCAAGTCGATCGAAAACCGCAATCCGGCGAACACCAGCGAGCTGGTTGGCATGTTTCCGGCCTCGAACGACGAAGACGTCAGCATCGCGATTGATGCCGCCAAGGCTGCCTATGATAAATGGCGCCTGACGCCTGCTCCCAAGCGCGCTGAGATCCTCTACCGCGCCGCCGAAATCCTGATCGAACGCAAAGAAGACTACTCGCGCGACATGACCCGCGAGATGGGCAAAGTCCTCGCGGAGACTCGCGGCGACGTGCAAGAAGCAATCGACATGACCTACCTGATGGCCGGCGAAGGCCGCCGACAGTTTGGCCAGACCACACCCTCCGAGCTGCCCAATAAATTCGCGATGTCGGTCCGCACTCCGGTGGGCGTCGCCGGACTGATCACGCCGTGGAATTTTCCGATGGCAATCCCGTCGTGGAAGGCGATGCCCGCGCTGGTAACCGGCAACACGGTCGTCATCAAGCCCGCCGAAGATACCCCTCTATCCACCTACAACTTGATGCATGTGCTCACCGAAGCCGGGCTGCCACGTGGCGTGATGAACGTTGTTTTTGGCGACGGTCCCGGCGCCGGCGCGCCGATTTTGAACAACGAAGACGTCAACCTGGTGAGCTTCACCGGTTCGACCGAGGTAGGACGTATCGTCAGCCAGGCCTGCGCGCCTACGTTCAAGAAGTGCCACCTGGAAATGGGTGGCAAGAACATCATCATCGTGATGGACGACGCGAACCTCGACCTCGCCGTGGACGGCGCGGTGTGGGGCGGATTTGGCACCAGCGGACAGCGTTGCACAGCGGCGAGCCGCGTTGGGGTGCACAAGAAAGTTTACGGTGAGTTCGTCGAGAAATTTGTCGCGCGCGTGAAAGCATTGAAAGTCGGCGACGGACTCGACCCCTCGACGGACATGGGGCCCGTCGTCAACGAGCAACAACTGAATACAGTGATGAAATACGTACAGATTGGCAAAGACGAAACCGCGAAGCTCGCGACCGGGGGGCATCGTCTGGAGAGCGGCACCTGGGGACGCGGCTGGTTCCACGAGCCGACTGTTTTCACCGACTGCGATCCGAACATGCGCGTCGCGCAGGAAGAAATATTCGGCCCCGTCGTGGCTGTGCTTCCGTTCGAGGGTTTCGACGAGGCCCTCGAAATCGCGAATGGCGTGAAGTACGGACTCTCCGCGTCCATCTATACGCGCAACGTCAACAACGCCTTCGTCGCGCAACGGGAGCTGCAAAGCGGAATCGTTTACGTCAACGCTCCTACCATCGGCGCCGAAACGCACTTGCCCTTCGGCGGCATCAAGAACACCGGCAATGGCCATCGCGAATCCGGCGAAGCGGCGCTCGATTTTTACTCCGAGTGGAAAACAATCTACATTGACTACTCGGACCGCCTACAGCGTGCGCAAATCGACAACGCCGAGTAACGCGCCGGAGCGTTACACTTTTAATCCGATTAGGCGCATCAGTTCGAGCGCGTTGCTCTTCGCAACCACGCCTTCGCGCAATTTGTAATCGAAGCGCATCTCGCCGCCCTCGACGTAATCCTGAAAATGCACGTTACGTATCGCGCCGGGCAGCGCATCCGCGATCTCGGTCAGCGCCAGATCGTGCGTGGTCACAATCCCCGCCGCGCCGCGACCGAGCAAAGCGCGCAGCAATCCTTCCGCGCCGATTCTTCTATCGTTGGAGTTGGTTCCTTCCAGCAATTCGTCGAATAGGAAGAGCACGGGCCCGGCACCTCCTGTCAATTCGAATACATCCTTGATACGCAGTATCTCGGTGTAGAAGCTCGAGCGATTTTCCTGCAACGAGTCCACGCGGCGGATGCTGCTGCCCAAGCAGAGAGGCGTGAGACGCAGCGACTTGCCGCGAATCGGCGCGCCCGCCATCGCCAGTACCGCGTTAATTCCAGCCGTACGCAGGTAAGTGCTCTTCCCGGACATGTTTGACCCGCTTACTAAGAGCGCTCGCGTACCCGTATCGAGTCGCACGTCATTGCGTACACACGCCGCCGCCGGAATTAGCGGATGCCCGAGCGCCTCGCCGACGAACACCGTCGGCGAATGCGGAGCCTCTTCTACAAATTGGGGAAACGGATCATCGGGATGCTCGTAGGAATAGCCTGCGAGCGAGAGTAAGGCTTCCAATTCTCCAGTAATATCTGCCCAGACGCGCATCTTGCCGCCCCAGTGCCTGCGCCAAGCGTCGGAGGCCATTGCGGTTTGTATCGTGTAAAGAGCCGGCAGCTCCAGTAGTTGCGCAAGCAATGCGCTACGTGCGTCAATCCAGTACACGATACGCGCGAGGTGCCGGATTGCCTGGGACGCGGTTTGGCTACCGCTTTTCAGTTCAGCCGCGAACGCTTGCAGTCGTGGCGAAGTGCATGGCTCTTGTTCGAGACGCTCGAGGACCTTGGAGAAAAGCACCAGACCCTCCGCGTTGCATGTCACGCCCGAGATCACGCGCACGGCGCGCGGGCGCAGCCAGCGCAGGATCGCGGCTTCGATCAGGAAAACAACCAGCAGAGGTAAAAACTTCAAAGCAATCAGGTAATATCCGACAGCGGCGGCAGCTGAGACTGCCGATAACGCGGCAAGCAATCGACCTAAGCCTCCAGGAAGTAACGGCTGGGCTTCCGCCCAACTGATCAATGAACGCGGATCCAATCGCACTCGAAGGTCTTCGCCAATCAGAGCCAGCTCTTCGCGCAGGTCCAGTTTTGCGCGCAGCTCGGCGATTACACTGTGGCGTCCGTGTATGTCGGAGACGGGCGACGTGGCCGTGAGCCAGCGTGCGAGACGTTCCTCGCCCATCGGAAGGCGAGCTGTGGAGAGCAGTTGGAACAGGCAGCCCTTGCCAAAAAGATCGAGGTCGTCCCCATATACATGTTTAGGGTCGCGAAAACGCTCGCCCGTCGCCCCGTTGGCCTGCCAACGGTCCTCTATGCGCGCGATCCCTTGGTCGTAAAATGTGGCGGCTGTGGCAGCACGCGCCCGAGCGCGCAGCACGAATTCGTGGGCAAGCGCCAGCCAGGCGTAAGCAGTGACCGGGAGCGCCAGCCAATAGGCCGAAAAAAGCTGGTCCTTCAGCGCAAGCCACGCGACAACGATACCGGCGACAATCGTTGCCAGCTTTGAATTGCCGATTCGCGCGTGGAGATGATCCTTCGCTTGGGCAATTGCGCGGTGAGCTTCCAGGCGTTTCGCATACTCGGCGCGCGGCTGCGACAAATGCACCCTCCCAGGTAACGCTGCATAGTCTACACTTCCGGCGGAGCCGGCCAGCACAGTTCCAGGCGGTTTGGTTGCACTAGCCTTTCAAAAGAGGCGATGGGAGAATTCAGTCGTGGTTTGCCTGCAGAAACGTAATCACGAGGCGGGTGAACCCGTCTGGCTTTTCCAAATACATTAGGTGTCCGGCGTCATTAACGACCACACGCCGCGAATTGGGGATGCCGTTCTCGATGACTCCAGCATGTGCATGGACATCCGGAATGTCCTGATCGCCGACGAGGATCAGAGTCGGGACGCGGATCTCGCCGAGACTCGCGACAGCCGGGCGTGTTGGCCTGGCCATGTCGTCATGGGTCAGGTCCTGTGGGCTCGCGGTCAAAATTTCACTCAACTTCTTCTTCGCTTCGGCATGATCGGGCGCGAGAACGTATTTGTCGTTTACCCAGTTCGTGATTAGGCCCGCGACATCATTCTTCTGCATCGGCGCCTCGTTCTTCATGCCTCGCATTAAGAATTGATCGGAAAAGCCGTAGCCGTCCACGACGGCGCCCACCAGCACCAGCTGCTCCACCAGAGCCGGATGCTCGAGAGTGAAGTTAATCGCAATTGCCCCTCCATGCGAACTGCCAATCAGCATCGCGCGTTTGATTTGCAAGTGGTGCAGCAGTGCTTGCAGGTCGTCGGTCTCGAAGTATGGTTGCGTGGTCAGCGACGAGCGGCCATAGCCGCGCCGGTCATAGCGAATCGTGTGGAACTGCTTGCAGAATGCCGGCCAGACGCCGTCCCACACCGCAGAATGTGCGATCCCGTCATGAATCAGCACAACGGCTTCCGGGCCCGTCCCACATTCTTCGTAGTAAATTTTCGAGCCGTCCAGGTCGAGAAAATTTCCGGGAGCTGGCTGCGGAGGCGCCTGTGATTGTCCGTGAGCTAATAGAAGCGTTACGGCGAGCGCCAGAACGCAAATCATAAAGCGAGTCATCGCCGAAGCGTCCCGATAAATATCCATGACGCTGACCTCCCGGCACCTGTGCGCCGCCCAATATACGCTGAGGCCGCGATGCCTGTCAGCGGCGTTGACAGCGGTGCTTCCGGTCATCAGAATAACTGCGCGCTAACGGGGGCGAAAGCGCGCGCTTTGTGGCCGTAGGGATTTAGTTTGAAAATTGCAGGCGGTCGGGCGGGGCCGTCTAGCTTCGAGGTCAAAATTGATGATTCGACGGGTTTCGTTCGCTCTCTTGATGTGCGTTCCTGTGCTGTTCCCTTTGGGGCTGGCCTCTCAGACCGGCGATTCGAGCCATTCGGCAATCGCGGCGGCGTCGTCGGGCGGCGGCTGTGTTGCCGGCGTGAGTACCGACGAACAAACCGGCCACGGATTTGATCTGGCGAATCTGGATCGCTCGGTATCGCCCTGCGACAACTTCTTCAAGTTCGCCGACGGAGGATGGATCAAGGCACATCCTATTCCGCCGGCCTATCCGCGTTGGGGAACATTCGATCAGCTCCGTGACAATAACGAAGAAATTCTGCATCAGATTCTCGAGGAGGCGGCAAAGGACAAGGCTGCCGCGCCCGGCTCGAATCTGCAGAAGATTGGCGATTTCTATGCGAGCTGCATGGACGAAACAGGAATCGAGGCCGCGGGCGCGAAACCGTTGGATGCGGAATTTCAGCGCATCGCGGCCTTGAAGAATGTGGAGGATCTGCAGGCTGAGGCTGCGCGTCTGCAACGCGTCGGCGTGCGCGCGCTTTTCCGTTTGGACGCCGCCCAAGATTACAAGGACAGCGCTCAGGTGATCGCGGTGGCGCGTCAGGGCGGATTAGGCTTGCCGGATCGCGATTACTACACGAAGGATGACGAGAAGTCCAAGCAACTACGCTCCGATTACTTGGAGCATGTGACAAACATGTTCAAGCTTCTGGGTGACAGCGACGAAACCGCCGCGGCCGAAGCGAAGACGGTGATGGAGATCGAAACTTCGCTCGCGAAATCCTCAATGACGCGGGTAGAGTCGCGCAACCCCGACAACACGTACCACAAAATGCCGATTGCGCAGGCGTCTCAGATTACGCCGCATTTCGCTTGGATGTCGTTCCTCGATGGCGTCGGAGCACCGCGTGTTGCAGACCTCAATATCGCGCAGCCCGATTTCTTCAAGGAAATGGACGCAGTTCTCGTTGCTGTCCCGCTTGACGATTGGAAGATTTATCTTCGCTGGCACTTGATTCACAATGTGGCACCGGCGCTTTCATCGAAGTTCGTGGACGAGAACTTCAATTTCTATGGACGCAAGCTACAGGGTACGCAGGAAATTCTTCCACGCTGGCGCCGCTGCGTGCAATCGACGGACCAGCAACTGGGCGAAGCGCTCGGGCAGTTCTACGTACAACGCGCTTTTCCGCCCGAAGCGAAAGCCAAGGCTGTGGCCATGGTCAAAAATCTGATGGCCGCGCTGCGCGATGATCTTGCGACGCTGGATTGGATGAGCCCCGAAACGCGGAAACAGGCGACCGTGAAACTTGACGCCATCATGATCAAGATCGGCTACCCGGACAAATGGCGCGATTATTCGGCGTATCGCGTCGACCGGGGGCCCTACATTGAAAATGTCCGGCGAGGCAGCGCATTCGCGGTGGCGCACGACATGTCCGAAATCGGGAAGCCCGTGGACCGTACCGAGTGGGGGATGACCCCTCCAACGGTGAACGCCTACTACAATTCTTCGATGAACGAGATTGTGTTTCCCGCCGGAATTTTGCAACCGCCGTTTTACGATCCCGATCGTGACGATGCGATGAATTACGGTGGCATCGGTGCTGTAATCGGACATGAGATGACGCACGGCTTCGACGATCAAGGGGCGAAATTCGACGCGCAGGGGAATCTGAAGAACTGGTGGACGGCGGAGGACCTCGCGAATTTCAAAACGCGCGGCGATTGCATCCAGAAGCAATTCGACAGTTTCGAAGTCGAGCCCGGGCTGCACGAGAACGGCAAGCTGGTCGAAGGGGAGAGCATTGCGGACCTAGGGGGCCTGACGATTGCATACGCCGCGTTGCAGAAGTCCATGGAAGGGAAGGCGCCGCCGCCTGCAATTGACGAGTTCACGCCAGAGCAACGTTTCTTCCTGGCGTTTGCCCAAATATGGGCCGGAAGCGAGCGAGTCGAATACGCGCGCATGATTGTCGCCACCAACCCGCATCCCTTGAATAGGTTCAGGGCGAATGGTCCGCTGTCCAATATGCCGCTGTTTGCCAAGGCCTGGGGTTGTAGCGCAAATTCAGCGATGGTGCGTCCGGAGGCGTTGCGCTGCAGGATTTGGTAAGCCCGGGAGCGCGGCAAGATGAGCCGCGCTAGACGCAAGACCTTCGTAGCGGCGGTTTTTAGACCGCCAGCACTTTTGAGCCTCGCGTCAGTGGCGTTACTAAAGTGCGCCGCTACAAATGCCGAAGGGCATACATTTTCAGGATTCTGGATTTGTCGCGACAGAGGACGTGATCAGTGATGGCGTCGGAGTCCAGACGGGCTCATTCACGCCGGTCTGTGCATATTCGCGATACCAGAGCGCTTCACTCCCCCTTTGCCACAAGCGCGTGCCAATCCACACGAGGATCATCAACTGACTCAATAGGAAGGCGAGGATATTTGACTGCGGACTGAGATTCATCATCCAGACGCGCAGACCAATCGCGAAGAGAAGCAGACCGATTATGGCGATGCGAAGGTAGAGCCACAGCAGCGAAAAGAAGTTGTGCCAAAGCACGCGGGCCGCGTGACGCAGCGCCTTGTGCATTCTCGTTTCATCATCGGCGACGGCGACGATTTCTGCCATGTCAAACCACAAACGCACGATTGCAAGCAGCAAGAGAATCACCGCGCTTGATGTTACAAAGAAATACACAGCAGGGAACGGCGAGATTGAAACCTGCTCAATGTGATCGTAAAGTGCGCCCACGCCCGCACCTATGGCTCCGATAGGAAGAAGTACAATCGCGAAATAGATCAGAAGACGAACGAAGCGCCAGAAATAGTGGCCGCAACCCTCAAAGAACGGGGCGGTCTGCGGCTTTTCATCGCGCACATACGTCGCAAGAATGCCGCCAGTGACGAATAACATGAAGATCGCGAAGACGACCGAGAAATGGGTCGCCGTCGGTCCCTGAAACTCGATCGGTGAGTTCTGCAGCTGGCCCAGCTCGATCAGAGCCGACAGATCCCATCCATCCACCAGACGTCGCGAGGCGAGGCTGTGGTTTAGCGTCCCGGACGCGCGGTCCACCATTCCCTGGGTGGAGAGGAAGCCAAAAATCAGTGTGACGGCGAAAATCCACCACACCAGACGCTGCCATCTCCACACCAGGGCGGCGCCCGCCAAAAATGTTTTTGGTCTCGTTCCAGACATTCGCTTCACTCCTTCGATTTCGCTAAGTCAGCCACGCGAGCAATTGCGACAGCCATTCGCTGGCGAAGACCCACATATTCCTTAGCTTGTACACGGCGAATGAGTCCGATTTCTTCACGTAGCTGTTATTAAAAAGATCGCGATCCATGGCGATCTGATTCTGCGGATCAATTTGCGCGGATTTGATCTTGGCCTTCCGGTCGTATTGGTAGCGCACCCAGCGATCCTGGCCGTCCCAGTGTTCGGTGGCTGTGGAGTCGTCATCGAATTTCACCAGCAGGTCAACGGGGAACACAAAATCGCCCTTGCGCTGCACGGTGACGTAGGTACGGTACACCTCGTCTTTATTTTTGCCGATGTCGGAGTGTTTCTCCCACCATTTCAAGGGGTCGGAATGGGCGTTTCCGACTTCGTAGTCGAGAACGTTGGTGCCATAGACGGCCTGATTGAAATACCAGCGGAGATCCTTTCCGGAAATTTCCTCGACCGTTTTCAGGAAATCTTCGCCAGTCGGATGCGTGAAACGGTAACGCATAAAATAGGTGTGCAAGGCGTTGCGGAGTGTATCTTCGCCGATGACTTTTTCGAGGTTAATGAGCACAGTGGCCGTCTTGCCGTAGGTGATGCCACCGTATGAATTGCTGTCAATGAATTTCCAGGCGAAGCGCGAAATAGGATCCATGTCCGGGTCGCCAAGGTATGAAACCCGCTGGAGTTGGGTCTCTCCCAGATGAGCGAACGGAAAATTGATGGCCGAGGTGTCTTTGCCATATAGGGCATCCATCACTTTCACTTCCGTATAGCTATTGATTCCTTCATCGAGCCAGGCTTCCTCGAATTCGTTGGTCGCGACCATGCCGTACCAATATTGGTGTCCGAACTCGTGCTCGGTGACGACTTCCGGCGCGAGCAATCCATTGGGCATCCACCAGGCGGTACCGGCAGTGATCAGGGTTGGATACTCCATGCCGCCGGCATCGCCTCCGCCGTGAGGGGGATCGACTACGGTAATCCGGTCGTAAGGATAAGGGCCATACCATTGGTCAAAGAGCGCGAGCGTTCCTTTGAGGACCTTGATGTAACGCGGTGCTGAAGGCATATTCCCCGGCGACATCAGCACATGAAGGTGCACGGGGCCTTGGCTGCCGGTCCATGAGTCTTCGACGACAGTGAAGCTGGGGCTCGCGGTCCAGGAAAAATCATGGACGTCCTCGGAGTGATACGCGAGGGTCTTGCTGCCGTCAGGATTATTGACGCTGGAAACCAGGTCGCCGCCCGCACCAACGATTTCATTCTGCGGCAGTGTGATCTTAACGTCGAAGGTGCCGAAGTCGGCGAAAAATTCGGTCGTTGCGTGAAACTGGTGGCAGTTCCACGCGTTTTTCCACCACACGCCCACTTTCGGAAACCATTGGCCGACCATATCGAAATCGTGCGTGTAGCCGGTGCGCTCGATGACCTTTGGAAGCTGATCGTGGAACGTCATGCGAAACGTCACGGAAGCCCCGGGCGCGATCGGCTGCGGCAGGGTGACCTGAAATACAGTGTGATCGTTCGCGTCGTGGTCGTCAGGCTGGACGAATTGCATTTTGGCGGTGAGGTCGCCCGCGCCTTCGACTTCGAGTTTATCCACGGTTATCGAGCCGTAATGTTTTGGATCCCATTCGGAATCGGGACCATTGCCTCGCGTGCCGGCCAGCCGGACCTCGGTCATGAAAGTAGATTGGGGCTGGAAGGCGTTGAGATAGAGATGGAAGGGAAAAGTTTGCTGCGGCTGGCCCGTGAGGTTGTGATACGTCAGCGTCTCCGAGGCGGCGATGGTGTGTTTCGCCGGGTCGAGCTTGGCGTCAATTTCGTAAGCTACTACCCGGGTGGAGAGCGGTTTCTTTCCGCCTTCGCTCGAATCGGACCGCGGCTCCGCTTCCGCTTTCTTCGTAGCCGTTTGCGAAAAAATGGGCGTCCCGAAAAGCAAGACAGCGGTGGCAATCACCAACGCTCGCACTCGTCGCATCCTTCCTCCATACCGCAGTGCATCTTCCAGGGATTAGATTGCGGGGCAGAAAAGCGGGTTACACAATATGATACGTCGCCGCCGCGCGCAAGTTTGGCATGGAAGATTTCTGACGCTGCGCCATCGCAGGGACCAGCCGGGCTGGAGACTCCGTTTCGCCGTTGGGCTGGCCTCGGTTGTTTATTCCGCGACGACGCGAGTGCGCCAAGTTGACGGTACGCACTACACCGTCTAAACTTATATTATTCCAGAGTTTGGCTGGCGCCGCACAGGCGGCCGAGTTCAGCTTTTACGGATTCCGGTGAGTTCAACGGTCCTACAACAAAAACGCCACCAGCAGATTTTGACGGATTTGGTGCGCGAGTACATCGAGACAGGCGAGCCGGTTTCCTCGCGCAGCATTGCAAACCGCCACGTCGAGCCGCTCAGTTCTGCCACCGTGCGCAACGTGATGGCCGATCTGGAAGATGCCGGCTTGCTCTACCAGCCGCACACGTCCGCAGGACGTGTGCCGACTGCCGCAGCGTATCGCTTTTTTGTGGAGCAAGTGGCCGCGCAGGCGACGGCTAGTCCCGAGGATCGCTTGTGGATTCGCCGCGAGTTGGAGGCGGCGCAGACTCCGGAAGCGGTGATGGAACGCGCCAGCCACGTACTGGCAGCGGTTTCGCGCGGATTGGGAATTTTTATTGCGCCACCTCTCTCGCGCAGCGTGGTGGAGCATCTTCGTTTTCTGCTTCTGCCGGATGGGCGCGTCCTGATTATTTTGATTTCGGGCGGCGGCGTGACGCGGGACAAATTGATTCGGCCGGAGCGTCCTTTCAAGCAGGAGGATCTCGATCGCACGGCGGAACATTTGAACCGGCATTACATCGGCTGGACGCTGGAAGCCATGCGCGCTGATCTGCGAAGGCAAGTCGAGCAGGATCGCGAGCGGTACGGCAGGCTGGCCGGTGACGCGCTGCTTCTATGTGACCCCAGCATCCTGGGCGATGTGGCCGAGCGGAAGATTTACGTGGACGGCGCGGCGCAGATTGCCTCTTCACCAGATTTCACCAATCCGCAACAATTGCGGGAACTGCTGGAAGCCATTGAAGAAAAAGACCGTTTGATCGCGCTCTTGAGCGGCTGCATCGAATCGCCCGAGCCGGTGCACGTGGAGTTGGGTCTGGACAAGATCTCAAATGCCGGAAAACATCTCGCCATCGTTTCGGCTTCGTATTCATCTAAGGATCAGGTGCAAGGAACTCTAGGTATCCTTGCTCCGATGCGCATGCACTACGAGCGGGTGATTACGGCTGTGGCTTTCATGGCGCAATTTTTTTCGGAAGGACAAGAGGGGAGTTAATTTCCTTGGCTTCGCACAAGAATCATAAGGACAGCGAAAATCCGAATCCTGGCGTCGGTGCGGCTGCGGGCCGCGCAGAAGATCGAGCGGGGAATCAGGTTGCGTCAGATGCGGGCTCCGCCGGGGATTCCGGTTCGGTGGGCAACGGCTCTGCGGCCGAGCAATTGCAGAAGCTACTTGCCGAGAAGCAGGAATTGATGAATACGCTTGTACGCCGCCAGGCGGATTTTGAGAATTACCGCAAGCGCATTGAGAAGGAGCGCCAGCAGGAGCGCCATCGCGGAGTTGAGGAGCTGATCGAGCAGCTTCTGCCAATGCTGGATGCGTTTGACCGGGCACTCCTGGGCCATGACGATCCCGCCAACGCGGATTACCGCAAGGGATTCGAGATGATTCGCGGACAGCTTTGGAGTGCGCTGGCGAAGCAAGGCCTCGAGCGCGTTCAATCGGTGGGCAAGGAATTCGATCCGCATCTGCATCACGCGATCGAGAACGTCGAGACCGCGGAGCACGCGCCGGGCGTGGTGGTGGGCGAATTGCAGCCGGGCTACCTGTTTCACGGCCGCGTGTTGCGTCCTGCAATGGTGCGCGTGTCGGCGGCGCCCGCGAACTAGCATCTGGACTTTTGCGTCTGCATCTATTCAATTTGAATTCAACGTTGTGGCTGACGGCTTGTCTAAGTTGAATTTGCCTGGCCGCGTTTCGGGGTTTGCGCGGGTCGAAGCGTGGACGCGTTCGTTTTTAGCGTAGGGAGAACAACGAAATATGGCAGGAAGTAACAACACTGATTTCTACGAAGTGCTGGGTGTCGCGCGTGACGCGTCGCCCGATCAGATCAAATCGGCCTATCGCAAGGCGGCGATGCAGTGGCATCCCGATCGCAATCCTGGAAATAAAGAGGAAGCCGAGCACAACTTTCGCGCGGCTTCGGAAGCCTATGCGGTTCTTTCTGATCCGCAAAAACGCTCAGTCTACGACCGTTTTGGCGCGGCGGGTTTGGGTAATCGTGGTTTCGATACCGGATTCAACTCCACGATTTTCGAGGAATTTCAGGACATCCTTGGCGACCTGTTCGGCTTCGACGAAGTTCTCGGTGGCGGGCGACGCCGCACCGGCCGCGGAGGCGGGCGCGGGCAGCGTGGCGCGGATCTTCGCTACGATATGACTCTCAGTTTCGAAGAAGCCGCGGCAGGCGTTACCAGTAAGATCAATTTGTCGCGGCACGAATTGTGCGAGATCTGCAAGGGAACCGGCGCCAAGCCGGGGACGGGCATGTCCACGTGCCGCACTTGCGGTGGGCGCGGGCAGATGTCCTACTCGCAAGGATTTTTCTCGATCACGCGTACGTGCCCAGCCTGCCAGGGCGCGGGGCAAACGATCAAGGAGGCTTGCGTTACGTGCCGCGGTCAGGGACGCATCGAGCGCGAGCGTGTACTGGAGGTCGGCGTTCCGGCTGGAGTGGATTCGGGCACGCGTTTGCGAATGGCCGGACAGGGCGAGCCGGGAATCAACGGCGGCCCAGCCGGCGACCTTTACATTTTTCTGGACGTGAAAGAGCATGCGTTCTTCGAGCGCCGCGGTTCGGATCTGATCTGCGAAATTCCCATCAGTTTTTCGCAGGCCGCGCTCGGCGAGAAGATCAAGGTTCCGACTCTGAAGGGCGAGGAAGAGCTGGAGATTCCCGAAGGAACGCAATCCGGACAGATTTTCCGCAAGAAGGGCAAGGGACTGCCGAATCCGCATGGCGGGCGCGGCGATCTTTACATCAGCATACGCGTGGTTGTCCCAGCGAAGGTGTCGCGCGAGCAGCGCCGGATGCTCGAACAACTCGGGCAGTCATTGAAAGTCGAAAACAGGCCCGCCGAACGGAACTCCACGTTCTTCGACAAAGTGAAAGACATCTTTGGCTAATGGAGCGGGCAAAGAGTCGGACATCGCCAAAGTCTAGTTGCGGTTCCATTCGCAAGACGCCGCACTCCCGGATGGCATCTCCCTTGTCCGCTACTGGTTCGTGCTGTCAGCGGATTCGCCTGGCGTCTGCGACTCAACCGTGAAAACGGGGACGAGGCGCACAGCTTCGTCCGTGTTAATGAAGAGTGACGACTGAGGGTTGAATTCGAGTTTCAGTTTAACCGTTGTTTCGGGAAGTATTCGAAAGAACCCGCCAGTAATGTGCTCTGACGAAACCTGGATTTGCGACAGCCCACTATCCAGAACGAGTGGCCGCACGCCGCCGTCAGATGTCATAAGGCAGTTGAAGCCAAGACTCCCGCAGGAGTTTTCCTGAAGTACAGAGTCGCCGATGCTGGGTTGATTTGGCGCCAGCCGCAAGCGGACTTGGCGGTAGGCATCCGCGGGGATGGCGACATCCTCAAGGGTATCTTGTCGGCCGGAATTGCCACTACTCGCTAGCAAGTCCATTTGCATCGGCCGCGTTGCGAGTTTCGGAGCCAGTTCCTGCCAGTCAGGCGACTTCTCATCAGCGGTTGCGTTTGGATTGGCCTCAATGCCTTGAATGGTCACGAAAATATGTTGCATGCTGGCCCGCTCGTTACCCGCTGGTCGAGTGAGGGACGAGGTTATTTGCGGGCGAACATTGCCCTTCCCCAGGTTGAGTGAGCAATTGGAGGTGCCGCCGGAAATTACTCCGCCGCCTGGGTTGGAGACAATTACGACACACGAGTTATCGCAGCCAAGCACCCCTAGTGAGACCAGCAGAATTGTAAAAAAGGCTTGGTGACACGGTGTGATCGCTGCTCGGGACCCGCGTGCGCGGCGCATGGGACGCCTCGATGCAGGGATTATGCGAGCGGCGAGCGCTGCAGTCAAGCCGCTGGTCTGTCGCGCCTGCCACGGTTCGGCTTGCTCGTAGGTTTTCACCTCGCAAGGTACAATCTCTGAATCATGCGGCGCCGGTTTTTTGTTGAACGTTTTGATGATGGAACTGCGACGGTCCGCGGCGATACGGCCGAGCACCTTGGGCGCGTCTTGCGCGCGGAGCCGGGGCAGCTGTACGAACTGAGCGACGGCAAGCAGGTTTGGCTCGGACGAGTCGAGCGGGTGGGTTTGCTGAAGCGCGGTGACAATCGCGTGGAATTCTCTTTGGTCGAACCGATTGCGGTGCAAGAACCGGGGTTACATCTGCAACTGCTGATCGCCTTGGTGAAATTCGATCGGTTTGAATGGTGTCTCGAAAAAGCGAGTGAGCTTGGCGTGAGCGAAATCACGCCGCTGATTGCGGCGCGAACCGATAAAGCGCTGGTTGGAGCTTCGGTCAAGCGGCATGCGCGCTGGGAAAAGATCCTAGTTGAATCCGCGCAGCAATCGCGCCGGCTGCGGCCTCCGAAATTAGCTGAGGCCGCCACGCCGGAAAAGGCTTATGCGGCGAGCGACGCGGAATGCAAGCTACTGCTATCCGAGCGCCGCGACGCGCCCGCGATTCACGACGTATTGCAGCACGTGAATGCGCACTCCGCGGCGGTTTCGATTGGCCCAGAAGGCGGCTGGACGGATGACGAACTTGTCCTGGCGCGTGCATCGGGCTTCACGGAAGCCTCACTTGGGAAACTCGTGCTGCGCACGGAAACGGCGGTGCTGGCGTCGCTCGCGATTTTGCAATTCGCGCTGGATGTGTGAGGGGAACCGCAGAGACGCAGGGAGCACAGAGAAAAACCAAGGCGAACTTAACACATCAGAGTCCACAGCGTAACGGCAGAGGATGCAGAGACAGAAATCCGAATGACCAGGCCTGGGTCAAGATTTCATCCGTGCTTATCTGTGTTCATCTGCGGTGATTTTTTGGTCCTGAATGCACGCGCGCGCACGTTCCGACGACATCGGCAAGCACTTGGCGTGCGCTGTCTTGCCGTGTTATAAATATTTGAGCGACGAATGTTGGATATCTCCCAGTCGAACCCGCCGAATCCGAATAGCGCTCCCTCTTTGCCGCAACTGCGGCGCGAGCTGCGCAGTTGGACGCGCGATCTGGCCGTCGCGCTTGGCCTTGCGTTGGTCATCATCATCTTTCTTTATCAACCGGTAAAAGTAGAAGGTACCAGCATGGCTCCTCTGTTGAGCGATCAGGAGCGCATCTTCATCAATAAGTTTGTGTATCGCTTCGAGCCAATTGACCGCGGCGACGTGGTTGTTTTCTGGTATCCTCTCGACCATTCGAAATCGTTCATCAAGCGCGTGGTGGGATTGCCTGGGGAGAGCATCGAGTTGCGAGCCGGTCACTTGTATGTGGATGGCAAGGAACTGGCCGAACCGTACGTCCCGGCGAGCTATCTCGACGGTTCGAGCTACGGTCCGATGAAGATTCCCGAAGGAAACTATTTTGTGATGGGCGACCACCGGGATAGCTCGAACGATTCGCGGGTTTTCGGTCCAGTCAGCCGTCCCTATATTTATGGCAAAGCGGTCTTCGCTTATTGGCCGGTGGACCATTTCGGTTCGCTGACGTATTCGTCCACGGTAAACGCGGCATCGCGATGAACTTTTCTGGAGGACACACTGACGCAGCAGGCCGCAGGTCGCGCGACGCTCGCGCTGGAAGACGGACGAGTATTTAACGGCCGCGCGGCCGGCGCGCGTACGCGCCGCGGCGGAGAAGTTGTTTTTAACACCAGCCTTACCGGTTACCAGGAAGTTTTTACCGATCCGAGCTACGCCGGCCAGATTGTCTGCCTCACCTATCCCCACATTGGAAATGTCGGCGCCAATCTTGACGACGAGGAATCTCCTAAGCCGTACATCGAGGCTCTGGTGGTGCGCGAGTTTTCGTCGCTCGCTTCCAATTGGCGCTCGAGCGAATCGACGCAGCAATACTTGGAACGGCATGGCGTGCCGGTCATTTGGGATTTGGACACGCGCGCGCTGGTGCGGCATTTGCGCGAAGTGGGTGCATTGCGCGGAGTGGTGGCGACTGACGGTGTTCCTGCCGAAGAATTAATCGCTGAGGCACGGGCACTCCCCACCATGGCTGGTCAGGAACTCGCAGGCCGAGTGACAACGGCGCGGCAGTACGCTTGGACAAAGGGATCGATTGATTTGGCGTCGCCTCTTTCCGCTTCCGCGGCGGCGGGCGCATCCGATGCGGGGAAGTCAGCGGGGCGAGGGGCTAGTTCATCGGTTGCGTGGCCGCGGCGAACTGACACGACCTCTGGCGCTGGTGGCCAAACGCGCCATAGAGTCGTGGCCTACGATTTCGGCATCAAGCAGAATATTCTACGGCTTCTGGTGGACCACAATTGCGAAGTGACGGTGGTGCCGGCGCGGACTTCTGCCGAAGATGTTCTCGCACTGAAGCCGGATGGCGTGTTTCTCTCGAACGGCCCTGGGGATCCTGAACCGATCGGCTATGCGGTGGAAAACATTCGCAAGCTGCTAGGACGCGTGCCGATCTTTGGTATTTGTCTCGGTCATCAACTTTGCGGTCTGGCGCTCGGCGGCCGCACGTTCAAATTGAAATTCGGGCATCACGGTTCGAATCATCCCGTGAAGAACTTGCTAACGCAGAAAGTGGAAATCACTGCCCAGAATCATGGTTTTTGCGTGGATCCGGAGTCGTTGCCGTCGAGCGAGGTGGAAATCACGCACGTAAATTTGAATGATCACACCAACGAAGGCATGCGCCATCGCTCGTTGCCGCTTTTCAGTGTGCAATATCATCCGGAAGCGTCGCCAGGCCCGCACGACGCGCGGTATTTGTTCAATGATTTTATCGCGCTGATGAACAAGGCGGGCGACAAGACTTGATGCCCACCACGACATCGTTAGGGCGATCGCGAAAACTTGGAAGTGTGGACATGATGGATCGAAATCTGGTCCGGGCTAGCGCCTTATTCATCCTCCTGATTCTTATTGCGTTCGCTGCAACGGGCGTCCAAGCAAATACTTGTATCGAGGGTAAGCCGGTAAAGATTTCCGGAATACTTTGCGGCAGGGTCTTTGATCCCACCGGCGCTCCCGTCCCGGATGTCGAGCTGCGTTTGCTTGACGAAGCGGGATCGGTTGCAGCTGAGGTCCGCGCGGATTCCAAAGGTAATTTCGCGTTTTCGGCGTTGCCGACCGCCAAGTACCGGCTGACCACAACGACTCCCGGATGGACCATCTCCTTTGGGGCAATCGAAATCTCCGGGAGGAAAGGAACAATTTGCAGGTAACCCTTCACCGTAATTCTGGGGTTAATGTCGTGTCAGGGCGGGGTAAGCCGAAGGAAGCCGCCTCATTCATAGGCAAGGGTTGTTCGTTAAGACCTAGAAGAACTGAGTGTTAAACGACTGATGCCGAAACGTACTGACATACGGAAAATATTGATCATCGGGTCTGGGCCGATCGTCATCGGGCAGGCTTGCGAATTCGACTATTCCGGGACGCAGGCATGCAAGGCGCTGCGTTCGGAGGGCTACGAAGTCGTCCTGGTGAATTCGAATCCGGCGACGATCATGACCGATCCGGAAATCGCGGACCGCACCTACATCGAGCCGCTGTCGAAGGAATATCTTGAGGCGATCATCGCGGCGGAACGGCCTGACGCCCTGTTGCCCACAGTTGGCGGACAAACCGGCCTGAATCTTGCGGTGGAGCTTGCGGAAGCCGGCATCCTCGAAAAGTATAAAGTCAAACTGATTGGCGCGTCGCTCAACGCGATCAAAATCGCCGAGGACCGCCTCTTGTTCAAGGACGTTTGCCGCAAAATCGGCCTGGAGGTTCCGGCGTCGGAAGTGGTCACGACGGTGCCTGACGCGATACGCCTCGCGGACCAGCTCGGCTATCCGGTGGTGATTCGTCCGTCGTTTACCTTAGGTGGCACGGGCGGCTCGATTGCTTACAACCATGAAGAATTCGCGGATTTGATTGCGCGCGCGCTAGACGCCAGTCCCGTGCATCAGGCATTGATCGAAGAATCGGTGCTGGGCTGGAAGGAATTCGAGCTCGAAGTGATGCGCGACCACCGCGACAATTTTGTGGTGATCTGCTCGATCGAAAATTTCGACCCGATGGGCATTCACACCGGGGACTCGATCACCGTTGCTCCCGCGCAGACGCTTACCGACAAGGAATACCAACGGATGCGGGACGCGGCCGCAGCGATTATCCGTGAAGTCGGCGTCGAAACTGGCGGGTCGAATATTCAGTTTGCCGTCGATCCCGAGTCCGGACGTATGACCGTGATTGAAATGAACCCGCGTGTTTCGCGCAGTTCGGCGCTGGCCAGCAAGGCCACCGGGTTCCCCATTGCAAAAATCGCGGCGAAGCTCGCGGTGGGCATGACACTCGACGAAATTCCCAACGACATCACTAAGAAAACGCCCAGTTCGTTTGAGCCGACGATTGATTACGTGGTGGCAAAAATTCCCAAATGGCAGTTTGAGAAATTTCCCGGCAGCGATAGCACGTTGACTACGCAGATGAAATCCGTCGGGGAAGTGATGGCCATCGGGCGCACGTTTCAGGAAGCGATCTGCAAGGCGATTCGCTCGCTGGAACCGAGTTCGGCCTGGCGGCCGCCTGCCGAAGTCACGACCGTGCTGTTGCGCGAGAAATTGCATGTGCCTGGTCCGGACCGTTTGCACTGGCTCTTCGAAGCGCTCGAGCGCGGTATGCGCGCCGAGGAAGTCTGTGACCTCACCAAGATTGACCCGTGGTTTATTCGCCAGCTGCAGGAAATGCTCGCGATAGACAAGCGCGTTGCGGCGACCGGACTTGGGAAATGCCCGCCGGAATTGTTCCTCGAATCGAAGCGTTCGGGCGCGAGCGACGAGGAAATCGCGAAATTGTGGAATGTGAAAGCTTCTAGCGTGCGCGCGCGCCGTAAGGAATTGGGCATTCAGCCGGTGTTCAAGCGTGTGGACACCTGCGCCGCCGAATTTGAATCGTTCACACCGTACCTTTATTCCACATACGAGGAAGAAGACGAATCCGGTGCCGTGGAGCGTCCCAAGGTTGTGATTTTGGGCAGCGGGCCGAACCGCATCGGGCAGGGAATCGAGTTCGATTATTGCTGTTGCCATGCGGCGTTCGCGTTGAAGGAAGACGGCTACGAAACGGTGATGGTGAATTGCAATCCGGAGACGGTTTCGACCGATTACGACACTTCGGACCGGCTGTACTTCGAGCCGCTTACGTTGGAAGACGTGCTGGCGATTTTGGATCGCGAAAAGCCGCAGGGTGTGATCGTGCAATTCGGCGGGCAGACGCCGCTGAATCTGGCGCTCGAGCTAAAACAGAATGGCGCGAAAATCATCGGAACCGCCCCGGAATCGATTGACCTTGCCGAAGATCGCCGTCGGTTTGGGGCGCTGCTTGATGAATTAAAGATTCCACAGCCGCGTAATGGCACGGCTTTCGCGCCGCAAGAGGCCGTGCAACTCGCCACCGAGATTGGCCTGCCGGTGCTGGTACGTCCCAGCTATGTGTTGGGCGGGCGCGCGATGGTGATTGCTTACGATTTGAAAACCGTCGAAGAGTACGTCGCGCAAGCCGCCTTGATTGGGACTGGCAGCGACCCTAAACGCCCGATTCTAATTGACCAGTTCCTGGAAGACGCGACGGAAGTGGATGTGGACGCGCTTGCGGACGGCGAAGATGTTTTGATCGCCGGAATCATGGAGCACATCGAAGAAGCCGGCATCCATTCCGGCGATTCGTCGTGCGTGCTGCCATCGGTGACGCTGAAGCCTTCGGTGCTGGAACGCATCCGTGACTACACTACGCGGCTGGCCCGAGCGCTGAGGGTCGTTGGCTTAATGAATGTGCAATACGCGATCCAGCGCGACACGGTGTACGTCCTCGAAGTGAATCCGCGCGCGTCGCGCACGATTCCGTACGTCAGCAAGGCTACGGGCGTGCCGCTCGCGAAGGTTGGCGCTCGCCTGATGACTGGCCGCAAACTGCGCGACCTGCATTTGCCATACGTGGAAACGAACGGCATCCAAGAGCTCACGGTACGCAATTTTTATGCGGTCAAGTCGCCGGTGTTCCCGTTCAACAAGTTTCGAGGGGTGGATACCATTCTCGGTCCCGAGATGCGCTCGACCGGAGAAGTCATGGGTATTTCGTCCACGTTCGGGCTGGCGTTTGCGAAGGCGCAGCTTGCGGCAGGGCAGCGCCTGCCCCAGAGTGGAACAGTGTTTCTTAGCGTGAACGACCACGATAAGAGGCACGTCGCTTTCGTGGTGCAGGATTTGCTTGCGGCAGGATTGAAGGTGGTAGCTACGCGAGGAACGGCGGCGGTGTTGGCTAGTGCGGGGATCGAAGTGGAAACCGTTTACAAGGTGAACGAGGGCCGGCCCAATATCGTGGACTTGATCAAGACCAATAAGGTGGACCTGGTCATTAATACGCCGCTGGGGCGCGAATCCTTTTACGACGAAAAATCCATCCGCCGCGCGGCAGTGCGTTACAACATTCCGTGTATTACCACGCTTTCGGCAGCCAGCGCAGCGGCGCGGGGGATGCGCGCGATGGCGGGGCATGCGGTGGATGTTGCGGCATTGCAAGACCTGCATCAACGGAAGTCTGCGGCGTCAGCGCCAGCTGCGCCGGCGGAAAAGTAGAACCTCCGCTTTCAGTGTTGCGGCAACCCTTCGGTATTGGTCACCCTCTACACCGCAAAGGATTACCGGAGACGCTGAGGTCGCCGAAGAAGACTAAAGCAAGATTTAACACAGAGAGTTCACTGGGAACGACCAGAGGTCACGGAGACAGCGAGCAGGGCACGGTATCTAGTCGTTGCCCGCACGTGTGATATAAAATATCGCGATGAACATCCACGGCATTCTTGCACCAGTTACTACGCCATTTGAGGCGAATGGCAGCCTTGCGCTGACGCGCCTGCGGGAAAATGTGGCGCGTTACAACCGGACCGGCTTGGCGGGGTACGTTTCGAATGGCTCGACCAGCGAATCCGTGCTGCTGAAATGGGAAGAAGTTTATCGCGTCTGGGAGACCGTGAGAGATTGTGCGGCTCCTGGCAAGATCGTGATCGCCGGGACGGGCGCCGAGTCCACCGCCGAAACGATCGAGCACACGCATCGCGCTGCAAAAATCGGCTACGCCGCCGCACTGGTCCGCACGCCGAGCTTTTACAAGCCGGCGGTGAATGAGCATATGCTGGCGGAGCACTACCTGCGCGTGGCGGATGCCGCAACCATTCCGGTGATGGTGTATTCGGTGCCGATCTTCACGCATGTGACCGTCGAAGCGCCGCTAATCGCGCGGGTGGCGCATCATCCAAATATCATCGGGATAAAGGACAGCTCCGGCGACGTGAGGGGCGTGGCTGCGATCATCGCTGCTGCGCCAAAGCATTTTCAAACCTTGGTTGGTTCCGCCGCGACGCTCTACGAATCGCTGGAAGTCGGCGCGGTCGGAGCAATCCTTGCATTGGCAGACGCTTTTCCGGAGCTGTGTTCGGAGATTTACGAAAGTTCGCGCGCCGGCGACCACGCGAAAGCGCAATCGTTTGCGCAGAAACTGACTGCCCCTTCGAAGATGCTTGGCGCGCAATACGGGATCGCGGGGCTGAAGTACACCCTCGACCGCCTCGGCTACTATGGCGGCCCGCCACGTCTTCCACTCTTGCCCGTTGACGATCAGGCCCGCGTGGAAATTGACGCCATGTTGGCGAATCTTATGTCCCAGCCAGCGCATCTTTTGTAGGAGTTACATCTGTAGTTTCGGACGCGCTGGGAGGACATCATTCAAACGAGTTCCCGAAACTCAGGTCTCCTGTTTCGCTCGCTACGGGCACCCAGGCACGGCGCAAGGCTCTGCTCCTGTTGTCGCGGGGAACGATTGGCTGCTAACCTTCGCAATCGGCGCGCGTCCCACGTTCATTGCTGCGTATCGGGTCCGCGTGTATCATGACTGCCTCCATGGAGACGCACTGCATCTCCTTCCGCGAGATTCCCCAGACCACTAAGCTGTTTGCAACGTTCCTCGAAGATTTTGGCCGCGTGGCGCGCTATTTCGGGCACGCGCCTTCTGTCGCTGGCGCAATTTCGGCGTCCAAGGAAGTCCATCTTGATCCCGTAGTGCGGCAGGGCGTCGTCGAAGTTTTGCGCGAACAAAATCTGCGATTCTCCGGAACCACCGAGCTGGATCTGGAAATTGCGCGCAACCTTGATCGCCTAGCCAACGGCGCTGTGGCGGTCGTTACCGGCCAGCAGGTGGGACTTTTCACCGGGCCCGCGTACAGTTTCTACAAAGCGGTTACCGCCGCCGCATATGCCGAAGAGCTCACGCGCCAAGGAATCGAAGCTGTGCCGGTTTTCTGGCTGGCGACGGAAGATCACGACCTTGCCGAAATCAATCACGCTGCGTGGGCCACTCGCACGGGGCTTGCTGAGTTTGCATTGCCGGTGGGCGAGGACGAAGAAGGCCGCCGGGTCGGGGAAATTGCCCTGGGAGAGGCCATCGTCGCGCCGATCGTCACCGCAGTTGACACGCTGGAAGGCCCGCACGCCGCCGACGTGGCGCGCGCGTTGCGCGAATCCTATGCGCCGGACGAAACTTACGGATCGGCATACGGCAAGCTGATCGCGCGGCTGGTCGCAGGGCGGGGAATTGTTTTTCTCGATCCGCTGGATTCGCGGCTGCACCATTTTGCGGCGGGAGTATATCGGCGCGCGCTCGATGAATCGGATTCGCTGCGCGATGCTTTGTTGGCACGCTCGAAAGAACTTGAACGCGGAGGATTCCACGCGCAGGTGAAAGTCGTGCGCGAATCCACGCTGCTTTTTTACAATGTGGACGGCATCCGGCAGCCGCTACGCCAGCGCAACGGAAAATTCTTTGCGGGCGACGCGACCTTCTCCGGCGAGGAATTGCGTTCGGCGATCGAAACAACACCTGAAGCGTTCACGCCGAACGTTTTGCTGCGGCCAGTCGTGCAGGATACGTTGCTTCCCACCGCTGCTTACATCGGCGGACCGGCCGAGATCGCGTATATGGCGCAGGCCGAAGTGGTTTACAAGCATCTGCTCGGGCGCATGCCGGCGATTCTGCCGCGCGCGAGTTTTACGATCATCGAGCCGCCGGTCGCGCGTCTGCTCAAGAAATATGACCTGGATTTCCGCGATGTGATTCGCGGGCGGCAGCACTTGCGCGCGCGGATGGAAGCGAAATCACTGCCTCACGCGCTGGCCCGGCGTTTCGAGAAGGACGAGAAATCACTGCGCAAGTTGCTGGCGGCTTATCAAAAGCCGCTCGAACGGCTCGATGGCACCCTCACTGGGGCGCTCGGCCTGGCCGAACGCAAAATTCTGCACCAATTTTTGAAGCTGAAGTCCAAAGCCGGCCGTGCTGAGAATTTCCGCACGGGCGTGCTGGATCGCCATGAGCGGATGTTACTTGACGCGCTCTATCCGCATCGCGGTTTGCAAGAGCGCACTGTTTCCGCGCTGCCATGGCTTGCGGCGTACGGTCCGGAGTTCCTCGATGATTTGGGGGAGTTGTCTGCGATCGGCGCTTCTGGTGCAGCGCACGCGGACAAACGGTCCGCGAAGGCCACACCGTGCGCTCATCAACATCACGTCTTATTCACGTAGAGTGGCCGCCAGAGATTCCCGGTCAGAAATCGCTGCAAAAATGGCTTCAGCGGCTGAAGCCCCTCGAATTGCGTGACCTTACCACGGGACTAAAGTCCCGCCCTTCCGCCCAGCACGATTGGAGCGGCACCCTGACGAAAAACCATGGCTCTCACACAGGCTCCAGAAGGGTCTGTGTGAGAGCCGTTGTTTCGCGCCCGAGATTGCAAGAAGCCTTCAGCTCTGTTCGAGATGTGAGCTATTTGCCTGGTATGTAGCTGAGATCCGCGCGGAATTGGATTAGCTCGCTGTAGGTGCTCTCGATCGAGCCGTTGAGCCGTTCGATGACGGACATCGCTTCCTGTTCCCCGAATGCCGCGCGCAGGTCGTCCCGCAACGGTTTCACGGCCGGGTCGTCCTCGAACGAAGCAAAGTTGGCGTGGTCTACCGTAAGGACGTAGGTCCCGCCGGGGCCGCCGTCCACCAGGTGATGCCACGCATAGTGGGACGGGGATTTCATCTTTTGGCGGGCCTCGTGCACGCGCATGACGGCGCTGCGGAAGTCGTCACCCTTTCCATAGCGCAAGTGAAAGGTGATGACCTCCGTGTACTTGGCGTTCATGTCCGTGGACGGATTGCTCCACTGCGGCATGTCCTCGTAATAGGCAGCGGTAAGCTTCTCGACCGAACCGGCGATGAGCTTTCGGTACTGTTCAAGATCGGCAGCATCCGACACCGATGGCTTGTCCAAATCTGCCCAATGTACTCCGAAGCGGCCGACGACAAAGGACCCCATGCCCTCGCCGGTAAGAACTTCGAACACGTAGAGCGCCTGGGCATCTTTCTGCTGCTTGTGCCATTCGACCTTTTGTTTGCGGCCTTCTTCATATTGTTTCAGCATGCCGTTCTTGGGCGTCTGGAATTCAATGGCAGCGATTGTCTTAGGACCTTCCTGAGCGAAACCCGAAGCAGCAGCAATCAACGCGACTCCCAGTGCGCAAAGCAATTTCTTCGCAATCATCAATTCTCCCTTTCCTCGAAAATCGTCGAATTTAGATTTGGTGAAACGTACGTAGCCCTATCACAAACCATGGGGACAGCGCAGTCCTGGCCGGCGATCCGGCGCAGACTGGCTGCTAAGGAATGTGTGATATGAGGCGAGACTATATGCCGATTCCATGACAAAGCAAGGAATATTCAAACGGAAGGATGACTCATCGTTGATTCGCGGGCATTTTGTGTGGTGCTGAAACAGGGAGAGCGGAAAGCCGCGCTCCCTGTTCCATTTTGGTGCTTGGGCTAGTGGTCGCCTCCGGCATCGCCGTCGTGATCTCGCGGTGCGAAAGCCACTCCTCGAAACACTTCTCCGGCTTTTGCCGAGCGAAGCGTGACGAAGTGGCCAATTCGATCGTCGCGATCACGGTCGCCGTCGCCCGTGGGAAGCGTAGTGGCATTGAGGACGTCAGTAACTTTCACCAGCTTGTCGGGATCGGCGCCGTTGTCGCCATTCGCGCTGATTGTGGAAGTGATCGCATAGATGGTCACGGTGCCGTCGCCGTTGCGCCGCCCGGTGATGTTCCGGCAGCCGCCCGTTGCAGGGTCAAGTGCCGCTGGATAATTCGGAACGCTGTACGGCACGCCGATGTTCAAGCCGTCTTGCAGAACGTAGAGCATGGTCCAGGTTCGGTTCACTAGGCTCCATTTCTGCAGACCGGCAGTCGCCAGCGATTGGGGGTCTGCCACGTTTCCGTTCACGGGAGGAGTCAGGTAGGTTCCATCGCCCTCATCGCAAACGTAGAGCGTGTTGGCGTCGGCGAACCAAAGCCCGAACGGAAACGCGGTGGAGGTGCTGGCGGTTGTGTTGGGGAAGCCCGGCAGAATCGTTATTGGTACGGTTGCGAGTTGTGCCGCTGTGCCCGTCGGCAGAGTGCCTTGAGCGCCGACTTGGTACACGGTGTTGATGCCATTACCGCCGCTGCCCTTGCTGATGTACACCGTGTTGTTGAAGATGGTCAAACCGCGGAAGTTGGTATCTTTGCCCGGTTTGTCCTTGCCGAACTCCAGACGGCCGATCATGCCGATGTTCGGCGGCACAGGCGGTGTTGGGCCAGGGAATAGCAACTCGGAGCCTGTGGCATTGATCAGATCGATGCCAATCGGGGTAATCGGGAGCTGCGTCTTGGACAGATTGCCGCTGTTGTCGTTCCCCACCATGTAATAAAGGCCGTTCGCGCCTTTTATCGCCGCGCGACCGTTATCTCCGCTGTAGGCGTTTCCAGGGGTGAAGTCGATGTGACCCTCCCCGTCGACTTCGACGACCGCCCGGTAGTACGCCGTAGGAACGATGGAGTCGCTGTGATAAGTGGTGATGACTGCGTTCGTCGGGTCGCAAACGCCCGGCGTGTTGGAAGCCGAGACATCCAGCAGATTTGGTGCGGTGGGAGAAACCGGAAAACCACCGCAGCCGGGGCCGCCGTGGTAGGCCATGAAGGTGATGGAGTTTCCGTCAATCGAACGGTTCAGCGCTAGTTCTGATTTTGAGCTGAAGCTCGTCACAATCTTGTCGCTTGGGATCGGAAGAGAGCCTAGCAGCAAGCCTTCGGTCGTGATGTTGTCCAGGAAGATCGGTGAAGTGACGCCAAAGCTGCCGTCGGAGCCTGAGTTGTTCCAGACGTTGTGCGAGTCGAAAAGATTTGGAAACTCGCCATTGTCTGAGGCGATTCCGCAAGTAACCGTGACGGGGGTGGTAGTTCCGGGAGTGGTGGTTGGCACATTAACCACCGTGCTTCCATTTGGTCCCCCGGCACATCCCAGCGGCAGGGTCTCGCCGATCGTGACGGTCGAGGCCGTTCCCACATACACGCTGCGGCTGAGTACCAGACTGTCGGGTTGAAATTTGAAACGGCCGTCACGGTCTTGACCATCGTTAGCCGCCACTTTGTTTACGAATATTCCGGTCGCCAGCACGGACGCTGCGGCTGCGATCAACGCTAATGGAACGCGATTCTTATTCACGTAATTGGCCCTCCTAGGCGGTTGAAACGATCCCACGCGGGAAGGGCCGCTGGTTTACGCGTGGATTAAAATTTAGTGAACCGTCGGTTGTTCGAGACAAATGCCCGTGAACCTGTGTCATTTTGGAACTGTGGCTCGCGATTCTTGTTACATGGGCGAGTACCCGCCTCTATCCTAGGTGCCACGTTTGAGCGGGTCGGAACTGGTTTCTTAGTCCGAGAGTATCGCCGGACGCGTTCGATGAAAGTCCCCAGGCCACGGTGTACCATTCGATATGAAACTTGAAATCAACAATTCCTTGAAGTCGCTGTGGTCGCGTCCAGACCCCGTGCTCGCCGAAGCCGGGGTGGCAGGCGAGCTCTTTGTGGCGAAGATTCGCTTGTCTCTGGCCACGCTGCTCTTGCTGATACCGGTAATCAATTCTCTGTTTTTTCCGGTGGATCCGAAGGAAGGCATTGTCGGGTTGAGCCTTGCGTCGGCTACGTTTTTCCTTTCCGTCATCGTCTATCGACTGGTCTCCAGGGAATACAATCCGTCCTGGCTGAGCTTTGCGAGCAGCAGTTTTGACGTCACGCTGGTGAGCAGTGCCTTGGCGCTGTTTCTTCTACTGAACGAGCCACACACTGCCGTAAACAGCAAAGTGGTCTTCGAAGGCTACTTCTTGGCGATTGGAGCCGCGAGTCTGCGTTACGACAAGCGAGTGTGCATTACCACTGGCCTACTGGCGTTCGGGGAGTATCTAGCGATCGTACACTTCGCCGCGACCCACTGGGATCTCAACAACGCAATTTATTCGCCCTATCCCTACGGTTTGTTCAGCTGGTCCGTGCAAATCTCGCGATTGATTATGATGCTGACCGCGTCGGCGCTTAGCCTGTCCTTGGTTTCGCGAAGCCAAAGGCTCCTACAGCTGGCGACCAGCGACCCACTCACCGGTTTGTTCAATAGGGGCTATGTTGACGATCGCCTCGCCATCGAACTCGGCCGCGCTCGGCGTTATGGCAAGCTGTTGACCATCGCTGTGATTGACGCGGACCGCTTCAAGTCGTTGAACGACATGCACGGCCATTCGGTGGGCGATATGGTGCTGCGCAAAATCGGCACGACCCTTCGTGAATCCTGCCGGCAAAGCGACACGGTCGCACGCTATGGAGGGGAAGAATTCGTCGTGATCCTGCCAGAGACGGATATCGAAACGGCGCAGCGGAAGCTGGAGTCTTTGAGGGAACTGGTGGCGCGAACACCGATTGAACTGAGCGCGCGCGGGGAGACCATCCAGGTGACGGTCAGCACTGGATTGGCAAGTTTCCCCCAAGATGGGCAGGACGCGGCCCAACTATTTGCCCTGGCCGACGAAAGAATGTTTCAGGCCAAACGTGAGGGGCGCAATCGCGTCGTCGCCGGCGCTGAGGCTGTCCTCTCGTAACACTTTTCAAGAGGGCTCGCCAACGATACCACTCGTACCGTAAATACAGTGTCAACGTATTAGCGCGGGAAGAATCCGATAGAGGGGCCTGCAGCCGTTGCCGCTCGTGCTGGCTCCCGTGCTAAAATGCGTCGGACTTATTCATCCAGGATTGCGGAGGGCTCACATGAAAATCACACCTGGCAAACAGAAGGGCCTGAAGGCAGTATCGGATTCGCGCGGCGTGATCGCCGCAGCGGCAATGGATCAGCGCGGCTCGCTCAAGAGCGCGATAGCGAAAGAGAAGGGCATCGACAAGAAAGATGTTCCCGCGCAGATGCTGGAAGAATTTAAGACCATTGTTACGCGCGTCCTGACTCCGCACGCCAGCGCGATTCTGCTCGATCCAGAGTACGGCTTGCCTGCCGCGAAAGCCCGCTCTTCGAACGCCGGATTGCTGCTGGCGTACGAGAATAGCGGCTACGACAATACTCGCCCCGGCCGCCTGCCCGATCTCTTGGACGTCTGGTCCGTCCGTCGGCTGGTGGCAGCGGGCTCAGACGCCATCAAGATCTTGCTCTATTACACGCCTTTCGATCCGTCTGAGGTCAACGACATCAAGCACGCCTGGGTCGAGCGCATTGGCGGCGAGTGCATAGCGAGCGACGTCCCGTTCTTTCTGGAATTCGTGGGTTACGTCGAAAATGGCGACGAGAAGGGCATCGAATACGCGAAGAAGAAGCCGGAAATCGTCAGTAAGAGTATGGAGGAGTTTTCCAAGCCGCAATATGGCGTGGACGTGCTGAAGGTAGAGGTTCCGGTGAACATGGCGTTCGTGGCCGGGTCGAAAGCCAACAAGGGCGAGACGGCTTCCGCTGCTTACACCCGCGACCAGGCCAAAGAGCATTTTCGGCGCGCGGCGGCGGCGGCGAAAAAGCCCTTCATTTACCTCTCGGCTGGCGTCAATAACGACGTCTTCGCGGAAACTCTGGAACTCGCCGCCGAGTCGGGCGTCGAATTCTCCGGTGTGCTGTGCGGCCGCGCCACTTGGAAAGATGGCATTCCTGTGTACGCGAAGCAGGGAGCCAAAGCTCTCGAAGACTGGTTGAAGGACCAGGGCGTGAAGAACATTAACAACGTGAACTCGAAACTGTCGGCGGCCAAACCATGGTACAGCTTCTACGGTGCCAGTTCTGCCGCGGCGCTCGCAGATTAGCAAGCGGTCCGTAGTGACTTGACCAGTCAGGCTTAAAGGCTTGTAGGATTGAAAATGACGCGGCTCGGGGCAGCTGTCACTCTCGCGCTGGTATGGGCGGTTTCCGTCGGAGCTCAATCCACGCCCGGCCACCCAGCGAATACCCCACCGCAATCCAATTCGCAGTCAAAAAGCTCAAGCGATTCATCGAGCGTTCCGAAGGGCACGGGCATCGTTGGAATACTGTCTACAAACCTCGATACGAAACATTCGAAAGTGGGTGACCGTGTTGAGGTCGAAGTAGCTCAAGACGTCAAACCTGGTGGCCATATCCTGTTGAGAAGAGGCTCGCACGTCACCGGACAGATTACCCAGGCGTATGCGTTTTCAAAGGGGGACTCCAACTCCAAGCTTGAAATTGTGTTCGACAACATAATCTCAAAGAGCGGCGAGCAGATTCCGACCTATCTCGTGATTTATGCGTTGGCTGCCAAGAGTGATCCAAGGACAGAAGATCTGCAGGACCCCAGAGGATTGGATGCGACATCACAGCGAGCGGGAGTTGCCGGCGGATTGGGCAGACCGGCGGGGGGGCTGCTGCAACCCGATTCAAAAGTTATCATCGGACTAGATGGGCTGACGCTTATGCCAATGGCAAGGGACAAGCCGCCAACTTCCTTGGTGCGCTCGGAAAGCAAAGATGTCCGCTTGGAAAAGGGAACCGAGATTGTTTTGGTAGTGGTTAGTCAGTGATTCCGCCCGTTCGATTGGTCGGTGGACCTGGGACAAGCGCCGCGACCGTCCATCGCAGGAGCGAATACCTCACGCTCGGGGAGTTTCTTGCCACCGCCTTCTAATGAAACGCGGACAAAACAGGGACGAATGACCGTTAGCGGACAAGACGATGCGCAGAAGCATGCGAATTCATTGGTCCAAGTGCTGTTTGTGTGCGTCGGTAATTGTGTCCGCAGCCAAATGGCGGAAGCGATTGCGCGGCACTGCTGCGCGGATATCATCTCCGCGGAAAGCGCCGGAGTTTCGCCTCTAGGTTTCATTGATAAGACGGCGCAGGCCGTGCTACAGGAGCGCGGCATTTCCATCGACGGGCAATTTTCCAAGGGCTTGCACAGCCACACTCTGAAGAAACCGGACCTGGTGATCAACATGTCCGGGATTCACAGCAAGTCGCTATTTCCTGAGCACAATGTGGAAGAATGGGCCGTGCGCGATCCGTTCGGCGAGAACATGGAAGTTCACCGCGCCATCTGTGATGATATCGAGGCGCGTGTGACTTTGTTGGCCGCGCGATTGCGCACGAAGGCAGACAGTTCGGATTAGCCGCGCCTGCGGGCCGCGCCCCGAGCATAGAATCATGCGCCGTGAAAAAACCAGCGTCTCGCAAGAAGATTACTTGAAGGCGATCTGGGAGCTTGTTCAGGAAGAGCAAGAGCCCATCAGCGCGCGCCTTGCCGAAGATCTTGGCGTTACGCCGCCCGCCGTCACCGCCGCACTCAAGCGCATGACGCGTGGCGGCTATCTGCACGTTCGCCGGGACGGACGGATTGAGCTGACGGCGAAGGGCGAATCCATCGCACAGCATTTGGTCTTGCGCCATCGCCTGGCGGAAAAGCTTCTCACCGACGTTATCGGCCTGGAATGGGCGCGGGCTCACGAGGAGGCAGAGCGCCTGGAACACGGCATTTCGTCGGAAGTTGCCGAGTTGCTACTGAAACGCTTTGGCCGCGACAGCCGCTGCCCGCATGGAGTGCCACTGCTCGGCGGCATGGCCAAGCTGCGACGCAAATTCGGAGCGGTGCGTTTGTCGGATGCCGAGGTGGGGCGAAGTTACGAAGTACTGCGCGTTTACGAAAAGGATCCCAAGTTTCTGGACTTCGTCTCGGGGCTGAATTTGCGTCCGGGCGCGCGGGTGCGCGTCCATCAGCGCGAATACGATGAAACCATGGCTCTCACAGTGGCTGGCCATTCTTCGCCGCGCATCCATCTTGGCAAACCGGCCACCCAGCGAGTGTGGGTCCGCAACCTTTCAGCATAGAAAAAGTGAATCCATGGCATTTGCGTGGCCTATTGCAACCGGGCGCCTGGGGCGACTATGATACGGCTGTCCGCTCGAATTCAAAGGTGCCCGGCAGATCTTAGATCGTTCGAGTTCCTTCCGTATTCGCCGGCCCACGCACCGCAGACGGCTGCCCCCGCTTCAGAGGCGAGGGCTACAAGGATCCAAGGAATCACTCGCATGAGGCATCACGCGGAGAGAATTTGAACCAAAAGAAAATAGGCGAAGGAGGAGTGTGATATGGCAACTGCGACAGCAGCTGTACAGCCGAATGAAAACGTAACTGGGTTTGTAACCAAGACTCGCAAGATGCTGATAAACGGCAAGTGGGTTGAAGCCGCTTCCGGAAAGACTTTTGCCACTTACAATCCCGCGACGGGCGAAGTGCTGGCCAACATCGCGGAAGGCGACAAGGAAGACATTGACCGCGCGGTGAAAGCCGCTCGTGCTGCTTTCGAATCCGGTCCGTGGTCGAAGATATCGACTGCGGAGCGTGGGAAGATGATGTGGAAGCTCGCGGACCTGATTGACCAGCATCGCGAGGAATTCGCGCAACTTGAATCGCTCGACAACGGCAAGCCGCTCAAGATTGCGCGAGTGGCTGACGTCCCGCTTACCGCTGAACATTTCCGCTATTACGCAGGCTGGGCCACGAAGATGGAAGGCAACACGATTCCTCTGACTCGCGCGCAGCAGGGCTCATTCTTTGCTTACACGGTTCGCGAGCCGGTGGGCGTCGTGGGACAGATTATTCCCTGGAATTTCCCGCTGCTAATGGCCGCGTGGAAGCTAGGTCCGGCGCTTGCTACCGGCTGCACGATCATTCTGAAGCCGGCGGAACAAACTCCGCTCACCGCGCTGCGACTGGGTGAACTGATCCAGGAAGCGGGTTTTCCGGATGGCGTGGTGAACATCGTCCCAGGCTACGGCGAAACAGCTGGAGCTGCGCTCGCGGCGCACGACGACGTGGACAAGGTGGCGTTTACGGGTTCCACCGAAGTAGGGAAGCTAATCATTCACGCTGCGGCGGGCAACTTGAAGAAAGTGTCGCTCGAATTGGGCGGCAAGTCTCCCAACATCGTTCTCGATGACGCCGATCTCGATTCCACCATCCCCGGCGCTTCCAGCGCGATATTCTTCAATCACGGGCAGTGCTGCTGCGCCGGTTCGCGGCTCTACGTCGATAAGAAGATTTTCGACAAGGTCGTGGACGGCGTCGCGGCAAGCGCGGAGAAGATCCGTGTGCGTCCGGGCTTCGATCCGGATTGCGACATGGGCCCACTGGTTTCCGAAGAACAGCTCAATCGCGTCGTTGGCTATATGGATTCCGGCAAGAAAGAAGGCGCGAAGGCTGTTACGGGCGGCTCCCGCGAGGGCGACAAGGGTTACTTCGTGAAGCCCACAGTGCTCGTTAATACCAACGAAAACATGAAAGTGGTCCGGGAAGAGATTTTCGGACCCGTGGTTACGGCGACTCCGTTCAACAGCCTGGACGAAATCGCCAAGACTGCCAATGACACGATCTACGGTCTCGCAGCGGGGATTTGGACGCGCGACGTGAAGAAGGCGCACGCTCTCGCGGGCAAGCTTCGTGCCGGCACCGTGTGGATTAACTGCTACAACGTGTTCGACGCGGCGCTTCCGTTCGGCGGCTACAAGCAATCCGGATGGGGCCGCGAAATGGGGCACGAAGTGCTGGAACATTACACCGAGGTCAAGGCGGTCTGTTCAGCGCTGTAGAGTGATTTGATCGTTGAATGTAGCTAGGGGCGGGTCTTGGACCCGCCCCCATCGTTTTCTGCTCGCGCAAGAAAAAGCGGTGGCAAGCCACCGCACTCCTAAGAGGTATGTGCTGATCGAATGTTCTTTGAATGGTGGCAGGACGCGCTCGGAGCATCCGGGTGTGCCGTGCACGCCGCAGGAGCTGGCTGATTCGGCTCGCGAGGCCGTCGCTGCAGGTGCTGGCGCGGCCCATTTCCATGTGCGGGATCGAGATGGGCACGAGAGCCTTGAGGCTGAGGATGTGGCGAGGGCCGTCGAGGTTGTGCGCGCTGCAATTCCTGGGACGCCGTTCGGCGTCAGCACCGGTGCGTGGATTGTGCCGGATGTGAAGGCCCGCCATGAAAAAGTGGCGCAGTGGAAGGTGCTGCCTCCTTTCGCATCCATAAATTTCAACGAAGAAGGCGGCGTTACGCTGGCCGAATTGTTGCTATCGCGAGGCGTTGGTATCGAAGCAGGAGTCGGCAGCGCGCAAGCTGTCGAGGCGTTCGTGGCGAGCGGGACCGCGAATCGCTGCTTGCGCGTAATGTTTGAGCCAGAGCAGCAAGACCTGCAGGCCGCGCTTGATGCCGTCGAACGACTTGAGAAGATGCTGGACCGTGCCGGGTTGAAAATTCCGCGCTTGCTGCACGGATTGAACCGCACCGCTTGGGATTTGATTGACGCGGCCGTGAAGCGCGGATACGACACGCGGATCGGTTTTGAGGATACGCTCATGCTGCCAAACGGCGCGCAAGCCGAAAGTAACGCTGCGCTAGTTACGGAAGCTGTGAAACGAGGGGGGCGTTCCAGAACTGCGAGCTGAAATTAGCGAAACCTCCGTCGTCCACCTAGGGTTTGCCGGAACCAGTTTTTTGCTCCCGCAGCTGCTGCTTCCAGCCGAGGATGCGCGCTTTGTTGCCGGCTTCTTCAGCTTCGGGGACCATGCCTTTGCGCTGGTAGGCGCGCGAAATTGTGGTCCAGGCAAGGATGTCTTCAGGATCGAGCGCGAGGATGCGTTGCGCGGTTTCAATCGTGCGGTCAAAATCCTGTTGAGCGTGGTAGGCTTGCGCCAGGCCATGCAGCGCGTCGCTAAATTGGGGGTTGAGTTCGAGCGCCCGCACGTATTCCGCGATGGCCTCCGCCAATTTTCCTTCGCCGAAGAGGTCAATTCCGGCGTAGTAGTGATCTTCCGCGGTGCTATTCGGAGTGCTGCTCACGCTGTCATTCTATCATTCACATGGCGCGTGACGTTCTGGGAGATGTGGGCAAACGCTCCTTACGCTGGCGTGAATCGGGCCAAGAAAGAAGAAAGATCGCTCGCTGCGCTCGGGACGACACCCGGCGCGGTGATGCGCGTTCGTGGGCGCGCAGGATTTGTGCTGTGTTGAACGCCCTGCGGTATTACTGGATCATCACCAAAGGATTTCGCTTGCGGCCGTGGGCGTCTCCTTACATACGATGGCGGCTAGAAACTTTTTTCGGCAGGGGAGCGGCCGATCTCGATGCGGCCAGGTTTGTGCGTCTGATGTGGCGCGAGCGTGTGCAAATGAAGCGCTTTCTCGAGTGGGTGGCGGACCGGCGGCGTGCGCAATCGTAACGCTGGCGGCGCTACAGTCGCGCGGACATGCGCGACATCAGCTTTCCATCCGGCCCTATCACTGAAATGATTAAGTGATCCGTGAGCGGGACGTCGTGATCGCGAATTTTCATAACGAACAGCAAGCGATTGTCGCCTACTTGCATCGAAACCGGCTTGCTTTCGATCAAAACGTTGGCCACGGGACGCAAATACACGCCGCGTTTCCATTGCACGCGAAAGTGCAGGCCCTTCACGAAATCGGGCGTTCGTGCGGGAGTGTAAACGTCGGTGTCGCAGTCCTCGATGCGCACGTTCATTTCTACCGTCATGTAGTCCGGGAAATTGGTAATCACGCGGGAGTTCTTTCGGAATTCGGAGCCTTGCTCGGTGTCGATTCGTTCCAAGCCGTTGAAGAAACCCGCCGACTGCAGTACCGGAATGAAATTCACGCACACGTCGCCTTTGCGAATCTGGCCCGTTGAGAGCGCCACATCATCCTTGTATTCGTGAATTTTGCCGGCGTTGCCTTCAGAAGACTGCGCCATTGCTGCGGCACCGGTGAACAGGCAGCAAACGACGGCAACGCACTTGATTGGTCCGGAGATTGTCATCGCGGGCGAGCAGCTCGCAAAACCAGGAACACATACCCCATTGCCACCATGCCACGATATCCATGTTCTGGCGCGCTCGCAACAGCGCTGTAGCATGCACGTTCGCACCACGGTGCCTCGCGCGTAGTTCAGGCGTATAATTATCGTGAAGGACGACTCCCTTGCGGGACCTCAAGATTCTTCAACAATCCGCGCAGCTGCATGAAGCCCGTTGGTGGGAGGCAGAGGCGAGCGGCAAAGCGCACTGCTATCTGTGCCCGCGGCATTGCCACATCGGGGAAGGGCAGGCCGGATTTTGCTTCATTCGCGTGAACGAAGGCGGAAAACTCTACAGTCTGGGCTACGCGCATCCCGCGGCTCTGCAGATCGATCCCATCGAGAAAAAGCCTCTGAACCATTTTCTTCCCGGCACGCGGATTTTTTCGATGGGGACGGCAGGGTGCAATATGGGCTGCTTCTTCTGCCAGAACTGGGATATTTCGAAATCGCGGGCCGATCAAGTGGGCTCGTCATTCCTGCCGCCGGAAGATGTGGTGCTGCTGGCCATCGGTAATCACTGCGATTCGATTGCCTTCACTTACAACGAGCCGACCATTTGGGGCGAGTACGTGATCGATATTTGCCACGCCGCGAAGGAAGCCGGCCTGAACACGGTGATGGTTTCGAATGGATACATCACTTATGAGGCTTTTCACGATATTTACGATCACGTGGACGCGGCGAACATTGACCTGAAAGCGTTCACCGAGAATTTCTACGGCAAAATCACGCTGACGCACTTGCAGCCGGTTCTGGACACTTTGAAATGGCTAAAGAACGAAACGAACGTTTGGTTCGAGATTACGAATCTCATCATTCCGACGTTGAACGACGCAGCAGCCGAATCTCGTGAGCTGGCGGACTGGATATTGAAAAATCTCGGTCCCGATGTGCCGCTGCATTTCACGGCGTTCCATCCGGACTTCAAGTTGCAGGATAAGCCGCGCACGCCGCCGGAAACTTTGCACGCCGCGCGGCGCATCGCGCTGGAAGCGGGGCTGCATTACGTTTACGAAGGGAATATTTTGAGCGATGGTGCCCATACATCGTGCCCATCATGTAACACGCTACTGATCAAACGTTCCTGGCACGATGTGCAACAGAATCGCCTGAAAGACGGACATTGCCCCAAATGCGGCCTCGCTATTCCCGGCCGCTGGTCGAACCCTCATGGCAAAACGGCGCCAAAAGTGTATGAGCGCGCAGTGCACACGGCGACGTTCAAATACGGAGACCTGAATCTCTAGAACAAGCCTGGGGTAACCCTCACAGTTTCTTACGAACGATCATCCGGCGGCGCGCATCCATAGGGAGTGCGGCAGTTTGCCACTTTGCGGATCGCGAGGGCTCCACGCAAGTCTGCAGGCGAGGCTTGCCTCGCATTTCTGCGACGACGCGCAGCCCTTCGTTATTGGGAGCCCAACTTCAGTCTGGAAAGGCGGCGGCAAGCCGCCGCAGTCCAAAGGACTCGCGCTCATACCGCGAATTGTAGGCAACCAAAAATCGAATTGGAATGTAACTCACGGTCTGCGCCATCCGTAATACCATTGTGGAAGACATGACCGGCCCTTCTAATGGTTTTGCCATCCGCACC
>Ga0210390_10000313_pt1 | contig 52945 bp, 57 predicted proteins | sample IncBWH11OmetaG_FD_161050 | JGI IMG/M metagenome (GOLD analysis project Ga0210390, IMG submission 161050) | Forest soil microbial communities from Barre Woods Harvard Forest LTER site, Petersham, Massachusetts, United States - Inc-BW-H-11-O ... | reverse complement strand
GGCGAAGTCCCAGGCGCGGGGGCCGGTGAAGAAGTCCAGCCGCAGCCCGGAGCCGATGTGGATGCCGTACAGCTCGTCGGCGTACTTGTGGCCGAGCTGGCTGGTGACGATCCCCCCGATGTCGCAGCCCCCAGCGGCGTACTTCTCGTGTCCCAGAGTCTCGGTCATCAGGGTGTGCCACAGGTCGGAGACCTTCCAGAAGTTGACGTCAGGAAAGCCGGTGAGCGGGCCGGGGAACCCAAAGCCGGGCAGGGACGGCACGATGACCTCGAACGCGTCGACGGGGTCAGCGCCGAACGCGGCCGGGTCGGCGAGCGGGTCGATCACCTTCGACCAGTGCCAGAACGTCCACGGCCAGCCGTGAGTGAGGATCAACGGGATCGGCCGCGGGCCACGGCCGGGCTTGCGCATGAAGTGCACAGGGACACCGGCGACGCTCACCTGGTAGTGCTCATAGGCGTTGATGGCAGCCTCGGCCTGGCGCCAGTCATAGCCGTCACGCCAATGGGCGACCAACCCACGCAGATAGCTGTCCGGCACGCCGTAGGACCAGTCCGCATTCCGCTCGTCCAGCGGCGGACGAGTCAGCGCGAGACGGGCGCGCAGGTCATCAAGGACCGCGTCGGACACACGGATCGGAGTGGGCTCCAAGGGAAAGGCGTCCGGGGTGGTCATCGCGTCATTCCTTACTATGCCTTGGTTCGTGCCCGATGTGTCCGGTCGAACGGTGCACCAATTCGGGAGGATTCTAGTGGCGGATCGACAAGCTCCTGGGCTTGGCGCAAGACTCTCGGCCATGAGCGACAAGCTGGAAAGCATCGCCCGCTCCGCCCGCCCGACGCCATCGTGACGTGTGGCGGAATCCCCTACCGCACCGGGCGGTAGCGGGGACGACCGACCCCGTTTGGCTGGTGGACCTTTCCGGCGTTTCTCATGCGTCTCTGGTCATCATTCGCCATGCGCCGAGGGTCGTCCAAGCCGCCAGCCAGGCGATGATCACGCAGACGGCCTCGGTGGCCGACTCGGGCAATCGCGCGTCGCCGGGGCCCCCGACGCCTCCGGTTACCCCTGGCATCCCCCCGATTGCCATCGGCAGACCGGACGGTTCCAGGTGTGCCACGGCCAGCCCGACGAACGCGCGTTGCAGGCTTTGCAGATGGGCGATGCCGACCCCGGAAAGGATCGGCGTCAGGATTATCTGGAACACGAATAGCAAGATCACTGAGCCGGTTCTCTGCCCCATCAGCGAGGCGAGCCCGAGTCCGAGGATGAATGCGACGGTCGCTTCAAGCTCGATCCACAGTCCGGCCTCGATCATGACGGAGGTCGGCGGGGAGCGGAGAATGCCGACGTAGCCGGGGTAGTCCTGGCGGGCGATCTTGACGGCCAGAGCTTCCAGCGGGGCAGGCGCGGCCTGGCCTGGGGTGGCTGTTGACACCGACCACCAGCCAGGCCCGGTTGGGCAGTCGACATTTCCCGGAACTGGCCCGTTGGAGGGGAAATTGCAGACGACCAGCTCGGCGTGGTTCCCGCCCCAGTTCGCGAAGCCGGCGCGTGACAGGCCGGGAGGTACATTCACGCCATTGTCAGTGATGACGGTTGGGGCGGCGAAGGCGCACACCGCGCAGACGATCGTGTAGCCGATCGCGACCATTGGCACGACGATCGCCAGTCCGGCGGGGATCCGGGCCAGGTACAGCGCCAGCCTGGACCGGCCGGTCACGACCAGGTGCCGGAACATTCCCTCGGTCAGGTCGCGCGATCCTGCCGTGCAGCCCGCCGCGGCGGCGACGAGGAAGCCGAAGATGGGCAGGAAGCCGGCCGCCAAGACCCCGAAGATCTGGTTGCCGCCGGCGGGTGGGCTGGTGCGCGGCCAGAACGCATGGCCGAGCAGGCGAATGAAGAGAAAGAGTGCCGGGAGCCCGATGTTCATCACGATGAGGGCGATCATGAGGCCGCGCCGTTTGCGCAGTTCCATGATCCTGGTGGTGATCATGCCGGCGGTGGGAACCGGAGATCCCCTGCCGTCATGGGAGTGACCGACAGGCGTGGGCTGGGGTGCCTGCTCCGGCGCGGGAGCGTCACTGGGGGACGTGGCCGTCATTCCGGGTCCTCCAACCTGGTCGTGACTTGCAGGAACCACGATTCGAGCGAGGTCTGGACTGGCTGGAGCCGGTAGACGGATATTCCGCCTTCGACAAGAACGCGGTTGATCTCGGCGATGAGGTCGCGCCCCGCGCCGGCGGGCAGCGTGATGCCCAGCCCCAGCGCCGAAGGCACTGCCTCGACGCGGGCACCGAGGGTGGTGCCTGCGAGCAGGGCACGGGCCCGGCCGGGTTCGGAGCATTCGACCTGAAGTGCGAGCTGCGCCCCCGCCAGCAGCTCGGAGATCGGCCCCTGCGCGACGATGCTGCCGCGGTCCACGATGGCGACAGCGTCACAGGTCCGCTCAACCTCATCGAGGAGGTGGGAGGAGAGCACGACGGTGAGGCCCTCGGCCACCATCGAAAGGATGATGTCCCTCATCTGCGCCATTCCGGCCGGGTCGAGCCCGTTCATCGGCTCGTCCAGAATGAGCATCTCGGGGTCCCCAAGCAGGCAAGCGGCGACCCCCAGGCGCTGGCGCATTCCCATGGAGTATCCCGAGACCCGGTCGTCGCCGCGCTGGGTCAGGCCAACGCGCTCCAGCGCTGGCCCGATGCGGCCTCGCGCGGCCGGCTCGCGTGCCGCCGCGAGAAGTCGCAGGTTCTGCCTGCCCGTGAGATGGCGGTGGAACCGGGGCTCGTCGACGATGGCGCCGACCCGAGCGAGCGCCGCGTCGCGATGCCTCGGGACCGGGTATCCGAGCAGGGACATCGTGCCAGCATCGGCGCGCGTCAACCCCAGCAGCACTCGGATGAGTGTGGTCTTGCCGGCACCGTTGGGGCCGAGGTAGCCGAACGCCGATCCCCGGGGGACCAGGAGCTCAACCCCGTTCACGGCGGTTTTCGCCCCGAAGCTCTTGGTGAGCCCGTGCGTCTCTACGGCCCAGCGGTACTCGTCGGCTAGCCTGCCTGGGGCACCCTCGACAGCCGTGGTGATCATCAGGTACCCCCGGCGGTTACCGCTGCCGCCAGCGGCGGTCTGGCGAACAGCGCCACGATGATGTAGGCGGTCATTGGATCCTTCCAACGGCGATGAGGAAGAAGCACCAGGCCGGGTTCTGATGTACAGGCTGGGTTCTGGTGTAAGAGCATGCGACACGGAGGCGGAAACGTCTTCGGCGCGAGGGTGGAGCTTTGCAGTCCCCGCCGACTAACCCCGGATGGAGGCGTATCCACCCAGCGACAGACCGTGTCTCTGCCTGAAGGTAATGTCGTCCGGGTCGGCGCACCCTAACGTTGAGCAGGTGAGCGCAGATCCCGCGGCCAAAGTCGCCCTCGCCACGCTGCGCAGGGCGCGAGCGCAGCAGGAGGCAGCCCACCGGTGGCTGCGGCGCCTCGCTCCGCCGCTCCTTGTCGTGGTGGCAGTGGTCGTGTTCACCAGCGGCCGGAATCCGGGGCCCGCGAGCCGCGACGTAGGCACCGCGATTGCCGTGGCCGGGCTCGCCCTGGGCGGGCTGAGGGCGCTGAAGGTCCGCTACCGCCGCGCGGCGGTCCGCATCGTCTTCGCCCTAATGCTCTTGGCCAGTTCGGCGGCGCTGATGAGACTGCAACCGGATGGACCGGGCCTGGCCGGGCTCTTGACGGGTCTCGTGCTGCTCCCCCCACGGGTGCCAGACCGCTTCCCGATCGCCGCGACGATCGCCGGGATCGCGTGCCTGGCGGCGCTCGTGGTAGCCGTCAGCCACGACTCACCGGCCGCGGCCCTGATGGGCGTCATCGCGATCGTCGGCTTCCCCGGCATGACGTTGCTCGCGAGACGGCTCGGACAAGCCAACCACCAAGCCGAACGGCTCCTGATCGAACTGGAGGGAACCAGGGCCGCGCAGGCACGGGCCGCCGGACTGACCGAACGCCAGCGGCTCGCCAGGGAGATGCACGACGTGCTCGCCCATTCCCTGTCCGGGCTCATGCTCCAGTTGGAAGGCGCCCGGATGCTCGCGGCCGATGACCCGGGCGATCCCCGGCTGCCAGGGATCATCGAGCGTGCCCACCAACTGGGCAAGTCAGGGCTCGAAGACGCCCGCCGGGCGATCGGCATGCTGCGCGACGACGAACTGCCCGGGCCCGAGCGCCTGGCCAGCCTGGCCACGCACTTCCAAGAGGTCAGTGGCGTCCCGTGCGAGTTCACGGTGTCCGGCCACGCAAGCGAACTTCCGTCGCAGGCACGGCTCGCGGTGTACCGGGTAGCGCAAGAAGCCCTGACGAACATCACCAAGCACGCCTGCCCGGAACGGGTCGAGGTGCACCTCGGTTACGAGCCTCACCACATCCGCCTGACGGTCGAGGACTTCGCGATGAACGGGGAACCGCCGCGGGCGGTCGGCGACAGCCCCGGCTACGGCCTGACCGGGATGCGCGAGCGGGCCGAACTGCTCGGCGGCGAGCTCACCACGGCCATGACGCACGGTGGCTTCCGGGTGGAGTTGCGGGTGCCGGCGTGAACCAGCCGATCCGCGTCCTCATCGCTGACGACCAGCGAGTGGTCCGTGAAGGACTGGCGCTGGTGCTCGGCCTCCTGCCCGAGGTCGAAGTCGTAGGCTCCGCCTCTGACGGTGACGAGGCCGTCGCCCTAGCCGCTGACCTACTCCCCGACATCGTTCTCATGGATCTGCGGATGCCCCGCTGTGATGGCGTCAAGGCCACCCGCCTGCTGCGTGAGCGCGTACCAGAGACCAGGGTCGTCGTACTTACCACCTACGCGGATGACCGGTCGGTGATAGACGCCCTGCGAGCTGGCGCACGCGGCTACCTGACCAAAGACGCGGGCGGGACGGAGATCCGCCACGCACTCAAACAAGTCCTCGATAACCGCGCGGTGATCGACCCCGCCGTTCAGCATCACGTTGTCGACGCCATCGCGACGCTATCGCCGGCCCATGCCGCCCGATCGCTCTCGCCTCTTCCCGCGGGCCTCACTCCCCGGGAAGCCGAGGTACTCTCGCTGATCGCCACCGGCATGTCGAACCGCGAGATCGCGGTGCACCTCGTCCTCAGCGAAGGCACCGTCAAGAGCCATATCAACCACCTGCTCGCCAAGATCGACGCACGCGACCGCGCCCAGGCGGTCACCTACGCCTATCAGCGCGGACTTGCTCCGCCATGGGAACATCCCGGCTGAAGATCCCTATAGATAGGTGGGCGGTACTGGTAGATAGGTGGGCGGTACTGGGTTCGAACCAGTGACCTCTCGGGTGTAAGCCGAGCGCTCTAACCGCTGAGCTAACCGCCCGTTCACTCGCTTCCGGGACCATCGACGTTCCGGTAGGGCACGGAATCCCTGCTAGGGTACCGGCTCCCCGCGGCCCGGTGGTACCGGCGGCGGCCATCAGGCCGGTCGCCGCTGGCTCAGCCATTGGTCGAATTCGGCGGCCACGATCCGCTGGTCGTGCACGCCTGACGCGGCGCTGGAGGCGAGCCAGACGATGGGCGGCGCCATGACGTCCGGCTCCAGCAGGTTCGACAGGGCGGCCGCGTGCTCGGCGGGGACCATGCCAGTGCGGGTGGCGCCGCCGGGGAGCAGCACGTTCACGGTGACCGGCGTGTCGCGCAGGTCGGCGGCCATGATCCGGGACAGCGCCTCCGCGCCCGCGCGGGACGGACCGTAAGGGACGAAGCCCGCCCTGGTCATCGTGGACAGGTTCACCGAGACGTTCACGATGCGGCCGCGGCCCGCGGCGAGCATGCGGGGGGTGACCGCGCGGGCGACGAGGAAGTAGCCGGTCAGGTTGGTGTCGATCACGTCGCGGAATCCGTCCGGCGACACGGTCCAGAAACCGCGGTGCTGCGTCATGAAATCCGGGTTGACCGTGCGCATGCCGATGCCCGCGTTGTTCACCAGCAGGTCGATGCCGTCCAGGCGGGACCAGGCCTCCTCGACGGCGCGCCCGACAGAGCGCTCGTCACGCACGTCGAGTTCGATGCCGAACGCGCCGGGCGGATCCCCGGCGGCCGCGGCGGCCCGGTCCGCCGACCGTCCGGCCACCGCGACCCGCAGGCCAGCCTCGGCGAGCGCGGTCGCCATCGCGAGCCCAAGCCCGCTGTTCGCGCCCGTCACCAGCGCGGTCCGGCAGGCGTACGCGCCCGCGGATTCCGTGATGTCTGCCATGGCACGAGACTAGCCAGCGCCAGGTGCGCGTCAGAAATGCGGGGCGGCGCAGGTCGGCCCGATTTATGTGCGATTTCCGGTGTTAGAGCACCGGAAATCGCACATATATACGACCGGGTTCGCTGGGCGCGGCCCCGTCTGTCACCGCAGTCCCACGGGGCCCTCTACACGGGGTGCGCGTCACCACCCGCGGGCTCGATCACCGATGTGTTCCGGTTCTCTGCTGCCAGGGGAACATATCCGCGCGCTGGGCGGCGCGGGCATGGTCATGCGCCGACCGCGGCAGCTCACCCTGGACGTCCGCCGTGCGCTGCACAGCTAGACAGGACCGCTGGAATGTCGGTGGGTCTGGTTAGAGTGCGGCCATGATCGAGGGCACCGTGATCGGAGAGAGCATCCGTGTTGGGGCGGAGCTCAGTGGCGTGCGGCTCACTGTCAGGAAGGTCAGCCGGGCAGCAGTGGGCGACGCGGCCGCGGGGCAGCCAGAGCTGTGGACGTTCATCGAGTTTGAAGCCGACGAGTCGCAGGCCGCGGTTCTCGCCGACGCGCTCGCGGACGTGCTTGAGCGGTCTGGCGGCTGGTACACCGATTTCCGCACGCCGGACGAGACGTTCGTTGTCTACGCTGGCCGCGTCTTCCGGTACCCGCGCGGCGATAGCGCGGGACGGGCCGAGGCCGCGGCCTACGGGCGCTCGGTCGGTGTCCCAGACAATCAGCTCGACTGGCCGGTGTGACCGGCTACTCTCGCAGGCCCGTCCACTGCAGGAGGAGCAGGGTCGCGTCGTCGCGCAGGCCGCCGGCCTGGTGGGTGAGCACGGCCTGGACGAGCCGCCGGAGCAGTTCCTCGGCAGGCTGTTCCCCGGCCGCTTCCCGCTCGAGCAGGTCTACCAGCCGCTCCTCGCCGAACAGTTCGCCGTCGGGCCTGCGGGCCTCCACTACTCCATCGGTGTACAGCAGCACCGCGTCGCCTGGCTCCAGGTCGCGGGAGCCTACCCAGGGCGAGGTGGAGCCGAGCCCGAACGGCAGCGTTGGCTCGCCTTCGAGTTCGGCGACGACCTTGCGGCCGCGCAGCAGCAGGGGCGGTGGGTGGCCCGCGCACGTCCAGTCCAGCCGGCCTGTGCTTACTGCGAGCGTGCCGATGATGCCGGTCGCGAACGACGCGTCACGGTAGTAGCTGTCCAGGGCCTCGTCGATGGCCACGTGCGTCTGCTCGAGCGGGACGCCGTGGCGGCGCGCGTGCCGGTACGCGCCGACCGTCAGGCCGCTCATCAGCGTCGAGCCGATCCCGTGGCCCATCGCGTCGATGATCGCGAAATGGATGATGCCGTCGTCGGCCGCGTAGTCGAACGCGTCACCGGCGATGTCGTAGGCGGGTTCCAAGATTCCGGCGATCAGCGCGCCGGGGACGCTGGTGGTCCACGGCGGCAGCAGGTCCCATTGCATGGACGCCGGCAGCGACATGTCCCGGCCCTGCCGCCGCATGTGCGGGGTGTCGCTGACCCGGCTGAGCGCGGCCAGCACCAGTCCGACGAAAACGCCGAGTTGTTCGGCCTCCCGCAGGAGGTCCTCGGAGCCGCTGTCCTCACCGGAATCGGCGACCGTCATCGCCAGGACTCCGGTCCGGGTCGTGTGCTCGACCACCGGGACCCACACTCGCGTCGTGCCGTCCCGGTCCGCGGTCACTGGCTGCCCGGTGGTGAAGGACCTGCCAGGCAGCGTTCCCTCGACTTCTTCCCGCGTCATCCCCGGGGTGAGCGGCAGCAGCGCCTGCCGCGAGAAGTCCACGAGGTACACCACGGGGTCCCACGCGGGCAGCGTCTCGCACGCCCGCGCGAGCACCTCGTCCAGGGTGTCCGACGTCCCCTGGGACAGAGCCCGCAGCGCCTGAGCGTATCCCGGCTCACCCGCCGCTCCTGCACCCATAAACCGATACTAGGTGGCGTCCAGAACGTCGCGCAGGGTGGCCGCGAAGGCGTCTGGCTCGCCCGTACGGCCGAATTCGCCGCCGAGGAACCCGTCGTGACCGCCGGGGAAGGTAACCGGTTCTGTGCCCAGGCGCCCGGCGACGGCTACGCCGGCGCGGCCGGCGAGCATCTGCCCGGACTCCTCGCCGACCCCGATGACGACGCGGGTCGGCGCCGCGCGCAGCGCGCCGAAATCGTGCTCGTAATGCGAGCTGGAGATCATGTTCTGCCCGAGCAGCGGATCCGCGCGCCCGCCGTCGTCCCGCGTCGGCAGCCCGAAGGCGGCGGGGTCGGGAGCCGGACGGTCCGCGTAGTCGTCGGGGATCGGTCCCTCCTGGCTGACGAGCGCGATGAACTTCGCCATGGCCGGGCCGAAGCCGTCGCGCAGGTAAGTGTCGTGGATGTCCACGCTCGCGGCGAGCACGGGTCCGCTGTCGGGCAGTTCCCTGGACGCGGGCGGCTCGTGCGCCACAAGCGTGCGGACCTGTTCCGGGTGCTTGGCCACCAGGACCAGCGCGTTGACCGCGCCGCCGCTGCTGGCGAAGATGTCCACCGGCCCGGCGCCCAGCGCGCCGATCAGCCGGTGCAGGTCGTCGGCGTGCTCGTCCGGTGTGGTCTGTTGCGCGTCGTCCGTGCGCGGGCTGCGGCCCGATCCGCGGGGATCGTAGGTCACGACCGTGCGGTCGGCGAAGTGCCCGGCCAGCGTCACGAACCCGGCGGCGCCCATCGGCGACCCGATGATCAGGAGCACCGGATGAGCGGTGGAGTCACCGCTCCGGACGTCGTAGTGCAGCACCGCGCCCGGCACGGCGATGCTGTCGGTCTTCGGCTCGGTCATCAGCGGGTCCTTTCCCTCGTTTTGAGTCCAATGGTGTCAGGGCGTAGCGACATTGTTACAAGCGGCCGCGCGTGTCATTGGCGTTTTTGCAGGTTGACGCGCGGGTGAGCAGTTATCGTCTTCTCCGTTGGCGTCGATATTGAGGGGACCGACTGTGCCACGCCTGATCCCTGTCCGCTTTCTCGCCGTCGCGGCCGCGCTGTTGTGCGCCGGCGCGGCGGCGGGTTGCACGACGCTGCCCGCCACCCTGGTGGCGGCGGGTCCGTGGAACGCGCCGGGCGGAGATTCGCTCGCGGCCGCGACCCGAGTGCCGCCGTCGGTGTCGGTGCTCACCAGCACCGCGCCCGACGCCCTCACCGCGAGGTTCGCCGGGGAGCTGTTCAGTTCAGCTCCCGTGGTCGTCGTGGCCGGAACCGGCTCCGCCGCGCTGCGCACGGCGGAGAAGGAGGCGCTATCGGCGCACGCGCCGCTACTGGTCAGCGCCAACCAGCCGGGCAGGGCGCTGCTCGCGCAGATCAAGGACCTGCACCCGAAGGCGGTCCTCGCGGTCGGCGTCTCCCCCGCCGCGCTGGCGGCGCGGCTGCACGGGACTCGCGTGGTAACCCGCGCCGCGCTGCTGCCGAAGACCGCCGCGGCGCCGCGGCTGCCTCGGGTCGCCGTGCTGATCCGCCACGGCGCGGCCGGTGCCGCCGTCACGGCGGCGGTGACGACGACCGCCCGGGTGGCCGGCGCCACGGTCGTCACGGTCGGCGGGTACGACCCGCGCGCCGACCCGGCCGCGATCCGGGCGCTGGCGAAGGCACGCCCGAGCGAGGTGGTCGCCATCGGGTCCGGCTTCGGCCCGGCCAGCAGGCTGGCGGCACGCGTCGCGGTGGCCGCCACTGGCGTACAGCTGCCGGGCGGCGGGCAGGTGCTCTTCCCCGGGCATCGGCTGGTCGCGCTCTACGGGAACCCGACGACCCCGGCCCTGGGCGTGCTCGGTCAGCAGGACCTGTCCGCGAGCATCACGCGCGCCAGGGCGGTGGCGGACATGTACCGGCCGCTCAGCTCCGTGCCGGTCGTCCCCGCGTTCGAGATCATCGCCACCGTGGCGCAGGGCTCGCCCGGGCCTGACGGGCTGTACTCCTACGAGACACCGCTGCCGGTCCTGGCATCGTGGGTGCACCAGGCGACCGCCGCGGGACTGTACGTCATCCTCGACCTGCAGCCCGGGCGCGCGAGCCTGCTCGCCCAGGCCAAGCTCTACCAGTCGCTGCTGGAGGAGCCGGACGTCGGGCTGGCGCTCGACGCGGAGTGGAAGCTGCAGCCGGGCCAGCTGCCGCTGCAGCAGATCGGCAGCGTCAGCATCACCGAGGTCAACAGCGTCGTCCAGTGGCTGGCCGCGCTGACCGCGCGCCGCCACCTGCCGCAGAAGCTGCTGGTGCTGCACCAGTTCCGGCTGTCGATGATCGCCGATGAGCAAGACCTCGACACCAGCCAAGACGACCTGGCGATCGTCATCCACATGGACGGCCAGGGCTCGCCGTCGGACAAGCTGCAGACCTGGGATGCCGTCACCGGCGCGGCGCCGCCCGGGGTGTTCTTCGGCTGGAAGAACTTCACCGTCAAGGACCACCCGATGCTGACCCCCCAGGAAACGATGCAGAACACGCCGACGCCCGTCATGATCTCCTATCAATAAACCTCAATAAACCCGGGAAGTTCGGGGAATGGGGTAGGGTCCGGGAACCGTTTGCAGGTCCAGGGGATGGATTTGCAGGGGTCCGGGGACGGTACGCGGGACCGGGGACGGCTCGCGGGGTCATGGAGGGTCGATGTACGGCGCTAGCGACGAGCGGGCAATCGACGGCGGAGTGGAAGTCAGCAGGCGGATGGTCGTGGAATACGGCGTGGAGCTGGACGGCGTGTGGCTCCCGCTGGCCATGCTCCGGCGGCTCGCGACTTACGGGCCGTGGGACAGGCCGTTCACCGAGGCGACGACGGACCAGGAACAGGTGCTGCTGGCGCATTCCCTCGCCGACCCGCATAACGAAACAGGCTTGCACCGGGGCGCGGGACTGTCCGGCTTTCTCGACGCGGTGCCGTTCGAGCCGACTGTCCCGTTTCCCGTGGTGCCGCGCGACAGCTGAGCGCGCGCCGCGGGTCAGCGCGGCACGAGCTTGACCGCGGCGGATCGGGCCTGCGGCGTGAGAATCGAATTGACGATGTTCGCGGCGTAGCGCCGGTACTTGGTGCGGTACGCGGCGTCGAGTTCATCGCCGACGCCGTCGTCAGGATCGGCGAACGTGACGTCCTTGCTGACGCCGCCCGCCTCCACATGGCCCTGATGGGTGGCCTGGACGCCGCGGAACCACCCCGACGTGCGCCCCCTGACGGACCGGACGTACACGTCGTCTCCGTCGCGGACCACCCAGATCGTCCGCGCCGCCGCCAGCGTCCCGTCGGGCCGCTGGAACGCGATTCGCAGTTCGTCCGCGTTATCTATCTCTGTTAGCTCGTCAGCCGTCCATGTAGTCATGCGGCCTGTCATACCCGCGGGCCGACGCGAGTACCTGCCGGGGTATGCGATGCTCAGTGTGTGCAGGAGGCGATGGAGAAACCCAACGGGGCCCGACCGCGTTCAGCGAGCATCCGTGATGTCGCGCGGCTCGCCGGGGTGTCTCATCAGACCGTCTCGCGGGTGCTGAACGGCCATCCGAGCATCCGCGACGTCACGAAGTCCCGGGTGCTCGCGGCGATGGACGAGCTCAAGTTCCGGCCGAGCCGGGCGGCCCGGATGCTGTCGATGCGGCGTTCGGAGACGATCGGCGTGCTGGCCGCGGCGGTCGGGTCGCACTACGGCCCGGCGAGCAGCGTGAGCGCGGTCGAGGACGCGGCACGCGAGCGAGGCTTCTACGCGACCGTCGCGCATCTGGCGTCGGTCGCGCCGAGCGCCATATCCGCGGCGATCGAGGACCTGCTGAGCCAGGAAGTCGAGGGGATCGTCATTGTCGCGCCGCGGACCTCGGTGCTTTCCCGGCTGGCCGCGCTGTCCATGGACGTGCCGATCGTCGCCGCCCAGGGCGAGCAGCGCGACTCGGGCGTCATCCCTGTCGTGTCCGTCGACCAGGAGGCCGGCGTCCGGATGCTGCTCGGCTACCTGATGGACCGAGGGCACCGGCGCATCCTGCACGTGGCCGGGCCGCCCGACTGGAACGACGCGCAGTCCAGGCTCCGGGCGTACAAGGAGGTCCTGGAGGCGGCCGGGCTCGATTGGTGGCCACCGCTCTACGGTGACTGGACCGCCGACTCCGGTTATGAGATCGGACGCGCGCTGGCCAGGGACGCCGCCCGTGACGGCGCCGGGCAGGCGCTGCCGTTCAGCGCGGTGTTCTCGTCCAACGACCAGATGGCACTAGGCCTCATCCACGCGTTCCGCGAGGCCGGGCTTGACGTGCCTGGCGACGTCAGCATCGTCGGATTCGACGACATCCCGGAGTCCGCGCACTTCTGGCCGCCGCTGACCACGGTGCGCCAGGACTTCAGCGAACTTGGCGCGCGGTGCGTGAACACGCTGATCGACGCCATCCGCCGGGCCGAAGACCCGCTGGCGCCCGACGGGCTCGGCAGTGTCTCACCCGTGGGGCCGCGCCTGGTCGTGCGGGCGTCTGTCGCTGCCGTCTAAGGGACACCGCGATCCCGTTCGGGATAATAAAGGGCGGCCTTACCCCGCACCACGGTATTGACAAGCTCTCCGACCTCGGCGATCGCGATGCGGATCTCGTCGCCCGGCCGCAGGGTGAACGGCAGGTCGGGGACCAGGCTGGTGCCGGTCGACAGCACCACGCCGGCCGGGAAATCGTCCTCCGCGAACAGGAAGCCGGCCAGTTCGTCGATCCGCCGTCGCAAGCCCGAGGTGCTCGACGTGCCGTGCCAGGCCACCGCGCCGTCGCGGCTGATCGTCAGCCCGATGGTCAGCGCGTACGGGTCGGGCACCTCCCACGCCGGCCGGATCCACGGGCCGACCGCGCATGCGCCCAGGTAGATCTTGGCCTGCGGCAGGTACAGCGGGTTCTCGCCTTCGATGGAGCGCGAGCTCATATCGTTGCAGATGGTGTAGCCGACGACTTCGGCGGCGTGATTGAGGACGACCGCCAGCTCAGGCTCGGGCACGTTGATGGCCGAATCGGCCCGCACCGACACCGGGGCCCCTGGACCGGACACGCGCCAGGCCGCCGACTTGAAGAACAGCTCGGGCCTGGGCGCGTCGTACACCCGGTCGTAGATGTCGGCGGACTGCTCGCTCTCTGCCATCCTCGCCGTCCGCGACCGCTCGTAGGTCACCCCGGCCGCCCACACCTCGGTCCGCCCGTCGACCGGGACGAGCAGGCCGGCGAGGGGCACCGGCGTGCCGCCCGGATTCGCGCAGATCTCGCGGATGCCGCTCAGCGGCTCGGCCAGCAGGTCGGCGAGGGACGCCACCTCCAGCGGCCTGACGACGGCACTCGGGTCGCCTAGCTCGCTGTCGTCAAGCACCCCCGCCCGCGCCTCGCCGTCCTCGCCGTCCTCGCCGTCCCCGGCGAGGAACCTGATCAGCCGCACCGCGTCCCGTGCCCGGTCAGGTCTGCGACGGGACGACCGCGACTGGTCCCCGCGCGTGGTTCAGCAGCGCGTGCTGAATCGAGCCGACGCCGGGACCTCGGCCGGACCCGCGCCTGCCGATCACCACCAGGTCGGTGCGCGCCGAGTAGTCCACGAGTACCTGACCAGCGTGACCGCGCGGCACGTCCTGCTGGACGACCACGCGAGGGTACTTCAGCCGCCAGTCTGGCAGGGCTTCGCCGAGGGCCTGGCTAGCTTCCGCCGCGATCGTCTCATGGTCACCGGGCAGAACCGAGTACCAGGAGTGCACGGCGACCAGATTGGCCCCGCGCAGTGCGGCTTCCTCGAAGGCGAACGCCAGCGCCGCGGCGCTCTCCCTGGGATGCCGCACGCCGACCGCTATCTCCTGCCGCTCGCCACCGAAGCCCTGCTCCCTGACCACGATCGCCGGGCACGGCGCGTTGGTGGCCACGTACCTGCTGACCGACCCGAGGAGCATCGCGGCGAAACCGCCCATCCCGCGATCGCCGACGACGACCAGCTGCGCGCCGGAGGCGCTCTCCGCGATCGCCACGGCTGGCGGCCCGGACAGCAGGTCGGTGTCGATCACCAGGTCAGGGGCGGCTTGCTTGGCCCGGCTGACGGCCGTGGCCACTGCCTGCTCGTATGACTCCTCGATCTCGCTAGCGACCGTCTGCTCGCGACCCGGACGCATCCGCGGCGGCATGGCAGGCGCCGAGACGATCCGCAGCGGTGCCGTGCGGCGTTTGGCTTCCCGTGCCGCCCAGTCCACCGCGAGCAGCGATGGCTCCGAACCGTCCACGCCGACTACGACGGGGTTGGCCACCATGGCATCTCTCCGTTCCGCAAAGGATGTTTCAGCAGTCAAAGGATGTCTCAGAAGTAGAGCCGGGTCACCGCATCGGCCACGCAGCCCGGCTTGGCGTTGCCCTCGACCTCGATCGTGACCCGGTTGACCAGCTGCGCCGCGTCGGGCGCCCCTGGCACGCGGGCGCAGCTGATGAGCGTCGAGCGGGCGCGCAGTCGCGCGCCGGACGGCACCGGTGCGGGGAACCGGACCCGGTCCAGGCCGTAGTTGACCCCCATCCGTACGCCTTCGACCCGGCGCAGCTGGCCGGCCAGGTACGGGACCAGGGACAGCGTCAAGAAGCCGTGTGCCACCGTCGTGCCGAACGGCCCGCTCGCCGCCCGCTCCGGGTCCACGTGGATCCACTGGTGGTCCTCGGTGGCGTCCGCGAAGGCGTCGATGCGGGCCTGGTCGATCGTGAACCAGTCCGTCGGGCCGGTCTCCGTGCCGACGGCTGCTTCGAGGGCGGCGAGGCCCGGGGGTGTGTCCACTTGTCTCCTTTACGCTTTCCGCAGTTCGCGGGCGATGACCATCCGCTGGATCTGGTTGGTGCCCTCGAAGATCTGCGGCACCTTCGCCTCGCGCATGTACCGCTCGACGGGGAAGTCGCGCGTGTAGCCGTACCCGCCGAGCACCTGCACCGCGTCGGTCGTCACGCGCATCGCCATGTCGGTGGCCACCAGCTTCGCGATCGATGCCTGGCGGCGGAACGACATCCCGCGATCGCGGCGCCGTGCGGCGTCGAGGTAGGTCGCGCGGGCGGAATCGACGCCAGCCGCCATGTCCGCGAGCAGGAACTCCAGGCCCTGGAATTCGATGATGGGTTTTCCGAACTGCGTGCGCTGCTTCGCGTAGGCCACCGCTTCGTCCAGCGCGGCCTGCGCGAGACCGACGGCGCACGCCGCGATCCCCAGGCGACCCGAGTTCAGCGCCTCCAGGGCGATCTTCAGGCCGTCGCCTTCGGCGCCCATCAGGCGACGCGCGTCGATCCTGGCGTTGTCGAGGAGCAGTTGCGCGGTCGGGGAGCCGGTCAAGCCCATCTTGTGCTCAAGCGGGGCGATGGTCAGGCCCGGCGTGGCCGCGTCGGCGAGCAGGCAGCTCACGCCGCGGCTGCGCTCGTCGCTCGTGCGGACCATGATGGTGTAGAAGTCGGCCACCCCGGCGTGCGAGATCCACGCCTTGGTCCCGGTCACCAGGTAGTCTTCGCCGTCCCTGATGGCGCGGGCCGACAGTGCCGCCGCGTCCGACCCGGCCTGCGGCTCGGACAGCGCGTACGCGCCGAGCAGCTCTCCGCCGAGCATCTCCGGCAGCCACTCCTTCCGCTGCTCGTCTTCGCCGAACCGGGCGAGCGGGTAACAGGACATCGTGTGCACCGACAGGCCCACGCCCATGGTCATCCAGGCCGCGGCGATCTCCTCGAGCACCTGCAGGTACACCTCGTAGCTGACCGCGCCGCCGCCCCACTTCTCCGGGTACGGCAGACCGAGCAGCCCGCTTCGCCCAAGCAGCCTGAACTGCTCGCGCGGGAATCGGTCCTGCGCCTCGTAGTCGCTCGCCAGCGGCTTGAGCTCGTCGACCGCGATCTCGCGGGCCAGGGCGACAAGCTCCTCGGCGTCAGAGTCAGGCAGCATCCGCTCTACCGGCATTGGCACTCCCGTTAGTGAGTTAACTCCTCAGTATCACGCCAGCCCGCGGACCGCACGGGACGGGGGTAGATCGCCTTTGACCGCGGCGACCATGTCGAGGGCCTGCCTGGTCTGGCGGACGTCGTGGGCCCGGAAGACGCGGGCGCCGAGCCAGGCGCCCACGGCGGTCACCGCCAGCGTGCCGGGGAGCCTGTCCTCGATGTCGGCGCCGAGCGTCTCGCCCACGAAGTCCTTGCGTGAGGCGGACAGCAGCACCGGCCATCCGGTCGCGGTCATCTCGCCGAGCCGCCGGGTGAGCTCGAGGGAGTGCCAGGTGTTCTTGCCGAAGTCGTGCGCCGCGTCGATGACGATCCTGGCGGGGTCCACCCCGGCGCGCAGGGCCCGCCCGGCGAGCGTCAGCACGCGGTCAAGGACGTCCGCCATCACGTCGGCGTACGACAAGCGGAACGGCCTGGTCCGCGGCGGCAGCCCGCCCGCGTGCGAGCACACCAGCCCGGCGCCGAACTCGGCCGCCACGTCTGTGAGCAGCGGGTCCCAGCCGCCCCACGTATCGTTCAGCAGGTCGGCGCCCGCCTCGCACGCCGCCCGGCCCACCTCGTGGCGCCAGGTGTCGACGCTGATCACCAGGCCCGGATATTCGGCCCGGACCGCCGCGACGAAGTCAACCACCCGGCTGATCTCCTCACCCACGGTGACCTCTTCCCCGGGCTTGGCGGGGACACCGCCGACGTCGAGGATGTCCGCGCCTTCGGCGACGACCTGGTGCACGTGCTCGAGCGCGGCCTTGGCGTCCCAGGTCAGCCCTGGGCGGTAGAACGAGTCCGGGGTCCGGTTGACGATCGCCATCACCAGCGGGCGGCCGGGCGCGAACTCACTGTCGCGCAGCCGCAGCGGGCCGGGCTCGCGCGGTTCCGCCCTGACTTCACTCACCATGTCACCTTATTGACGGGCGGGCGCTCGTCGACCGGGACCGGGCGGGACCGCTGCCGCATGTCACCGTCGGCCCGGACGAACTGCCGCAGGTTCACGCTGGGCGGCGGCGGCGGCGTCGGCGTCGGCGGCGGCGTCGGCGGCGCGTGCGGCGAGCGGCGGCGGTCGGCCACGAGCAGGAGTTCGGCGGCCATCACCGCGAGGTCGTGGCTCGCCTGATGCTTGTGCCCGCGCTTGCCGAGGTCCACCTGCGCGACCGCGTCGAGGCCGTGGGCGGCGGCGGTGTCCAGGAGCACGGCGAGCTCGATGCCGTAGCCGACGGGGACGGACAGCGACTCCATCAGGTCGCGGCGGACCGCCCACTCACCGGCGAGCGGCTGGATCACGCCGGTTAGCTCCGGCCACCACAGGCTGAGCAGCGGGCGGGCCACCAACTCGGTCACCCGACCGCCGTCGGCGGTGACAGAACCGTCGCCACCCTTGAACAGCCGCTCGTAGAACCCCTTGACGAGCAGCACACCCTGGTCGTCGAGCAACGGTCCGAGCAGGCCCGTCACGAAGTGCGGGCCCCAGTGGGTAAGGTCCGCGTCCACGAAGACGAGCACATCGCCCTTGGTCACGAGCAGCGACTTCCACAGCGCCTCCCCCTTGCCGGGATAGCCGCCGAGGTGCGGCGCCACCTCCCTGACGCGGTGCACCGTGGCGCCGGCCGTGGCCGCCGCGGCCGAGGTCTCGTCGGTGGAGTCCGAGTCCATGACCACGAGCTCATCCACCAACCCTGTGCCGGCGGCGAGCCGGGCGATGGCGCTCACCACCCCGCCCACCGTGCGCTCTTCGTTGCGGGCGGGAATCACGACGCTGACCGTCACGCCGAGGTCGTTCTTCCGCTCCCCCAGCCGCTTCGCGGGCCAGTCCTGCCAGCGGCTTGTCCGGCGCCGTGACCACGCCTCAGCAAGCTCATCCGCTTCACTCAACCCATCGCCCCCGCCAGTCGCGACCTTTCGCGTAGTCGCCGATAAGGCTATCCGGCACGGATCGTCGGCGGTGAATGGCTGTGACTTGATGTTGCCCTGCGCGCCGTGCTTGGATTCGCTATGGACACGGCCGCGGACCATGCCGACCAGGGAGACCTCCTGCGCAGGCAGCACCGGGCCGCTGACGCTGAGGCTGCCTACCGCGCAGCCATCGGGCTTGACCCCTTGCTGCCTCGCGCGCACTCCGGACTTGGCCGGGTCCTGCGTGACACCGGGCGGTACGCAGAGGCTGAGGCTGCCTGCCGGGAGGCGATCCGCCTTGACCCCGGCTATGCCCCTGGGCACAGCGCCCTCGGCGTGGTGCTCCGCGATACCAAGCGCTACGCGGCGGCTGAGGCTGCCTGCCGGGAGGCGATCCGCCTTGACCCCGACCTTGCCGCCGCGCATGTCAACCTCGGCGCGGTCCAGTCCCAGACCAAGCGCTACGCCGAAGCCGAGACCGCCTACCGGGAGGCGATCCGCCTTGACCCCGACCTTGCCGCCGCGTACGTCAACCTCGGCGCGATCCTGCTCAAGACCAAACGGTACGACGAAGCCGAGACCGCCTTCCGGGAGGCGATCCGCGTTGACCCCGACCTTGCCGGAGCGCACAACATCCTCGGCTCGATCCTGCGCCTGACCAAGCGGTATGCCGAAGCCGAGACCGCCTACCGTGAGGTAATCCGCCTTGACCCTGACCTCGCCACCGCGCACGTCAACATGGGTGCGGTGCTCTGCGCCACCCAGCGCTACGGCGAGGCCGAAGCCGAATTCCGGGAGGCGATCCGCCTCGACCCCGCCCTCGCGCCAGCGCACAACAACCTCGGCGTAGTCCTGCGGTACGCCGGGCGAAGGGCGGAAGCCAAAGCCGCCTTCGCGGAAGCAGTTCGCCTCGAACCCACTCGCGTCGATCTCGAAACGTATTTGCGGGTCCGGCGATCGTCGTGGCTCAAGAGTCTCCGGGACAAACACCCGAAGCGTTTAGCCGCGGGAACGTTGCTCATCGGCCCAGCGTAGCCTTGCGATGCGATCGCCAGCGGAGCGTGTCAGTATGGCGGCATGGCCGATCCGCGCGCGGGACAGCCCGCTGCCTCAGGTGATCTCGTCAACGTCCCGAAGCTCGTGACCGCCTACTACCAGGTCCATCCCGATCCCCGTGACCCGGTCCAGCGGGTGTCGTTCGGGACGTCCGGCCACCGGGGGTCGGCGCTGGCGGCGACGTTCAACGAAGACCACATCCTCGCTACCACGCAGGCGATCTGCGACTACCGGGCCAGCCAGGGCATCGACGGACCGCTGTACCTCGGCGCGGACACCCACGCGCTGTCAGAGCCGGCGCAGGTCAGCGCGCTGGAGGTGCTCGCCGCCAACGGTGTGCGCGTGCTGGTCGACGCGCGGGGCGGGTACACACCCACCCCCGCGGTCTCCCGCGCGATCCTCGCGTACAACGCGGCCGGGCACGGATCCCTCGCGGACGGGATCGTGGTGACGCCCTCGCACAACCCGCCGTCAGACGGCGGCATTAAGTACAACCCGCCCGACGGCGGCCCGGCCGGGACCGACATCACCAGGGACATACAGGACCGGGCGAACGAACTGCTCGGCAGCGGGCTCACGTCGGTGCGCCGGATTCCGTACGCCCGGGCCGTCGCGGCCGAGACGACAGGAAAGTTCGACTTCCTCGGTAGCTACGTGGCGGCGCTGGACAAGGTCGTGGCGATGGCGGCGATCAAGGACGGCGGTGTGCGCGTCGGCGCCGACCCGCTCGGCGGGGCGAGCGTGGCCTACTGGGGGGAGATCGGCGAGCGTTACGGCCTCGACCTGACCGTTGTCAACCCGGACGTGGACCCCACGTTCCGGTTCATGACCCTGGACTGGGACGGCAAGATCCGGATGGACTGCTCGTCGCCGTACGCGATGGCGAGCCTGATCAGCCGCCAGCACGAGTTCACGATCGCGACCGGGAACGACACCGACGCCGACCGGCACGGCATCGTCACCCCCGACGCGGGGCTGCTCAACCCCAACCACTACCTGTCGGTCGCCGTCGATTACCTGTTCCGGCACCGCGATGGCTGGCCGGCCCGGGCCGCCGTCGGCAAGACGCTGGTCAGCTCGTCGATGATCGACCGGGTGGCCGCGGGCCTCGATCGCGAGCTGCTCGAGGTGCCGGTCGGGTTCAAGTGGTTCGTGCCCGGACTGCTGGACGGATCGGTGGCCTTCGGCGGCGAGGAGAGCGCCGGGGCGTCGTTCCTGGCCTACGACGGGTCGGCGTGGACCACCGACAAGGACGGGATCATCCTGGCGCTGCTCGCCTCGGAGATCACGGCGGTCACCGGGCAGAGCCCTTCTCAGCTCTACGGCGACCTGACCGGCCGGTACGGAGCGCCTGTCTACGCCCGCGTCGACACCGCGGCGACCAGGGCGCAGAAAGCGGCGCTGGCCAGGCTCTCCCCCGATCAGGTGGCGGTCACCGAACTCGCGGGCGAGAAGATCATCGCCGCACTCACCAACGCGCCGGGCAACGGCGCCCCGATCGGCGGCCTGAAGGTGATCACCGAGTCCGGATGGTTCGCCGCCCGCCCCTCGGGCACCGAAGACGTTTACAAGCTGTACGCGGAATCATTCCGCGGGCCTGAGCATCTCGCCGCCATCCAGGAACAGGCCCGGGCCATCGTCGCCGCCGCGATCGGCAGCTGAGTCATCGGGAGCCGAGAGCGAGTCCAGGAGCTTGCCGAGTACGGTGGCGAGAGTGCCGCGCTCGACCGCCGTGAGGGCGGCGATCAGATCGGCTTCGTGCTCGAGAAGCTGGCGGACGGTGGCCTCGATTCGCGCGTGGCCGGCCGGGGTCAGCCGGACGGCGACCGCCCGCCGCGAGGTGGATGACGGTGCTCTCTCGACCAGCCCGGCTTGTTCGGCGCGGGCCACACGCTGCGAGACCGCCCCGGCGGTGACCAGGGTTCTGCGGGTGATCTCGCGGGTGGTGAGCTCGTACGGCGGCCCGGCCCGCCTGATCACGCTGAGCAAGTCCAGCGTCGACGAGTCGATGCCGAGCGTGGCCAGGGTGCGCCGCCGGTCGTCCGCGAGGAGCTTACCGATCCGCCACAGGGGCGTGATGATCTCGATGGAGTCGGCGCGCACACCGGGCAGTTCCCGGTGCCAAGCGGCGGCCATATCGGCCACGGGCCAGGTCGGAACCGGCAACACCGATTTCACCCGGGCACCGTCGCAGGACGCGGACCTCGACGGAGTGCTCGCGGCCTGGCGGGCCAACCTGGACGCCAACCTGATCAGCGCGGTGCTGACCACCACCGCTGTGTTGGGCAAGCTGCGCGCGGGCGGCAGCGTCATCAACGTCGGGTCGATCGGCGCCGAGTACGCCTCCACCTCCTACGGCGCGGCGAAGGCCGCCCTGGCCGCGTGGACCGCCGGACTGTCCGCGGAGGCGGGCCCACGCGGGCTGACCGCTAACCTGATCTCCCGCGGCTACATCGCCGGGACGGACTTCTTCCGCGGCGGGCTGACCGAGCAGCGCCGCGCCGCGCTGATCGCGGCGACCCACGACGGTCGCGCCGGGGAGCCGGCCGACATCGCGGAAACCGCGTACTTCCTCGCCTCCCCCGGCGCCCGGCACATCACCGGGCAGACCGTGCACGTCAACGGGGGCGCCCACACAACCAGGTGAGCTCTGGGCAGCTGTCAGGATTCCGGTGGACAATGGGCTGGTGATCGAGGTCGAACCGGATCGTTTCGAGGAGATGGTCGCCTCGGCCCTGGACTCGCTGCCCGAGGAGCTCGGCCGCCGGATCAGCAACGTCGCCGTGGTCGTCGAGCACCGCCCGGGACCGCGCGGGCTGCTCGGGCTCTACCAGGGTGTCCCACTTACCAGCCGCACCACCACCAACTACTCCGGGGTGCTGCCGGACCGGATCACCATCTACCAGCTGGCGATCTGCGCGATCTGCGATACCGAGCAGGAAGTCATCGAAGAGGTGCGCCGCACCGTCATCCATGAGGTCGGGCACTATTTCGGCATCGACGATGACCGGCTGAGGGAACTGGGCTGGTTACGCCCCAGCTGGCTTGACCTCGACGTTACTTGAAGAACCTGAGCAGTTGGTTGTTTACCTCGTCGGCATGTGTCCAGCACAGGCCGTGCGGGGCGCCTTGGATCGGAACGAACTCGCTGCCCGCGATCATCTCGTGGGTGCGCGGGCCGCAGGCCTCGAACGGCAGGACGCGGTCCTCGGTGCCGTGCAAGACGAGCACAGGGATGTCGATCTTCCGCAGGTCGGCGCGGAAGTCGGTGTGCCAGGTGGGCACGCAGGCGATCGCGCCGGCCGGAGACGCGCTCACGGCGGTGTTCCACGAGTCCTGGACGCATTCCGCGCTGACCCTGTTGCCGAGGAACTGGTCGGTGTTGTAGAAGTTCTTGTTCCACTCGGTGAAGAAGGCGAACCTGTCCGCGGTCAGGCCTCCGGCGATCTGGTCGAAGACCTCCTGCGGAACGCCCTGCGGTGTCTCCGGGGTCTTCAGCAGGTAGGGCGGAATGCCGGAGACGATGGCGGCCTTGCGTACCCGCTCGCTGCCGTATTTGCCGAGGTAGCGGGCGATCTCGCCGCCGCCCATCGAGTGCCCGGCCATGTCGAAGTCGCGCAGGTCGAGCGTCTTCACCAGGAGGTCGAGGTCGCCGGCGAACGTGTCGTAGTCGTACCCGGTGCTCGGCCTGCTGGACTTGCCGAAGCCGCGCCGGTCGTAGGTGATGACACGGCGCCCTTGCGCGATCAGCGCGCGCTCCTGTCGTTCCCAGGCCCGCCCACTCAGCGGGAACCCGTGGATCAGCACGACCGGGCTGCCGGATCCGTGGTCCTCGTAGTACAGCTCGATCGGGTCCGTGTTCTCCATGCCGACGGTCACATACGCCATGATGCGCTTCCCCCTCGCGGTGAATCTTCAGCTACGCGTCCCACGGTGCGGCACGGCCCGTACCCGCGACATCCACCGGTACGGGTGATTACTTGCGGGTGAGGGTCAGCGCGGGTGAGACGATATCCGGGTTATCCGCTCACCCCCGAGGAGGGCAAGCATGGGTGCGACCGGTCGGTACCTGGACTATTCGGGGCGCGCGGACCGGCTCAGCGGCGGTGTCCGCCGGATCCCCGTCGACACGCCGAGCGGGACGTTCACCGTGTGGACCAAGCGGATCGGCAACAACCCCGAGCTCGCGGTGCTGCTGCTGCACGGCGGCCCCGGCGCGACCCACGAGTACCTGGAGGCGTGCGACAGCTACCTGCCCGCCGCCGGAATCGAGTACTACTACTACGACCAGCTCGGCTCGGGGTTCAGCGATCAGCCAGACGAGCCGTCGCTGTGGGACCTGGAGCGGTTCGTCGATGAGGTCGAGCAGGTCCGCACCGCCCTCGGACTCGGCCCCGGCAACTTCGTCCTCTACGGCCAGTCCTGGGGCGGCATGCTGGCCACCGAGTACGCGCTGACTCACCAGGGCCAGCTGCGCGGGCTGGTGATCTCCAACATGATGGCGAGCGCCCCCGCCTACACGGCCTACGCCGAACAGGTCCTGATGCCGGAGCTGGACCCGGCCGCGCTCGCCGAGATCAAGGCGCTGGAGGCGGCCGGGGACATCGAGAACCCGCGGTACATGGAGCTGCTCGTCCCGCATTACGAGCAGCACCTGCTCCGGATGCCGACCGAGACCTGGCCGGACCCCGTGCAGCGCGGACTCGCGCACATCAACCCCAAGATCTACGTTCCGATGCAGGGGCCAAGCGAGCTGGGCATGAGCGCGCGGGCCAAGCTCGCTCGCTGGGACCGGGTCGCCGACCTGCACCGCATCACGGTGCCGACGCTGGTCATCGGCGCCAGGTACGACACCATGGACCCGGCGCACATGGAGATGATGGCCGGCCTGCTGCCCAACGGCAGCTACCTGTGCTGCCCGAACGGCAGCCACCTGGCCATGTACGACGACCAGGAGACCTACTTCGCCGGGCTGACCGCCTTCCTCAACGGCCTGCCTACTCGACAGGGGTGAGGTCGGCCAGCCGCCACTCGCCCCACGGCAGCGGCCGCGAGGCCTTGCAGTTGGCGCACGTGGTGGCGAGTTCCGACCGGTAGGTGGCGCCGCACCTCGTGCAGGTCCGGCTGGCCACCGCCGCGTTGGGGTCCGTATGGCTGCCGCCCGGCCGGATGAAGGCCAGGTCGTACTGCCCCTCCCAGGACAGCCAGGAGGGACCCGTCGCGGCTTCGCTCAACCGCTCGCCGACGACCGCGCCGAACGAGACGGCCAGCGACGAAAGGCTGGTGGCGGACGCCATGGCGGTCTGCGCCCGGGCGCCGGGGGCGACGACCGCGCGCAGCTGGTAGAAGGAAACCCGGACGCACGCGCGGTGCTGGGGTCCAAGCTCGAGGCCGATCAGCTCGGGCGCGGTTGCCTGGTAGTCCACGGGCAAGCGGGCCTGCCGACTGGACGCACGGTCAGGGTCCTTAGGGGTGGCGCGCTGCACTCGCGCGTCGCGGGCCTGCGTCCGCACGTAACGGCCGAAGAACGTCCGCCAGAAGGACGGGGCGGCCAGGTGCCTGATGACCTGCTCGTCCCCTGTCGACTGCGCCGCGAACATGACCAGGCAGGCGATCTGGGCCGCCTCGAGCAGCAGTTCGGGGTCGAAGTGCGGATCGGAGCTCCGCAGCTCGGCCAGCAAGGCGGGCAGCCTCGGGTCGGTGCTGGGGGCCGGGGGCGTCGTGGCCAGCCGGTCTAGCCGACGGCGGCGCATGACGGTCACCGTCACCAGGATGCCGAGGAGCACCGCGAACATCAGGGCCCAGCTCGCGAACACGATAGCCTCGATGATCCCGAACGCGAGGCTGACGGCGCTTTCTGCCAGCACGCCGGTTACCGTTCCGGTTACCACGGCTCACGCTGCCAGGAGACCAGCACCCAGTCGTGGCGGCCCGCGGTGACGATGCCCTGACAGTACCGGCACGCGCCGCCGGGATCGAGCTCGAGGGCCGCGCCGCAGGACGGGCAGCGGCTGGCCGGCAGGCCGCCGACGGGCGGCGTGAGCGCGTCCGCGGCGCGGGCGAAGGTCAGATCCTCCGACCAGGTGCCGGGGTCGGGGCCGCCGCGCAGCGGAACGCCGGTCGGCTGGTGCCGCTCCTGGCGCCAGCCCTGGCAGGTCACGCGAACACGCACCTCCTCCACCAGCGGGCTGCGGGAGGCACCAACGACGGTCGCGTCGACGGCCTGCCAGAAACCCTCGCAGGTCACGTCGGAACGGTCCCGCAGTTCTAGCAGTGCCTGATGGGCCCGGTACAGCCCGTTGGCCATAAACGTCCGTGCCCAGGCCGCGTCGCCGGTGACGACGCTGCGGCACAGCAACCCGGTCACCCCGACGGCCCAGTCGGTCAGGACGCGAACGCGGAAGCCCTGGTCGCGGGTCGCGATCGCCGCCAGGCCTGCCCTGATCTGCGTGACAGGCTCATCGGCGGGCATGGCGCCGCGGCCCCATCGCGCCGCGTCGCCCGACACGATCGCGACCGACGCGCCGTACCGCAGCCCCTTCCGGCCGACCAGCGCGAACCGGGCGAGCATCATCGGCAGCATGAACACCGGGAACAACAGGACCACGCCGAGCACGATCACGACCCTGATCAGGGTGATCGCGCCGCCCCACGGCGTGCTGTTACGGTTGGCGCGGCTGCCGGCGGCCCGGGATTCGGCCGACCTCTTGAACAGCCAGCGGGAAACGCCGCTGTAGGCGTAGAAGATCCGCTCGGTCAGCGGGAGTTTTTCTTCGGCGGCCATGCTAGGCCTCCTTGCTGATATGGAGCAGCAGCGCGTCCCAGACCTGGGTGAGCCCGGCCGTGAACCCCGGGTCGGTGACCGTTCCCCGCGGCCCGATCGCCGCGCGGTCCACCGGAACGTGACGGCAGGCTGATTCGACGATGACGGCGCCCACGTAACCGACCGGCAAGGCGGCCAGGCCGCCGTACCGCACCGCCGTCACCTGGTCCGGCGCCAGCTCCGCCGCGGTCGCCAGCGCCGCCGTGTTCGTCGACCCGCTCCGGGTGCTTCCGGACACAAGGAGAACCCGCACTCGCCCGTTCAATGAACTCCTCCCCCGGCCGCCGAACTCGGACGCGTACGCAGCGTCGGAGTCGCAACCTTCTACACGGCCCGGCGCCTAGCTCGGTTCAGGGTTCGCTATCAACGGATATCGGTCAGCTGACCGATGTCTCGCCGTGCAACTTGCAGCAGGATTTGTCCTGCAACCCGCGCCGGGCAATCCCCACCATCTGCCCGGTGCTTCCCCGGAACAGCCGCGTAGGGAGCCCCCACCCTACGCGGCTGCTCCACCGGCACCACACGGACTCCCGCGTGACCGCATCGCGCCAGTCTCGTACTTGCACGCACGCCTCCGGTCACGCGGGGCAAGCACCCCGGTAGCGAGTCATCGAGGGCGGCGCGTCTCGCCCGCCGCACGTCACGGCGCCCTCGCCCCCGCTACCGGGGTCTTCGGTGATCTTGTCGCATCGCAAGGAGCAGACCGTGTTAGTCCACGCCCCGTCAGGCTCGTTCGCGGCATGCGCGCAGTTGTTCACGCAGTATCCGCTGGCGGTCACGCATGACTGCGCGGACCGCGGATTCCGGTCGATGGTGCTGATGAACCACGACGTCGGGCCGAGCGGGTTCTTCGTTCTCACCCAGGTCAGTCACGACCTGTTCGTCATCAGGTCATGGCATCACCAGCACGGGGTCAGCCACGCCATCCGGCCGGAAGAACCCGTGTCAGGCATCGTTCACCGGGTGATCGTCGACAGCTTGCCGGTGCCCCGCGACGGCGCGCTGCTCGGCTGGGTGACCGACAGCCAGGTGACCGTCATGCTGGCGGCCTACTGCCGGCAGTCGGCGACCTTGGACATTCCGGCCCCCGTTCCTGAGATCCTGGTCATGCCGATGGCGGGCACGAACGAACTGGCGCACTGGCCGCCCATCGCCTCCACCCCCTTCGACTGGCGGCTGTGGGAGTACATAGAGCGGGGTCAGATCGTAGACATCGTTCCGGTACTGACCCACGGTCTCGGCCGCGCGTACTGGGTGCCCTCGCTGGACCGGCGAAGCGCGCGCCATGAGGACGGGTGCGTGGTGATCAGGGACCACCTGCCGGCCGATGACTGGTGGGTGCCGGCGGGCGTCTACATGGACCACTGGATTCTGCGCGAGGGCTTCGACGCGCCGCCCGTCACCCGCCTGCTGGCGCTGCCGGGCGTGGTCGACCTGGCCCGCCGGTTCCGCTAAGCCACTGAGGACCAGCCGCTCAGCGCATCTTCGGGTAGGGATACCGCGGGGGCGTGCTGTAGGGATGGCTGCCGCAGACCCAGCACTCCGGCTCGTTGGATGACTCGTCCTCCGGTACCCAGGTGCCCAGCCAGGTGACCAGTTCGTGCGGGCTCTCGTGGGTGCCCTGGCAGCCCAGGGTGGTCGGCCACCTGCGAAGGTTTGTCATGCCATCAGCCTCATTTAACACAAAACGGACCAAAAGGTACATCGGTGAGGCTGACAGTTTAGCCAGAGAACGGGACGAAATAAGACAGAACGCGGTCCTTCGCCGGTCGGCCGGGCGGCCGACGCCGGCGAGGCGGGGGGTGCCGGCGCGCCGGGCGGCGCAGGCGAGGCAGGGGGTACCGGCGAGGCGGGGGGCACCGGCGAGGCAGGGAGCACCGGCGAGGCGGGCGACGCCGCCGCCAGCGCGGCCTGCTCCACCTCGATGACGGACTCGCTGCGCAGCGCCGCGTCGTAGGCCTTCTTGCCGCCGCGGACGCCCAACAGCCGCTTGGACCACACCAGGTAGAACACCAGCAGCAGGTTGACGCCGAACGCGAGCAGCCGCAGCCAGGTGATTTTCACGGTCAGGTCGTAGATCTCGTACGGAATGAAGACCGACGTCGCCACCATGGCGAAGTACTCGCCCCACCTTTTGCCCTGCCAGAGGCCGATGCATTCCACCAGCTCGATGACGGCGTACACGGCCAGCGCGATGGCCAGCCAGGTGAGCGTGCCGGAATCCAGCGTGAACGCTTCCCTGATCAGGCCGAGCAGGTGGGAGTTGTTGACGTTGAACCCCATGTCGCGGTACAGGTCGCGGATGGCCGGCAGGTCGTTGTTGAACGCCCGCTGGATGCCGGACCTGTCGTACTTGAACCGCCACACCCCGTAGGCCGCGGCGCCCAGGACCAGGAACCGGAGGAACCGCTCGACGGCGAACACCCGCAGGATCAGGGCGCTGCGCAGTTCCTTGCCCCGGCGCACGAGCGGCGCCTCGTCCGCCGGACCGCTGCCGTGCTCCCCGCCGGTCACGAACGCGCCGCAGCGCAGGCACCGCCAGGCCGGCCCGCCCGCCGTCGGCGCGGTCAGCCGGGCTCGCAGCTCAGGCTCGTCCGGCGCGTACGTCACGTGCCCCTTCGTGGCACACCAGAACAAGCTCCAGTCCATCTCCCGAGGATAGGACAGACCCTCGGCCCGGTCCGATGGCAGGCAGTGGCATCATGCCCGCATGGGCATCCCTCTCAGCGGACCGACGCTCGCCTTGCTCGACGGGAAGAACTACGCGGTCCTGGCCACGGTGAACCCCGACGGCAGCCCGCAGAGCTCGGTGATGTGGGTCGGCCGCGACGGCGGCGACCTGCTGTTCTCGACGGTGGAGGGCCGGGTCAAGCACCGGAATATGGTCCGCGACCCGCGGGTCAGTGTCATCGTGATCGACTCCGCCGACCCCGAGAACTACGTCGAACTGCGCGGCCGGGTATCCATGACACCCGACGTCGGCCGGCGCCTGGACACCCAGCTGTCCTGGAAGTACGACGGCAAGGACCCCGGCGAGGACCGCCCCGGCGCGGTCCGCGTAGTAGTCCGGATGGAAGTCCTCAAGGCCGCCGGCTACGCCGCCTAGGAGCCCCGCAGGACGGACAGCAGCGGGATGGCAGCGATCTTCTCTGCTGTCAGGTCTTCCCAGGCGATGCCGGATACCGGGCGGGGCGCGCGCCGGGAGCGGCAGTCGATAACCCGGTCCGGGGTGACGATGAAGTCCACCGGCACGTCGTGACCGGTCAGCGGGATCACGCCGGCCGGCTCGACCTGGATCTCGTGCACGGTGGTGACGGTGACCGTATCCGGGCCGATCAGGCCCGCCGCGGTGGCCAGCGCGAACTCCAGGTCGGCGAATCCGCCGCCCTTGCCGAGCCGGGCGCCGTCCTCCCCGGCCGCGACGCTGCCCATCACCACGAGGTCGACCGGGGTCAGTTCCTCCAGCGTGACCCGGCGCGCCGACCTGGACGCCCCGCTGATCGAGGCCGCCTTGCGGGGCGACTGCTCGAGGTGATCGGGGTCAAGCGCGAAGAACGGCTCCTTCTCCGCCAGCCGCGGGACCGCCATGTAAACGGTCTTGCCGTCTTCGAGCGCGCGCTGGCGAACCGGCAGTTGCGCCGAGTCCGGGTTGGCCTTCAGCGCGGCGGCACGCTGCCAGCAGGGAAGCCCGCGCAGCCGTTCGGCAGCAGCTTCCGCGCCGATGAAATTGGGGATGCGGCCTTGCGCGCCAGGGAACCTGGCCACCTTCGCCGAGCGCATGGCGGACCAGACCTCCTCCCGCAGGGCGGCCTTCGCGGCCAGCACGTCGGCCGGGCCGCCGGCGTCACGGTCATGGCGGGGTGCGGAGCGAGTCATCCCCCATTTTTACTCCGAACGGCAGGCGGTCAGCTGCACTTGGAATTGCTCGCGTCGATGAAGTTCTTAACCGAGGTCACCACGTTCCCCGCGTCCTTGGTGACCGTGGCGATCTGCGCAGCGGAAGGACTCGTCGTCAGTGCCGAGACCGAGCTCTTGAGCGCGTCGACGGACGTAGTGATCGCGCTGGTCTGGGTCGGGAAGTCGCTCTTGGCCGAGTTGACCACGTTGGTGGCGTCGGTCTGGATCTTGTCGAGCTGCGACTTCAGGCCGCTGACCCCGCTGCTGGCGTTCAAGTTCTTCAGCCCGTTAACCGAATTCTGCAGATTGTCCCGGTTCGAGCAGTAGGAGGGCGGCCCGCTGCTGCACCCGGCCAGCGCCGCGACCAGGGCCGGCGCGACGAATGCGGCCATGACCAAGGACGAGACGGCACGCCGACGGCGACGCGTGAGCCCAGTCATGATGCGGACGCTAGGCGGGGGCCCGCGGCCCGTCATCACCCCGTTCAGGTGAAGCCCCGCCCGCGGCGGCGGCACCAATGTAGAAGGCATGCGTGTCCTGACCGTTATCGCCGCGGCCGCGGTCGCCGCGATCGTCGGCTGCAGCAGCAGCACCACGACCAGCCCGGGCGGCGGGACGGGCACGACGACACCCATCGCGTCATCGTCGGCCGTGGCCAAGGCGAAGGAGCAGGCGACGGCCTGCATCTCGAACACGGGGGTAAGCGGGCTGCTCAGCTCGTCGGGCCGCACCGAGCTCGTCAACTGCCTCAAGGGCATCGTCCCGCCGGCGCGGCAGGAGGCGTTCAAGAACTGCATGACCAGCGCGGCCACCAGCGACAAGGTCTGGACCAGCGACGGCCGGACGAAGTTCATCAACACGTCGCTGCCCGCCTGCCTGGACCAGTCGAGCACCGCCTCGCCGTCTGGTTAGGCGGGGGTATCGGTCACTGGGCCGCTTGCAGCGCGTTCAGGATCAGGTCGAGGCCGGTCTCGAACTCGTTGGCGTACTCGTAGCCTGGCTGGACGACACGCGCGACGGCGAACTCGGTGAGGTAGGGGTACTGCCCGGCCTCGAACCGCCCGAAGATGTCCTGCGCGACCTGTGCGGCCTCCTCCCCGGTGCCGAACGGCAGGCTCGCCTCCTGCAGCGCGAACCCGTAGATGTAGCTGTCGAGCAGGGAATAGGCGTGGCCGGCCAGTTCCAGCGAAAAGCCGGCCCGGCGCAGGGAGCCGAGCACCGCGTCGTGGTGCCGCAGCGTCGCCGGGCCCGGTGAGGTCCGCGACTCCATCAGCCCGATCGCCCAGGGGTGGCGGCGCAGCACCTGTCGGGCCGACATCGCGCGCTGCCGCATGTCGGCTCTCCAGTCCCCCTCCCCCGCAGGCAAGTCGATTTCGCCGAACACGATGTCGATCATGCCGTCAAGCAAGTCGGTCTTGTTCGTGACGTGGTTGTACAGCGACATCGCCTCGACGCCGAGCGCGTCGCCGAGCTTGCGCATGCTGAGCGACGACATCCCTTCCTCATCCGCGAAGGCGACCGCCGCGCGCAGCACCCGGTCCCGGTTCAACGGCGCCCGCTGGGCTGATTCCATCGGGCTTTATCCCCATTCCTATTGACGCACTTACGCCGTAAGTATATCTTGGCTTACAGTGTAAGTATGCTACGACGGAGGAAATGTGATGAACGCAGCACTGCGCAACGTCCCGGCGCCGGCGGCCGCCGGGCGGGCCACGATGCAGGCGATCGTGCAGCGCCGGTACGGCACGGAGCCCGAGGACCTGTTCCGGCTGGAACAGATCGCCAAGCCCGTCCCGGCCCGCGGGGAAGTCCTGATCCGCGTCGCCGCCGCCGGCGTGGACCGCGGCACCTGGCACCTGATGGCTGGCCTCCCGTACCTGGCGCGGATCGCGGGGTTCGGGGTACGGGCACCCAAGATCCCCGTCCCTGGCTGGGCGGTCGCCGGGACGGTCGAAGCCGTCGGCGAGGACGTGACGGAACTCGCGCCGGGTGACGAGGTGTTCGGCACCTGTCGGGGGTCGTTCGCCCAGTACGCGACCTGCAAAGCGAGCCGGCTGGCACCCAAGCCGGCGAGCCTGACGTTCGAGCAGGCCGCGGCCATCCCCAACTCGGCCGTCGCGGCCTTGCGAGCCGTGCGGGATCACGGGAAGGTCCAGCCTGGACAGCACGTGCTCGTCATCGGCGCGTCCGGGGGCGTGGGCACGTTCGCCGTGCAGATCGCCAAGACGTTCGGCGCCGAGGTCACGGGGACCTGCAGCACGGCCAAGATGGACCTGGTGGCGGCGGTCGGCGCCGACCACGTGCTGGACTACACCCGCGAGGACCCGGCCAAAAACCGCTACGACGTGATCATCGACATCGGCGGCAACCGGCGGCTGACGCACCTGCGCCGGGCCCTGACCCAGCAAGGCACCCTGGTTATCACCGGCGGCGAGGACGGCGGTCACTGGTTCGGCGCCGCCCTCGGCCGCAACGTCGCGGCGCACCTGCTGAATCCGTTCACGCGTCAGCGGCTGACCGGCTTCATCGCGCCGGAGAGCCGCGCCGACCTGCTGGTCCTGCGGGACCTGGCCGAGTCCGGCGCGATCACCCCCGCGATCGACCGGACCTACCCGCTCAGCCAGGCGGCCGCCGCGGTCCGTCACCTCGCCGACGGGCACGCAAGGGGCAAGGTCGTCATCACCGTCTGAAGCTCGCTCGAGCCAGAGGAAGATATCCCCATGAACGTGGATGCCGCCTGGCGGATGGCGCTCGCGCAACGCGCCGCACAGGTGTACGCGGAGAACGGAAAGCTGGCCGCGTTCAGCGTGGCCGGCTCGGTGGGGGCCGGCCTGGCCGACCGGTACTCCGATCTGGAACTGGACTGCTACTGGTGGGACCCGCCAGATGAGCGGGACAGGACCGTACCCATCGGCGCCCTCGGTGGGCAGGTAACGGCGATGTGGGACTACGACCAGGACGATCAGGAATGGAGCGAGGACTTCCGTCTCGGCGAACTCGACGTGACCGTGAGCAACTTTCTCACCGGCACGATCGAGCTGTTCCTTGACGATGTGGTCCTGCGGGCCGATACCGATCCGGTTAAGCACATGAGGCTGGCGTCTGTCCAGAGCTCACAGCCTCTCATCGGCGCGGAGCTGATCGCATCCTGGCGGGCGCGGGCCGAGCGGTTTCCGGATGAGCTGGTGTCCGCGCTGGTGGAAAAGGCGCTCAGCCCGGACGCGCTCGCTGGCTGGGCGGCCCGTGAGGCGCTGGTCCGACGCGGCGACGACCTCGCGGTCCGCGACCTGCTGGCGAGGACGGGGCACGCGGTGGTCCGGGCTGTCCTCGCGCTCAACCGTGTCTACCTGCCGCATCGGACGATCAAGTGGCAGCGCCATCTGCTGACGGGTCTCGGCGTGGCTCCGGAACGGCTGGCGGAGCGACTCGCGTTGATCACTGGCGGGCCGCCCGCCGAGGCGGTCGCGGCGGCCGAGGCGCTGCTGGCAGACGTCGTGATGCTTACAAACACGCACACCGATGCCGGCGTCGCCGCCTTCCGTGCGGCCCTGGCGGAACGCCGCCGGGCAATCGATCCGCCGGAGCGCGGCTATTGAGCCCTCGTTGTGCCCGGAATACCGTTGTCGCATGAGCATGGATGACAGTCACGACGTCGTGGGGCAGGATGGCGGGCGTTTCCGGTTTCCTGACTGGCGGCCTTCACGGCTCTCCCGCGGCGGCGCGATCCTGGCGGCATTCACGCTTGTGGTCGGACTGACCGCTGGATACGCGGCAGGGCAGCTGCGTCCGGGCAACCGTGCCGCCGCGCCGCCGCCGCGTCCTCGAACCGCTGCCTCGTCCGTGACACCTCCGGTCGCGATCTCACCGGTCGCGATCTCACCGGCGCTCACCCAGAACGCCACGGGCTGTTCGGCGCAGGTCGGACGGAATCTGCTGCAGCTTGGCGTTCCGGTCACCAACCAGTCCGCGACGGCCGTCACGCTCGGCTGGATCGATGTGACGACGCCGCTGGGCGGCCTGCGGATCATCTCGCAGCAGTGGGGACCGTGCGGCGCCCTCCCCACCTCACAGGAGATGGTCGGCAACAAACTCGCCGCGGGCGACACCATCTGGTTGACCGCGACATTCAAGGTCCTGGTGAAATGCCCGGGACCGCTGCCTGTGCAGTTCAGCGTCGGCTACGACGCGGACGGCTCTGACGCCTCCGCCAGCCTGCCCGGCTTCTCCGACCTGAGCCAGGTCCCCTACACAGGCTGTCCGCCGAACTAGGGCGGCGGTTCGCATAGAAGCTGGCCACTTCGCATAAAAGTTGACCGCGCTAATCATCCTATATCGGAACAAATTGAGCGCGAATTTTGTCATGGCCTATGCGAAGTTGTCATGGCCTATGCGAAGTTGTCAGCTGAGAAAGGCTCAGCTACCGGGATCGCCGAACTAGGGCGGCGGTTGTGCGGCGGCCATCAGGCTGGCGTGGGCCATCGCGTACAGCAGCCGCGCCAGCTGCTCGTCAGGGACCTCGCCCGCGCTGTGCGGGGTGGAGTTGAGCAGGCCGAACACACCGTGCACGGCGGCGCGCAGCTCCGGCTGGGTCGCGCGCGGGGACAGCTCGGTGAGCACGGTCACCCATTCCTCGACGTAGAGCCGCTGCAAGCGGCGGATGCGGCGGCGGGCCGGCTCGGGGACGTTGCCGAGTTCCCTGTCATGCACGGTGATCAGGGCGGGCTGTCCGAGCGCGAAGTCGATGTGGCCGCGCAGCAGGGCGTCGAGCGCGGCGGGGGCGTCCGGCGCCCCGGCCGCCCGGCTGCCGCCGTCGGCGGCGAGCTGCTCGCTGATCCGCAGCAGCATCTCGGTCAGCACGGCCGTCTTGCCGGTGAAGTGCCGGTACAAGCCGGGCCCCGAGATGCCGACGGCCGTGCCGATGTCGTCCATGGACACGCCGTGGAACCCGCGGCCGGCGAACAGCCGGGCGGCTTCGTCGAGGATCTGCGCGCGCCGCGAGCCCGGCGCCCCGGCCGCCACGGAACTGACACTGCTCGCCATGCCCTCATACTAGACGCCGAGGTTAATCAGCGTTAACGTATGGGACAGGAATCATAGGTAGAATGTTAACGACCCTTAACTTTCGCCACGCTTGCGGAGCCGCAGCACATGGAAGCGTTCCAGCGCAACCACGCCGAGCACACCGCGCTCGCCGCGGAGTTGGCGACCCGGCTGGCGAAGGCCGCGCGCGGCGGTCCTGAGCGGGCCCGCCGACGGCACTGCGAACGCGGCAAGCTGCTCCCCCGCGACCGCGTCGACGCGCTGCTCGACCCGGGGACGCCGTTCCTCGAACTGTCCCCGCTGGCCGCCGGCGGCATGTACGACGACGAGGCGCCGGGCGCCGGGATCATCACCGGCGTCGGCCGGGTCAGCGGCCGGGAGTGCGTGGTCGTCGCCAACGACGCGACGGTGAAGGGCGGCGCCTACTACCCGATCACCGTCCGCAAGCACTTGCGCGCCCAGGAGGTCGCGCTGCACAACAACCTGCCGTGCGTGTACCTGGTGGACTCCGGGGGCGCCTTCCTGCCGCTGCAGGACGAGGTGTTCCCCGACCGCGAGCACTTCGGCCGGATCTTCTACAACCAGGCGACCATGTCGGCGCGCGGCATCCCGCAGATCGGCGCGGTGCTCGGGTCGTGCACGGCCGGCGGCGCGTACATGCCCGCGATGAGCGACGAGAGCGTGATCGTGCGCGGCCAGGGCACGATCTTCCTCGGCGGCCCGCCGCTGGTGAAGGCGGCCACCGGCGAGGTGGTGACCGCCGAGGAACTCGGTGGCGGCGAACTGCACGCGCGGGTGTCCGGGGTCGTCGACCACCTGGCGGAAGACGACAAGGACGCGCTGCGGATCGTCCGCTCGATCGTCGCTACCCTCGCACCACGCCAGGCGCCGCCGTGGGACGTGCTACCAAGCGAGGAGCCCACCGTTGACCCCGCGGAGCTGTACGGCGTGGTGCCCGCCGACTGGCGGACCCCGTACGACGTGCGCGAGGTCATCGTGAGGCTGGTGGACGGCAGCCGGTTCGACGAGTTCAAGCCTGGCTACGGCACGACGCTGGTCACCGGGTTCGCCCGGCTGTACGGGCATCCGGTCGGAGTGATCGCCAACAACGGCGTCCTGTTCAGCGAGTCCGCGCTCAAGGGCGCGCACTTCATCGAGCTGTGCGACCAGCGCCAGGTGCCCCTGGTCTTCCTGCAGAACATCACCGGCTTCATGGTCGGCAAGCAGTACGAGGCCGGCGGCATCGCCAAGCACGGGGCGAAGATGGTCACGGCCGTCGCCTGTGCCCGGGTGCCGAAGTTCACGGTGATCATCGGCGGCTCGTTCGGGGCGGGCAACTACGCGATGTGCGGCCGGGCGTACTCTCCCCGGTTCCTGTGGATGTGGCCGAACGCGCGGATCTCCGTGATGGGCGGGGACCAGGCCGCCACGGTGCTGGCGACCGTCCGGCGGGACCAGCTGGAAGCCTCCGGCGAGGGCTGGCCCTCGTCCGCGGAAGAGGAGTTCAAGCGGCCGATCCTGGAAACCTACGACCGGCAGGGCAGCCCGTACTACTCGACCGCCCGGCTCTGGGACGATGGGATCATCGACCCGCTCGACACGCGGCGGGTGCTCGGGCTGGCGCTGGGGGCGGCCGCCAACGCGCCCCTCGGTCCTGTCCGCTACGGCGTGTTCCGGATGTGAGCCGCTGATGTTCGAATCCGTCCTGGTCGCCAACCGCGGCGAGATCGCGGTCCGGATCATCGCGACGCTGCGCGCGCTCGGCATCCGTTCGGTCGCCGTGTACAGCGACGCCGACGCGGACGCGCGGCACGTCCACGCGGCTGACCTGGCCGTGCGGCTGGGGCCGACGCCGGCCGCGGAGAGCTACCTGAACATCGACCGCGTCCTGGCCGCGGCCCGGCGATCAAGCGTGCAAGCCATCCACCCCGGCTACGGCTTCCTGTCGGAGAACGCCGCGTTCGCGCGCGCCTGCGCGGACGAGGGGCTGGTGTTCATCGGGCCGCCGCCGGCGGCGATCGAGGCGATGGGCGACAAGATCCGCGGCAAGGAGACGGTGGCGGCGGCCGGGGTGCCAGTGGTGCCTGGCGCGGGCGGCGCGGGACTTTCCGATCAAGACCTTATCGATGCACTGAACGAAGAGTGGTTTCCCGTCCTGGTCAAGCCCTCCGCCGGAGGTGGCGGGAAAGGCATGCGGGTGGCACGCTCGCGCGCCGAACTGCCCATCGCACTAGCGGCGGCGCGAAGAGAAGCCACGGCTTCGTTCGGAAATGACTCTCTTCTTATCGAAAAGTACATACAGCAGCCAAGGCACATCGAGATCCAGGTGCTCGCCGACAGCCACGGCCAGGTGATTCACCTCGGGGAGCGCGAGTGCAGCCTGCAGCGGCGGCACCAGAAGATCATCGAGGAGGCGCCGTCGCCGTTCGTCGACGACGTCCTGCGGGCGGCGATGGGCAAGGCCGCGGTGGAGGCGGCGCGCAGCGTCGGGTACGTGGGCGCCGGGACGGTTGAGTTCATCGTGTCTGGTATGGGCTCTGCTAGCTCCGGGGGGGACGACCCCCCCGAGCCCCCCCGATACGGGCACTTTTACTTCATGGAGATGAACACCCGGCTGCAGGTCGAGCATCCGGTGACCGAGCTGGTGACCGGGCTTGACCTAGTGGAGCTGCAGATCCGGGTGGCGGCGGGGGAACCGCTGCCGCTGCGGCAGGAGGAGGTGCGGCTGACCGGGCACGCCATCGAGGCCCGGATATCGGCCGAGGACCCGTCCCGCGGCTTCCTGCCGACCGGCGGCACCGTGCTCGCGCTGCGCGAGCCTTCGGACGTGCGGGTCGATTCCGGCCTCGCGGTCGGCACGACGATCGGCAGCGCGTACGACCCGATGCTGGCCAAGGTCATCGCCTTCGGTGACGACAGGGACACCGCGTTGCGGCGGCTGGACGCCGCGCTGTCGCGCACAGCGGTGCTCGGCGTCACGACCAACACCGGGTTCCTGCGGACGCTGCTGGCGGATCCTCACGTACAAGCGGGGCGGCTCGACACCGGGCTGGCCGAGCGCGTCGCGGACGCGCTGCCTCACGAGCGGGTGCCGTCCGAGGTGCTGGCCTCCGCCGCGCTTGCGGACCTGCTGACCCGGCAACATCTAGGCGCTGGACCCTGGGACATCCGCGACGGGTGGCGGGTTGGCGAGCACGCCTGGACGACGCTGCGGCTGACGACAGGACCGGGGGCCGCGCCGGTGCCGATACGGCTGCGCGGGCTGGCTGGCGCCGCGGAGGTCGCGGTGGGCGACGGGCCTCCTTCTCGAGTTAACGCCGAGTTCGACGACGGCGCGCTGGTGGTTACCTGGGAAGACCGCACCGAGCGGTACGACTGCGCCGTTCGTGAAGACGTGATCTGGCTCGGCCGGGACGGGCGGTCCTTCGCAATTCGCGAGGAGGAACTGCTCGCGCCGGAGCGGGGTTCTTCCATAACAGACGGCGTCATCCGCAGCCCGATGCCGGGCACCGTGCGGGCGGTGCAGGTCACCGTCGGTGAGAAGGTGCGGGCCGGGCAGCCACTGCTCATCGTCGAGGCGATGAAGATGGAACATACCCTGTCAACACCGGTGGACGGCGAGGTCAGCGAGCTGCTCGTGGCGCCAGGACAGCAAGTCGGGCTGGACGAGCGGCTCGCCGTGGTCTGGTCCCAGCCGAAGGAATGAGGAAACGATGCCGGACTATCGTCTCGACGCCGAGCACGAAGCGCTGCGCAAAACCGTCGAGGAGTTCGCCCGCGACGCGATCGCGCCGGTGATCGGCTCGTTCTACGAGCGGTGCGAGTTCCCCTACGACATCGTGGCCCAGCTGGGCCGGATGGGGCTGTTCGGGTTGGCGTTTCCCGAGGAATACGGCGGCATGGGCGGCGACTACTTCGCGCACTGCCTGGCGCTCGAGGAACTCGGCCGGGTGGATTCGTCTGTCGCCATCACCGTGGAGGCCGCGGTCTCGCTGGGCGCGATGCCGATCTACCGGTTCGGCACCGATGCGCAGAAGAATCAGTGGCTGCCCGGGCTGTGCTCGGGCGAGCGGCTCGGCGCGTTCGGCCTCACAGAACCGGGCGGCGGGTCTGACGTGGCCGCCGCGATGGCGACCAAGGCTGTCCTGGCCGGCGACGAGTGGGTGATCAACGGCACGAAGGTGTTCATCACCAACGCGGGCACGGACATCACCAGCGTCGTCGCGGTCGCCGCGGTCACCGGCCCTCTCGATCAGGGGCGGCCGGAGATCTCCACCATTCTGGTGCCGGCCGGCACGGCCGGGTTTTCCGTGTCGAAGAAGTACTCCAAGGTCGGCTGGTCGGCCTCGGACACCCGCGAGCTGTCGTTCAGCGACTGCAGGGTAAGCGCCGGCAACCTGCTGGGCGAGCGCGGCCGCGGGTACGCCCAGTTCATCGCCACGCTGGACGAGGGACGGGTCGCGATCGCGGCGCTGTCGACCGGGCTGGCGCAAGGCTGTGTCGACGAGTCGGTGCGGTACGCGCGGGAACGCAGGGCGTTCGGCGCGCCGATCGGGGAACACCAGGCGATCGCGTTCAAGCTCGCCGACATGGCCGCCCGCGTGCACACCGCGCGGCTCGCGTACTACGACGCGGCCTCGCGGATGCTCGCCGGGCAGCGTTTCAAGAAGGAGGCGGCGATCGCCAAGCTGGTCGCGTCCAACGCGGCCATGGACAACGCCCGCGACGCCACGCAGATCTTCGGCGGGTACGGCTTCATGAACGAGTTCCCTGTGGGGCGGTTCTACCGGGACGCGAAGATCCTGGAGATCGGCGAGGGCACCTCAGAGATCCAGCGCATGCTCATCGCCCGCGAACTAGGCTTCCGTGTCTAAGGGTCGTTGCCATCGCTCTGATATCTAGATATCGTGGCGTCACTATGACAGAACGGCTGACGGGCGCGGCGAGCGCCCGGACGAAGAACATGGTGCTGCGGCTCGACCCCGAGCTGGCCGAACGGCTCGCGGCGATCGCCGAAGTCGAAGGCCGCTCCGTGTCCGATGTGGCGCGCGAGGCGATCGCCGTGCTGGTCGAGGCGCGCCGCAAGGACAAACGGTTCCGCCGCTTGCTCGAGGACAGCCTGGCCAGGCACCAGCGCCTGCTCGACCTGCTGCGGGATGAAGAGCCGTGACCGCGCTCGATGTCGCCGACCTCGTGGTGATCGCCGGCGGGGTACTCGGCGTGGGCACCGACACGGCGCTCACCCAGATCGACATGCCGGCCGCCCATGCGGCCCTGGCGCACGCGGCGCTGCCCGCCACGCCGCGTGCTGCGCCTCCCGGTCGGGTGGCCGCCGCGGCGGCGTTCACCCGGCTCGTGCACGGGCTGCTGCGACATCCGCCGTTCCCGGGTCACAGTCATCAGGTGGGCGCCGCGGCGGGCCTGCAGTTCCTCGCCGTCAACGGCTGGCAGGCCGATCTTGACCCCAGGGCCGCCGCCATCGTCGTGCAAAGCCTGGCCAGCGGGCAGCTGACCCCCGATCAAGCAGCCGCCTGGATCATGCCGCGACTGACACCGCTCGCGGCCGCGCATTGGGAGGGACCGGTGCACGCGCTGCGGCGGGGCCTGCGGTCCGCGCTCGCGCCGCATGGCTCCGGCGGCGCCGGGATGTTCGTCGACGGCCGGATGCTGGCGCGCTTTTCCGACGACGCCGTGGTCGTGATCTTCCTGGCGCAGGACGCGGCCAGGCGCCTCGGTCACGACCACCTCGAACCGGAGCACTTCCTGCTCGGGCTGATCCGCCAGCGCGACAGCGTGGCGGTCAGGGCGCTGCACCGGCTCGGAGTCGACCTGGAAACCCTGAGCGAGCAGGTGGAGGCCGGCGTCGGGCGCGGCGCCGGGACCGCGACCGAATCCATCCGGCCCATCCGCCCCAGCCGGCCGCGCGGCCAGAAGGTGCTCAACTCCGCGCTGCCCGAGGCGCTCGTGGACGGCTCGACCGAGATGGACACCGGCCACATGCTGCTGGCGCAGTTCCACGACGACGGCCCCGCGGTCCAGGCGCTGGCCAGGCTGGGCGCGGGCGAAAGCGAGGTCCGCGCCGCGGTCGCCGCCGTGCTGGCGGAGACGGGCGCCGATCATCGCCCGCGCGACCGGAAGAGCGCGTGACGTCTTATGGCTCAGCCCGTCTATGACCTGATCGGCGACCGGTACCACAAGACCCGCCGGGAGGACCCGGCGATAGCGGCCGCGATCCTGGCCGCGCTCGGCGACGCCGACTCGGTGGTGAACGTGGGCGCGGGCACCGGCTCGTACGAGCCCGTCGACCGGCCGGTGCTGGCGGTGGAGCCATCGACGATCATGCTCGCGCAGCGCCTGCCGGGGACGGCCCCGGCGGTCCGGGCCGCGGCGGAGGCGCTGCCGGTGCGCGACGGATCGTTCGGCGCCGCGATGGGCGTGCTCACCGTGCACCACTGGAGTGACAGGGCGCGGGGGCTGGCCGAGATGCGCCGGGTCGCGCGCGGACCGATCGTGCTGTTCGCGCGGGACCCGCTGCCCGTCCCCGTCTGGTGGCTGCACCATTACTTCCCGGCCAGCAAGCGGCTGGAGGCGAGCTGGGAGGTCCGCTTCGACGAGCTCGCGGGACTGCTCGGCCGGCGGCCACTGGAGACGATCGAGGTCCCGATTCCCGCCGACTGCGCCGACGGGTTCAACGGCGCGTACTGGCGCCGGCCGCGCGCCTTCCTGGATCCTGCGATCACGCGGCAGATGTCCGCGCTCGCGCTGATCCCGGCCGCCGACCGCGAGCGCGGCATGCGGACGCTGCGAGCCGACCTGGACAGCGGGGAATGGGACCGCCGGTGGGGGCACCTGCTCGCGCTGGACGAACTGGACCTCGGCTACCGCGTGGTCATCGCCCGCCCGTGACGCCGGAGAACATCACGGTCAGGCCCGTGGAGTCCGGGGAGGTTCCGGCCTTCCTTGGTGTGTTCGACGCGGCGTGGGGCTTCGATTCCAGCCAGGAGCAACGGCGCCGTACCGGCCTGGATCTATCCGGAGAGCACCTGCTCGGCGCCTACGTGGGCGCCGAGATGGCGGGGACGGCGATGTCGTTCTCGATGGAGCTGACCGTGCCCGGCGAGGTCCGGCTGCCGATGGCCGGGGTCTCCTACGTCGCCGTCCATCCGTTGCGCCGCCGCCGCGGCGTGCTGCGGGCGCTGATGCGCTACCAGCTCGACGACCTGCGGGCGAGCGGCGTGCCGGTGGCGGGCCTGGGGGCCAGCGAGGGCGGCATCTACGCCCGGTTCGGTTACGGGCCCGCCACGTGGGACAGCTCGTGGCGGCTGGCCCGGGGCGCCGCCCGCCACGTGGCAAGGCCCTGTCCGCTAGAGCTTGTGGACGCGAAGACAGCCCTTGACGTGTTCCCCGCCGTGCACGAGCAGGCCCGCCGGGTTCAGGTGGGCGACGTGCGCACTTATCCGGGCCGGTGGCGTGATCTGGTCGGGGACGGCCGGCGGCCCGGCACGCTGTTCGCCGTCTGCCGCGATGGCGACGGCCGCGCCAGCGGCTACGCGATCTACCGGATAGATCGAGAAGACCGCTTCAGCGCGCACGGCACCGTGATCGTGGACCACCTCATCGCGTGCACCGGCGCCGCGTACCGCACGCTCTGGTCGTACCTGGCCGACCTGGACCTGACCGACTGGGTGGTGGCGCACGGGCGGCCCGAGCACGAACCGCTGCGGTGGACCCTCACGGACAGCCGCGACCTGGTGGTCACCGCCGTGAGCGACCACCTGTGGGTGCGCCTGGTCGATCTTCCGGCCGCGCTGAGCGGGCGCCGGTACGCGGCCGAAGGCTCTCTCGTGTTGGAGGTAACCGACCCGTTCTGCCCGTGGAATGACGGCCGCTGGCTCTTGGAGGGCGGCCCCGACGGCGCGCACTGCCGGCCTGCCATGGGCACGGACCGCGCGGCGCTACGGCTGGACGCCGCGGCGCTCGGTTCGCTCCTCCTTGGCGGGCCGTCCTTCGCGAAGCTAGCCTCGGCCGGGCGTGTCGCGGCCGACGCGGCGACGCTGCGACGGGCGGATCAGATGTTCGGCTCCGACCAGGATCCGTGGTGCTCCACGGAGTTCTGATCGCCGCCGCTAGCCGCAGCCGAGGCTGACCGTCTGGTTCGCCGGCGGCAGCGGCCGGCCCGGGTCCGCGATGTAACCCGAGGTATTCAGGTTGGCCGGCACGCCCGGCCACGGGTTGCCGTCCAGGAACACGTACCGCAGCGTCGAGTACGCTCGCGCCCCCGCCGAGCAGTGCGTGAGCTTCGACGCGATGAGCTTGATGGGCACGGAGCCGAACGCGCCGGTGTGGCAATCTTCGTAAGCGCACTGGTCGATCGTCGCCGTGCCACTGGCGGTCGCCGTCGACTGCCCCCAGTCGGTCCACACGAGGCTCTTCGCCGTTATGTCATCGGTGTTGCAGACCACTTCGATCAGGTTCGGCATCGCCTGCGGGCTGCTCCCGCAATAGGACATCGTCACCGGCGGGGGCGGCGGAGCGGAGTGACCACACGCCGCGAGCAGCGAAACCGGGAACAGCATGCCGAACGCCGCGCGGCGCATTGTCCTGACCGGCATGTTCGCTCCCGGTACGCTGTTCGCCTTCAGGAGTTACCTGCAACTCCGCCAAAAGGGTAACTCTGCTCTAGGCAGATCTGCACCTGAGTTACCGTATTATCATGAAATACGGTAACGAAGCTGGTCCGCTAACCGCCGGGCGCGACCCCGGCGACCGGGCGCACGCCCCTGGCTCGCTGCGCCTCGTTCAGGCCCTGGTCAACACCCTCAATGCCGAGTCGGAAAAAGACCTGCTCGCGTCGGCGGACGACACCGCACGGTGGATCGCCACGGCCGACCTGCTGCCCGCCGGCTCGCGGCTCAGCGGCGCGCAGCAGCGGGCTCTTGTGGAACTGCGGGAGGCGATCAGGCAGGTACTCGGCACGCACACCGACCGCGCGGTGGACGCTGAGGTGGCCAGCCGGCTGACGGTGGCGCTGTCGTCCTGCCGACTCGCACCGGCAGTGCAACCCGACGGCGGCGTGCGGCTGATCTGTTCCGACCATGATCCCTTCACCAGGGTGGTCGGCCAGATCGCCGTCGTCATCGCCGAGGCCGCGGCCGCTGGTACCTGGGGCCGCCTGAAGAGCTGCCCCGGGCATTTGTGCGGCTGGGCGTTCTATGACCGGTCCGCCTCCGGCCGGTCACGATGGTGTTCCATGGAACTGTGCGGCGCCCGGTCGAAGATGCGCGCCTATCGGGGCCGGGCCCGGGTCAGCTCGTAGCGCGCACTTCCAGTTTGAGCCAGGTTGCCAGGTCGGCGATCTCCTGGTTGACCGCCTCCGTCATGTCAGCGGTGAACGGGACGTCCTCGTGGATCGCGTTCACCACCAGCACTGCGCCCGCGCGGTCGGCCTTGGCGTCGAGCTTGCCGACCAGGCGGTCGCCGTACAGGATCGGGAGCGCGAAATAGCCCCACCGCCGACTGGCGACGGGCTTGTACATCTCCAGCTGGTACTCGTACTCGAACAGGTCCGCCGTGCGGGCACGGTCCCACACCAGGCGGTCGAAGGGCGACAGCAGCGCCGCCCGGCCCTCGAACGGCGCGTCGGACGGCGCGTCGAGCAGCGACGGATCGATCCGCCACTCCCCCGGGACGCCGTCCACGACCGCGGGTTCGCCCGCCTGGCCGACCACGGCCGGCTCGACGGCGAACTCGGTGCCGCTGGCGCGGGCGATGCCGAGCGAGCGCAGCCGACGGCGGTCCCGCTCCCGCTTGGCCTCCTCGGCGGGCACGACCGGGTCGTCCGGGTAGACGCGCTCGGCGAGGTCCCACAGCCGGTCCCGGCCCTTACGCCCGGCGACCGCGACCTCCCCGCGCGCCACCATGAACTCAAGCAGCTTGGTGACGTTCTTGTTGTTGGTCCAGCCCGTGGACTCCCACGGCTTGTCGCACAGGTCGGGCAGCACCCGCGAGGGAAGCGGGCCGCCGTCGCGCAGCCGGGCGAGGATCTCGCGGCGGCAGCGGTCGTTGGTCGCGACCCAGTCGCGGATGAAGACCTGCCAGTCCTTCAGCGCCCCGCGGCCCGGCCAGTGCGCCATGTCGTCCCGGTAGAGCGCGAGATCCTCGGCCGGGCGCACCATGGCCCGCAGCTCGATGAGCCGGTGGCTGTCCAGCGCGGCGCGCAGGTCAGCGGTTGAATACGAGGGCCCGAGGCGGCTCCAGGTCACCAGGTCCGCGCTCGGCGCGATGGCGCTGACCGGGTCCAGCTGAAGCAGCGTCAGCTGGCGCACCATCGACAGCAGGTCGGCCGGCCGTTCCCGGCCGAGCAGCTGGGCGCGGATGGCCAACCACCGCGCGTCCTTCCGCCCGACGGTCAGCATGTCCCCGGGATGTCCGCGTCCATCATGGTGAGCATGATAGACGGACACCGGCCGGAAGTCCCTCCGCTGTACACGTCGTAGCCGAGCCGTGTCCGGGAAACCTGACGGTCTCGGCGACGCTGGCGCCGATGATCGAGCCGATCAGCGCGTCGCTGGGGTAGTGCACGCCGGTGTGCACGCGGGAGTACGCCACCGCGCCGGCCAGGACCCGCAGCGGCAGGGCGAGCGCCGGGATGTCATGGCCGACGGACGCGGCGAAGGCGAATCCCGATGCCGAATGCCCGGACGGGAACGACCGGCTGGAGGGCATCCGGACCTGCCGGTCCTGCGGCACCCCGGCCCCGGCCCGGTCCGGGCGCTGCCGTGGGTACAGCGACTTGACGCCGAGGTTCACCACCGCGGACGTGACGCCGACGGTGAGCAGGCCGCGCGCGGCCGCGCGGCGTCCGACTGGCCCGCCGAAGAGTGCAAGCGCGGCGGCGACGCCGAACCACAGCCGTGACTTGTCGGCCAGCCAGGACAGCCGCCTGACCGGCGCGTCGATGTCGGGGGTCGGGGTGGTGGCGATCGCGTTGTAGATGGCCCGGTCGAGATCGCCGAGCTGGCGCAGGACTCGAGCGGGGCGCTGGTGATCCGGCACCCGGCCAGTACAGCCGGTCACGGAGCGCGCCGAATCATCCGCCGGGGGTGAGGCGGGCGGGCGGTCGCGCGGACACACTGACGCCCTTATGACGATCGTGCGACGAGCAGCGGCGTGGCTGGCACTGGTGACGCTGGCCGCGGCCGTGGCGCTGCTCGCCGCGGGCGCGGCCAGGAACTGGCTGTGGGTGATCCTCGCCCTGGTCGGTGAGCTGGCTGCCGTGGTGGCCGGGTGGTACGTCGTCTCGCGGCGCGGCTTCGTACGCTGGCTGGCGCTGATCGTCGTGGTGTGCGCCGTCGGGCTGCTGATCGGCAGTCTTGTCGGTGCCGACCTGCGCTGGCCCTTCGTCCTCGTCGCGTGCCTGCTCGCCGCGGCGTCCGTGGGCTGCGCGCGCGTGGCGCTTGGGCGCAGCAGGCATGCCGCCCTTTCGTCGGCGCCGACGGCGCCGACGAAAGGGCGGCCGGTCCTGATCATCAACCCCAAGTCGGGTGGCGGGAAGGCGACGCGATTCCGGCTGGCGGACGAGTGCGCGGCACGGGGCATCGAGTCGATCGTGCTGCAACGCGGCGACGACCTCGTGCGACTGGCCGAGAACGCGATCGCCGGCGGCGCCGGCGTCATCGGCATGGCGGGCGGCGACGGGTCGCAGGCGCTGGTGGCGACCGTGGCGGCGGCGCACGGGATCCCGCACGTGGTGGTGCCCGCGGGGACGCGGAACCACTTCGCTCTCGACCTCGGCCTGGATCGCGACGACGTCGTCGGCGCGCTCGACGCGTTCGCCGACGGCGCGGAGCGGCGCATCGACCTGGCGGAGGTCAACGGCCGCGTGTTCGTCAACAACGCCTCGCTGGGGATCTACGCCGCGATCGTGCAGTCCCCGCAGTACCGGGACGCCAAGCTGCAGACCGCGGCCGCCATGCTGCCAGAACTGCTCGGGCCCGACGCGACGCCGCTGGACCTGCGGTTCACCGGGCCCGACGGCACGGCCCACGAATCAGCGCACCTCATCCTCGTCTCCAACAACCGGTACCAGCTTGACCAGATCGGCGGCCGGGGTACCCGCGAGCACCTGGACGACGGCACGCTCGGGATCGTCGCCGCACGGATCGACGGGCCCGCGCAGGCTCGCCAGTTCGTCGCCCTGGAGAGCGTCGGGCAGATCCGGCGGTTCCCGGGCTGGCGGGAGTGGCAGGCACCGCGGTTCGAGGTCCAGTCCGCCGACCCGGTGCAGATCGCGATCGACGGAGAGGCGCTGACGATGGACCCGCCGCTGCTGTTCGCGTGCCGACCGGGAGCGCTGCTGGTGCGCGTGCCTCGCCGCGCCGCGGCCCTGTCGCCGGCCGCGGCCGCGGTCCACCTCACGTCGCGGTCGACGCTCGGAGAGCTAGCCGCGGTCGCGGTTGGCCACCGGTAACGGCCACCGGTAACGGCCGGGGGTTATGGTCGGGGGTTATGGCTGGGTGCCCAGCGTGACCGTCGTCGTCGCCGAGCTGCCGTTCCTGGTGTAGCCGACGTCGACCTTGTCCCCGGGCTTGCTGGTCAAGGTGATCTCCTGGAGCTGAACGTTGCTCGTCGCGGCTTCGCCGTTGAGGCTGGTGATGATGTCGCCGGGCACTAGCCCCGCCGTCGCGGACGGGCCGCTGGGCACGACTTCCCTCACGAACAGCCCCTGCGCCGTCTGCCCCTCAGCGGCCGTTGCAGGCGTGGGCAGCGTCGAGATGCCGAAGAAGGCGTGGGTCGCCCTGCCGGTGCTGATGATGTCGCTGGAGATGGTCTTCGCCAGGTCGACGGGGATCGCGAAACCCAGTCCGATGCTGCCGCCGCTCGACTCGCCGGACGAGGTCGGCACGGTGGCGCCGGCCGTCGGCACCCCTATCAGTTGCCCCGCGCAGTTGACCATCGCACCGCCGCTGTTGCCCGGGTTGATGGCGGCGTCGGTCTGCACGGCGGACACCAGCAGCGCCGTCTTGTCGTCCTCCGCGGGGACCTGGATGGTCCGGTCGAGAGCGCTAACGATCCCCGATGTCACGGTGTTGGACAGGCCCAGCGGGGCACCCAGCACCACGGCGCCCTGGCCGACCTCCACCGAGGACGACGATCCGAGCGATATCGGCTGCAGCGACTGCGACGTGTCGACCTTGAGGACGGCGAGATCGGTCAACGGGTCGCGGCCGACGATCGTCGCGGGAGCGGTCGCGCCGTTGTAGAACTCCACCTGCACCGAGCCGCCGTTGGCGGCTACCGAGATGACGTGGTTGTTCGTCATGATGTGGCCGTCGTTGTCGATTACCTCGCCCGACCCGGTGCCCGCGCCGCCGCTGCCTGTGGCCGAGATCGTCACCACGGACGGCAGGTCCTGGGCCGCGACCGTGGTCACGTCGCACGTACTCGGCGAGGAGCCGGCCTCCGTGCTCGCCGATGACGGCGACGGATTGCTCACCGCGGCGATGATGCCGCCGACAACGCCAAGGAACACCAGGGACGCCCCGACCACCGCCCACGGCAGCCACCGGCGCTCGTTCGTGTCATGCGCTGGCCGGTTCATCGGTAGCCCTCACTTCCATCAAGGAGTTCCCTGCATAAGCTTCTCCTCACGGGCCGGCATCCGTGCCACCCGTCGCGGGGGATAGTTGCGCGGATTAAGGGTGAGGATGACGGACAACGAGCGGGCGGCGCAGATCGCGGAACTGATCAAGCCATTGCGGGTCAAGCCGGGATCGCGGGTGAAGCTGCCCGCGGATTTCGATCCCCGTTACAAGTTCGACGGGCTGACGAAGAAAGACAGCGCGCGGCTGCTGCGGACCGGGATCGAGATGCTGTCCGACTATCAGGCTCGACTGGCCGCTCAGGACACCTACGGCTTGCTTGTGTGCCTGCAGGCGCTTGACGCCGGCGGCAAGGACGGCACGATCAGGCACGTGATGAGCGGCATTAACCCGCAGGGCGTGCAGGTGTCCAGCTTCAAGGTTCCGTCGGCGGAAGAACTCGACCACGATTACCTGTGGCGGTACGCGAAGCGACTGCCCGCGCGCGGCGACATCGCGATCTTCAACCGGTCGCACTATGAGGAAGTCCTGGTCGTGCGGGTGCATCCGGAGAACCTCGACCGGGAGAAGCTGCCGGCCGAGTGCAAGGGCAAGGACGTCTGGCAGCGCCGCTACCAGGAGATCAACGACTGGGAGCGTTACCTGAGCGACAACGGCTTCAAGATCGTCAAGCTGTTCCTCAACCTCTCGAAAGAAGAGCAGCGGGTCCGCTTTCTCAAGCGGATCGACCTGCCCGAGAAAAACTGGAAGTTCTCGGCGGCCGACGTCCGCGAGCGCGGGCACTGGGACGAGTACCAGAAGGCGTTCTCGCAGATGCTCACGGCCACCAGCACCCCATGGGCGCCCTGGTACGTGATCCCCGCGGACCGCAAGTGGTTCGCCCGCGTCTGCGCGGCCGCGGTGATCGCGGCGGCTCTCATCGACATCGACCCGCAGTACCCCCCGGTAACAGAACAGACGCGGCTCGACCTCCTCGAGGTCAAGAAGGAACTCGAGGCGCAGGCCCCGAAGGGCGCGGCGGCGGATCCTTACAAAGACGCTTTGCCAGAACGCGACAAACGGCCCTTATTGTGTAACACGTGGTTGTCCAGCTTGCTCTCCTCGCGCTGCTCGCCGCTTTCGCACCGTCTCCCGCTACCATCGCCGCCACGCCGTCCGCGGTCGTGGCCGTCAACGCGGCGGAGCAGCCGGGCCCGTGGGTGGGCACGTGGGAGGCGGCGCAGGTGCGCCACGCCCGTTTCGGTCCGTCGGAAACCGGCTTCACCGACCAGACCGTGCGGGACGTCGTGCACTTGTCCGTGGGCGGCGTGGACGTCCGGATCCGGGTCTCCGACGTCTTCGGCATGGGGCCGCTGCATATCAACGACGTCCGCGTCGCGCTGAGCGCGGGCGGCGCGCGGACGGTGCCAGGGACCAGCCGGCGGGTGACGTTCGACGGGAAAGACCAGGTCACCATCCCGGCCGGGCACCGCGAGTTCAGCGATCCCGTCCGCATGCGGGTCGGCAACGGGCAGAACCTGGCGATATCCATCTTCTTCAGGCACGCGACCGGCCCGGCTACGTGGCACCCGGTCGCGATCACGAGGAGCTACTACTCGACGCCCGGAGACCATTCGGCGGCCGCGAGCGGCGCGGACTTCCCGCACTCGGTCGGCGCCTGGTACTTCCTCGACGGGGTGGACGTGGTCAACCCGTCGGTGTACGGGGCGGTCGTGACGCTGGGCCCGTCCACCACCGATGGCGTCGGGTCGACCGTGGGCGCCAACGAACGCTATCCCGATGACCTGGCCCGCCATCTGCTCGGGCTCCCAGCCGGGCTGCGGCTGTCGGTGCTGAACGCGGGCCTGTCGGGGAACCAGCTGCTGACCAACGGCGGCACCGCGGGGCAGAGCGCGCTGGAACGGTTCGACCGGGACGTTCTCGAGCAGAGCGGCGTCCGCGTCGTCATCATCTGGGAGGGAACGAACGACATCGGCGACCACGCGTACATGACAGCCCGCCGGCTAATCGCCGGCTACCGGCGGCTGATCGCCGAGGCGCACGCTCACGGCGTGGCGGTCGTCGGCGCGACGCTGCAGCCGGACGAAGGCGCCCGCTACTACCGCCCTCACGGCAACGAGGTGCGCGAACAGGTCAACCGGTGGATCAGGACCAGCGGCGCGTTCGACGCGGTGGCCGACTTCGACGCGGTGCTCCGCGACCCGGCCGACCCGCTCGAGCTGCGGCCCGCCTACGACAGCGGCGACCACCTGCACCCGAGCGATGCCGGGTACCTCGCGATCGCCGACTCGATCAACCCGTGGCTGCTGGCCGACCTGGCGCTCGGCGAGTGGTTATGACAGACGCCACGGTTCGTTCCGGATAAAAGGAAGACAAGCCTTCAGCGGATGTGTCCATTCGCGGGGTGACTTTGACGGCGAGTGGTACCGGTTGAGTTGTCCGTCATGCTGGCGGGTTCCTGGTGAGGCAGAAGGGGTGCCCGGCGGGGTCGGTGAAGACGCGCCACTGGTGGCCGCCCGGCTGGAAGTCTGGCTTGGCCGCGCCAAGTTCCAGGATCAGGGCTTCGGCCTCGTCGAGGTCGTCGACCGCGAAGTCGAGGTGGAGTTGCTGTGGCGTGTTCTGGCCGGGCCAGCCGGGTGCCTGGTAGCCGTCGACTCGCTGGAAACCGATGAAGAGCCCGTCCTGGCGAGTGAGCCCGGCGAAGTCGCCGCCGGACTCTGGGTGGAGTTCGAGGCCGGTGGCCTGCTGGTAGAACGCGGCCAGCGCCCTGGGGTCGGCGCAGTCGAGCGTGATCGCCGTCAGCTTCATTTTCAAGGTCATCGGCGGCTCCGTCGCGGAATGGTGGCGGGAACTCGTGGCTTCGCAGCGTCGTACTCTAGCGGGCGGGTCCGCTGCCTTGGTGCGGGAGCCTGCGGCCGATGGCAACTTGTTGCGAATTGGCCGAATCGGGTAGATAACCACTAGTAGGCAATCTGCCGCATCGGGTGATAGCTGATGGCGATCGATCGCAGCGAAGACGACAGTTCGCCCACCGCCATTGGCCCAGATGAGATCCGTGAACGCGAGATTGAGGCGGGCGACTACTCCACCGAGGGCATCGACGTGGAAAAGATCGCTGCGCCAGACGGTAACCACGACCCTGGCTCCGGGATCGTCGACGGCCAGGACCGTACCGCGTATCACCTGAGACACCGGGAAGTGGTGCAGGCAGAATTCCTAGCAGCCGCCCGCGAGCGATGGAACGCGGCCAAGCCGGCCTTAGAGACAGAATGGCGTGAGTACGCGCGCGCACACCCGGCAGTGGCTGACGTGTCCGCGACCCTCGACGATGCGGCGATTACGAAGGTCAAGAAGGGCTGCGATCGGATCGCGGAGGCTGAGGACAGCATCGTTACGCCGGCCATGCTCCGCATCGAGGCCGCAGACCCGGAGCGGCACCTGGTTGGTCTAGAACATCGCCGCAAGGGCCAGGATCGGATCATGGAGAAGGTTGCTAGGCAGACGGAGGCGCAGGCAGACCTCACGCCGGAGGAGGCAGTCGCTTCCGTAAAAGACGCCATCCGGTACACCTTCCAGTACACCGACGAACACTACGGCGAAGGCGTTCACGCTGATGCCGACCGTCTCAAGGCCGCCGGATTCGAATTGGTCGAACTCCGGAACTCCTGGAAACACGAGGAGTACAAAGGAATCAACAGCCGCTGGTTGATTCCCGACAACGGACAACTATTTGAAGTTCAGTTCCACACTCGGATCAGCTTCGAGGCCAAGCAACTCAGCCACCAAGCGTATGAACGCCTGCGGATTCCAGCGACTCCCAAGGTGGAGCGAGATGAGCTGGAGGACTTCCAACGCCGTGTGAGCGGTAATGTTCCTGTTCCTCATGGTGCGCCGAACTATCCGGATTACCCGTAGGAGGACCCGGTGCCGACGAACATCACCTACTACGCGATCGTCAACGAGTTCAGTAGCCGGGACCGCCCAGGGGGCGTCATCCGTCGTGTGCGAGACGACGAAGGGCAAGAGGATCAGGCATTCACGCGCAAGTTGAAGTGGGAGCACACGCCTTTGTTGTACTCATACGAGCGCGGGAACATGGACAATAAGCTCTACGAGATCAGCGAGGAAGAGGCTGACCAGATTGTGGAGCGGATCCGGCGGACTATCGCCGGTCAGGAATGATGGTTCAGACCGCGTAGCGGTACGGTTCCTTGCGGTAGGTCAGTCCGGCGGGGGTTGTCCAGGTGAAGTAGCCCTGGGCGTCTTGAGTGAGCTGCCACCCGGGCAGCTGTTTCAGCTGGTGGTGGACGCGACACAGGCCGCCGAGGTTGCAGGTACAGGACCTTCCGCCGCGGTCGTAGGCGAGGGTGTGGTCCTGGTCGCATTGTGCGGCGGGACGTCGGCAGATCGGGTTGCGGCAGATCCGGTCCCGGGTGTTGAGCCAGCGGCGGAGCCGG
>Ga0210390_10000310_pt1 | contig 53262 bp, 57 predicted proteins | sample IncBWH11OmetaG_FD_161050 | JGI IMG/M metagenome (GOLD analysis project Ga0210390, IMG submission 161050) | Forest soil microbial communities from Barre Woods Harvard Forest LTER site, Petersham, Massachusetts, United States - Inc-BW-H-11-O ... | reverse complement strand
CCGGAAACCGTCAAAGTCCGCACCACCATCGGAGAGCTGGGCCAGGTGCTGGACGTAAAACGGGTGAGCGGCTCGTTCTCTCTTCTTCCCGCTGCAATCAGCGCCATTCGCCTGTGGCGTTACAAGCCCACTCTTGTGAACCAAAGGCCTGTCCAAGCTCAGCAGGACGTCACCATTGAATTCCGGCCGCCACTACATTCGCCGCGCACGCCCACTCAGTATCCCGTGCACCACTAGGAGGGCTTAAGACGTGCCTTGGCAATGGATATCAAGAGCGATGAATTGATCGTAATTTCCCCGCGCCAAAACGGAATTCATCGCTGATCTTAAGGCAAATAACGCATGAACTTGAAAAACCTGCGATAAATTGCTGCATTGTCGTTATTGGTGATTCCGGTCCTAGTCGCTGAGCGTCCGGAGGTAATCCACCGGCCTGGTCAACGCGGTGGTCTCAATGGGTCGATTAGAACCCACCTAGCATTGAAAACAAGAGCCAAAATCGCTTGTTAGAGCTAGACCAGCCGGAACGCTGCCCTGGCTAGGCTCTAGCTGAGCACAGCCAAACAGATGGTTCTCCCGCGCAAGCATTGTCGAATCTATGCACTAGATAGTGTTGCATCGACCGGTTGAGCTGGCACGACTTATCAGGAGTTGGCTTTGGGCGAAGAATCCTTTCGCGGCAATGCGACGTGTTCACAGTGTAACGTACGCGGAATTTCTCATTCGCCAAGGGGATTCTCGGATGCTATCTTCAATCCGAAGACGGCAATGATGAGAGTCATGCCCAACTCCGCTCCCAAGCCCGTCATTCTCCGCATGGTGAGGGACAAGGTTGCAAAAAGAGCGCACCTGCTGTTTCGATTCATAATCCTGTCCCTGTTTTTTGGCCTGGTGTTTGGCGGAACGGCCGCCAGGGCATACGCCGAGAATCCGCCTGCTACTTCGATTGGACCCGGATTAACCTTTGCGATCGCCGATTTGGACGGCGACCGTCGCCCGGACTTCGCCAACATTCAAGCTGGACAAAACAGGTCCGGCAGTTCCGATTACTCGATTCAAATATACCTTTCCGAGATCGGACGACAATCGATCGACCTCATTGCCCCGGTAGGCGGCCTGCTGATCGAGGCGCGGGACGTTGATGGAGATCACAGTATCGATCTGGTCGTCTCCACGGCATTGCGCAAACAGCCGGTAGCAATATTTCTTAACGACGGCCGCGGCACTTTTTCAAGGGCAGAAGGCGCTGCATTTCCCGGAGCATTCAGCAAGTGCCAGGCAAATTTGGCTTCCGCGTCGAATCCGGCGACGGATGCCCTTGGCATATCTTCACAACCGGGCGCCGGCATTTGCCCAGACGAAAATGATTCTGGGTTTGACCGATCTCCAGCGAGTTTGATTTGGGCATTGAGTGCAGGATTTCCTCCTGATTCCTTCCTAACGTCGCACGCCGGACGCGCTCCTCCTTCCAAAGTTAGCCACTCCTGATTGCTTCGGCTTCTCGGTATCTGGTGAGAACCAGGGAAGCCTCCACAAAAGCAAGACTATTGCGCAGCAGTTTGTGCGCTGTCGCGCGATCACTAATTTCGGAGCTTACTTCCCGCTTCTACGTGATCCCGGTGAGAACGCACTGGAGGAATGGGATGCTACTGCACGACCTCACAGAGACGCTCAAAGACCTGGCGATCAAGGTCCACTTGGCACAACTCCCTTTGGCTGAGGAACAAAGAGTCGAGGAGTTGGTGAAAGAGCTGAAATCACTTCTGGACGCCAGAAATAACGCTGCCGTAGAAACCTTACCGCCCCGCATAACGGAGTTCCCCAAGATAACGCCGCGCGAAGAAAAGCCAAACACCAGCAGATATTATCGTCCTGAGCTAGACGCGCTGCGATTCCTGGCATTTTTGCTCGTTTTTCTCTCTCATTCCCTGAAAGGCACTCCCGAGCCGCGCATTACCCAACTTCTCGGGAGATTTGCTTCCATTTACTATGCCTCGGTTGTCGCAAGCGGTTTCGGACTCACTCTATTTTTTACCCTTAGCGCGTTTCTCATTTGCGAGCTCTTGCTGCGCGAGCGCGCCGTTACTGACACGGTACAGATCAAGCAGTTCTACTTCCGCCGCATCCTAAGGATCTGGCCGCTGTATTACCTAGGCCTCGCTCTAGGTGTCCTCGTGGCGCTTCTGCTGAGTGGTCACAATGGAGATCTGGTCGCGATTGGCTGGTTTAGTGTTTTCTTGAGCACCTGGTTCATCCCCGCTCACGGATTTCTTGCAAGTCCGGTTAATCCGCTATGGAGCATCTCGGTGGAAGAACAGTTCTATGCGGTGGTGCCGTGGCTGGCGAAGTTTTGCAATCGGAGAATGTTATTTGGATTCTGCTGGATCGCAATCGCGATGTCGAACATCTGGCTTATCTATCTCGGGCGAGCACGGGCACCCATCGAGCGTGTTTGGGGAAACTCTTTCGTTCAGTTTGAGGCGTTCGCTGCGGGCATCCTGCTATGCCTTGTTCTTCGCGGTAAATTGCCTCAGTGTCGCGTTTGGAAGAGAGTCGGTTTTCTCACGATGGGTTGGACAGCTTGGTGCTTCGCTGGCTATAAATTCCAGGCTATATTTCATGGCAACCAAAATCCAGGCAGTTGGTCTCTTGTCGCGGGATACGGGCTGGCGGCGTTTGGTTCTGTTGTTTTCCTATTTGCCTTTCTCGGCGCGGATTCAAAGTTGCTTCCGGGATGGGCCATCTACCTTGGCCGCATCTCTTTCGGTCTGTACGTCTACCACGAATTTGCAATATATTTCACTTCCAATCTGGCAAGGTACTTGGAAGCCATCACAATTCGAAGCTATCCTCTAAAAGCTATCAGGGCCGTAGGGATTGAACTTCTCATGCCATTGGGATTGACCGTCTTAATGGCAATGCTCTCGTATCGCTTTTTTGAAACTCCATTTTTGAAGATGAAAAAGCGTCATAGCCTCATCCAGAGTCAGCCCATTGCGGACGCACAATAGTCGAGAAGGATTTGGGTCCGATACCTGGCAAACCCTCTCCCGGAAGTCATCGTGAAGTTCTACTTCAAATGGACGGTTACGCGACTAATCGGGAGTTAGCACGCTGGCACTTTCTAGCAGCGGACTTCTGGCCCGGAATCGTTTCCGACTAGCTCGTCATCCGACCAGAATCGATGGCAAGTGCGGAAATCACTTCTTGTAATCCGACTTATCAGGACCTTAAATCGTCACTCCACCTGCGGCCTGAATCACCTGCCCGGTGATCCAGTACGATTCATCCGACGCCAGAAACACCGCCGCCTTGCCGATATCGTCAGGCTGTCCAGCTCGTCCCAGCGGCGTTCCTTTCACCGCCTTAGCGTACATCTCGCCTTTCATGAAGCACGCCGCCTGCAACCCTTCGTAACGCGCATGCGATTTTTATTGCCGGCGGCGATCAATCGAACTACGTGAAATATTGGACTGGCAATGCCGTACAGAAGGAAATCGACGAAGACGTGACGCGAGGCGTTCCCATCGGCGGAATCAGCGCGGGGCTCGCGGTGCAAGGTGAATTCGCATTTGATTCCATGCTGGACACGGTAACGAGCGCGGAGGCCCTAGCAAATCCTTATGACCCGCACGTGACGCTAGCGCGAGATTTTTTCTCGATACCAGTCCTCAAAGGCATAATCACCGACAGCCATTTTACGCAGCGCGAGCGGATGGGACGCTCGCTCGCGTTTCTCGCGCGCATTGTGCAGGACGGTTGGGCGCAGGAGGTGCACGGCATCGGCATTGACGAAACCACCGCGGTGTTGGTAGATGCGGACGGTCATGGCCAGGTGGTGGGGAAAAATTCAGCGTACTTTATGTCGCTCGATCACCGGCCCGAAGTTTGTGTGGATGGAAAACCTCTCACGCCGCGTCATGTGAAGGTTTTCAAGCCGAGCGCCGGGGACACGTTCAATCTGAAAACGTGGGCGGCTGGCGGCGGGAGCAGCTTGGTAGTGAATGTCGTTGACGGCAAAATGACAACTAGTGAGCAGCCACGATGTGAAGCCGGCGTGCGAGCGCCCAGCTCCGAGGGGAACATACAATCCTAGTTGAGCGCTCGGTAGAGCCCGGCAACGGCTGGGCGCAACAGAGCAATCGCTGATTTTGGGCTTCGACAAACCCAACAGCATGCAGAATGCAGTCTGACCGCAGCGCTGTGCTGTTGAAAATCCCCGGGTCAAGGATATATCCACGGTCAGCAAGTGGATTCAAGATGCTGGCTTCGGAGATGGATTTCTCGGTGACATACGTTGCACAGGGTGATGAGATTTTCTTCCACATCGCCTCCCAGTTGGCTGCGCGGCTGCATATGATGAACCTGCAGATCTTGGGAACTTCCACATCGTTGGCATCGCCAGCTATCGCGGTGGAGCACTTGCTGGCAAAGCCGATGATAGGAATCCAGATCCAAGCGAAGCCTAGGATTTCTTTGGAGGGATGATTTCATGATGCCTTCGGGATCCGCAGCAAGAACTCCTGCCGCTGGGGGTGCGGGAGCAGCAGGTAAATTCGACTGAGCGCCAAGAGCAAGGAGTCGGCGTTGCCCGAGGCATCCAGGTTCGCGCCGGCCAGAAAATCCGCGCAGATCATCTCCAGACAATAGCCCCGCGCCTTTTGACCACCGAGCATCAACGAAGCAACTTCCAGCGCCTGCTCAATAACCGCCAGTTGGCTCTTGTAGACCTTGAAATACAGCATCTCCCAAGGCTCGGTTTCCTTGCCCGTCAGGTGTCTCTCCACTTCCCGTTTGAACTCTTCCCTTGGCATCTGTTTCGCTTTGTGCACCCAGGGTGCACAATCGAAGTTCTGTCTCTCCGCCCGCGCCACTCGGACCAACTCTCGTGCCTTGGTCCATCCCATCTCTTTTAGGTCGCGATTGATCTGCCGGGGCAGCTGCTCGTGGATCGCCATCAGGTAATATGCTTTCCGTCGCGACTCGGGAAATTTCTTCTCCAGGAACTCATCAAAGGACTTCAGATTGTCGACCCGCCAGTATTGTCCGGACCGGGTTTCACAGAGATAGCGGCCCAGTTCCACAAAGCGCGTGTCACGCTCCCGCTCCGTCGTCCGTTCCCAGTGCAGAATCTCGTCGATCTTCTCCAGCACGAACAAAGCGCGACGATGATTCAGCTTGGGTGCCATTGGCGACGGCCCGCTATTCCTCAAATTGGTCAATCCAATCAAGGTCGCTCGCTCCTGGCCGGCGAATGAGTTTCGAATCCAGCAGTTGCTGATCTCCCAGGCAAATTCCCAGATGGGAGCAGCTCACACATCCGTTCTGGGGAAAGCGGATTCCGCTATACGGAAGGAACCGGCCCGCTTCAATCTGGTTAACCGTCATCTCCACCAGCTGGCCAAATTCCCGGCGCTGTTGCTCATCAATGGTTGTCTTCAAATATTGAATTTCGGGCGCGTTCTTCCGCACGAACACGGCCAGGGCAACATCGGAGATCCCCGTCATCCAGGAATAACAGATCAATTGCGGATCGAGCGCTAACAGGCCCTGCGGCTCTTCCGGATAGCGGCAGGTCGTGGTTTTCCAGTCGATAATGCATTTCGTACCGTCGAGTTCGCCAATCGCGTCGATATACGAGACGAAATCGCCACCAGACGGGAGGGACCGCGTGAGCTTCACTTGAAGATTCTCTCTTGGACGTCGTATCCGAACGCGATCATCCTGGGCAAACCGTTCGAGCAGGTGAATCCCTTGGTGATAGAGCCGGTCCCAGGAGTCGTTCTTCGCATACGCAAGAGAAGCGTCCTGGTATTTGCGCCATTCCTTAAAGAACGCGGCAGTCGAATCTTCCCCGGCGAAATAAGCAGCCAAAGCGTTTTCAAAGCAGCGGCCGAACATCATCGAGGCCTTATCTTCCTTCTCGCGCCAGCCATCAAGGTATCGGTAGCGATACTGCCGCGGGCAGCGCAGGTACTGACTAATCTGCGTGAAGCTGTATGTCATTGGAGCCCCCTGCCACGACACCTTCGCGAGCATCCTTGGAGATAAATTCCCATTCGCTGGATGGTGCAAATGCTTCGAGGTTGAGCAACGTACGACCGGCGAATGACTTGCGGGTGGTTCGCAGAATGCCTGTGAGACCGAGCAGGGCCTTCTCATCCACTTCGTCTCGGCCGAGCAGATCCGGGTCATAGCCGAAATCCCGCAAAAACCAGTTCAATTTCCAGAGAGACTTCTGAGTGCAATAGAGTCGGCCCGCAATTTTGCGGGAGGCAAAGTCTTGAGGCGCAAGGACTGCGAAGCTGAGGATGAAGAAGGGCTTCTGTGGGTGCCAGCGATAGTAGGCGCGATCTACGCGCACCAAGAAGACGCCTTCCAGGAAATCGTTCGCGCGGGCTGCGTCCGCATGTAAACCCGGGAAATGCCGTTTCATGACCTCACCTCCTCAGGCTGGCTGTAGCCGTTCAGCTTACAAAGCAATGCGGCGCGATCTTTGGCGGCTTCCTCGGCCAAGGTGGAAACAAAGGCTTCGATGAGATCACGGCCGGCGTCGCGGAGCGTTTCTGTGCCGCAGAAGTCAGCTGCATAGCGTTTCACCAGGTTGGGATCGAGCTCGAACTTCTTAATCACGACACAGAGTCTGTCGCGCAGTCGAGGCTGGCCGTTGACGGAGCCATTCCCATTGGATTGACCGACCGCCTTCCCTTCGCGCAGGGGCGGAATAGAGGAAGCCTGTGAACCGAGTTCCTCGACGGAGCACAGGCCTATTCCATAAGCCTTGCGCAACGCGCGATTGACGGCTCTCGTTTCGGCGACCCGCATTTCGGCGCCACGGACTAGGCGAGAGGTGTTGGACGGATCGGCATCGCCGTAACCAACGAAGCCAACTGAGCCCGGCGAAGTGTAGACCTCTGCCTTGAAGACCCATCGATTAATGAGAGGATTAGACACATCCCTCTCGATGTTCGTTTTGATTCCGGCACAACGCTTCCGATGAGCCAATCGGAGTAGTCCCGCGTGCGTCACATACCAACGATTCTCGATAAGGCAAACATCTCCGAGTCTGACAGACACTCCATTCCTCTGAATCAGGGCTCGCAGTTCCTTGAGTTTGGACGCCCCGACCGAGTTCCAGGTACACTTTGCCGCATTCATTTCAGCTCGAACCAATCTCGGGTTCCGACTCATAGTCCCTCCAGCTCATACTAAGCGTTTAGTATATACAAAGCGCTTAGTATGTCAACAGTTTTGTTGAAATTGGATCGGGCGCAGGATATGGTCTGTTGGAATGAGGAAGACAAAAAATCCGCATGCCGTTGCCTTGGGCCGGAAAGGAGGTAAAGCCCGTCTACAAACCATGACGCCGGAACAGCGCCGAGAGATTGCGCGGAAAGCCGTGGCGGCCCGATGGGCAAAGGCGAGAGCGAAAAAGGATCAGTCATATTAGCTGTGGCTGGCGGGTGTCCGTGTCAGCAGGGTCGCGGCTCGCACGCGCGCCGGCACACCGGCCCCGTGACAGCGAGGACGACATCTGTTACCGGCGATTGGGTCTTTCAGTGCTTCCGAGTCGTCGAGCCGTTGGGAGCCGCACTGCAGTCGCTGGACGAAAGGCCGGCAGAGGCTAACGCTCATTAGCCGGAATTCAGGGGGCTGGGGGGACGAATTCGAGCCTTGCGGACCAGGCGCCGCAGTGCTAGCATACACTTAGCTGCGAATCGTGCAGCGCGATATTCGGAAAATACGGCTGGTTTTTGAGCATGAGGGACGCGCCCGAGGCAGGGTGGATGTCCCTCTTTTTTTTGAAAGGAGGGACAGGAAGCGAGTTAATCGTGGCGCGGGTAACGGGTCTCCTAAACAACGGCGTGATTCAAACGTGCGGCGAATTTTTCGCCGACGGGTCGGTGTTGGAATTGGTTCGCGCACACGCCCAACCGCCGGAGGTGAAGCTACTCCACTGGAACGGAAAGGTGCTGGAGGTGGCGACGCACGTTGCGCGCGGCGGTGTGAAGTACGCACCAGCCCCGATCGAGCAAAACCTCAAGAAAGTACTGCGTCTCCCGACGCGCGTCGCGCCGCCGGAAACCACCGAGCAATTATTCACGGCTGTACATGGTCTGCTCACCCACCATCTCGGGCAACTCGAGAGCTGCATCACACCATTGGTCTGCGCAGTTTTTGTCTCCTGGATGTCGCCGGTTTTGCAGTTTGCGCCCATCGTTTACATTTTTGCACCTGCGGGATCCCCAGGGAATCTCACCCTTCGATTGCTTGATCTTGTTTGTCGTCGTTCTATCCATTTAGTCGGTCTCAGGCGTGGCGATGTCGCGCGTTTGCCGATGGGCCTGCGGCCCACGCTTTTGCTCCAGGAACCCGATCTTCGTCCTGAAATGCAGATGATACTGCAGTCCTCAACTCACCGGGGCGCGCGGATAATGAGCAGCCACGGTCTCTTGGAATTTTACGGACCAAAGGTGATTATTTCGCACAAGCTTTCGGGCGGAGTCGCGCCTCAAAATGAGGCCATTCGGGCCGCCTTGATCCCCGTCACCGGACAACTGCCGACGCTCGACAAGAAAATGGCGGAAGAAATTGCTGAGGATTTTCAAGCTCGCTTCCTCGGCCATTTCCTCCGCAATGCCGGCAACGCACAAAGCGCGAAGTTTGATGCGAGTCAGTTTACATTGCCCATCCAAGATATTGCGCAGACACTCGGTGCGGCCTTAATGGGCGACAGCGACGTTCAGAAAAGAATTCTGCCGATGTTGGGTGTACAGGATGAGGAAATCCGCGCGGATCGCGCGCGAGCGGGCGATGCGGTTGTGGTCGAGGCGAGTCTTTCGTTCATACACCAGGGCGGTTGGACGAAAGTGCGCTCAGGCACCATCGCGGAGAGAGTTGGCGCGATTTTCAAAGGCCGCGGGTGTGACCTACGTCCCTCGGCCGAATGCGTAGGTCGGGCCCTCAAGCGGCTACGAGTCCCATCTGGACGGATTGGCAGCGCCGGCAATGGAATTGAGTTCACCGTGCCGACTTGCCAATTGATTCACGCGTTGGCCGTGTCATACGGCGTCCGCGCGATGCCTGGTGCAGTTCGCAGCGGGTGCAAGTATTGCCACGGACTAGGGTTGACGGTCGCGGAGCCGACGAGTTGAACACAGGTGAGGTTGTGGAGGTTGTGGTGGTTTTTTAAAAAAACGGGAGGGGGAAATATGCCAAATCATGATGTCCAGCGGTTGGCTCGGTACTGGACTGATCTCGAGGCGGCCAGCATTCCGCTGGAGCCTCCTGAATATCGGGTCGGTCTCGACGCACGGAATTCGGGTGCCGCGTTGACGATCACACCAGGACGCGACCACTGGCGTAGCGAGATCCGAGAACTGAAGAATGGCCGCTTTGCCTATATCGTCCCGGTTTTCATCCGCCGCGATCGTCCAGGAAAAACAATTATGCGTGACGTCTGGATAGCGGCGCCATGGCCGGATCTTATTGAATTGCTCGCAGATCCGAAGGAGGGATCAAATTCCGCTTATTACGCCTTCCCTGACGACCCCGAAAGCTTTCCGCGCAAAGACGTTTTGAACCATCGGCTGCACTGCGTTTTAGCGCGGGGAGACATTCGCGAGGGGCTGATCCTCGGCCTCGGGTTGTGTCCGCCCGACGAATTCAAGGACGAGAAAAAGGTCCGAGTGACGCTCGGTATTTTGGATCAATGGGGCAATGAGCGGACAGCTGAATTGGAAATGAAAATTAATCGGCTCCGCCCTCGGGTGAAGCCAGTAATCACGAGCGCGCGCGGCCCGCTACTTTCGCGTCGCGATAATCCGCCGCCAACGCGCCCGCTGGTTGCTCCGCGTGATCCGACGGCGGAAAGTCGCGAGAAAGAAGCGGTATCCGACCACCGTACTTCTATGGATGTGATGCGCGAGCAATCCAAACACGAGCGCGCTAAGACGGTTACTGACAGCAAAACCCGTGCTCACTAACACGCCAAATTCGACAAGCAATGCTGAAACACGCATGCAATATGCGAGGACTGACGGTTTGGATTCGAATGCGCTGTCGTCTGCGACAGAATCTTTGGAGCGTTATATGCACGCAAGTAAATCCCTTGAAGATTGCGCGCTTGCAAATGCCGTAAATCATCCGGAAAGCTGCCTGTCGGCTTTCCCCTCTCCCGATCCGGCTCCCGCGAACAGTCCGAATGCGGTTTCCGCCGCACGCCGTTTGCCTGAACACGAGGTCGATTTCGCCGAACTCGAGGATGGGACTCTGGTCGAAATGATCGAGGATCCCGATAACTGCGCGAATTCCCTCTTCGCCATCTACAAGGATGGAGCCGTGCGGAACGCGGCAGCAGTCGAGCGCGACAATTGTGTGCTCGTGCCCGTTCCGCGGGGTCAGGGGATTTTCAAATACGTGCGCCTTCCGCGGGGAAGTCAATCGCACCAGCCCCCCAGGGTGCTCCTCGGCGCGATTATGGCCGTAATTCTCAATTGTGTAGACATTAGTAACAGCGACGCGTGTCTGGTTGCGGCGTTTGTGCTGAGCACTTGGTTCACTGAAAGCTTGCAGGTTGCACCCTACCTTGAACTGGTCGGTGTGCCTCGATCCGGGAAAACCACTTTGCTCCAAGTCTTGAATCTGTTGTGCCGCCGGCCTTTCCTCACTGCGGACGTCACTTCGGCCGCCTTTTACGACGTGTACGAACGGCTGACCCCGACACTCCTGGTCGACGAGATACTCACCACCACTAATCGGCGCGCACTTTTTCATCTTTTGAAAACCGGATCAACACGTGGATCGGTTACTCTCCGCAAAGGTCGTTCGCTCAAGGCCTTCGGCCCGAAAGTAATCAGCTGTATCGAGATGCCGAAGGATGCGGGTGTGAACACTCGTTGCGTGATCATCTCAATGCAGGAGACGGCTCGTACGGACCTAATAAAGCCGTCGGACAAGAAAATCTCAGATCACGCTGACGTCTTGCAGAAACAACTCCTGCGGTATCGCCTGGAAAATTACACGTCGCTACGCGTGCCTAAGATTACTGGAGACGAACGCCTTCACTCACGGACGCGCGATCTCTACCAAGCGCTCGCACTTCCCCTCGGCAGCAACGCAGACATCTGCGAATACCTGGTTCAGCTCTTCGAAACGCAGCAGGAGATCCATCGGGAGCCTCTGTCGCCCCCCACTGCCGCCGTTCTGCGACTCATTTTCGAATACATTCATTCACATCCAAAGGACGGAGAGTGCGCACAGAAGGAGTTGACCGCAGCAGTAAATCTAAACCTTGAAGGGCTCCAGGAGACTTTCCGGCTGAATCCCCACGAGGTCGGGCGAGCTCTGACGTCGCTAGGGCTCACAAACCGGAAACGCACTAATGCAGGCTTCATCGTCTACCTAGATTTGTGGACTCGAAAGCGCATTCACAAACTTGCTCGCGATCATTGGATCGATCAAGACGCCGCGTTCTCTGGGGGGACCTTTGGCAAAGACTGCGAGCTCTGCACGAATACACCGGCCACGGAGCGTACTGCTGAAATCAAACGGGATAGTGAGATCATGCCGAAATAACCGTGAACTTCGTGAACATCGTGTACTAGAAAGTGGCTTCTGTCGGAAGAAACGCCGCTTGTTGGTGAGCCAGACTGATCTTGGCGGGCGCCGATTGCGAAGGCATCTGCGGTCTGCTACGTTTGATCATAGACCAAGGTCTGACTCTCCCACGTGAGGTCTATTCGTGGCCATCATAGCCATGACGCTCCCTCCTTCCACGCCATAGAGTGCTGACCAAGACGAAGCTTGTTCACAGACTAGTCTTCGCAGCTTGCGGGCAGGATTTCCCTACTAATTCCCTGTCTGTTTCTCGCCCTGAGGGCGGATATGGCGGTCATCCGAATCAGCAGTAGCTCTTCGGCAACGCTAAGCTGCCAGAAGCGTGAAATTTCTCTGTGTTTTTCCCTGTTGCTGGCGGGAGAAGAGTTCGAGCATAACCATGCTCTACCTCGGTGTTAGGAGCGCACGAGCACGCGCCGCCCCGGATTCCACAACCACTTTCGCGTATTCCGGGCGTTGCTGTTGGAATCTCGTTGAGCGGCGATGGCGAACTCCATTATAATTGCATGATTTGTCAAGGTAGGGGGAGCCACAGACAGTTATGTTGAAAAGCATTCAGCAACGGGACCTGGAACGAAACCGCTGGGTCAAAATCGGTATGAGCGTCCTGCTAGGGGTCATCTGCCTGAGCATGTTGACCTACTTGATTCCCGGCATGGGGAGCGCCGCTTTTACCAATAGTCCCGACGCCGTCGCCACCGTCGGTGGCCAGAGCATTACTGCCACGGACGTGCAACGCCAGCTCAATACCGCGCTTCACGGGCAATCGGTCCCGGATGTTCTGAAAGGCCTCTATGCCAAACAAGTTCTGGATCAGATGATTCTCAATCAAGCGCTCACCGTGGAAGCGCAGCGCCTCGGCATCCGCGTTACCGACCAGGAACTCTCCGATCGAATTAAGCAAATTCTCCCGGCTGCCTGGAATGGCGACACATGGTTGAAAGACCGCTACACCACCGAGGTCCAAACTCGTACCGGCATGTCCATTCCGGAATTTGAGGACTTCCTACGGGATCAAATGCTGCAGGAGAAGTTTCGGCAACTGGTCACCGATGCCATCACAGTCAGCCCCGCCGAGATACAAGCTGAATACCGCCGTCGCAACGAAAAAGTGCAGATCGAATACGTGCTCGTAAAACCCGCGGACCTCGCGTTGACGATTCAACCCGCGGATGCCGAATTGTCGGCCTATTACTCCAAGCATGCGGGCCTATATCAGATTCCGGAGAAGCGCTCGGCGCGCTATGCCCTGCTCGATCTCGCCAAACTGCGTGCCACCACCACCGTGGGTGACGATGCCCTGCGCGCCTACTACAATTCCCATATCGACGAATACAAAGTCGAGAATCGCGTCCACGTCGAGCACATCTTGTTCAAGACCGTCGGCAAAACCGACGCCGAAATCGCCGAAATCCGCCAGAAGGCCGAAAACGTCCTGAAACAAGCAAAGAGCGGCGCGAACTTTGAAGACCTAGCGAAGAAATTTTCCGAGGACGATGGCACGAAACCCAAGGGCGGCGATTTGGGTTGGATCGTTGAAGGCCAAACCGTGCCCGAATTTCAGCAAGCCGCCTTCACTCTGCCCAAGGGTTCCATCTCGAATTTGGTGAAGACACAGTATGGGTTTCACATCATCAAGGTCCTGGATCACGAGCAAGCTCATACCAAATCGTTCGAGGAAGTCCGTAGCACCATTGAGCCGACAGTGCTCGATGAGAAAGTCAGTGCTGAGGCCAACGATTTCGCCGAGAAGATCGCCGCGGCCATCCGTCAATCGAATCACCAGCCGCTCGATGAACTGGCGAAAAAGTTCAATTTGACTGTTGAGGAACTGCCTCTCGCCTCCGCCACAGATCCGCCAGCGGCCTTCGCCAATTCTCAGGATGTGCGCGCTGCGGTATTCCAGCTGCGCCCCGGCGAATTGAGCCAGCCCATACAGACCCCGCAGGGAATTGTGATTGTCACGCCCGAAGACGTCCAGGCCGGCCATCAGGGCACCTTTGCGGAAGTCCGCGACCGTGTGCTCGCCGATTATCGCCAGGAAAAATCGGTCGAACTAGCCAAATCCAAGGCCGAGGAACTCGCGAAACAGGCCAAGGGTGGCGAAGCCTTCGACAAGGCCGCGAAATCCCTCAATCTTGATGCGAAAACATCGGAATTCCTCTCGCGCACCGGCTCGATTCCAGACGTCGGCTCCGGCCAGTTAATCGAGGCCGCGTTCACGATGCCTGTTGGCCAAGTTAGCGATCCCAAAGATGTGGCGGCAGCGTGGCTAGTTTATCGTGTGGCTGCTCACGAACCGCTCAATGACGCCGCCGTGGTGCTGCAAGCCGACCAAATCCGCCAGCAGTTGCTCCAATCCAAGCAGAACGCCGCTTTCGATGCGTTCCGCTTGGCTCTCGAGGACCGCCTAAAGAAGGAAGGCAAGCTGGTAATAAATCCCGATGCAGTGAAGCGCCTGACTGGCTCAAGTTCCTCGTAAACGATTGAATATAAACAGCTTAAATAATTCACACTCTCCTCTTGCCGTCCATTACCCTCTTCGCTAGACTATTTCAATCCGCAGAGCCTGCCCCGTAGCCAGCGGGGTTCTCTTCCCTGATCACTCGGGGATCATGAGCAGATGCCTTCCAGCTCAATGTCGCCTGGTGTTCAACAAATAGACGGTTCTAAGGAGCACTCCTATGGCGCAGAGAAATTCGAAGGCAGGCAAGTCGGCAGTAGCGGGCTCGGAAGCAAAGCGCGGACGTCACTCGACAAGTTCAGTCGCGTTTACCGGTTCCGGCGGGAACGGGAAGTTGAGGAGTATTACGTCCATGAGGAGCAGTATGTCTGGAAACCTGTATCACTGTGCGATGGAGAGGAATCAGAACGGCAAGTACAACATCCGCATCCGCGTGCAATTCGAGCGCGGCGGATGGGCCTTGTCCGTCTATTTCCTAGCATCGTCCTTCAATGCGGGGATGAAGAAGCTCGAAGAATCTCTGCAACTCCTGCAGAAAAGTGAAGAGCGCTTGCGGTTCTGGGGCGTGGAACGCACTGACGATCCGAATCTGGCAGGTGATTTGTTGCAGGAGTCCGGCTTGTGGCTGGATCGTCGCCGCGAGTTCCCGCGCAAAGTAGCGGAAATGAGCGTGGCAAGCGAGCGGCCCGTTGTTGCTTCACTGCTGGCGCCGGTCCGGCGGGTCTTGGCCGATTCGGTGTCCCAAGAGCGCGAGCGAGCGGTTTCAGCTGCGGCAGGCGATTAACTAACGCGGCGGGATCTCCAAACAGCATCGCGGGAGAGCTCTATTTTTCGCGGACGAGCACTTCTCCCTGCGCCAATACCACATCATTCAGCGAAAGCCGGTATTTATATGAGCCCGGGTTCAGGCCTGGGCGTAGCGGGCCGCTAACCAGCCGCACTCCAGGTGGCGCCTGGAACACGTTCGAAGAGAACGGGCATCGCTGTGAGTCGAACTCAATCTTGATGTTTCCGGCATTCGAAATCCACTCCGCCTGATCGCCCGAATCGAGCACTACCACTTCCGGCAACACTCCAACCAGAACGCGCTTCTCCGTCAATTTATCCTCGATTCAGTTTCCCGTGGAACACCGCTGCGCTGTTTAAAGCACGCCCTTTACAGCTTCCACGATGTGCGTTGCCGATATTCCAAACGCATCCACTAGTTCGTCCGGCTTGCCCGAATGAGGCATGCCATTCACGGCTACCAGGTTGAACTTTGCCGGTGGTGCGCCCGCTGCTGCCAAAGCGTGCAGCACGCCTTCGCCAAGCCCGCCTTCGGGCCAGTGATCTTCCGCCGTCACGAGCCGCCCGCCGGTCGCAGCGACCTCCGCAGCGAGCGCCTTACCATCCAGCGGTTTCACGCAGTACAGGTCAATCACGCGAATCGCAGTTCCCGCTGCCTTCAACTGATCTGCCGCCTTCAGCGCTTCGTGCAGCGTCACGCCTGCTCCAACTACGGTCACTTTGTCATCCGCGCTCTTCCGCAGTACCTTGAAGCCCGGAACGGGGAATTTCTCATCTTTCGAGTACAGAATCGGCATCTTGGGCCGCGAGGTGCGCAGGTAGTTGATTCCCGGCCGTCGCGCCATGATCTCCGTGATACGTTCCGTCGAAACAGCGTCGCTTGGATAGAACACAGCCGAACCGTGGATCGCGCGGAACATCGCGATATCCTCCAGCGCCATCTGCGAAGGGCCATCTTCGCCGATGGAAACCCCGCAATGCGATCCGCACAAATTGATGTTCGCCCGACTGATTGCCGCCATGCGCACGTTGTCGTACGCGCGCGAAAGGAAGCATGCGAACGTATCGGCAAAAGGAACCTTGCCGCGTGCCTGTAGTCCCACCGCGACGCTTACCAGATTCTGTTCCGCGATGTAGCCCTGCCAGAAATGGTCAGGGTACGCATCGCCAAACGTTTCCGAAAACGTCGAGTTTTTCACGTCGCCCGATATCGCCACCACGTGTGGATTCACAGTGCCGAGGCGCTTCAACGCGAACCCGTACGCTTCGCGCGTGGCAATTTTCGCATCAGCGGCATAGTCCGGCGCTGGCGGCGCGGGGAAGTCCGGCGGCGTCGGCAAAGGAGTGCGCGCGTAGGATTTTCCTGGATCCGCTGGAACCGTCGGTCCACCGCCCAATTCCTGAATCGCGGCCGCGAGCTGTTCCTTCGAAAACGGCTTGCCGTGCCAGTTCAGCTTGTCGGCAACCTGGCTGAAGCCGTGTCCCTTGATCGTCCGCGCGATGATCGCTTGCGGCTTTCCCTTCACCGTCTTCGCGCGATCCAGTGCCGCCAGCACCGCAGCCACGTCGTGCCCGTCAATCACTTGCGTGTCGAAACCCTCCGACTCAAACTTCAGCCGGTAGCGTTCCATATCATGCTGATACATGGTCGGCTCGCTCTGCCCTAGCCGGTTGATATCCGTGATCACCGTCAAATTGTCGAGGTTGTAGTGCGCCGCGAACGCCGCCGCCTCCCAAACCTGCCCTTCCGCCAATTCGCCGTCCCCCGTCAGCACATACACCCGCGACGGGCTCTTGTCCATTCGCGCCCCAATCGCGAGCCCCGCGCCCACCGAAAGCCCTTGCCCCAGCGATCCGGTCGCGGCATCCACACCATGAATCTTCGGTGTCGGGTGGCCTTCGAGCTCGCTGGAAAATTGCCGCAGCGTCATCAGTCGCGAAACGGGGAACACCCCAGCTTCCGCCAGCGCGGCGTAGAGCACCGGCGCGGCATGTCCCTTGGAGAGTACGAAGCGATCATTGTCATTCGAATTCGCGTTCTTGGGATCGAACTTCATCGCATGAAAAAACACCCCAGCCACCAACTCGGCGGCAGACATGCAAGAAGTCGGATGTCCCGAGCCTGCGGCCGTTGTGGCCATCATCGAATAGATACTCAGTAGTCTGGCTTTTTCCTTAACGGTGCTAACAGTTGCAGCGGAAGGTCCTGCGGAAGATGGCGCGCTCATGGCAGCTCCTTTTACAATTCATAATTCCGTTTGATTTTACCCTTTTCGCCTGCGTCTGGCGAAACTGTAATTTTTGATGCCCGCACTCACCAAATCGTCGCTCCTTCCAATGACACCGGGGAGAGGTCATAGCTTGGCTTCTGAATCCATCTCAGAATTCAGGAACGGGGCTGCGTATCGTTGGCGCGTCCGCATCGGAGTCGCTAACTTGTGTCCGAGAGGTCCGCGCCTTTCGCCTCGCGCCCGCTAATCGTCACGATCACAACCAACGCCGCCACCAGCAGCGCCGTCCACGCCAGCACCGGCGCGAAATTCCCGCCGAAATATTGTTCCGCGAGCTTGGACTGCACGACCGAATTTCGCGAAGCGAGCAAATTCCCCAGTTGATACGCAAGTCCGGGAAACGTCCCGCGTACAGCTGGCGGCGACAATTCATTCAAGTGCGCCGGAATCACTCCCCATGCGCCCTGCACCATGAACTGCATCAGGAAGCTGCCGAGCGCGAGCACCGGCGCGCTGTGAGGGTAAACCCACAGTGGGATCATCGGAATCGTTAACACCGCGGCGATTACGATCGCCTTCCGCCGACCGAGCCGTTCCGACCACGAACCGAAATAGATTCCGCCGAGCAACGCACCGATGTTGAACACAATCGCGACCAGTCCCACGATTTCCGGCGAAAAGCCGCGATTCTTCTGTAGAAAGGTGGGATAAACATCCTGCGTGCCGTGACTGTAGAGGTTGAACGCAAACATCAGCACCGTCAAAAACACGAACGTGCCGAGGTACTTCACAACATCTTTCCCCAGGTTTCGCTGTAGTCCGACGGCAGCTCCACGGCCCTGCCTCCACGCGGGAGATTCGTCCACTTTCGTGCGAATGTAAATCACCAGAAAAGCCGGCAGCGCGCCGATTACGAACATCCCACGCCAGCCGATGAAGTGAAATACCGTGCCGTACATCAACGCCGCTAGCAGATATCCCACCACATAACCTTCCTGCAGCAGGCCCGAGAAAAATCCGCGGTTTTTTGCCGGCAGGGTTTCGAACGCCAGGGCTGCGCCAACGCCCCATTCCCCGCCCATCGCAATGCCGAAAAGCGCCCGCATGATCAGAAAAACATGCAGCGACGGGGCGAACGCGGAAGCCAGCTCGAACACTGAAAACGCGATGATGTCTATCATCAACGCGGGCCGCCGTCCGAAGCGATCGGCGATCGTTCCGAAGAGTAATGCGCCCACCGGCCGCATCGCCAGGGTCAGGAAAACCGCCTCGAACACGGCGGAAACCTGCGCGTGGAATTCCGCGGAAATGGCACTGACGCAAAAAGTCAGAATGAAAAAATCGAAAGCATCCAGCGACCACCCAAGAAAACAGGCGATAAACGTGTTGCGCTGCACTGCAGTAAGCCGCCGAAAATGTCCCAGAAACTCGATGGTCTGCTCCCTGGCACCAGCTCAATACGCGTTTCAGTTGCACCGGAAATCTTGTGCGCGCGAAATCTCGCGAAGTCAGCGGCGGTGCAGCAAACGCGGAGACGCCAGCGCGTCGGAAACTCGCGCCACCTGCGCCATTTCCGCCACGTCGTGCACCCGAACAATGTGCGCGCCTTGCAGAATGCTGGTTGCGACGGTCGCCGCCGTCCCCCAGATTCGATCCGTGCCAGCGCCCGCGCGGAACTCACCCCTCTCCAGCGCCTTCCCGATGAAACTCTTTCGCGATGTGCCGACCAGCAGCGGATAACCCAAACGCGCGAGCTCCGGCAAACGCGCCAGCAGTTCACAATTCTGCTCGAAGCTCTTGCCAAAACCAATTCCTGGGTCCAGCACGATTTGTGATTTTGCCACTCCAGCTCGCCGCGCCACAATCACCGCATGTCGCAATCCGTTCGCGACGTCACGCAGCACATAGCGCGCAAATGCCGCTTTCTGCATCGTCCGCGGCTTCCCGCGCATATGCATCAGGATGAGCCCCAGCTTCCGTCGTCGCGCCACTTCTGCGATCCGCGGATCGTTGCGCAGCGCCGTCACGTCATTCACAATCGCGGCGCCCGCCACCGCCGCCGCTTCCGCCACTTTTGACTTGCTGGTATCCACCGAAATAGGACTGCGGATCTTGCCGCGCAACTTTAAAAGCACCGGCAATACGCGCTCCAATTCCGTTTCTGCTGAAACACCCATCGACCCCGGCCGTGTGGATTCGCCTCCCACGTCAATGATGTCGGCGCCTGCGGCCTCCATCGCCACAGCGTGCGCCACCGCCGCGTCAACATTCACAAATAATCCGCTGTCGGAAAAACTGTCGGGCGTCACGTTCAGCACACCCATCACTAGCGTGCGCTTACCAAGTGCCAGCGTGCGCGCGGGCAGACGCAATTGAAATTGTCGGCGGTGGAACATCGCCCGCTATTGAATCACGGTTTTCGCAAAAGCCTAAGCGTCAGCGCGCGCATCGAGAAGGATCTGAATTGTGGGGTCATCACAACGAACTCAACAATTAAGGTGTCGCGGCTACGTAATACGAGGAGCGATTCACAACCGTCGGATCTCCGTGATCAATCACTTGCACGCGCAGTTGGTGCCAGCCAGGATGCGGCGGCGCACTCGTGTTGTTCGCAGGAGCGAACCCCAGCGTGTACTCCGCGCGAATCTTAAGCGCGATCTGCCGGAACGTATCTGCGAGTGTCTCCGCCTCGCGCAGGAAATACAGTTGCCCGCCGGACCGTCGCGCCAATTCCGCAAGGTACAGCGTGTAAGCGGGAATGCCCAAGCCTTCTGCTGAATACGTCACGAGCGTTTGGCTCGCATGCGACTGAACCCATGCCGGCGTCATGATCCTCGGCCGGCTTTCGGTGGAAACCGCAAACACTTCGATATCCTCGGCAGCCAGCGTTCGTGTCACGTCGTCGAACGTAAGCTGATCCGCTGGCCAGCCTGCACGAGGCCCCGCGGTTTTGGGATCGAGCGTGAGGCCCAGCCCGCTGTCCTGCCCGTCAGTGAGCAAGACGATCGCTTTGCGCCCGGTCCGCCCCGCGAATAGCTCGTGCGCCGTCAAGAACACTGCCTGATAGATATTCGAACCGCCCTTGTCGTCCAGCAAGGACCGCGCGTCCACACGTGCAACCGCTTTGCGGATAAGCCCCCAATCACCGGAAAAGGGAAGCTGCAGGTAGGTATGCGCGGAGAAATCCACGATGGCAGTTCGATCCGAAGATGAAAGCGCATCCACTAGCGCGCGCGCCGCGTTTCTCATTTCGTCGGACTCGCGCAGAACACTGGGGCTCGCATCAATCACGATTGCAACGCTGGCGGACTCCGTGGAAGCATCAAAATATGTGAGAGGTTGTTGGACGCCGTCGTCGAAGACCCGGAAATCTGCAATCTGTAATCCGCGCACCACCACCCCATCCGCACCGATCACGCTGCACGTCACGGGAACAATCTGCGTGACCACCGAAATCGCGTGCAAATCCGGTGACGTTCCCGCGCCGCCCGAATCCTTCGCCCCAACTCCGTTCGCCGCGCCCGCTGTCAGAACCGCCTTCAACTCGCCCGTTACCGGATCGCGCTTCCAGGTGACGTCCTCGTCGAGGCGCCGCGGCCGCGACAGTTTTGTCTTTTGTTGAGCCTGCAGGGAATTCCTTGGCAGGACGATCGGAGTAGTTGCCAGCGCCACGACCAAAGCAACGCCGCGTACGACACAGCAAAGAGCCCAGCGATATGCGAGGAGCTGGTCGAAAATCCCGCACAGTCGCATCGTGAGTCTAGTCGAGGTCGAAATCGCGTAGAGGTTTTTCGATCGGGCCGTCTTTCGCCTTCTTCAAACCCTCCGCGAATTTTCGCGCCAGCACGTCTTCCTTCGATTTCTCCGCTTCGACGGATGCGCGGAACTTTGCTTCCACGGCGTCCACGTGTTGCCGCAGCAGCGCCGCGGTGTCGTCCAGATCCACCGAAGGTGGCGGCTTCGGCGGCGGAACGTGCGATAACACCACGCCAATCTCGCGATCCACCGTGAGCTTCGCCTGGCAGCACGGGCAACTAACCGTAAACGTGTCCAACGGCTTCTGAGTCATACCACCATTTTACGCCAATTTTGGCGCATCAGATATCGCCCGAATGGGCCTCACCCCGACGCCATAGCCTGTCTCGTGCTAAAGCTTCTCCCAGAGCGGCCGATACATACATCACATATAGCTGAGAGATTCCGCAAAATGCTGTGGATTCAAGGGCCGGCAATTCACGAGCGCTTGTTCCCAAACGATACGGAAGCTTTTGCGTGGCATTTCCTTTGTCCTTATCTTTGACGCTATCCAGCCACGGGGCGGGTGAACCTACATTGAGTACACAAACCAAGCTCATGACGGCGCTAGAGATCTCCGAGGAAGAGCCCCTCAAGCAGGGGGCCGAACGCCGCAAGCGCAAGCGCGGGATGTTTTCCGTTCCGGTGCAGATTCGCGGCGGAGTTGGAACACTCGAGGTCTTTGAGGATCTCGTCACTAGCCTTGACGTTTCGCGCGACGGCCTGCTGCTGTCCACCTCGCGCGGCGGGTATTCGGTCGGTCAAAAGCTGCACGTCTCTTGCCCTTATTGGTGCATGCCGACTGCTATTAACGTGCCGCGCAACGCGCAAGTAGTCCGCAATATTCTTCAGCCCAACTACACCTACGCCCTGGCCCTGCAATTTATGCCGGGAATTTGCGAGGAGAGTTCGTGGAATAATTCGGCTTCACCATTCCCGAATCAGGTGCGTGTGCTTTGCGTCGAATCGGATGCCACGGCCTCGCGCGCGCTTTGCGCCATACTAGAAAAGGATGGCTATAATGTGGTGGCGGTCTCCACGGCAAAAGACGCGCTCGACATTCTGAGCAGCGAGGCCCCCGACGTAATTCTCGCGGAGGCAGAGTGCCAGGGCCAGGAGATCTCCGGCAAGGATCTGTGCGCGATCGTGAAAACTTGCCCGCGCTTGCAGCACATTCCCGTGATTCTTCTCACCAGTTCCGCTCTGCCGTCCGATTACGCCACCAGCCATCAAATCGGCGCCGTCGTTTGCATGACGATCCCATGCAGGCCGGAACGCGTTCGCAGCGCTATCCATCTCGTCGCGGCGCCGCCGGCACTCTGCTCCATCTATAGCGCGCGCTTCAACGTGGCTGCCTTCGTGCGCACGTCCTAGCAGCTTTTTTCAGAGCAATCCCGCGATTTTGTTTGCCACAAAAAAAGAACCTCGCCCCTTTCGAGGCGAGGTTCCCAAAAATCCCATCGCTGCGGAGTTGAATCTAGGCTGGGGCAGGCTTTTCGCCCTTAGCCAGGCCCGGAATCGGCCGCGGTTCCGGCCGCAGTGAAAGCTGCGGCTCCTTCGTCGGTACAGGCGGCGCGGCGGGTGGAGGAGGCGGTATCTTCTCCGGCAGCGGCTTGCCTTCCATCAAAAGCTTCAGTTCCACGGCATCCAAGACCTCACGGTCCAGCAGAGCCTGCGCAATGCGCTCGAGCTTATCGCGTTGCGTCTCCAGAATATTGCGCGCTTTGCTGTATCCGTTCGTGACGATGCTGCGAACTTCTCCGTCAATCTTGATCGCGGTGTCTTCCGAATAATCCCGGTGTTGCGCGATCTCGCGGCCGAGGAAAATCGCTTCTTCCTTCTTGCCGAAAGTGAGCGGCCCCAGAACGCTCATACCCCATTCGCACACCATCTGCCGCGCGATTTCGGTGGCGCGTTCGATGTCATTTCCCGCGCCGGTAGTGATGTGGTGCAGGAAGATTTCCTCGGCGGCGCGTCCGCCCATCAGTACGGCGAGTTGCGCTTCCAAAAATTCCTTGGTGTAGGTGTGCTTATCATCGATCGGCAACTGCATGGTCACCCCCAGCGCCATGCCGCGCGGGATAATCGTCACCTTATGTAGCGGATCCGCGCCCGGCGTCATCGCCGCCACCAGCGCGTGCCCGGCCTCGTGATACGCAGTGTTGCGCTTTTCTTCGTCGGACAAAATCATGGACCTACGCTCGACGCCCATCAGGACTTTGTCCTTGGACATCTCGAAATCCACCATCGCGACGAATTTGCGGTTTTGCCGCGCAGCCCACAGCGCGGACTCATTCACCAGGTTCGCCAGATCGGCGCCGGAAAATCCCGGTGTGCCACGCGCAATCACAGAGAGATCTACGTCCTCGGAAAGAGGCACCTTCCGAGTGTGTACGCGAAGAATTTCCTCGCGGCCTTTCACATCAGGCCGCGGCACTACCACTCGCCGGTCGAATCGGCCGGGCCGCAACAGCGCCGGATCCAGCACATCCGGGCGGTTCGTCGCCGCAATCAAGATCACGCCTTCGTTCGATTCAAACCCGTCCATCTCCACCAGCAGCGCGTTCAATGTCTGTTCGCGCTCGTCGTGACCGCCGCCAAGTCCCGCGCCGCGATGGCGCCCGACCGCATCAATTTCGTCAATGAAGATGATGCAAGGCGCGTTCTTCTTGCCCTGCTCGAACAAATCGCGCACGCGGCTCGCGCCCACGCCCACGAACATCTCAACGAAGTCCGAGCCCGAAATCGAAAAGAACGGCACATTCGCTTCGCCCGCAATCGCCCGCGCCAGCAAAGTCTTGCCCGTTCCCGGAGGTCCCACCAGCAGCACACCCTTCGGAATGCGTCCACCAAGCTTTTGGAATTTCTGCGGGTCCTTCAGGAAATCAATAATTTCGTACAGCTCTTCTTTGGGCTCATCAATTCCCGCCACGTCCTTGAACGTCGCTTTCTTCTGCTGCGCCGTCAGCAAACGCGCTCGCGATTTCCCGAAACTGAGCGCCTTGTTTCCGCCCGCCTGCATCTGCTTCATCATGAAAACCCAGAAGAGAACCAGCAGCAGCAGCGGGCCGAAATTCACCAGGAATGTCAGCCAGTCGGCGTTCTTCACTTCCTTGTAGTTATAGAGAACGTTGTGATCCTGCAGCGCCTTGGTGATGTCCGGAATCGCGGTGTTGGCCACGGTCACGCCGCGGAATTTTCCGCCTTCGCGGTACTCGCCCTGCAATTCGGCGCTGTTCGGCGAAAGGTAGATCGTCACGTCCTTGACGCTGTTGTTCTGCACCTTTGTCAAAAAGTTCGTGTAGTTGGGTTCGTCGTCATGCGCGGACTGCCCCCCTGTCGAAGCCATCCTCCACAAGACCACCGCCAGCAGAATCATTAGGAGCCAGAATAAGATCGTTCGGACTGTGGAATTCACCTTAATTACCTCACCTGTTGCAACCTAACCAAGATAATTGCGAAAACCGTTCGCAACGCGCCTTCACGCCTTTAGATGCTTAGCCCCACGAGACGTATTCAACTTAGTCGGTCGCTCTAGGGGCCTTCTTCCTCAATTACAAGTCCCATCCGAGTGTTCGCACTCGCTCGGAAGTTTTCAGCAGCCGGCATTCCCTGGGCCCAAATCACTCGCCCGCCACTTTCCAGCACGGGCCACACTCCACGCTCGCCACTTGGAACACGCTCGGCCAGGAACATGCTTTTCAGCTTCCGCTCGTGGCGTCGGCCGTGTGGCCTATAGGCGTCGCCAGGCCTCCAATTCCGCAGAATCAAAGGAGAGCGCAGGAGGTCTGCATCGAGGACGTTGGCGTCCCTCTTAGTGTCGCTCTCTGTCACAGGCCAGTCAATCACTTTCAGCCGGAAGCACTTTCCCAGTTCCGGAATGGAAACAGTTGCCGTTCCAAACAACGGCAGGCTTACAACGTACTCGTACGCGTTCTCCCGCTGTGCGGTTCCGTCGTCCGTGGGTTGCGGAATCGATTCTCCGCAGGAAAATATGAGTTCGCCGAAAGTTCGCCGCACCGTAATTCCGCCTGGAAGTTCTAGGTGGTGGCCACTGCTAGAACCACTTGCGAGATGTATTATTTGCTGGACGTGGTTTGCGCCCAATTCCCGCCGGTCACCCCGCACCTCTTCATAAAGACGACGAATCAACCGTTCCGTAAGCACGCGCAACGGCCCGAATTCATTGTAGTTTCGTGACGCGCGATTCTGTGTCCCAGCCATTTGCTGCGCGAGCGGCGTCAACAAGTCGTGTACCGCGACGCGAACGACTTCACCGCCACTATGCATGAGAGCCTGGAATCGATCCTCCACCAGTGCGTCCCAGAAATTTCCCTCTTCCCGCGCCAATCGGGCCAGCTCGCCAAGGTGCCCGACAATCTCGCCGGAAAAATCGCGCTCGATCATCGGTAACAACTGTCCACGAATGTGCGCGCGTGTCCGCCGCACATCTCGATTCGTGGAATCTTCGCGCCATGTCTGTCCGTTCGCGCGCAGATATTCACGGAGATTTTCCCGGCGTGTGCCGAGCAGTGGGCGCACGACTGTCCCGGCGACAGGATAAATTCCCGCCAGGCCTGTCGGCCCAGTTCCACGCATCAGGCGCGCCAGGACGGTCTCAGCTTGATCGTCCGCGGTATGCGCCACCGCGATGTGCGTGGCTCTCCCCTCGTCAATCACGCGGTCGAAAAATGCATAGCGTAGCCGCCGTGCTGCGTCTTCCAGGTTCCATCCTTGGCGCGAGGCTTCCGCTCCCACATCCTCGCGTGCAGTAAGAAATTCCAATTCGAGGGCGCCCGCCAACTCCGAAACGAACGCGGCGTCTGCCTCGGATTCAGCCCCACGCAGAGAGTGATTGAAGTGCACCACCACCAGCGTGATACCCAATTCGTTGCGCAAACGATGCAGCAGTCGCAAAAGCGCCACCGAATCGGCGCCCCCCGAAACAGCGATGCCCACACGATTGCCCGCGATCAACATCCGCGAAGCTCGAACGGTTGCCAGCATGGATTGTTCTAGCGGGACTCGCATCGGCCAATTCTCTCGCGCCCTCGGGCTCAGGATATGGCCATGGTAACAGTGGGATTGGTCAGGGTCGAGGGCGGTGCGATTGCGAGGATACCAATCTCTCGCCGGAACACCGCAAAATCACAGACGGTCGGTGATCTGCTGCGTGAATAAATCTCGGCTGTAGGAAATGCGCCGATCGAGCGCGACAGCAGCAAAATAAGAGCAACTCTGGCGCTCCTGCTCCAACCATGCCGCAACTCGCGGAGACACTGGGCGCGAAACTCGGTTCAGCACTCCGAGCAAGCCGTAATACGTTCCTACGGCACGGATCTCAGACTGATCGTCGCCACGTTCTGGGCACAATCGGACCAGTTGCAACAGACGATTGAAGTCATCGGCGGCAACTTCGTGATCTGCGATGCTGGTCACTTCGCGGACGCGATCCGACAGGGCGATATTTTTGCTAGAAGCCAGGATCGAACGGCAATACGACACGAAGAACTGCAGGAAAATCGCAGCCGAAACTACGCAGATGAGTGCCGCAATCATCGCGCCCTCACCATCAATCTTGCCGGCTCCAAGCGAGCGTCCTCTTGGACGTGTGCAAACGTGTAGGCCCAGGCGACGGGCAACCACAAACCCATCAGTGGCGGAATCCATCGCAAGAAGTTCGCTTCCAGACCCGGGAAAAGGTTTCGCAGCGCGTAGGAAGCGGCGTTGGCGCTGAAGTAGATTCCCAGGGCGAGTACTAATTGGATCAGCCTGGTCCGCGTTTCGCGCAGCTTCAGGATGGCGCCCCAGAGCAAATACGTGAGGACGACCCCCACGAAGTAAACATTCTGGCTCATTTCAACAACGAAATGGGTCGCCAAATGAGTCCGATTCTCGTGTACGACTGCGTAAGAGAACACGCCAGTCAGAACAATGAGCAACACCGCGGCTCCGCGGATATGCCGGCTGACGCCCATCTCAGCGAAAGTTTCTTGATAGAACTTCATAATCACGCAAAACATCAAAATGTTCAGGACGCTGTCGGTGTAATAGTAGAAGTAAGAATACGTTGTCGAATTGAAGCCGAAGCGCTGCACGCAGTAATACAGTCCACAGGTCACCAGCGCATCGCACAACATATAGAAAGCAATGGGGAAATTACGGAAGACCTGCCTGCGTGAGACCAGATACACCAATACGCCGATTTCCACGAGGAAACCTACTAACCACAGCATGTAATCGAGCGGTCCAAGCATCTTAGTTCCATTCCGATGCCTGCCCGCTCATTCCCTTTACAGGGACTTCCCGGAGTTTAGTTCCAGGGTGCAGGCGGCACAGGAGCCGTCGTGCTTGCCCAAGGTGCAGGCGGCACGGGAGCCGTCGTGCTTGCCCAAGGTGCAGGCGGCACAGGAGCCGTCGTGCTCGCCCAAGGTGCGGGCGGCACGGGAGCCGTCGTACTCGCGACTGTAATACCCTTCAGACCTACGGCGCTGGCCAATACCAACATGGCCAAAACCGCGACAACTAACCACTTACTCATGGACCCCTCCGAGTAGGGACACTACGCGGCGGAGTCTATAAGTGTTTAGTTGCCGTCAAGGGGTAAATTCTCAGGGCGTGTGCCTAAACGGTACACACCCCACCCCTAAGATCAATCTGGAGCCTTCCTTAAACTTCGACGTCAAATTAGCCGTTCGGTTTGTGTGCGGTCAATGTTACGAAAGTACCAGCGTTTCCGTACTTTTCCCGGAGCCGGAACGGCACTCCTGCGGGCGCTGCTATTCGAACGCAGCCTGAAAAACCGCGCGAACCGTGCGTCAGATCAGAAATTCACGGCTCGTACGTTAAACTACGCATCGCTGAACCGATCCGAGCTTGGCAGTGGGCTGGGACTTCCCCTGAAGAACAGTCGGACGACAATAAATTCCGAAACGACCATCGCCAATTTCAACCCTTCATACACTATACACTTTGCCACTCTGGCCAAAACGCTTCCTGCGATGGGCAGAGTCTGCTAACATAGACGCGCAAGTAACTCGACAATTGAATCTGCCTGGAGCGACGCAACAATGGCACTAGCATGTGAACTGTGCGGCAAGAAGCCGCTATATGGAAATGCGATCAGCCACGCCCATAACGTTACACGGCGCCGCTGGAATCCCAATCTACGGCGCGTGAAAGCCGTGATTAAAGGCGCTCGCAAGCACGTCCGCGTCTGCACCTCCTGCATCCGTTCTGGCCGCGTTCAAAAGGCCGCGTGAAGTCGGCCCTCCCCTGGAAGGAGTCCCGTTTGTCACGACGAATCTTGGCACTCGCACTCCTCGCCGCGGGTGTGTGCGTAGTCGGCTGCAAAAAGGAAACCGCGCCCGGCCCAGACGTCTGGGCCGTCGTGAACGGCAAAGAGATACAGCGCGCCGAGGTAGAGAAATATTTCCGGACGCGCGTCAACGCCGAAGGCCCCGCGCCATCTCAGGAAGAAGCTCTGTCCCTTAAGCTAAATATCCTCGATGAACTGGTGAACAATGAAATTCTGCTTGAGCGCGCGAACAAATTGAATCTGGTCGCCAGCGATGCGGAAGTAGAAGACAAATTCACCGAATCCAAGAGCCCTTTTACCGAGGAAGAATTCCAGAAAAAGCTGAAAGATTCCGAACTTACGGTTGACGACCTAAAGGGAGACATCCGGCGCCAGCTTTCCGTGCAGAAGCTTCTGAATAGGGAAGTAGTCGCGAAGATTTCGATCACCGACCAGGACGTCCTCGACTTCTACAATAAGAATCGTGCCCAATTCAATGTAGCGGAACTGCAGTTTCACGTCGCGCAGATAGTTGTTACGCCGCACCCCGACCCTGCCGTACACAATCGCAAGAACGACAAAGCCACCAGCGAGCCCGAAGCCAAGCGAAAAATCGGCCTGATCGAGCAAAAGCTTGAAAGCGGCGCGGATTTTTCCCAGCTCGCCATGGACTATTCGGAGGATTCTACCGCGGCCACTGGCGGCGATCTCGGCTTCGTGCCGGAGTCGGCCTTGAATCAATCCGATCCGCTCTTGAAGAAGACGGTTCTGGCGATGAGGCCGGGCGACGTGACGCAACCCATCGGAGTGAAAAATGGGGGATACCGCATTCTGAAGCTAATCGCCAAAGAGCCGGCCGGCCAACGCGAGCTTTCCGATCCGCAAGTGCAACAATCCATCCGCGACATGCTGCGTAACCGTAAGGAGCAACTCTTGCGCTCGGCCTATATGATCGAAGCGCGAGACGATTCGCACGTTACCAACTATCTGGCTAGGCAAATTCTGGAATCTGCAGGAAAGCTTCCCGCCTCGAAATAAGACGTAATTTGCAGCGGAAATTCAGGATTGTCGGCGATTGCCGAAATTTAACCGCGGCTAACTGTGTGTGCGAGAGGCCGACCTGGACGAAGGATTCGCGCGATGAAAATCGCGAGCACGCCGGTGAGCGGGCTCAGAAGTAGGACAGCGAGGAATCCCTTCCAGAATGCGAACCCTTCCTTTTCCATCTTCGCCGCCGTCAGCGCACACGCCATCGTCCATACCTGCCCGACGATTGCGAATAACAGCCACGCTGCCGCCGCTGCGAAGTGCACGTGTGAAAACATACCGAATCCCCCAAGTTTGCCTGTGCCTCTAGGTTCGGGACCCCTGCCCGGATTGCAATCATTTTGACCGGACCAAGCGGGTGGAGAAAGGTGCGAAATACAAAAGCGAACTTAAGGGTTACTAATAACGAATCTGAAACCGTCGCTCAGCTGACGATGGCCACCACCTCTCCCGCGTTTACGGTCTGGCCTTCCACCACGGCCAACCGGTCAATCGTCCCGGATTTCGGGGCGCGGATCTCGTTCTGCATCTTCATCGCCTCCACCACCAGCAGCCCCTGACCCGCCCGAACCGCGTCACCCGTCTTCACCAGCACCCGAACGATTTTCCCGGGCATGGGTGCCAATACCTGTTGGCGGCCTTCTGCTTCGATGGCGCTGCCACGCTTCCGTCGCCATTCGCGCTCGTCCGAAATCACGACCCTAAATTCCCGGCTGCCTGCGATCGCTCGCAGCTCTGCACTCGCTTGCTCCATGCGCACTTCGAACGATTTTCCGTTTACCAAAATCGAATAGATCCCTGGCGACACCTCAATCGCATCAGCTTCCAGGCGTTGTCCATCAATTGACCATATGGATCGCCCGCCCGCTCGCGTCAGCTCCACATAGCGCTTTTTTCCGCCGATCTCAATCTGCAATTTCACGAAGGCTCCATCGGGGCGCCCGCAATTTGGTTACGCTTGTGGCTCCCGATTCACTTGCTCTCGCCGGCTCTCTGTTGTCCACCGCGATTCTGTATATGCCAACTTCTCGGAAGCGTTCCCACCGCCCATATGCGACGTGTGCCACAGAAACGCGGCAATTGCTGAAGCATGCTCTGCCTGGAGTTCCGCTTCATCGCCGTCCGCACTTTTCGCAGCCGGCTCGGCGCTGAGAAAATCGTCCAGCCAGCGCGTGTAAATCGCGGCCCGCTGAAAATCGGCACTCGCCAAAATGCGGCGGAAAAGGGATACGTTAGTCTTAATCCCGCTCGCATAATATTCCTCTAGAGCTCGCCCCATTCGCGCCAGCGCTTCTACTCGATCACCGCCCCACGCAATTAGCTTGCCCAACATCGGGTCATACTCGTTTGGCACTGTCCAGCCCGCGTATATCCCTTCATCCAACCGAATTCCAGGACCGCTCGGAACTCTGCAATCCACGATTTTCCCGGGCGACGGGAAAAAATTATTGTCCGGGTCTTCGGCATAGATGCGGCACTCGACGGCATGGCCGCGAAATGCAATTTCTTCCTGGCGGAATGGCAACGGTTCGCCGGCGGCAATGTGCATTTGTAGCTTCACCAGGTCCAGCGACGTCACCATCTCCGTCACGGGATGCTCCACTTGCAGCCGCGTGTTCATCTCCAGGAAATAAAAATTCCGCTGTGCGTCCACCAGAAACTCAACTGTGCCCGCATTCGCATAATTCCCGGCGCGCGCCAGTTTCACCGCCGCTTCGCCCATGGCCTTCCGCAATTCGGGCGTCATGAACGGCGATGGCGCCTCCTCGATCACTTTCTGGTGCCGTCGTTGCACGGAACATTCGCGCTCTCCCAAATAAACAAAGTGTCCGTGATGATCCGCCAGCACCTGAATCTCGATGTGCCGGGGGCGTTCTAAATATTTTTCCATGTACAGCCGCGCGTCACCGAACGCATTCTGCGCTTCGGACGTCGCATCCCGCCAAGCGGGGGCAAGCTCGCTTTCACTCGCGAAGCTGCGCATCCCTTTGCCACCGCCGCCCGCCACGGCCTTCAAAATCACCGGAAAACCGATCTCCCGCGCAATTTTCGCCGCCTCGACCGCATCTTTGATCGGGTCCAGCGTCCCAGGCACGGTAGGCGCGCCTACATCTCGTGCAATATGCCGAGCGGCGGTTTTTGAGCCCATCTGCTCCATCGCGACAGCCGACGGTCCTATGAACGTGATCCCGGCTTCCACGCAGGCGCGCGCGAGTGCAGGATTCTCCGCCAGAAAACCGTAGCCGGGATGAATTGCGTCGCACCCCGCATCGCGCGCCACGCCCAGAATCTTTTCAATCACTAGATAGCTTTCGCGCGAGGGCGCCGGCCCAATCGGATACGCCTCGTCCGCCATCCGAACGTGAAGCGATGCGCGATCTACGTCGCTGTATACGGCGACGGCGCGCACGGCCATCTCCCGGCACGCTCGCGCGACGCGCACCGCAATCTCTCCGCGATTGGCAATCAAGACCTTCTTGAACATTGCAGCGCTCCACGCAAAACCGGGATTCTAGCATCTTGGCAGCTCGCCTGCCCGCACCAGCACGCCGGATCACGGCGGTGTACGCGCAAATCCGTTCGAGCATTTCCAAGTACATCCCTGTTTCGTTGACACCCGCTTGAGCCGCTGTTAGATTGCATAGTTTGTGTTCATAGGCCGGCCCAATATAATTGCCAATGTAATTTTGAGGCGCGTTGTCTGGATCGGTTCCGTGGCAGTGATGCTCGCGTCTGCCTTCGGTTGCGCCGTCAGTCAAAAGACGGTCGTGAAGCCGTCCCAAGCGCCTGCGCCGCTGCAAACCGCGACGAAAGAACAGCTGCTCGACGCCTACAATCGCCACGCGCGAGCGATCCAGTCTCTAAACGCTGGCGTGACCCTGAAGCTCACGGCGGGCTCCGCGTATTCCGGCGTCATCGAGCAATATCACGAGGTGAACGGTTTCATTCTGGCTGCCAGGCCCGCCAGTATTCGCGTGATCGGCCAAGCGCCGGTCGTTGGCAAGAATGTTTTCGACATGGTCAGCAACGGCTCGACTTTCAGCATCTACATACCGTCGAAGAATAAGTTTATCGTCGGCCCGGCCAATCTGGAGCGGCGCGCCGAGAAGCCAATCGAAAATCTCCGGCCGCAACATCTGGTGGACGCGGTCTTCTGGCCGGTCATCACCGAAGCCACACCGGTTTTATTGGAGGAAGGGAGTGAAGGCGCATCGCGATTCTACATTCTAACCGTAGTCCGGTCGGAGGTGCCGCAACCAACGACCGGCTCCAGCGATGCCGCGAGCCCCACCGCAGACCAACAGAGAAGTTCCCAGCATTCAACTCCCAAGTGGGAAATCGCGCGGAAAATATGGTTCGATCGCGCGGATCTGCGCGTCTCAAGGATAGAGAATTTTGCCTCCGGTGGGAAGGTGGCTTCGGACGTGGCGTATTCAAATTGGCAGACCACCGCTGCCACCAGCTATCCGTGGCAGATCAACATCACCCGGCCAAGCGATGACTATCAATTGCAGATTGCCGTCAAGAAGCTTACTGTGAACGAGCCGATTGCTCCAGACCGCTTCTCCCTGCCGCAGCCGGCCGGCACTGATTTGGTCAACCTTGGCGAAAACATCGGGGACAGCGGGCACAAAGACTCTGGCCCGAACAACAAGGAGCAGCACCCATAGCGCTTTTGAAATCGTCTAAGCGCTACAAACATCTATGATTCGTTACATGATCGTGCAAAATGTGCTGCACCGGCCGCTACGCACGTTTATCACCGTGCTGGCCGTAGCCGTCGAGGTCACCCTCGTCATCATCGTCGTGGGGCTCACCAGCGGCCTGCTCTCGGAATCGGCCAAACGCATCGAAGGCGTCGGTGCAGATATCATGGTTCAGCCGCCCCAGGCTTCTTACCTGATGGCCTTTAGCGGCGCGCCCATGCCCATCGCGATCGGAGATAAACTCGCGCAACTCGAATACGTGCAGGCGGTCGCCCCGGTGCTCACGCAGTTCAATACCAGCGGGATCGAGATCGTTTATGGCATCGACCAGGAGAGTTTTCACGCTGTTACCGGCGGATTCGTCTTTCACGAAGGCCATGATTTGCAGGGGCCGAACGATATTCTGGTGGACGACGTTTATGCCAAATCAAAAAAAATAAAGCTCGGCCAGACCCTGCAACTTTTCGCTCACGATTTTCACGTGGTGGGCATCGTCGAGCATGGCAAGGGAGCGCGCCTCTTCGTCTTCCTCTCCACGCTCCAGGAAATTGGGGGTTCGCACGACAAGGCTTCCGTCTTTTTCATCAAGTGCGATCGCACTGATCACACTCCGGCGGTGACTGATGAAATTAAGGACCTGCTCCCTCGCTATGAGGTTCGCCCGCTGAAGGATCTCATGTCGCTGATGACCTCCTCGAACCTCCCAGGTCTCGCCGCCTTCATCAACGTCATGATCGGAATCGCCGTGGTCATCGGCTTCCTGGTGATTTTTCTCTCGATGTACACCACCATCATCGAGCGCACTCGCGAGATCGGCGTCCTGAAAGCCTTGGGCGCGTCCAAGAGCTACATCATTCGGATCGTACTCAGCGAGACGACGTTGCTGTGCATCGGCGGAGCTGTGGCCGGCGTCGCACTCAGCTACGTGATGAGCGCAATCTTCATTAAGGTGTTCCCGACGCTCACAATCCTAATTACACCATTGTGGGTTTTGCGCGCCGGCCTCATTGCTATTGTGGGCGGTCTGCTTGGCGCTGCCTATCCCGCTTGGATGGCCAGCCGCAAAGATCCGGTCGAGGCTCTGGCTTACGAGTAACCTCATCTCACTCTTCCGCTGCCATTCAGCCATCCGGGTCAATTTGTGCCCGCCTGTCCGCGCTAGGCAGAAATGCTAAAGGCGACTAGAATATTTCCGTCCTCGGATTCGCTGACGCTTGAAGGGGAGCGGCTGTTGGAGCCCATACTCAAGACTGAAAACCTATGGAAGGTATATCGTCAGGGCAAAGTCGAAGTTCCCGCTCTTCGCGGCGTCAGCATTGATATCTTTCCCGGCGAGTTCGTCTCCATCATGGGCCCTTCCGGCTGCGGCAAATCAACCATGCTGCACGTGATTGGCGGTCTCGCACAGGCCACTTCCGGACGCGTGCTCCTGGATGGCAACGACCTTACCACTATGAGCGATTCCGCGCGCACTCTGCTTCGCCGTCACAAAGTCGGCTTCGTGTTTCAACGTTTCAATTTGCTCCCCACTCTCGATGCGTACCACAACATCACTCTGGCCCAGCACATTCACGGAAATGGATTCGATCCGCACCGCTTCCAGGTCGTTGCCGATCTCCTCGGCCTGAGCAGCCGCCTGAAGCACAAGCCCTCGGAGCTTTCCGGCGGTGAACAACAACGCGTAGCGCTGGCTCGGGCCATCGTCAGCGAACCAAAGATCGTCTTGGCCGATGAACCCACCGGCAACCTCGATACTAAAAGCTCCGAAGCTGTCCTTGGCCTGCTCCGCCAGCTCAATCAAGATCTCGGCCAAACAATCGTCATGATCACGCACAATCCCGAAGCCGCCGCCTACGGGCATCGGGTCCTCCACATGCGTGATGGTGAGGTTGTGGACGGTTCTTCGGTTCACTGACATGCGCACTGTATGGCGAGCAATCGTCCGCACCATTTTCTGGTCCTATGAACGTGGCAGTTGGCCGTACGACTTGGCCGTAGTCCTCATCGTTCTGTTTGTGCTCGTGACCCCGACACACTGGTTCCACGATCAGCCCCAATCTACCGCCGCGTTTGTTTCCAAAGTGCAGCTGCAATCCGAAGACCCTGCCAGGCAGACCCACACTTACCGCCTGGACGCCTCCGCGCTTCCCGCCGAAAAGCGTGCGACTCGCGCCACTCCCGAGCTCGAACGCGAAACTCACGATATCCTCGCCCGCACCGTTGACGAACTAAAAGACCAGACTTTCCAGGTCGTGCACATCGAACCCGTCTCCGCCAAGGACGGCTCGATCCTCTACTACGATGTCACCGTGCACCCATCCCCGCTGATGTAACATTTTGTCCCAACCCCGTCACCTCCATGGAACCCGCCAAGCCACCCACCACGTCTAATCACCTGTAGTATTATGAACGCTTCGCAAACGCACCGACCACTCAGTGGGGGACTTGATTTGATCGTGAAACGTTTCGTATTGGGAATTGCGCTCGCCGCCGTCGTTTCGACTGCATGCGTCAGGGCATGGCCCGCCGCTGGTCAAAACCATAGCCCGGCTACCCTCGATGGCACACTCAGAGAACTTGATCGCTCCGCAAAAGGCTTTCACAGCCTTTCGGCGGATGTCGAGCGCACCAAGGTTACCGTCGTGGTTAACGATCGCTCCTCCGAAAGCGGTACCATCCTCGTTCACGACGATAAAATGCTTCTGGAAATGAAGCCCCCAGACGCACGCACGATTCTGCGCACCGGCGACAATCTCTATATCTACACTCCAGGTTTGAAACGCGTCGAGGAGTACAATCTCGCACAGCATCGCGCCCAGGTAGATCAATACCTGCTGCTCGGTTTCGGAACGCAAGGGAAAGAGCTTCAGAAGTCGTATCTGGTTACACTGCTGGGCGAGCCGACAGTGGACGAGAAAAAGACGGTCGAACTCGAACTGACTCCCAAGTCTCAGGAAGCCCGCAACCAAATCTCCAAAATTCAAATCTGGTTCGATGAGTCGTCCTGGCTCCCGGTGCAGCAACAATTCAACGAGACTGGTTCCGGGGATTACTTCGTCATCCGCTATTCCAAAATTGTTCGCAACCCCGACGTCGGCGATGCGCACTTCAAACCACACTGGCCCAAGGGCACCGAAAAGGTCAAACCTCAGGGCTAGCTGCTATTTCACTGCTTTCCGCTGTTGCTTGTCACCGAGCCCGGCTGATTCGTGCTCCAGCAGCGCTTGTTTGCGCTCCAGTCCCCAGCGATAGCCGGCCAGATTCCCATCTTCCCGCACCACGCGATGGCATGGCACCACGACGGAGACAGGATTCGTCGCGCATGCCCTAGCGACCGCTCGAATTGCCGTCGGTTTGCCGATCGCCCGCGCCACCTGACTGTACGTTCGCGTCGCACCGTACGGGATTTTCCGCAGTTCTTCCCAAACCCGCCGTTGAAACGCAGTCGCCTGCACGTCAGTCGGCAGATCCAGATTCGGTTCACGCCCGCGCAGGTGCTCCAGTATTTTTCCCACCCATCCTTCCAAGCCATTCCTGTCGCGCCGAACCTCCGCGCGTGGATATTCCTTGCGCAACGAACTCTCCAGCGGCCCGTCGTCTTTTCCCAGATACAGGGCGCTGATTCCGCGGTCCGTCGCACCGACGAGCAATCGTCCCAGTGGTGAACTTACGATCGTGTAATGAATCTTCATCCCCGCGCCGCCCTGTCGGTAGGTCGCTGGCGTCATCCCCAATTGCGCCGGAGCGCGTTCATACAATCTGCTGCTCGATCCAAATCCTGCGTCGTACAGTGCTGTAGTCACGTCGTCTCCTTTTCTCAGGCTGGACTTTAGCCGCCGCATCCGCCGCGCATCGGCATACTGCCGCGGTGAAATTCCCATCACGCTGCGAAACGCGCGCTCCAGTTGATGCGCGCTCATTCCCGCAGCTGTACTCAAACTGCCCAGCGTCATCCGCATCTCGCGCCCATCGCCATCCCCAATCTTTCCGCCATCCGCGTCAATCTGCGCCTCGATCTCCCGGCACACCCGCGCCACCACCGCTGCGCGCGGATCACTCAAACGCGCCAGGCGCGGCCGGCACCTCAGGCAGGCGCGGAATCCCCGTTGCTCAGCCGCTTCCGGCAGCGAGAAAAATTCCACCTGCTCGCGTCGCGGTTTCCGTGAAGCGCACGACGGCCTGCAATAGATTCCCGTGGACCGCACCGCATACACAAACGCGCCATCCGCGCTGCGATCGCGCGCCTGCACTGCTTGCCAACGCTTTTCGTCGGGCCTCATCGCCTGCACCGCGCTGAAATTCGAATTGGAAGTTCTCGTCATCAGTTCAGTCATTGTGAGCCTCGCTCTCGCATTCAAACTAGCGAAAACGACTCGAGGCCGCTATCCGTTTCTCTCGCGCGAAATCAAAAGCGAAATTTCTTACATCTGTCTCAATGATGTCCCATGTGCCAAAGGCGAACATTCCTTCGCTTTCGTTTGTCCTTCGCGCTCAGCGAACAAACAACAAACCCGAAACCCTGGGCTTACCTGCTCACCGTGCCCGCAACTCCCGCCAAATCATAGAGTTCTGTGCCGGGAGGGGTATTGCATCATTGGGCACCTGTTCATCACTTTACTTGACGCGGTTCCAGACTCCGCGCATATTCGCTATACTTGCTTGGGGGGAAGTTTAGGCTGTTCTTGGGGGATAGCACATGGGGGCTGCTCCGGATTGGATGGGGCCGCGGTCGGTCGTGTCGCCGCTGCGTAAGGTTGAGAGCCACACTGTAAGCGTTGCATCTCCAGCAGGGAAGCCTGGGCCACAGCGTTTCGCGCGAGTTCCCACGCACGCCATTGGCGTCGCGCGGGAACGCCGTAACAATCCGCGCGCATCGCTCTCGCTGCCGCTCCGTCTCACGCGCGTCGGTGATCATCTTGAACCCATTCCCGTCACGCTCGTAACCCGCAACATCAGCTCCAGCGGCGTATATTTTCTCGCGCCCCGCGATTTTCAGCCCGGTACGGCCATCGAACTCGAAGTCGCGCTCATCGAGCGGCCGCTGGGCCAGGGTAGCGTGCAGATGTGCACCGCCGCCCACATCGTGCGGGCCGAGGAAGTGGATATGCCCGGGTGGCGTGGCTATGCCGCCACTTTCGACGACTTCGCGCTGCGCCGCGACGACATCCTCCCCTTGCGCTATCGCAGCCACTAAACTCGGCCGCAGAATTTACCTCAATCGAAAGCGTGTTGCGTGGATTTCGTGCGCAGTGATGAAATCTGTCTTTGCAGCCGCCACGCACAAGTTTCCGACCTGCCTCCGCGCATTCGCCGCAGCCTCTGCCATTTTTCCCATTCATTGAGGTCTGATACGATTCCCTCGCCGTGAAAATCGCACAGTTCCCCACGCGCGCAGTCCTCTTCGATTGGGACGGCACGCTCCTGAATTCCTATGAGGCCGACTTGCGCGCCTATCTCTCGATGTTTCATGCTCTGGGCATCAAATGGACCGAGCGCGAACTCGCACAGCACTATTCCCCTAATTGGCTGCGCGTTTACCGTGCGGCTCTGCTCCCGCGCTCCAAATGGCTCGAAGCCGATCGCCTCTGGATGCGCGCTTACAAACAGGAAAACCCGCCGCTGCTCGCAGGCGCGGAGCGCGTAGTCCGCCTTCTCGCTCAAAAATATGACCTCGGCATCGTCACCAGCGGAAATCGCTCGCGCGTTCGCCGCCAGCTCCGCAAGCTTGAGCTCGCCAGCTATTTTTCCGCATGTGTTTGTAGCGAAGATGCCGCAAAGAAAAAGCCGCATCCCGCCCCGCTGCAACTCGCGCTCAAACGCCTTCGCCGCGATCCGCAAGACTGCGTGTATGTTGGCGATACGGCCGAAGACGTCGAAATGGCCCGCCGCGCCGGCGTGCGCGCCCTCGGCGTACTTGGCCCATTTCCCACTGCCGCGCGCCTCCGCGCCGCCAATCCCGACGTCCTGCTGAATTCAGTCCAGGAACTCCCCAAGTACTTGCGCTCCATGTCCTAGTGACGGTAAAGCGCGGCGGGCATAGCGCTCAGCTTGCTGTACCCGTGGCTTCGCGCAACGAGCGCACTGCCAGTACTCCCCAATCAGATTGCGCGGATGTAATAGCGCGGAAATTATCGCGGGGGAGGCGTCAGTGGAACGCTTGACGACGAGCCTGAAGAATCTGCGGCGGGCGGCGGGGTTGCCGGCCCGTCGGCGCTCGCAGCAGCAACTATGCGCAACTTAAAGTCAGTCGAACGCACGACCAGCCGCAGCGGCATGTCTTCGTTCCCCTCGCTCTTGAAATAATCATCGGACCGGGTGTAAGTCGGCAGCCAGTATTTACTCTGGAAATTCTCACGGTAGGTTTCGAACATTGTGAACGGCAGCGCCGTGCCGTTCCCTTCAAGCTCACTTACGAATTTCCCATAGCTCTTCACAATCGCGAAATCGTGATCGTCAATCCAGATTACGCCTTCGAAATAGCGTTTCTTGCGGCTCAGCAGCTTCGGCTTCACCTGGAAAATGTAGGTGTTCAACTGGTCCAGCTTTTCCTGCCCCGCATATTTAAAATTGTAGTTGTCGATTTCTTCCGCCGTCAGCGGAAATTCCGGCATGGCGGCGATCACCCGCACGTCCTCCAGCGAAAAGTGCATCAATTTTAAGCTGGATTCCGCCGGTTTCGTCACCCTCATATATCGCAGCCCGTCCGACTTTGTATACACCTCGCCGGTCACGCTGAATTTGCCACCCGGATCGGTCAACTCGTCCAATCGGATCGACTGCGTAAAGTCGTAGGAGTCATACGCCTTCTTCATTACATCTTCGTTCGCCGCGCATTTCCGAATGATCTCTTCCACTGGCAGCGGCGGAGGCCCCGGATGCGGCTCCGCCGGAATCCGCTCCACTTTAAACGTCGGCGGCGGCGCCTGCGGCCCGGGGTCCTGCGCGCGCAGGGCGCCCGCGTCGCACAACAACGCCGCAATGGCAACGAATGTCCAGCCGAGTACCCGGTATCGCGTCAGCAAGCAAGAAGTTCGCCGCATTTTGGAAAGTTCCAGCATCAATTCCTTGGATGCAAACCGAGCGCCCAGCGTCTAACTTCGGTCAATCTTCGCCGGCGCCCGCATTCATACTGCTTGCCATCCCCGGACAGTTTAGCGCGGTCCTCGAAATTACAGCAGCTGCATCAATCGATAGGCAACCGCACAAAAATCGCGCCCCTTTGCTCCCCGCGCCTCTGTTAAAATCACGCGTTTGCGGATTATGCTTCCGCATCGGCCATGCTAGACACGCTGCAACCACGCGAATCCAGGCGCTATTTCGTCAGTGGAATCGTGCAAGGTGTCGGCTACAGATATTTCGCCATGCGCATGGCGCAGCGTCTAGGTCTTGGCGGTTATGCGCGAAATTTGCCCGATGGCCGGGTTGAGGTTTACGCCGCCGGCAGCGCTTCCAAGCTTGCCGAATTTCGGAGCGAGCTGGAACGCGGCCCTCAGGGAGCTTCGGTTGCAGGCCTTGCCGAGGAAGAAGCGCCGCTAAATCCGGAATTCGCAAAAAGATTTTCGATCGAGTACTGACGCGCAATTAACAACGCTCGACTTCGCGCGAATAATTTGCTGAGTCAGCCCGAAATCGCATTGCCAAACGAGGGAGCAGAATGACCGACCTGAAAGCGCTGATCCGCGAAATCCCCGATTATCCCAAGCCGGGCATTCTATTCTACGACCTCACGACGCTGCTGAAAGACCCGGCCGGTTTCCATTCGCTCGTTGATCAGCTCTGCGAACAATACAACGGCACCAAAGTGGACATCGTCGCCGGCATCGAAGCCCGCGGGTTTATTTTCGCCCCCGCGCTGGCCTACCGCCTCGGCGCCGGTTTTGTTCCCGTGCGCAAACCGAAAAAGCTTCCCGGAAAAACTACCTCGGTCACCTACCAACTCGAATACGGCAGCGACCAGCTCGAACTGCACGAGGACGCCATCAGGCCTGGCCAAACCGTCCTGATTTGCGACGACCTCCTAGCCACCGGCGGCACCGCCGCGGCCACCGTAAAGTTGATCCAGCAACTCGGCGGCAGAGTAGCCGGCGCAGCCTTCGCGGTCGAACTAACCTTCCTCAACGGCCGCGCGAAGCTCCCAGGAATTAACGTATTTTCGTTGCTGAAGTACGACAAGTAGAGTGCGCGTGTACGGCGCATAGCGGATCGTCAATCGAAGCCCAAAGATGTCGAAGGATTTGCGCGGTTAGCTCTTTCAGGTTTCATCCGTGTTCATCTGCCTTCATCTACGGTGCCTCTGACGTGCTCGCCCCAGCCGATCCGCGTTTTCCCCCACGCTGCCGCACCACCTCAAACAGCATCACTCCAGCCGCCACAGAAACGTTCAGCGACCGCACCGGCCCGGCCGTAGGCAGCGAAACCAGAAAATCGCAACGCTTGCGCGTCAATTCGTGTAATCCTTCGCCTTCGCTTCCCAACACGATTCCGATCGAACCCTTCAGATCCACTTCGGTATAACTTTTCTCCGCACGTTCATCCAGCCCCACCAGCCAATAGCCCGCTTCCTTCATCTCTTCCATAGCGCGCACCAGATTTTTCACCCGCGCGATGGGCAAATGCGCCAGCGCTCCCGCCGACGCCCGCTCCACCGTATCAGTCAGACCCGCGGCTCGCCGCTCCGGAATCACCACGCCGTTCGCGCCCGCCGCGAGTGCCGTGCGTACAATCGCGCCCAGGTTGTGCGGGTCCTCAATCCCATCGAGAAGCACCAACAGTCCCTGCGGCGTCTTCGCGCCCAGCAAATCCTCCAGCCCCATCGCCGGTTTTGCCGCACCCAGCGCCGCCACGCCCTGGTGCTCGCGCGACCCCACCAGCCGGTCAATCTGCACGCGATCTTCAAACCGCACCTGCACGCCCTTGGCCTTCGCCAGCTGCACCACGGCCTCCACGCGCTCGCCGTGGCGCCCGCGCGCAATCACGATGCGATCCAGCGCCCGCCCCGCCGCCAGCGCCTCCTCCACCGCATGAAATCCTGTAAGCCAGTTCATCGCTATCTGGTCCGCCGCAGCGCGGGGCGCGAGCCCCGGCCTTAAGGTGTCATTGCTCTCTTAAGTTCTCTCTGCGAGCTCTGCGTCTCATCGGTGAACTCAACCTTCCAACGTCGCAATCGTGTGCGCCGCAATAGCTTCGCCGCGCCCGATCTCGCCTGTGCCTTCATTCGTCTTCGCTTTCAGATTGATCTGCTCTTCCGCAATTCCCAACGCTTTCGCGAGTGCCGCCCGCATGGCAGGGAAGTGCGGCCCCAATTTCGGCCGTTCGCAGATGACCACCGCGTCCAGATGACTGATGCTCAGCTTTCGCTCATCAAGCAGCTTCCGCGTGTGCTCCAGAAACATCAAACTCGCCGCGCCCTTCCACTTCGGATCCGTATCCGGAAAATGCGTCCCAATGTCCCCCAGGCACGCCGCCCCCAACAGAGCGTCACATAAAGCATGCGCCAGCACATCGCCGTCGGAATGTCCCACCGACCCTTTATCGAACGGCACCTCGACCCCGCCGATCATCAGCTTTCGCCCCGCGGCGAGCCGGTGCAAATCGAATCCAATTCCCGAGCGCGTCATTAGGCTTCCTTAGTTCTGAGCTCCGAAATTCTCACGGAAGAATTCATGACCGTGGCGCTTTGCGTTCCTGCTCCAGATAAAATCGCGCCAAATTCATGTCCGCCGGCCGTGTAATCTTGAAATTTCGCTCCGAGCCGAGCACCACGAACACGTCGTGCCCGAATCGTTCCACCAGCGCTGATTCATCCGACGCCAGCATCTCATCCGCCTGCGCCTTGCGGAACGCGTCCCGCAACAGCGCATAGGAAAACGCCTGCGGCGTCTGCGCCAGCACGATCCGTTCGCGCGGTATGGTCGTCGTGATCAGCGCCATATCTTCCGGCAAGGTCGCGCGCTTCACTTCCTTCACCGTATCAATCGCCGGGATGCCCAGAATTGCCGCACCACGCTTGCGCGCCTCCACGATCACTCGATCGATCTGCTCCGCTGTCACAAACGGCCGCACCGCGTCGTGCACCAGCACCACCTCCGTCGCAGGGTCCACCTGTGCCAGCGCGTTCGCCACAGACTGCTGCCGCGTATCGCCGCCGTGCACCACTCGCGCTGGCCGCCCCAAAGCCGCCTTCGCAACTTTGTCCTGCAGAGACAGCACATCGTCCGCGCGCGTCGAAAGGAAAAAATCGGTGATGGCGCTGCAGGCGGCCAACCGGCGCAGCGTGAAGATCACCAAAGGCATTCCGTCCAGTTCAAGGAACTGCTTCGGCATTTCGGCGCCCATGCGGGTGCCCAGACCTGCGGCGGGTATGATGGCAGCGACTCGACCCATAAAAGGGAAGACAGTCTATCGCAATAAAGCGACCCAGCACAGGCACTCTTGTTTACGCAAGGGAACCGAAGGCAGGGCAGGAAAAACTCGCATAACAACGCGCGAACAGAGGCAGTTGTAGCGGAGCACTTCAGTGCGCCACTGCTGCAATATGCCAGATCGCCCGCGACCCGAATTCCGCCGATGCTAACCCCGTCCAGTTTCAGGATATAGCGGCCGCGCCGGACGCTCGCCCCCTGGCGTGGCACCTTCATTCGCCCGAGGTGCCGACGGAGGTTCAGCATGCGGCGCACCTTGCGGCGCCGCGCGAGGAATCTGCTGTTCACCGCGCTCGTCATAACGCCCGAAAATCATTTTCCCCGCTGTCGTCTGGTGCACCGAAGTCACCGTGATATCGATCGTCTTATTGATCATCTTGCGCGCGCCGTCCACCACCACCATGGTTCCATCATCCAGATACGCCACGCCCTGGTTGTACTCTTTCCCTTCGCGCAAAATAAATACGCGCATGGTCTCGCCCGGCAGCACTACCGGCTTTAGCGCATTCGCAAGCTGATTCACATTCAAAATCTCGATCCCCTGCAGCGCCGCAACCTTATTCAAATTGAAATCGTTGGTCACGATCTTCGCGTCGTAGCGCTTCGCCAGCTCAATCAGCTTCAGGTCCACTTCCGGGATCTGCAGAAAATCGTCATCAGCGATCTGCACTTCCAGGTGCGCCATCTTCTGGATTCGTTGCAGCACTTCCAGCCCGCGCCTCCCGCGTTGCCGCTTCAACGGGTCAGCGGAATCCGCCACCAGCTGCAGCTCATGCAGCACAAATTGCGGAATAATCACCGTGCCATCCAAAAATTGTGCGTCCGCAATATCCGCCACGCGCCCGTCAATAATCACACTCGTATCCAGCACTTTGAACGAATGCTTCAAACTCCGTTCGCTGCCGAACAATCCACCCAATGCCTGCAGATTGAGCATGTCGCCCTTATTCGCGCCCAGAATCAGCCCGATGTAAGCCATCACCAAAAATGCCGCCAGGCTGAAAAACGACCGGGTGCTCTCTGGCATGATCGTATGCGTCAAAATCAGCGATGTCAGGTACGCCCCCAGCAGTCCCAGGATCGATCCTATCGCCGCGCCAATTAGTCGCCGCAAACTAGCGTGCCGCAGCCTCAGCTCAAATAATATGACCGCCAACCCGAACAAAAATCCAGTCGCGGCGCCCGATAAGGGCGTCACGCTGAACGGGCGAAAATGAAATCCCGCCGCGATGCACACGGCCATGAACACGATCCGTATCCCCAACATGTCCCAGAATGTGCCGACGTGATCGTGCCCGGTGGGACGCGGAGCCGGTGATGTCTGTTTCGGTAGGTTTTCTGGAGCTGTTACGACGGGAAGGCGGTTCTGAGGCCCAGTGTTCCTCTGCATGGTTCCACCTTATAAATATGTATAAGACGAATCCCGCTCTCTTGGTCCGTCTTCAACTATTTTTCCGGCCTATGAAATTTTGGAGCGCCCCGCCGGGATAATGGGACGTGCTTTATGAAATCCTTATGAATTGCGTAGTATACCACCGTGCACGAACGCCCAGTCAACGGGCTGTTTACGCACCGTACAACTCCTAAACGATAATCGAACGCAGCAGCGAGGGCCGTTGAGGCGCCATCACGCTCGCCATCGGACGGGACCCAACTAATACATTTAGACTACCGCAGGGACCAATGGTTAGGGACTCGCTCTGCTAGCTCGAACGCGGTGGAGTGCCGACAACAGCGTCTTGAGAGTGCGGTACCGTACAGACCGCATAAGACATAACCAGCGCAGTGCCGCATCTATTTAATTTTTGCGACACGCCCTTCAGTAGGGAACTTCTGGAATTGCAATGCGTCGTGGCCAGGCACTACACGATCCGGCGACCCGGCAAGCTCAATCATCCGCGCTTGCGCCGCGATATTCGCCGGATGATCGGTATCGCTGAAGGTGGCGCTAGCCAAATGAGACGACAGGTTGAGATAAAAATAACAATTATCCGAAGCCAGCACGAATGTCGGATTTCCCGCCACTCTCAAATATTGCGAAGCATAAGTGTGCCGCGCCCCGGTATAAGCGCGGATCCCCGGAAAAATTTCCACGTCGTCGCCGCCCACCAGATGGATGCGCCCCTCGGTATTCAGCTGCACCAGATCCTTGGCGTCTTCCGGATCAATCCCGCCGTGGTCTCCGCCAGGTTGCCACGCGTCCATCGTGTAATAGCGATATTCTTCCTTCTGAATCCATACACTGGCCTTCGGAAACAGGTCGAGCCCGCCCATGTGATCCCAGTGCGCGTGGCTAATCACGATATCCGTGACCTCATCCGGCTTTACGCCCGCCGTTTCCACCGCTTTGTCCGGCCGCAGATAATCCTTCATCGGGAAATCCTTAAGAAAAGTATCCCGATGAAATCCACTGTCGAACAGAATCGTGTGCCCCCCGCCCCGGATCAGCCAAACCACCATCGCAATTTCGACTTTCTGATCTTTAGGGCCTCCGACAACCAGTTCGGACACCGGCACGTCCGGCACGCTCGCGTAACGTATCGCCTGGATCGAATACTCCGGCGTCGCGGGTGCCCCCAGCGTTGCAGCGAACATCGCAACGATCAAAAAGAGTTTCATGTCGGCTTGATGATACGGCGAACTGCCCGGTCTTCAAGAGGGAAAAAAGTCAAACGTAGAACTTCGGCACCCGTCGCCCCAGCGCGCACAACAAATCAGATGTCACCGTCCCTATCTCGTGCGCCACTTCAGAAACTTCAATCGCCGCGTCGCCATCCTTCCCGTAAATCGTCACCACGTCACCCAGCAGGACTTCCGGCACGTCAGTCAAATCCAAAGTGGTCAAGTCCATTGATATCGTTCCCACCAGTGGCACGCGCTTTCCGCGCACCAGCGCCCATCCGCGGTTTGTCCGCGCGCGCACCACGCCGTCGGCATATCCTGCGTTAATCACCGCAATCCGCGACGGTCGCTTCGTCACGAATCGCGCGGCGTAACCGACGCCTTCCCCCGCCGGCACATTACGCAATGAAATGATGCGCGCCCGCAGCGAAAGGCACGGCTGCAGCGCCACTTGTCCCATCACTTCCTGCTTTTTCTGCGGCGGGTCGAATGACTGGTAATACCCGTAAAGAATCGCGCCAGGACGAACCATATCCGCCCACGTGTTAGGTCGCGCGCAAATTGCGCCGCTGTTCGCCATGTGCACGATCCCAGGCGAAACGCCCAGCGCGCGCAAGCGCTCGAGACACGCCAGAAAAACTTTCTCCTGCTCGTTAGTCTGCTGCGCCGTGAAATCTTCCGCGGAAGCGAAGTGCGTGAACGTCCCTTCCAGCTTGATGTGCTTACACGCGGCCAGCGCTCGCGCGAAGCTGTCCACTTCATCAGCGCCAATTCCTAACCGGTTCATGCCCGTATTAATTTTCAAATGAAATCGCACTTGCGATTTTCCGCGTGCGGCCGTGGCGCTGCGCTCCAAATGACCAAGATCGTCCACGCGCGTCACTGTGGGCGTCAGATTATTTTGGATCAGTCGTTTTTCTTCTCCCGGCCAGAAACCGGTCAATATCAGAATCCGCTTCCGAATTCCCGCTTCGCGCAGTTCCACGCCTTCGTTCGCGCAGGTCACGCCGAACCACTCCGTCCCGGCCTTCTGCAGCGCCTTCGCCACCGGCACCGCGCCCAGCCCGTAAGCGTTCGACTTCACCACCGCCAGAATTTTTCGCGATGCTCCCACCTGTTTGCGAATCGCGCGTAGGTTATGCAAGATGGCCTGCAGCGAAATTTCCGCCCATACTGGACGTCCCGCAAACTTTATTGTTTTCGTCATCGTCGTTTAGAATGCCAGACTCCTCGCCGCGCGCGCGAACGAATTTGCCTCTGGCAATTCGCTTCGCGCCGTTTAGGTAAACATCCAGATTGGATTCTTGCAGGATGCCTTCCATCGGCGTGCGCGCAAGTGCCCCGCGCCGGTGTTCACCGTAAATAACAGATATAGCTAGAGTTGCGGGGAGGTCTGCACATCATGGAAGCGCTTCTCAGCAGGATCACATCTCAAATCTTGCAGCCATTCCGACACGAGCGTGGTTCCGCGCGCACAATCCCGCCGGCCGTTACTCCTCCGGCTCGCCCCCAGCGCTCCACGCATCTGGCGCCGCCTCTTCAAATCGCGTATGCCGCGCCAGAAAAACAAAATTCAAATTCCCCGTCGGACCATTGCGCTGCTTGGCGATAATCAACTCCGCCTTCGCGCGATCTTCATCCGGCAGATCCGTCTTGTAAAAATTCGGCCGGTTGATAAACAGCACCACGTCCGCGTCCTGCTCGATCGCGCCCGATTCGCGCAAGTCAGACAATTGCGGCTTGCGATCTTCCCGCTCCGGCGCGCGCGTCAACTGGCTCAGCACGACAACCGGTACTTTCAATTCTTTGGCCAGTCCCTTCAACGCGCGCGACATTCCCGAAACTTCTTCCTGACGGTTGCTCTGCCGCCCCATGTTCGTCGGCACCACCAGCTGCAAATAATCCACGATGATCAGCGAAAGCCTGCGGTCGCGTTTCAGTCGCCGCGCCTTCGCGCCCATCTCCATCACCGTCGAAGAAGCGGAATCATCAATCCACAGCGGCGCCTCCGCCAAATTCGTCAGCGCTCCAGTCACTTTCCCCCAGTCGTCGCGATTCATGTGCCCGGTGCGGAATTTGTGCGCGTCCACCCGCGCCTCTGAAGCCAGCAACCGCAACAACAGCGATTCTTTCGACATCTCCAGGCTGAAAATCGCCACCGGCTCACGATGCCGCACCGCCACATTTTCCGCGATGTTCAGCGCCAGCGCCGTTTTTCCCATCGAAGGCCGCGCCGCCAGAATAATCAGCTCCGAAGGCTGCAGCCCGGCGGTCTCGTTGTCCAGGTTCGCGTAGCCGGTCGCGAGCCCGGTGATCCGCCGTCCCTCGCTGAATATTTTTTCCAGCCGCTCGAAATTATCGCGAACCAGTTCCTTAACGCCGATCAGCCCGGCCTTTACGCGGTCTTCCGCCAACTGAAAAATCACTGACTCGGCGCGGTCCAGAATCACGTCTGCATCGTCGCCCGCCGCCAGAGCCTGCTCCTGAATTGCCGACGCTGAAAAAATCAGGTTCCGCAGTACCGATTTCTCTTTGACGATCCGCGCGTAATGCTCCACGTTCGTGATTCGCGGCAGCCCGTCCGCCAGTTGCGAAAGGTAGGCAATCCCGCCGGCAGCTTCCAATTCGCCGCGACGGGACAAATCTTCCATCAACGTGACAATGTCAATCGCTTGCTGCTTCTCTCCCAGCTGCACCATACGCTCGAAAATCTGCCGGTGCTGAGGCAAAAAGAAATCATCCGAGCGCACCTTCTCGATCGCCGCGTTCAGCGCGTGGTTATCCAGCAGAATCGCGCCCAGAATGCTGCGCTCTGCCTCCAGATTGTGCGGTAAGGGTCGTTCGAGTGTGGCGTCGCCTGGCATTGTCTGTGTTTGTGCTCGAATGTTTCTTTGCGAAGCTGCGTTTGCAAAGTTGCTTTTGCAATCTTACGCCCGCTTGTACCCATCACGCGCAAAAGAATTTCCGTTCAAAGAGCAGACGGGATTGTGCGCATTCACTGCGGCCGCGTCAACGGTACCACCCTGTGCAATAAATCGGAAAAGTGGAAAAGCCTCGGCGGAAAAAAAAGGCGTCCCGAATTTCGAGACGCCCAATTCTCTAGAAATCCTAAAAGCCACCTGCGCGCGACAGCGCACTGCGTAAACCGAAAGCCGCCTTACTCTTCCTTCTTCACCGCGACCTTCACATTCACGATCACTTCGCGGTGCAGCTTCACCGGAACCTCGTACTCGCCCATCACCTTGATCGGCTCCGCCAGCACAATCTTCTTCCGGTCGATCTCAAATCCCTTGCCCGCCAGCGCTTCGGCAACATCCAGCGACGTCACCGACCCGAACAGCTGGTCGTTCTCCCCAGCCTTGCGCGTGAATTCCAGCGAAACGGCCGCGAGCTGCTCGCCCTGCTTCTGCGCCGCATCCTTCTCCGTGGCTTCCTTCTTCGCGAAGTGCGCCCGCATCCGCTCCAGCCGCTTCAAATTTCCAGCCGTAGCCTCCAGCCCCAGCTTGCGCGGCAGCAAGAAATTGCGCGCGTAACCCTCGGCAACTTCCACCAGCTCGCCGCGATTTCCCAGCTTTTCCACGTCTTCCTGCAAAATGATTTGCATAGTGTGCGGACCTCGAATCCTTTAAACGTAGCGCCGGCGTCCCGCCGGCATTTTCCTACCTTGCTGTGTGACGTCTGCCTAAACAACCACTGGTGCTGTAGGGGCGGGTCTCAGACCCGCCCTGTTAAACTGTTCGCGAACTATAATTCCGCCGCGAACGGCAGCAACGCAATATTCTGCGCCCGCTTAATGGCCACGGTGAGCCATCGCTGGTGGCGCGAACAAGTCCCCGTCATGCGCCGCGGCAAAATCTTCCCGCGCTCTTGAATGAACGGCGCCAGAATTTCCGCCTTCTTGTAATCAATGAAATCGGCCTTGTCCACGCAGAACCGGCAAACCTTCTTCTTGCGCACAAAATTCCGCTTCCCGCGCTTCGCTGGTCCTCCGGGCCGCCCTCCGCCCGGACCTCCAGGTCCGCCACCCGGTCCCGAAGACCGCATCCCTCCCGACGAGGGGCCGTGCGATTGCTGCATTGGTGCGTTATCTTCTGCCATTCAAGTCTCCTGACGAATTACCGTTCGATCGTATGTCGCTAATTGTTGTAGGCGCGGGTCTCAGACCAACCCCTACAATCAAAAATCGCTACCGCTTACGCCGTTGGCGCAGACTGCTCGGTCGGTGGCGCAATCGGCGCAACAGGGGCCGCAGGTGCCGTCGCCACCTTACGGGGACGGCGCGCCGCACGACGCTCGCGGTGCCGCTTCAACTTTTCCTGCCGCTTCAATTCTTCATCCAGCCGCACGGTCAAGTACTTGATCACCGGATCCGCCACTTTCAATCGGCGTTCCAGCTCTTTCACCACTTCGCCGTGCGTGGTCTTTATTACCATATACACAAAGTATCCCTCGTGCAGTTTCTGCACGCGATACGCCATGCGCTTCCGGCCCCACTTGGCGACCGACTCGATCTTCGAGCCTTTTTCCGTCGCCGTGCTTTCCAAGGTCGCGATCACCTTGTCAATGTCTGCTTCCGGCGTATCCGGCCGGCAAATAAAAATCAGGTCGTACTGACGCTCTTCCATATGTCCTCGATTCCTCGTCTTCTCTTTCCCAAAGTCTCGTAACTAACTCCCGAGCCCAAAAAACGAAAAGCTGTTCACTCCGAATCTTCTTCGCCGACCTCGACGCGCCGGTTGAACTTCGCCATAGCCTTCCCGGTGCCGTCAGCCACAATCAATTCCACGGCTTCAGCAGCGTCCGCCACCATCTGCGCCGCGATCTCGCGCTCTGGCTTCCGCATCGTCGCGAGGACGTATTCCGCCATGCCCTCCAGCGGATACTCGGGCTTTACTCCCATCCGCACGCGAATAAACTCGTTCGACCCGATCGCCGCGATCACCGACTTCAATCCATTGTGGCCGCCGGCGCTGCCTCGTTCCCGAACCCGCAGCATGCCCCAAGGCAATGCCGCCTCGTCGCTTAGCACAATCATCTCAGCGGCCTTGCACTCATACCGCTCGAGCAACATTCGCACCGCCGCGCCGCTCAGATTCATCATCGTCTGCGGCTTGGCCAGCACCACTTCATTTCCCGCGATGGTCCCGAGCCCAACGTACGATTTCGCCTCAGGCCGCGTCACCCGAATTCCGGCGCGCCCTCCGAGCGCATCCACCGCCAGAAAACCCATGTTGTGCGGCGTGAATTCGTATTCCGGTCCAGGGTTTCCGAGGCCGACGATAAGTCTCATTTTTACCCTGAGCGTCCGCTGCTAGCCTCGGGCCTGCAAACCTACTTCTTCTTCTCGGACTTCTCGGCTTTCGCCGCCGGAGCTTCCGCAGCTTCGCCTTCTTCCCCTTCCACTTCCTTCTTGCCCTTCTTCATCACTTCCGGTTCCGCTGGCGCCGCATCCGCCGTCACAGCCGCATCCGCAACCGGTTCCTCTTCCTTCTTCAGCACAACCACGTGCGCAATCACGCGAACCGGGTCCGTCAGCAACTTGATCTTCGCTGGATCAAAAGGCAGATCAGCCGCGCGCAGCTGTTTGCCGATCAGCATCTCCGTCACATCCACTCTGAATTCCTCGGGGATGTCCGCAGGCAGGCATTCGATTTCCACCTCGCGCGTAACCGTTTCGAACACGCCACCCTGCATCTTCACGCCTTGCGGCTCGCCGAACGTGTGCACCGGCACCATTACGCGCATGCGCACGTCCATCGCGATGCGGTACAGATCCACGTGCAGCAATTTGCCGCTCACCGGATCGACTTGCCAATCCTTCACCATCGCCTTTTCGGCCGCGCCAGACGCTACTTGCACCGTGAAGATCGTGTTGTGTCCCGTTTCCGACCGCAAGATCCGCGCCACTTGCTTCGCGTTAACGGAAATCGAAATCGAGTCCTTCTTCCCGCCATACAGAATCGCCGGGACCATCCCGGTCAACCGCGTGCGTCGCGCCGGACCCTTCCCGCGCCCTTCGCGTACCTGCCCTTCGATTGTAAAAGTCTCCATAACTCCCTCGTTGCGCCGGCTGCTCTTCGCTGCTTCTCACCGGCTATCTTGAACTCGTAAAAATCCCCCGGCGCGAAGCCGGCCCCTGCCGCTAAATGAACAATTCGCTGATCGAAGTCTCTTCGTGAATCGACTGAATCCCGCGCGCCAGCAAAGGCGCCACGCTCAAAGCCGTGATCTTGCCCAACTTCTGCGCCGCTTCGCTCAGTGGAACCGAATCCGATACCACCACCGACTCAATCTTCGACTTCGCAATCCGCTCCACCGCCGGTCCGGAAAGCACCGCATGCGTGCACGCCGCAAAAACCCTCGTCGCCCCATGCTCCAGCAGCGCTTCCGCCGTTTTTACCAGCGTTCCCGCCGTATCAATAATATCGTCAATCACCAGCGCCGGCCGCCCCGCCACGTCGCCGATCAGGTGCATCACTTCGCTGACGTTCACATCAATGCGGCGCTTATCTACGATCGCCAGCGGCGCGCCGATTCGCTTCGCGAAAAATCGCGCCCGCTCCACTCCGCCCGCATCTGGCGAAACCACCGTGATCGCGCCCAACTGCATCTTCTGAAAGTGTTCCACCAGCACCGGCGATGCAAACAGGTGATCCACGGGAATATTGAAATATCCCTGAATCTGTGGCGCGTGCAAATCCAGCGTCAGCACCCGGCTCGCGCCCGCCGTTTCCAGCAGGTCCGCCACCAGCTTCGCCGAAATCGCCACTCGCGGCCGATCCTTGCGATCCTGCCGCGCATACGGGTAATACGGAACCACTGCCGTAATGCGCCACGCCGAAGCCCGCTTGAACGCATCGATCATCAGCAGCAACTGCATCAGATTGAAATTCACCGGAGTGGAACACGGCTGCACCACGAATACATCCGCGCCGCGCACATTCTCCAATATCTGATAACGCGTCTCGCCGTCGCTGAACTGCCCGTGCTCCGCTTCGCCCAGCGGCACGCCCACGTACTTGCAAATCGCTTTCGCCAGCGCGGGATTCGCAGTGCCGCAGAAAATTTTGAATTTATCGTCGGTCAAAAATGTTTCCTCAACCGTTCACACTCGGGCGCGCATGCGCATCCGCACGCCAGCCCAAAGCACGGCCATAGTCTTCCCTGGATAGGGTTTCAGCGACGAAAACCGAATCTTCCGGGAACGCACGAGCGGCTCGGCGCGCACGCGCTGGGTTTCGGAATATTCCGAACACCGCCGACCCGCTACCCG